>Ga0182004_10004292_pt1 | contig 11478 bp, 3 predicted proteins | sample Sormic07211540_1_FD_120479 | JGI IMG/M metagenome (GOLD analysis project Ga0182004, IMG submission 120479) | Endophyte microbial communities from Sorghum bicolor roots, Mead, Nebraska, USA - 072115-40_1 MetaG | ecosystem: Host-associated > Plants > Roots > Unclassified | place: USA: Nebraska...
CGGATCGGTGATGCTGCTGCTTGTCCTGTTAACAGTGGGAGAAGACAACAAATAGTGATGCTGATTAACCTTCCCCATTCCTCTTTCACTGTGAGGCAGTACACCACAGTGAAAGAGGTAAGGCCACAGTGGCCAGGGTGGTTGGAATAGTCGCCGCCATGCCCTGCTGTGACACAGAAGTTACTGCGCCTGTCACGTCGCGGGTACGGGCGCCGTGCGTCGGAAGCCTTGCCTTAATCTGGTGGAACGTCGTTTGGCGCCCGAGCCCTGGAGGGGTCGGGCGAGCCGTAACTTACGCCCGAGGCCGAGGGGATCGGGCGAGGCGGTGTCTGCGTCCGAGCCTCTAGGGGGTCGGGCGAGACGAAACTTACGCCCGAGGCCAAGGGGATCGGGCGAGACGGTGTCTGCGTCCGAGGCCCAGGGGGTCGGGCGAGTCGTGGTTTGGCCCTGAGTTTCAGGAGTCAGATGATCTAGGGTTCGTGCCCTGGCGATTGCGGATGATTTGTTTTGTTCTTTGCGTTTTTAATTTGTTGCCCTGATCTGGGTATCTTTTTTATGGTACCCAACAAGAAGTTTGATACAGACAAATAAAGTTATAGTATGAACTATAATTTGGAAGGAATGATAGCTTTCATGAGTTTTGGGTCTGTTTAATTTGATACACATGACTAGTTATTAGCTGGGGCTACAAATTAGTCTAAATTAGTTGTGTTTGGCTAGTTAGTTGACTAACAACTAGTTGAAGAGTTAATAAAAAAAATAGATTACCTGTTAGCTCTCCTATTTAGATGCACTAGAACTAATAAATTTAGATAATTTTTAGCTAGTTAACAATTAGCTCTTATATACAAATACACCTTTAATTAGTTGTTATACCTACAAACATGTGCAACTGAGCATGCTGCACGCAAGTCGCGCAACCATAGAGACAAGCCACAATTGGGCTGGGTCCCTGTGCCTTACACGCTGGGATAGCTTGGTCGTTTTGAAGAACAGGTTACAATGGAAAACTGTGTGTGTTTGTGTGTGTGTGAGAGAGAGAGAGAGTGAGTGAGTGAGTGAGAGAGAAGAAATACATAGAGCGAGGAAGGAGAAGATGATGTGGACCTCACTTTGTGGGCCCCACATGTCAGGTGCATATAGTCAGCATGCCACATCAACCTAAAGAGTGGGTTAAGACCTGTTTAGACCCAAAAGAGACCCAGAACCATGTTTAAGGATCTAAAAATAGCATTTTGATAGTACGTACAGAGGGATCTGGATGACATCTCATGCCAAATTCGAGGACCGGTCATGAACTTTTTTTTCTCTTATTAGAGCATAAAGTTGACCTAGAACGTGACATATTTGTGACTCTATCGTACTTCTATTGTACATGCAAGTTTTTGTGTGTGACTCCAGAGCAGTGTTGTGAAGACTATTGTGGGTTGTTGGCTGGCTAGCTTCAACTTCACATATATATGTTCCCGAGATGTTAAATCCGTTGTTGTACATGGGGTTGACCGTACGGAACGCATGCAGCATATATATGTGCTGCACGCAAATGTTTGGAAAAGGTGAACGCGACTATATGCCGTGTGCAAAATGGAAAATCATCTGAACCCTAATACCCTATCGTAGTACTTTCTACTACTTTGCATTGTGCTCTCCACCACTTAAGAGCAGACATTGCATGCATGGAGAACACAAGGCAGTGGTGGTGCACCGATTAAAGCAAGCAAGGTCCAGAATAATGCATATATATGCATAGCGCGCTGTGTAAAAAGCAGAAGAGAGTGAGATCGAGATGACCACATGCATGCAATGCATAACACTGACACCCTTGCGTAGAAGCTTACCCATGCCTGTGGTTACTGTAGACTGCCAGAGCAGTGTATTACGTATTACTAGCTATACCATGCCGTCGAAACATGGGAGAAGCAGGCCGGGTGATGGAGTACGGTACGGAGTCGCAGTAGGTGCTTTAACACGGGCCGTCGATCGAGAGCATGCAAGAGGCCAGGCTCGGTCACATGCGATCACGCACCGTGCACACCTCCATGTTTCTCTCCGGCAAAGCCATTAACCCCGGCCGGCCAGTCAACCACCACCGTACCACCGCCGTTGCTTTTCCGCCGCGCTCGCGCGGAGTGCGTGCAATGCAAGCGAAATTGAGGTCAAAAGGGGACTGCAGCAGGCATGTATATGCAGCGTGGAGGACCCGGCGTCGGTCGGTGATGCACTACTTTTCGGGCGCCGCACGAGCAGTACGATCGATCTCCCTCTACCGTACCTCTCCAGTAGTCTCCTCCGCGCTGTGTCCAGGACGTACGAGCCATCGACCAAAATGTGTGGAGAATATATAGCGCACGCGAGTAGGAAAGTAGCCCGTACAAATTTACAACACAGGCGCATTATAACTAAAATCGATTGTGCAAAGTTTTTATCCCCGCCGGCTTAGAGCATCTATATACTAGTGCTTAGCACGTATGCTATTATATACACTCTTTGTATAGAGCATGCAGAATTGCAAAGGGAATGAGAGTAATATTAAAACTTAGCACAGTACATTCTCAAATTATATATGAAAGAATCTTTTTTTGAAAAAAAAATTCTCTCCAATCTTTGATACATACTAATGTTGAAGTTGGACTTCGTGGTCATCGACGATGAAGTCGACAACCCAGAGTTAGTTGTTTCTTTAGGCTCCATCTAAGGTGCATGCCTTTATGGTGCTTTGCAAGAGTGGGTAGGTGGATCAAATGGTCAATGATACATTTACTCTAGCATCACGAGTAGGGCTATAGAGGCAAGGAAGACGAGGTAGCTCGAATATTCCTGCCCTTTTGTATCCTTATCATCAACAGGTCTTCATGACGAGTGATATCCGGATGATTAAACATTGTGCCTTCCTATATATTAGGCCCTGTGTATCCTCACCACACCAAGAGAGAAGCTCAACTAGGATGGGATGGGCTGAGTTTGCTAAGGAAGAGGCCCAAACCAGACATGGTGTATCGATACTTGAAAGACAAGGCATCAGCCGGATATTCTTAGAATCCAAGTAAATCGAGGTGATACGTTAGGATCCAATAAGATTCCCTTGTAATAAACTAGAAAACTGTAGAACTAGGTTATTCAACATTCTATCTATAATCCTATCCTAAGACTATATAAGGCGAGGTAGAGGTGACCCATTCATCATTCTTAGCATACCATAGCTTAGAACCCTTGACAAACTCATCACCATCCATGTAAACTTGAGCACATAGAAGAAGAGAAGCACCCGCAGGACATATGATACCTTGTACTTGAACGAGTATACATCTATATGTCTCTTGTGCTACCCCTTTGATTTTCTACGCACAAAACACTGATCTACTTGTCTAGCGGAAAATCCTACGATAAGTGGCACTAGATAAATCGCAACAAATTTTTCCCTCTTTATAATACCGCTATCTATCCTATCGACTTAGCTATTACAACTTCTCTAACCACCATATGGCCACTGATAGACAAATCTTATGTTATATCTTTGCCTTCACTTTTTCCATCTTCTCCACATCTATAGTAGTATCCATTGCTTCTCACTGAGCTTGTTGCATTGAGCCATTGCAAACATGCTCATTGCCATCTTCACCACCATGGCCTCACGTACCTCAACATTTGCTTGTGGACTAAGCCACTACTTAAGGATAATTTATCAACATGTACAAGGGTACTTTGATTTTTTTTGTATCAATGTGGTAATTTCTAGGTCTTAAAATTAAGGTTGCAAACACATGGTGGATATGTGCCCATGTCTGAAGATGATGAGTGATTGTCAAGAGATGATTGAACTTTGGTTTAGTGTTGAGACTAACGATTGCGTGAGTTGGTGTAAGTGCAACATATCAACTATTTTCCTGTGAATTAATCAAGTTGACCTTTGGTCTTGTGGAATTCAACCTCTCCATTCCTGTCTTTGTTTCTGTTTTGGTGTTTTTATTGGCCTACTTGTGATTTATTCATTATGAGTTCTTGTGCTTCTTTGGACTTCATCTAAACGTGCTATGACTCTTGAGGAAAGTTCCTAGCCAGTGGTTTTGGTAGATTCCTCACAAGCATGAAGATCTGAGTTTTTGAGGAAATTGGAGAAAACCCCACCTTTAGAGAGCATGTTTTGTATCTACTTTCATTCCTCGAGTTTTTGAAGTTGATCTTTGGCAGATGATCTTTATAAACTTTGGTTTGAGTTGGAATTGGTTAGAATCAATTTTGTTTTTTGGAGTTTGTCATGGGCTGCAAGCATGTAGAATCGGCCAGGCCAGTTCCTGTAGTCGGCCAAGCATGTTTCCAACTGACCAAGCCGGTCAATGTCAGCCAGGTCAGGTTCCTCAAAGTAGTGTAGGAAAACCGACTTAGGCTGATTTGCCAAGTCGTCTAGGCCGGTTTTTTTGCAAGTGTTGCATCTTAGTTGTGTTTTCTGCTCGTTTGGTACATCTTCTGATGTTGTGTTTTTGCACCTTCTTCGTTGTGTTCTCTGAGTATCTTGGAGTTCATCTAGTTATCGGTTGATCTATATGGATTTGATTTAATTTGGAGATTTTAAGTCGTTGAACGCTTTAAAGGTTTGCTTGAGACTTAGCCAGTTTTCTCACTCGAGAAATTTGAACTAGGTCTCATTCACCACTCCCCCTCTCTTGTTGACTGCTTGGTCCTTCGAAGAGACACAGCGCGATGCAAGCACACGCCCGAGGAAACACATGCATGACCTCATCGATCGATGTATACACTACGGGTGTGTTTGGTTCACATTTTCGACTTGGCCTGCCTAGCTAACTAAGCCAGGGTACTTCAAGTCTGGCTCTCCCAATGCAAGAGCCGGTTGTTTGGTTCACTTGCCTTAGCTAAGCCTGGATTGCTTTGATCAAGTTTGGTTACCTGGTCAGCTTAAATGCAGTCACCTCTTCCTTGTTCTGGTAACTTTACCTCTTTGAGGCATTACATCGAACACTTGGTGAGCACTGGAATCTCCACCACACTACCGTAGCTCCAGTTCGATGAACTCCCTGCCATAGCTCCATCTCGATGAACTCTCAGCTTCAGATCGAGGGAGAGGAAGAAGAGAACGTGGTGGAGGCCAGGAGTCAACCCAGCTTCCAGCCATGGATGGATTGGCCACGGAGCTAGAGGTGGCGGAGTGGGTGGTGATGCGGTGGGACTCGGCCTTGGCGGGCGCCGGCGTGGACGAGTCGATGTTGTTCGACGGCGGCGGGGACCGGGCTGAGGCCGACCAGTTCCTCCGCGCCGTCGATGACCTTCGCCGCTTCGTGCCGCCATCGCCCGCGGCCGTCGGCAGCCCACGCTGCCTCTCGTCGTCCTCAGCGTCGAGGAGATCGAGCCACCACGGGAGCGTGAAGGCGGCCTCGATAAGGAGGAACTCCGCGTCGGAGTCCCAGGCGCGGGCCGCGAAGAGGAAGGACACCACGACGCCCGCCTCGCTCCTCCGCACGGCCATCAAGCAACTCCACCACCACGGCAACGAGCTCCTCACAGTTGCGCCACTCGACAAGCTTGCGCCAGATCTGGAGGAGGAAGAGAAGATGGAGGAGGATGCTTGCCGCTCGGTGCGATGGAGGAGGCAGAGGAGGAGGGCTCGCCGGGAGGAGCAACGAAGACCGAAGGTGACGCGGACCATCACTCGCCCCTAGCCAAGCCAGGCTCCATGAGAACAACCGAATCGGCCGTTTCCAGCAAGCCACCCAAATCCCCTAATTTGGGCTTGCTGGAGCGTGGCTAGCAGGCTATCCAGCCAACCAAATAAGCTTTGGTTACATTCCACAAGACTAGTTAGACCCTTATGCAGGCAACCAAACACACTCTACAATTACGCAGAGAAATGTGGTCGGCATTGTGGATTACAGATGGCACATGACGTCTATCTACCTGTCTCTTGTGACCCCTCTCTGGAGGATCGAGTTTGGCTATCTGAAAGCAGAGGCCTGACTGAACAGCCCTGTCTCTCTTCCCACAGCAAACCCCGGTTGCCGGTATAACACGCACGTACATGTGCATACCTTCTTTTTTTTTTTTTGCGAACCACGTACATGTGCATACATGCGGCTACCCGTAGTACGTACTGGGACATGTTTTTTTTATCATGCAACACGTAGATATACACACACAGGATGACAGGAATAATGCTTGACTAATAGTAGGCCAAAAGGTTCAAATCTTTACTGTAATCTCCCTTTTTGATAAAAAAAACAAGAGGTGAAAAAGAAGTAATGAACACCGTACAACAATAATGCATGCATGCAGTTAAAGTATTCTTAATCTTAGATAAAATCATTCGTACTAAATATGAACATGTGATCTCCTCCCATGATTGGTGTTGCGCTACTTTTGGTTAGGCTTGACGAACCTGCTGCTTAAACGCATGGCTACTGAACAATCGCTTTAGACGGACAATTAGCAGTGGCTAATCCCTAGTTAATTAGTGTGCAAGCTAGCTAGTGTTTGCTGTGCAGTGTGTGGCATCATCCAATGACCATGGTGTAACATGCACGTGCATGCAATGCAACAAGCTAATGGGGGGCAAAAAGCTGAGCGGAGAGCACCAAGCATCTCTCATATATATTAACAGGCTCGATCGATCTTTTTGCTACGATATTCTACTCGAGCAACTAAAGTGGCTTATGGAGGTCGCAAAAAAATTAGTCGCGCGAAGGACAATTAGTTGGTTCTGACCATGATCTTCATCTTTACTGATCTGAATTATCATAAGCAAAGATGATTCTGAATGGAGGCGATGAAAAGTAAAGATTCTGGTGTGATATCCAGTTAGCTAGCTCCCTGGTGACCAAGTCAAGATGTGTATGTATGGGGTCCGGTGTTAATTTAGGCTGATTATTATTAAACTATGGGAAGAAACAATACAATGTGCAAGAAGTTGTTAAGGGCCTGTTCATTTGAGCTTTGAATCGTAAAATTTTACGATTCGAAGCTGAAACAAACTAGTAGTTTTTGCAAGCAGGCAGCTCTTGACAATAATCTAACACACCAGCAGATTATATATTACAATATAACAGTCCACACCTCCCTCTAGCTTGCAGCAGATTGTTGAATGGCAAATGAACTTGGAAAAATAATTAAGCATGGTAATTAAGTATCTAGCTACAAGATAGAATGAATATGCATGGAGAAAAAAGATGCAACCAACACCGTACAATAATGCATACTAAATATGGACATCAGTGCATGTGCTCTGCTCTCCCCAGATTTGTGTACTATACTTTTGGTTAGGCTTGACCCATGGCCGTCCCTAAACACAATCGCTTTAGAGTAGACGACGTACGGACCAATAGCAGTGGCTAGTCACTAATTAATTACTGATGAAGGGACAACAAAGCTAGCTATGCATGCTCATCACTCCAGGCAGATCGATCTGTTGCCCTTGAACATGCATATATGCGTTCTGATGTGCGGTGTACTGTGCCAGCAGCATCCAATCCAACTACCATCAATGTTTTTCTAGTCGGTCACAGCTCCCGTTTAGCCATATTGCAGGCTAAGTAGTTCATTAAACATGCTAAATGGCCAGTTAAACAGATGATTAAATTGACACAACGTACTACTGTGTAGCATTTACATAGTGTTTAAACCGGCTAAACAACCATTTAAGCCACAGTGACTACTGACTACCATGTGCGCACACGGTGTAAAATGCAACAACGGGCCAGGCCGGGGCCGGGCCAAGTAAAGCTTTTTGCTACGATATTCTATTGTCGATCGAGCCACTACAGCTAATAAGGTGACCTGCTATAGAGGTCGTGGATAAAAGAAAACCCAGCTCCTGCCACCTGGAAGGGAAATTAGTTGATCATACGAGACTGACCTTAATTGTTCGTCATCTTTACTGATCCAAACGATCAGGTTTTGTACAATCGTCTTTACTGATCAAGTTCTTTACTGAAAGGCAAATAGCTAGTGAGCGAGATCGAGATTGATCATGAGTACAAATATGGAAGTAATATTACGGTGTTACAAATTACTACCCGGCCGGTGGTGAGGCGGTCACACCGAGTCAAGTCAAGATGTATATGAACAACTGTATGTAGTAACCGTGGGGACAAATAAATAAAGAATGATGACGATGCATATATATGGGCACATGCATGAACATTAAAAAAACAACTTTTGACCGGAGCTGATGAATTAACAAATTACAATCTGATCGAACAAACTGTGTACGTACGTGATCCACCATGCATGCATTCTCGTGAAAATCGTCTATATATGGACGACGTGGACGCTGATCATGCATGCATGCATATGAATCGGTGATATAATTACACATGATGATCATCATCGTGATGCATATAATGCACCCACCACCCGACCGCACCAACCCTTTAATTTGCTAGTACGTATGTACTAGTACCACTACGATTCATGGATGGCATGGCATGAATCGTCTTGTCGTTCTCGCCATTGACAACGCTGAATGAATCAGTGATAGATGGATCGAGCTAGCCTACGCCTATATAGCTACTAGTAGGACTCTAGGAGGCGCTGCATGCATGCTGGTCCTCTGCGCGACGACGACGACGACCGACCGACCGGCCGGCAAGCCGGCGCATGCACGGACGCAGGAATCGAATGGATCGGAATCGGGTGCACGCATCGCATGCAAGGCCCCCGTCCGTCCGGCAGACCCCAGCTGTGTTTTTTATTACAGTGCAAGGTACTCGATCTCTCTGTCCCTGAAAAAAAAAAGGTAATTCTCATTTTTCGAAGAATCAATAATTCTAAACTTTTATCTGTTATCTCTAACAAACTCTATATTTCCATTAAATCATTCAATAAAAATGGAAAAATCTCGGTTTGAAAAAATATATAAACATTGATTGAAGTTACTTCTTCTGTCCTGGAATATAATGCATTGATATACAAAATAAGAAAGAGGGCAATAGACACATGTACCCCTCACTTAACTTCCTAATTTATCGAAATATGATCCTCGCTATTCCGCATGATTAAAAGGTACAATATAAGTTTCTTTATAGAAAATATGGTAAGCACTCAGTTACTTTCATCTTCCGTATTTTTATTTAAGTAAACATTACTCCCTCCATTGATTTATCTCCTTCATCGTCTAAGCAAAAAAACATTTTATTCAAAAATCTCTTTCATATTACCTTGGGACATGCCTCCATTTATTGTCCTTTTGCTGCTCATTGGCTACCACTTGTCTGTATTTATTGTCTCTTTGCTGTTCATTGGTTGTTTCTTGCCTCTAACTCCTCGTATGCGCTCAGCCTGAGATGATTAAATGTAAAGTGAGTGCTTTTCCTATGCTCCTTGGTCATTGTGCCGAAGGCTAAAACGAAGGAGATAAATGAACTGAGGGAGTATTATCTTCTTGTTCTCAGAATGTATTATATTTGGGGGGGGGGAAACCTCTCAAATGCTACAATACACTCTATCCTAGGCCGGATGGAGTATATAAGAAAAGACTACTACTAGCATCCTTGATTAGCTATAGATTATATTTTCATAATACAAATGCTAATAATATTTCCTAGTATCATTTTAGTTAAACTTGAGCTAATTTGATGGGTACGTACACCGTGTAATTGCATTCTTTAATTAAGCTTGGCCCCGATCGAACCCGGCGGGGAGCTTGATCCAATGATCACCACTAGACTAGTAGTAGGCGCCAAGCGCCATGATGGGGTTCCGTTAGGTTCGGTCGGGCAATGCATACAGTTGCAGCAGTCTGACTGCCGCGCGACCGCATGCTGCATGCACAACCGACAGATCCGGCCGGCCGGCGGCCTTAACTGATGAAAGCGCATCGACCGGTATGTATGGTTTTGGACTTTGGCCTAGCTAAACTTTGGAAAACGACGTGCCCCAAAATCCTGTACTGCATGGTGTCCATCTGTATTGGAGGGACAACAAGTTAACGCTGCATGCCGCCTCTTGCTCTTGCTCTTGCTCGTGACTATTATGAGGGAGGGCCATGGCCTAGAGAGTACTACGGAGGAGTAGAGAGGGACCGAAATTAACGTACGTCCCGGCTGCAAACTGCATGCTGGGTGCTGCCACGCTCTCTGGTCCAGTCCATCAACTTTGGAGCACGCTCTCTGAATGCCATGCTCAGCTTCAGCTCAACGACCCACGACTGGGACTGGCTGTGGCTGGCAGTGGTGTGTGGGTATATTCGAGATCTTTTCACGGTGAACAAAAGTCTCCTATTAAATGCAGTCGGGAAGATTGCTATAGGTAAAAATCAATTCCTCTCGGACATCCTTAAAGCTAAATATTATCCCAACTCCAGCTTCTGGCTTGCAGGTAATCACTCAACCAAATCTGCTTTTTGGGCTTCTATTACCAGCATAAAAAACACTCTAGTAAATAATTGTATTATCCAGGTGCACAAAGGAAATTCTAGCATTTGGTCCATGCCTTGGTGTGACATTTGGAATGAAATTTACAATCATCTTAATCTACCTGTCACCATTAACAATCTACCTAGTCGCATAGGTGATCTCTAGGACACTCACAATCTCTCTTGGAACAATGATATTATCAACTTAATTTTTGATAGGCAAGCGGCTATTTCTATTAACAAAGTAAAACCTGTGCTTTCAAATGAAAATGACAGAATCATTTGGAAACCCGCCAACAACGGAGATTGCTGTGCAAAAAACGCCTTCCGTTACCTTAACAATCTGTCTAGGTTTTAGCTCCCTCACCAAGGCCCAAAAGTATCACACATGAAGCGATGGGCATCTTCAAACGTGTCTAGAACTCTAAAAACATCTCTCCAGTCATGAAAACTTTCATTTAGAGACTCATAAGAAGAGCCATTGCTACAGGAGAGCGTGTGAGCGCCTTCACTGACAAAATTGACAAAGCTTGTGCTCTCTGTGGCTTTACAGAAAATGATATGCATCTGTTCTTCCATTGTGAGTTTGCCAGAGCTGTCTGGTTCTGTGCCAAAACCCCTCTGCTTTCTTCTATTTTGCCTCAGGAACAGGATGGGGTGCAACAATGCCTGGTGCAAATCATAAGTCCTCAAGTCTCGGATGAAATTTTAACACAAATCACTACATATCTGTGGTTTATTTGGAAAGCCATAAATGATCTTCGCTTTTGCAAACGCAGTTGGTCTGTTTTGCAGGTCCACTTGGCGGTGCATGCGCACATTCACTCTTTCTCTAGGGTGCTCCTGAAAGAGCGAACCCAAAACTTACTGGAGATGATTTCAGCAGGGAACAATCAAGTATAGGTCCAGGCAAGGCACTTACCTAGTGCGCTCCATAGCAACTTCCAGCACATGCAAAACAACAAAACTCTTTGCAGGTTCCCTGAGACTCTTAGTGATGCACGGTGTTTCACTGATGCTTCCAATGATCCAGATGTGACACACAGTTCACCAAGGAGAGCGGGGTTAGGAATCTTCTTTCTTGACCCAAGAGCCAACAACAGCTATTACATCAAGCTGCA
>Ga0182004_10004293_pt1 | contig 11475 bp, 4 predicted proteins | sample Sormic07211540_1_FD_120479 | JGI IMG/M metagenome (GOLD analysis project Ga0182004, IMG submission 120479) | Endophyte microbial communities from Sorghum bicolor roots, Mead, Nebraska, USA - 072115-40_1 MetaG | ecosystem: Host-associated > Plants > Roots > Unclassified | place: USA: Nebraska...
AAGGATATCGAGGTGATCGAGGGTTTAGTCAGCCACATCGATGAAGACGACGTTGTGTATGGCTCCCCAAGTGGTTGAAAAATTTAAGGGAAACAAAGCAGGCTGCACTAGATCCTTTGTATAAGGACGGCAGCGATTGTCCGAAGGAGTGCACGGTGCTCCGATTCAACCTCCACATGTTGATGATGAAGGCCCGACATGGCTGGTCTGATACTAGCTTCAATGAGCTGTTAAGTTACCTTGCTACCACGTACCCGACAGGTAACAAGGTCCCCATAAATACCTACCGTGCGAAGAAGCTAATTCGTCCAGTTGCGATGAAAATTAGAAAGTTTGATGTCTGCCCCAACCACTGCATCCTGTATCAGAGCAAGGAGTATGAGAATATGATGAGCTATCCGCACTGAGGCGCCAGTCGCTACAAGAGGAATGATTGTTGTCGTGTGGACGAAGACAATGATGTGGCCTTGCGGGGTGGTCCGAAGAGGAAGAAGGGGGCCAAGAAGAGCAGTGCCACAACCAATCGCATCTCGTCTCAGCAGGATAAGGAAGAATAGGGTTACACGTGGAGGAAAAGTCCGGCACTGTCGTTATGGTACCTGCGTATGACCAACTGCTTGCGTGCACTATTCGAGAACCCAGAGGATGCCAAGCTCATGTCCTGGCATGCATCAACTAACCGCAAGAAGGATGATGGCATGCTACGGCACTCATCCGATGGCCAACAACTATCCTCAAGTTGGTCGGGCTGTCATATTTGACTCGTTATAGGTACCGTTGGTATTTTTAACATCACTTCATATTAAGTTGTTATCCCTAACATGATGCCAAAACCCAAGGATAAAAATAATCTACACGCAATGACTCTAAATAGAATATATTTGCAAGCCCACAGATAATTCTCCCGTTGTAGCATTTCACCCAGAAAGTATTCCGAGTATCGATGATTTATTTTATGCCAAAAGGATAAAGCAGCATTCTGTTCATTAGGCTTAGGTAATCTTATAAGGATTAACGAAATTATAATTATGTAAATCTATCATAGCAAATTGTACTAGTGCTTTAGTGATAACTAGTCAATAGTATGATAAATGATAAATGAGTAAATGAGGTAAATAGTATTCCAGAGATAGAAAATAGAGACTCACTAATGTAGTAAAGCAATCTCGAGAATCAGTTAGAGTAAAGAAAACCTAAACGAGTGATTTGCAAGTTTAGGAACTAGGATGACACAGATGAACAAGTTTGAGGACCTAAATGGTCGACTTATGAGTTTAGGGACTCAGATGATACAATCGAACAAGTTTAAGGACCGTTGGTGGACTATACTCAATATGAAATCATGTGTACTATATATATAAAAAAGATATATCATATAACCCAAGCCAAAACAGCTTATTTCCACCAAAACCTTGGTTTTGTGGATCTGGAGTTGTGTTGTTAGCCAAACAGTTTATCTAGCTCTAAGATAGAATCATAGATCCATGGTGGAGCTGCTTCATGATTAATCTAGGATCCAAATTCATCCTTTTAGTGGTGTAATTTTGCCAAATAGACACACGTAGGTGCCTACTTTTGATTTAGGGGTTACTATTTATGGATCAACGGATCATCTTCTTGTGTCTAGTAACTCAGCCAATGAGGTCACATAGTATAATAGAATGGTCTGGTGGTACTGTTTATGGGTCAACAGATCATTCGATATTCATACAAAAATGTGAGCTTAGAGCAATGAGTACTGAACTTGCTTGGGAATATTTATACCCCTTGAACCAACATTTTTAAGGTTGTTGGAGACCAAAGAAGCTAGAGGGACTTGCCACACTTCTAGTGCAACATCATGTAAGAAGAGCCTAGTGATTGTATCAGAGGCATATGGAGAGTGATTAGCTAGAGCTTAAGAGTTTTAAGAGATTGAGTTGTTGTGTCCTTGCAATCTTGGTGAGCTAGAGTACTTGAGGTCTTGGTGACCTTACAAGGTTTTGATCCTCCAAGCTTGGTTTGTGGAGTGGCGATGACTTGGTATACGGGAGACAAGGAGAGACCCTTTATTGGTAGAGCAATTCCATATTGAAGATGACACTAAGGTGACCGGAAGAGTCACACAATGATGGTGAGCCAAGGTGGGTTGCGACACTCGCCTTTGGTGGCAATAAGCCTAACACTTTGGCTGAGGGATTCACTACCACAATCTCAAATAGCCTTGAGTGCCAAAAAACCATCAAGAAAAGGGGTTAAACTGCCAAGGAAATGATCCTTGACCATAAACCATCAAGCAAACACACTCAAGGATAGAAGCTAAGGGAAATTAGTTTTCTTGGCGGTTCGAGCACTCAAGAATGATTTCCTAGAAGATTGGCCGTCAAGGAAACTACGACTAGACTTAATTTGCCAAAGAGCCAAAAAAATATTACAACCGCCCTGGAAAGATGTTTTCTTAGGGGTCAATGACTGCCAAGTAAACGAATTTTCTTGAGGGTTGACAACCTCTAAGGAAACACTCTTGACCGTCAAGGTAATTGTTGTTTCCTTGGCTGCTTTCCACCCCAAGGAAATTATATTTTTCTTTTACTGTCATTAACCACCAAGTTAATTGTGATTTTCTTCAGGGCCGACCCCATGAAAATTTATGCTAGCAGTAAAAAATAACTATAGTAATAAATATATTCTAATATTCTAGTCACTATATTCAATTGAAAGATGGTGACATGCATAGACATTTTATTATGGTCCCCAACCATTATGTTGACATAAAATCTCCATACAAATATTGTAAGTGCATTTATAGTTCATCCTTACATGGATTTCATATAATGTGTGACACACGAGTCACTAATAGTTTCCAAAGTGGTACGGATATTACTAACTCCTGAGTCAAGACCTCCTAGGACACTATCTTTTGGCTTAAGTTGTATATTTGTTGCTCGCATACCTACACGAGAGAATAGAACAAAGATTCGATTACTAAGCATGTACGAAATTAGCATGGCTCATTAAAGATAGTGTGGTGGAAGCGCAGCCACAAGGTACAACTCACTTCTGGAGACCAGCTGCAACTTTGGTGTTGATCTGCAGCACGATGAACTTGTTGCTAAACCCTGGCTCCCTTTGCCGGTATCCCACCATTAGTGCCTCGTTATCCCCTATCAGATAGCAATAAAGATTATATATTTTAAACATTTTATGCTCGTATGTAGATCAATATAAGCCATGATTAACTTTGATTTATCCAAAAATAATTACTTGTTCTAGAAATGGTAAAATAAGTTGGACTACAAACTTATTGAATTACTTATTGTATTACAAACCCAAAAAAGAAGATTCACCATCAAATAAACATTATCATATCCAAGATAGAGGCAGCCACTTGAAGTTCAGCAAAGCTAAACCGATAGAATGGAATTTTGCGAGTTGTGCCTTGTGTGAAGCCTAATAATAAGATAATCTTTATGGTTCCACTGTGTCAGGCCCAAAGGAGAACCTGATGGCACAATAGAAGAAGAAGCATCACGACAGTGTGGCATGTGGTTACGAAGTGGAGAAAAGTAGAGGATAGGGTTTGGGGGTTTTGGGCAGGCAAGTTTGGGATCAGCCGTTCAAAGTTGATCCAACGGTGCCAAACGAGTATGCCTACACATGGGCCGAGACAGGCTGAATCTCCGACGAACCAAATACGAAATTGTTTAGCCCTTTACTTTCTAATAATGACTTTTATTTGTTTTTGCTATTTTCAAATAAACAAATAAGGCACCATGTGAATCAACCTAAAATAGCTTCTATAATCCAATAATGTTTTTAGGCAACAACCTATATATATGTTGTAGTGTAGGAATTTTAGAAATTTTTAAATAGATTTACTAGTTTATATAGTTAAATGAATTTCTATGTGCTTGTTAGAAGTAATTTTGAATTGAACTACATGTATCTTGAGTTAGATTTAAAAAATTCATAAAAGTATATTTTGGATCATATGTTTCATTGAAGACAATATATTGGACTTGGACAAAAAATCATAGTTCTATCTCCAAACTACCATAAGATAATATATAAACTTTGATAGAAAATTCTATAAACTTGCATGACAACATGGTTTTGATGTATAATATTTGTATAAAAAATCAAATGATTTAAACAAAGTGGTAATATACATTGTTAATAAATGGAACATCTCTCACATATTTATATAACTATATGAGAGATGCACCCATTTGTGATTTTTTTTTAAAAAAGTGGCACTATACATTGTTAATACAATTTGAAGATTTTATGGTAAAATAATACAACCATATTATGATCTCAAGCCAATTTTATGATTTTTGGACACCGTTAAGATATTATTGTTTTTTCAGTCGGAGTCACCAAAATACTTATAAGCATTTTCTTGGGTGCCAACCTCCAAGGAAATTCAATAACCCTCAAGGAAATTCAATAACCCTCAATAAATAAAGTGATATTAGTGACCTGTCAGGTTTGTGGTTTTGTCTAACTGGTTTTTTATTCTCAAAACCGAAAATTACAGATGGTGTTTATAGAAATTGTAACGGACTAATACTGCAATTTTAATATAAACTATATGCAATAACCATCGTCTGAAGGAGAACTAAAATTCAGACACCAAAAATTTAGCAAATCCCCACTAATATAAATGTATTTTAAGTTTTTTTACCCTAAAAACAAAACCTAAACTATTAAAAAGAGGTATTGCTAAAAAACAAATTTGTAATAGTGTATGCCTGTCTAGGAGTACGTACCTAATTAAAAGAGAAACAAAGACTATATGCATTATTTTTAGCTGTCTCTACAAACATATTTTTAGAGACAACTTGGTTTGTAAGACGGCTAGCCCTCTCTATCAAAAGAGGAGACGTTACTAAAAAAATCAAATGCATAGTAATGGATGTCTGTCTATGAGGCCTTGTTTAGTTCACCCCAAAAACCAAAATGTTTCCAAGATTTTCTGTCACATCGAATCTTTCGGCACATGCATGAAGCATTAAATATAGATGAAAATAAAAACTAATGGCACAGTTTAACTGTAAATCGCGAGATGAATCTTTTGATCCTAGTTAGTCCATGATTGGATAATATTTGCCACAAACAAACAAAAATGCTACAATAGTGAAATCCAAAATCTTTTCACATATAAACAAGGCCTGAGTACGTATCTCCTACTTGAAAGAGAAACAGCGACTATATATATATATATATATGCATTCACACCTGCACGTTTCTTTAAATTGATTGCATTCTCCGTACGAATGCTCTCCTACCTCCGACAAAAGCTAGTCAATATGCATTTGTGTGGGGTGTGGTGTGGTGTGGGGTCACATATCCAGATGAACCTTGTGCTAGTAGGCAGTAGCGTTCACACCATAGAAGATTGAACAAATTTAAGATGACAAATATATAGCTATGACTCCAAGCTAGCCACTCATGCATTCAAATTCTAAGTCCTTGTTTAGTGGGGAAATTTTTTTGGTTTTGGCTACTGTACTACTTTCTTTGTATTTGACAATTATTGTCTAATCATGGACTAATTAGGCTCAAAAGACTCGCCTAATTTTTTATCTATATTTAATGCTCCATGCATGCGTCTAAAGATTCGATGTGACGGAGAATTTTGAAAATTTTTAGGAACTAAACAAAACCTAAAATGCCACTTGGAGGTATTGTCGTATTGGCAAATTTACTCACCTTGAGCATGAACAAGGTGGTACACACCTTTCCTTGACAGTTCTGTCACTTTTCTCACCCGTTACATGCATTCACTGTTGAATATCCGACAACAGGTATGTGGATCCGAAGGGGAAGCACAGTTTGGCGGTTGGCGCCTGCAGTCCGTCAGCAGTTCATCATGGGACCAAACAATGCATGGAAGCGACCGCCAACATACAGAGATAACATTTTTAGAAAAAAGTTACTAGTTTCTTTTTTTGTTTTGAAAAAAGTTTATTATGATCTTTAGAGATATATCAAACTATTTTTTTTTATTTTTCTATAAAATTGAAATTACTTTGTCCATTTTTAACCTTCTGCCTGCATACATGTCCAATTTTTAACCTTTGACTATGAAGCCGAGTATTGGATGCCCTTCAATTGTTTTGAGGGCCCTCAGGTGAAACTATAAAATTTTATAATAATATAATCTAATTTTATTCGTAAAGGGAAAGCAAATCCAATCATATAGATAAATTGCTCTTCTTGTCTTTTTTACTTTCTTTTCACAGTCCCTAACAAATGTTTCTTAGGTAACATTCTAAAATTCTAACACCTGACCTAAATTACAAGAAAAATATGACTATATGAGTATAAAGTACTAGACAAAAATTGAACAAGAAAAAAAACCTAGTGCTTAGACAATTGGGACATGAACTAATTCAGAATGAAAACCAAGATTCACAAATCATAAAAAATAAAAGGGTAGAAGGAAATAACCAAGATCACATGTCATAGTCCTCGTCAAGCCCTGCTAGCTGGTCGCCGCTGTCATTTGGATTTTGGAAGACTACAACTCAGGCGTAGAGGTTTTGGTATTATTCACTGGAACTGGTGATCGTGTGGTGAACTGGTGATCATATCAGTGATGCCACTGCGTCTCTCCTCGTGGTCTCGCCGTCTCACCGGAAGTCCGGAAGTAGCGACTCATGATCGCTATGTGCGGTAGCGCGTGTACGAGCATTGGTGCTCAGCTCCTTGGCTTACGACTTTTTTTGTGATAGGCTGTTGTCCCATATATATGCATGTACTAATAAACAAGGACTATAACTAAAGGGTATGTAGCATTATATATTTAGGCTTGGGCCCCCATCCCACGAGGGCCCTCGGTCGTTGCACCTCCTGCCCTCCCCTTAGGGCTGACACTGCATGTATGCAAGCAGAAGGTTAAAAATGGACTTTATGTAATTGTAAAATATAAATGCATTACACTAGTTTCTTTTTTTTTAAAAAAAATGGACACAATCTCGTTTTGAAAAGCTAGCTAGTATAACTAGTTTAGTTAAAAAGGGGCATTGGATACACCCTAATGATTTGATATTTGCACCCCTATCTAGCTGCAACTGAAAGTGTAGTTTTTTTCTTTCTTGCTGAAACTGGTTTTCAATCAAGAGGAGGAAGACGATGGAATGGTATCATGACCAGCTGCTTCCAATCAATACGGCATATAAATATAATTAGGGGAAAGCCCAAAAATGAAGAAAGAAAGAAAGAAAAAAAGAAAGAGGGAAAAGAAAAAGAAGAAATAAAAGCCCAAAAATGAAGATGCCAGCCCATTTATTAGAAAAGGAAGGAAGGCCCGGCCGGCCGGGCCGGTGAGGCAGGTCATCATCCCTCACCTCTAGTCTCGCCGGCCTGATGGCCTCCACCACCCTCCGATCTCGATCCGGTCTCCTGTCGTCGTGTCACAGCGTCGATCGGAAACCTGCTAGCTCACCTGGGGTGCAGTTGGAGTTGGATCGGAGGCATTATATTATTCCTTTTCCTCAACCATGTAATGTATAGGAGAGGCTGCCCGTAGTGCTTTTGGGGTCCAGCTATCTATCTAGGGTTTAATTCGCAGGCAGCATATATATATTCTAGATGACTAGGCAACCACCCATACTACTACTACTACTATATATACTAGACGAAGGTATGCCGCACTTCACTTAATTTTGGTCGATCCATGTTTTGTTTTCTGATGACTGCAGATGATGATATATAAGCTGTTCGATTCAATTTCACAGCGGAGTGTATGTACATGTGGATCAGTAGATGAGTGTTGAAGCCATCCTTTATTTTCAAGCTTTGGAGCTTTCTCAGCTCCGATGGAGATGTAATGTCGAGATCGGAAATCTGATGGTTAATGGCTTGTTGGCTCAGTTGAGAACGAGACTGCTTGAATTTGATCAATGCACCTTCGCTGCCCGGCCACCTGATATATATTGTGGTACATACGTACGTACGTCCTCCCATTATATCATAATATATATAATAACAAAGCTGGCCTGGCCACTAGCCAGGTAAGTTGTACTACTACAGAAATTAATTGTCCTCTAGACTGCTTCTGAGATTCCCACCAGTGATTCTGGTTACCTTGTTTCCTTGTAAGGCTTATTATAGAAGCTAATCTTACGACATTATCATAACGTACGCTTATGACGACGTGGGTCGCTACTAGCCGTTGCATCGCAAGCATATAAGGCTATGCTGTCGACTAGTACTGCAGACCATGCACGCATCAAGGACTACTAAGTTACTATTCCAAAATTCCAATTTACCTTCAAGCTAAGGACGATGAGTCAATGCAAAGTCAATATACAGTGAGTGCCAGAGAGAGAAAGTAGAACCTAAAGAAATACAGTACTTTTAAGCAGAGCAACTTTTGTCTTCCTTCCTTCCATATCTACACTCCTTAATAATTTTGAGTTTTAATTTCCCTGCAGGTGGATATATAATAGTCATGTATTGTAGATTTGCATTTTTCGTATTCCTAGAGTAGTTACCCTCATCTTCAATAAACCACATTACGTATATGTTTATACTTGTTTATAAGTTTGAGTATGTTTATATACTCATATTAAGATACTCTAGATCTTACCATACAAAAAAATTTCGAAGGAATCCATACTTTTTTAATATATTACTAAAATGCCACTACTGTAATATATATAATAAGTATAAACATATACTCAATGTATATATACATACTTAGCATACATATCACCTATTGGTCTAGTATGATCATATACTTCGTCTATATACATTTCGTTCGGTTATATACACCCTAAATCTAGAGATATAGACATCCTGTGTGGGAGTACGAAGTAATATATGCTCATCAGTTTATCTATATATACCAGATTGTCTTCATCATCACCTTTTTAAGTTATTAAGCAACTGGTTCCAAGATTTCCTCTTACTGTGTTAAAAGATAGGAATTGCTATATGTATTTCTGCAAGGCTGCAGCTGTCCAAATGCTTTCATTCATACAGTCAGAGAGGTACCACATACTTCTAAGCGCTGCTACTTTTGTTTTCTTTATTCCATTGCGTACAACCTTATTTTCTGTGTCCATATATGCCCGACATATATATGTCATTAAGAAGTATAACATGCGCTTTTATCATGTCATTTTTTGCATTTGGAAAATCGCATGTTTGAAGGCGTAAAAATGTTCAGCTTTTATTAGAAATCAACTTCTTTATAACCTACACATGTTATCAAGTTATGACAAACTTATCTAGTATTTCCTTGTATTAATCAACCAGAAGCTGACCCTTTCCTGATAAACTGTGTGTTCTAAACTACTAATAATCTGTTAAAACTAAAGCTAGCTTATAAAATACACATGTCCATTCCATCCCTTGTTGAATTGCAATATATATCCTTGCTGCTGAAGATAGTTCCACTGCACTCAAAATCGATATGTTGGATTCTGGTGATCACATTTCTTCAATGTTCATGTATGTACAGCCAGAGTTTTTCTTTTCTAACCCCTGCTAACTAAAATATTCCCGCGCGCACAAACAAATCAATATGCCTACTTTCAGAATGATGCATCAAGCTACTTCTGTTCTCTGCTAAACCATGCAACAGAATAGTGACAGGCTGACAGCTTCTGTGACTGCATGCATATTTAACTGGTAACGGCTGCTTGTCATTCATCATGTGATATAATTAATTTTTTTTTCTTGTTCTTTACCGACAATAGGGCCTAGAGATAATCCAAAGAACAGTGAGGAATCTTGTGGATCAGCATATCTAAGATACCATTGTGTCAGTCACTGAGTGCTTTGTTAGTCGTGACAGTACATCTAATATTTCGCTTGATCATCCGTGTCGTCCTCTTAATCTCTCCTTTGTTTCGACAGGCATGATTATTACCGTGCTTCAGAGATCCTTAGGAGATGATATCCCCTTCTTTGCGTATTGTGCTTCACAATTGAAGGAGCAAGGAGAAGATTGAATTTGTAGGTTAAGATGACGATCATATCATGATAGGTATGTTACTACTTGCTGGGGTGTACAAAATCTCGGTGGATCGGGCCACAGAGGTGCGGATTGTGTGGTTATTAGATAAACTCAACAGCTGGAAGCAATACAGTTATAACTTAGTATGTCTCATAGTCTATCTTATTACAATTACGACATTGGCCAATGTGCTAAGTTCTTAAGTTAGTATTAGGTCAGGTGATCCTTTCAAGAGTTCTTGTGTTGTTGATTAGTTTAGGCACTTTTGAAATGAATTAATATGGGAACCATAATCCTTCCTGAGATCCAGCAAAAAGTGTGGTGCAATACGCTACCCGACCCGATCTATTATTATGCATGGAGGATCCCTTTTATATTGCCCTTTTCTGTTTTCTTTCAGTTTTTCCTTTTTAAGATGAGGTATGCATGTATTTATCATTGTCAAAAAGTTTCTTAAGAGATCTCAGAGTTCCAATTTTTTGCAGCTGTAATCCCATTATCCTTCTTCAAATCTGGCTCAGAGCACCTCCCCCACTTCAACCTTTGTTGCTAGCAACCACTATTGCCCCTAATCCCAACATCTTTTCCTTCTCCGTCGATACCCTGCCACCTCCATTGCCAAATTGGACTATACCACCACCCTAGACGTGTGGTGCCCCTACTGTCCCACCTCGTCGCCGTCTGGACCACCTCTACCACCTATTTGATAGTTCCTCGACACCCCTATATACAATTGGAGCCCTAAACCTAAACCCCTTCATCGAACAAGAGAGAAGTGATGGAAGAGGAGGTGAGCAAGAGTGGGCATATCTATCATCAGAAGATGGGGCAGTGGCAGAGTGTCATGGAGGCTAAGCTAGGCTTCGACACCCCCTTGCTCGATGATGTTTCATTGTTACTCCTGTCAATGCGTTCTTTGTTTCATGTGTCAAAGTAAAACAATAGTAATGTTTAACTAAGAAAATAAGCAATGTGTAGTAGCTAGAAGTTAGAAGCAACATGAATTAGCCTCTCCTTTGGTTGATACCACGCTCCGCCACCGAGACGGGGTGTGACAAATTCGCTTCCCATAGTATATGTGATGTATAGATGAGGTGGCTAGGCCTCTAAACGGGTTAGGTGATCGAGAGATATGACCTATATATCATAGAGCGACTCCCTCCAATTATGAAGATAGATTGTCTTAGAGTAGCTTCCAAGCTAAATCCAAAAGGACGGCGATTAGTTTTTTTACAAAACAAAATATTTCCTTGCTATTTTTGTGAAGTGACTCTCTAAATTGATCTAAGGAGATAGGAGCTAAAAAATGATTCTCCTAATTCATTTCACACACAGGATCACTAGCTTCCTCTATAGATTTTGTCATAGAGAATGGTGAATCACTTTGTGAATTTATCATAAAGAACCAAAGGGAATCACTTTGATCCACAAGATCCCTTTTCTTAAAGAATTAGCTTCAGAAGTCGGTCGGGATCTACCATGCAAGCTAGCCCTTAGACTATTGACTGGTAGATTTATTTAAC
>Ga0182004_10004294_pt1 | contig 11474 bp, 10 predicted proteins | sample Sormic07211540_1_FD_120479 | JGI IMG/M metagenome (GOLD analysis project Ga0182004, IMG submission 120479) | Endophyte microbial communities from Sorghum bicolor roots, Mead, Nebraska, USA - 072115-40_1 MetaG | ecosystem: Host-associated > Plants > Roots > Unclassified | place: USA: Nebraska...
GTACTTAAACACTTTTCACATAGGGAATTAAACAAGACCTAAGCAGAGTACACACAAAAGCTACGTAGCACAAAGCTAAGCTGCATGCCGGTGAAATATTCTTGCATTCCAAATCCGGCATGCCGGCACACACACGATCGAATAGTTAATCTATCCTCTATGGATGCATGATCTGCAGGGCCACGAGCCCACGACGACTACTCGTCGGGTGTGGCAAGAGGGCTACGGCTACGTGCCGTCGGGGACTTTCGTCGTGTCGGTGATGCAGATCCATAATGAGCAGGGCGCGGCGCACGGGACGGTGCTCATGCTCCACACGTCTACGACGACACGACGTCCTGTGCTTCTACAGCGGCGCAACCATAGAGGCCGGCATCTATGAGACTACGACCGTTGGTTCCGCCTCAACGTGGTGCATCACGACGTGGGCGCATCGACGGTCACCATGTACGTCGACGACGGCCGCAAGTTTGGCGCCAGCGTCATCCCCAGCGACTCCTACTACTTTAAGTTTGGGGTGTGTACATGCAACACCACGACCAGTCCAGCTGCATGGAGTCGCGTTGGACCAACGTCACGCTTTACACTAAGGACTTGTTTAGTTTCCGAAGAAAAAAATTTCGTGACACTATAACACTTTCGTTTGTTTGTGGTAATTATTATTGTCTAACTATAGACTAACTAGGTCCAAAAGATCCGTCTGGTCAATTTTGACCAAACTGTACAATTAGTTTTTATTTCGTCTATATTTAGTACCGTGTAAAGATTCGATGTGACCGAAAATCTTAAAAAAATTTAGATTTTTAGGTGGAAGTAAACAAGGCCTAAGCCCTAAGCTAGCTAGCTAGATCTAGATGAGATAGCTAGATGCGTATTGGTATATATATATATATATATTGCGTAGCATGTACGTTACACTATCGAGAGGGTTCAATATATAAAGATTCTTGCTTTGCGGTGTTTATTTAGGACCCGTTTGGCACAAAGAGCTGTGTTTTGGGGTTTCTAGCTTCGCAAGCAGCTTTTTTGTGACGCTAAAGCTGTTCTGTAGATCTATTTGACAAAATAGTTTCACATGGTGTATACAAATGATAAAAAATCTAAGATACCGGTGGCCGTGCTCATGCCCGCTTGTGCTCAGCGGCCATGCCCGCTCACGCTCTGGCGGCCGTGCCCCCCCCTATTAGCCTAAATTTTTTTTTAGAAAACGCTATTGTAGCACTTTCGTTTGTATTTGATAAACATTGTTCAATCATGGAGTTACTATGCTCATAAAATTCATCTCGTAAATTATAGGTAAACTGTGCAATTAGTTTTTGTTTTCATCTATATTTAATGCTTTATGCATGTGCTGTAAGATTCGATGTGACGAAGAATTTTGAAAATTTTTTGCTTTTTGGGTGAACTAAACAAGGCCTAGGTTGCACCATAGCGAGCCACGTTCCAACATGCTCACCCTGGTGGCCATGCCCCCGATGCCACGCATTACCGCGTGCTCCTTTCCTAAGAGAGAGACACGAAACACACAGTCTTTTAAGCCTTGTGGGATCTATTTATGTCAGATGAAGCTATAATAAGCTACTTTTTTTAGCTCTCTCCCATCCCATCCTTTTGTGAGTGGAGAAAAAACATCTTCATGAAGCTTTTTTGAAAAATGGTGTTTGAAAAAAAATAGCTCGCCAAGTACATACTTGTCTGGTACCCATTAGATGTAAATATGCTTTGTTTGAGGCAAACAGAGTGGAACCCCAAAGTAAGACCAAATATCCTTACCATCTTGTATGAAAATGTCATGCAAAATAGATGAGAGTTGCTGAAGCTGGCTGAAGGCTTCAATTGACAAAGGAAGATGAAAGGTGCACATTGTGGAGGTAAGGCATTGGCAACAACATTTGTCAACTGTAACCTACTAGCCTGGCTTAAAAAGAAGACAATAACTAGTGTTCTTTCACACTTAGAAACTAAAGGGCAAAAAGTCCTGCTAAGACAACAACCTGCTCATCGCTGGCTACTGCTACGACCCTCTCAACCCTGTCTCCAACATAATTCATAACACAACTTTTGCAAATCTTGATACTCTATGTTCCAAATTATAAGTTATTTTGACTTATTTGATATGTAGAATTTGCTATGTACCAAGACATATATTATTATATCTAGAGACATAGTAAAATAGATGTACCAAAAAATCAAAGCGACTTATAGTTTTAAACGAGGACACTATGTTAACCATTTTGTACTAACACATACGGACAAAAGAAAACTGTGGCATATGTTCACAATGCAAATGAAAGGCACGGTATGTACATGTGGAAACTACGATGCATGCAGGAATGCAACGTTCCAGCACGGTCTGCAACGACGTACGCCGTTGCCAATGCAACTATCGCTGTCCGGCATTGATCTACATGTACGTGCATTGAACAACCCCTGTTACCGAGGCTTTGAAGGCTGCTTGCCTAGCACCCCTGTCCACTCTTGTTCTCTGAATATGAAATGAAACCCGGCCCCTAGCTAGTCCAAGGGAGCACGCGCAGCAGAAAACGACTGTATGCATGTCCAGTAATCGCACGCCTCTGGGCTACTACGTACCTACGTGTTTGGAACGTACTCCCTCCATCCCAAATTATACATAAGTCATTTCAAGAATAATTTTAGAAAGTCAAAGGTTCTCAACTTTGATCAAAATTACATAGAGAATTACAAATTATAACATCAAATATGTATAATATGAAAATATAATTAATGAGTAATGTAATGGTACTAGGTTGACACCATAAATATTATTAACTTACCATATAAATTTGGTAAAACTTAAGATGGTTTGACTCTCCAAAATTCTTGAAATGACTTATAATTTGGGATGAAGGGAGTACCAATCACGAATGCACGTTAGACAAAGTGAACACAAGCTGCCTCCATGCGCATCCACACAGCATGCTGAAGCTATTTAAACCTAGTTCGATCGTCTTCCACGACCCACATCGAATTGAACCAAGCCATCTCGGAGTTGGAGGAGAGAGCTCGCTGCTAGAGATAAAATCAACAATTCTTACGGATCGAAGACGACTCCAATAGTAATGGCTTCTCTCACAGGTCCATGGCTTCATCTCCTAGTGCTTCTTATTGTAGCCATAGGCACGTTCCTGCTGCATGCCCCCGCGGCGGCCGGCGGTGGCTGGAACGACGATCCCACCGCCGGGTTCGAGAAGGTGGAGCTCTCCGACGGCGACTTCGAGGTGCAGAGCCCCTACAACGTGCCGGAGAGCCAGCGGTTCCAGTACCGGAACGGCATCCGGACGTTCTGGGTGTACAAGAACGACAAGCCCTTCAACACCGCCACCCACACTAACCCCCGTTCCGAAGTGAAGGTCAAGGTAATAAATAATAATCATACAAAAAAAGCTCAATCCGTATGGAACTCTTGTTGTTCCAAATAATCTAAATTTCTCCTCTTAATTTGTCGTCGTCTTGTTTTGGATGCATATGATCATCTCTTCTGCAGGGCCACGACTAGTCGTCAGGGGTGTGGCAGTTCGAGGGCTACGGGTACGTGCCGTCGGGGACCTCCGGCGTGTCGGTGATGCAGATCCACGACGGGAAAGGCCAGGCGCACTCCACGGTGCTCATGCTGCACGTCTACGACGGCGTCCTGCGCTACTACAGCGGCGCGGCCATAGAGGCCGGCATCTACGACCGGTGGTTCCGCCTCAACGTGGTGCACGACGTCGGCGCGTCGACGGTCACCGTGTACGTCGACGGCAGCCGCAAGTTCGGCGCCAGCGTGATTCCCAGCGAATCCTTCTACTTCAAGTTCGGAGTGTACATGCAGCACCACGACCAGTCTAGCTGCATGGAGTCGCGATGGACCAACGTCACGCTCTATACTAAGCACTAAGCTAAGCTAGATCTAGATGAGCTAGCTAGCTACCCATGCGTATTGGTATTGTATTATATTGCGTAGCATAACTGCATTTACCCATCCTTTATATGTACACGCTATCGAGAGGGTTGAATAAAGATTGTTGCTTCCGGGGTGTTTATTTACATATTATAAGAGCTAGCCTAAAACTGGTCAAACCGGTTTTGAGACCCGACCAGACCGATTTTCTTATCCTATTCCGTACTGATTGGTTTTTAAAACGGTTTTGGATCTATTTTTGGCATATGAAACTTGAAAATGTTTGGACATGTGTCCTACTAGGATAAAATCACCCCCTTCCAACCTCTAATAATTCATCGCTTGATCCAGTAACCAATTAAGGATGGCGTCCTAGGCTTCCTAGCTGACCTATGGCAACCTGGCGACGTCCTTGCCTCCACATGGTCCCTCTCAAGTGAGAGATTTGATGGTCCCTTTGCTAGTTTGTCTGAAAACTAACAGTGTTCTTTGTCACGCAAGCATGATTAGTTACCCTTTGATGGTTTGCCCATAAACCTCTCCATACTTCACCACATAAGTGTGATATCCTCACTGTGTTCTTCCATCCGTGACGGCTTAGGCGATCTAGCCCTATCTCCTTGCTCTTCATTCATCTATCTTCTTGTGCTCGCTATTGCAGTTGCATTTGGCCCAAAAGGCCGATTGCATCTGGTTTTGACCCATTGTGATCTTGCTTGCAGTTTGGCAATGCAATGTGTTGCACTTGCCATTGAAATTTCAGCACAGTGGTCAATCTCTAGATAATGGAGTACCAAGGTGTTGCCTCGCAATATAACTACAAATACATCAAGGTATAACTTTCAAATGCATCTTATGGTTCTAATATAGTTATATTGCAAGTCCTATAAATTCTCATGTTGGTGTTGCTAGTCCTAATAATAGTATATATATTGCATCAATTAATGTTTATGGATATCATGTTCAAGAGCCGATCTCAACTATGAATTCTTTGGGTTTTAATGCTACTAGCAACATATAACATACATATCCTTATTCATGGGCTATAAATTCACAAAATGTGGTCCCGTCACAAGACATGCCGATAAATAAGAGAATTGACTATGGTGATGCTAACTATTTAGCCAATCACTCTCAATTCTCATATGATGCACGATATGCTAATAGAACAAATGTTCTACCTACAAATTCAGCATCATATGCAAATGCTAGTGCTCATAATTCGATCTCATATGTTTCTAATAACTATGGCCGAAATGATGAAATTTTAGCAAGGCATTGAAGTGCTAATGTTCATGATTCCGCCTCATATGTTGCTAATAACTATGGCCAAATCAATAAAAATTCAGAAAGACATGCTAGTGCTAAAACACATGATTGGACTTCCTATCTTACTAAAAACTATATAGTTGAATCATTGAAAATTTATTAAGGCATGCTAGTACTCATGATTTGTCTGCACATGATAACTATAGCCGAATCATTGAAGATCTAGTAGAAGAGTTTCTAGGGGTTCCTCGTGATATTATTTTAAATTTATCTTGTGACCATGCATTGCCGAATTAGTGAACTACGGAAAATCACTAATACTGATATTTTGTTGCCATGTGAACCTGGAAGCATTGAGTGGCAGTTTGCTCTTAGTGTAACATACATAGCTTATATTTTTGGGGCAAATGAATTTCAATGTCACATTTTTGAGAAGCAGCAAGAAGGTGGAAAGCATTTTGATGCTAATGAGGTTATGGCCATAGTTATGCAAAAAGAAAATGCATTATTGGCTTACACAAAGTGGCAAAGAAAAGGTTGATTCGGATATAAGCGAGTGTTTGGCTCACAAAACCAAACAAGACAATATCTATTCCAAATCAACTTCACCTCAAGAAACAAATCTAGTTGTGGCAAAACATGGGAAATGCAAGAAATTGGCTAGACTTGGTTTTTCAGGAGCTAAAGGGGTTGTGCATTTATCTAGTGACTCGATGGACCTCAAATTGTATAGCCGAACAAGATTCATTTGATAAAGCATATCAAGATGATGAGGAAGCCTCTACATCCCTACAAGCAAAAAAAAGGAAACACAACCGACTGCACAGACGAAACCGGCTAGACCGGTTTTGAAACCTGCTAGGGCAGTTTCCCTGGCCAACCACACTGCCAAACCGGTCAAGCCGGTTTCTCTGCCGATGAGTCTCCGGATGATTCTGCCCCTGTTATTGAAGACATTGTTGTTACAGATTCTGAGGAGTATTTTGCACAACATGTTACAATTGGTTGTTTTCTGGAGATGAAGAGCAACATCATTCAAATTAAGCATATATATAATCAGCAAGGTACAAAACACAGTATTTTACCAAATTTTCGATCCGGTTGTATTCTTTCAATTGCTACATCTATTAATGATATTCTTGCAACTAATATTAAGATACCAATTGAGGAAGGAAATTTACTTGTTAATAATGTTAAAGAGACCGATGGAAGGAAGGTAATTTCCAATCCGGTGGCTTTCGAGGCTGCTTGCCTCCTTTCCACTCTTGTTCTCTGAATATGAAATGAAACCCCTAGTCCAATGGAGCACGCGCAGCAGAAAACGACCGCCATGTCCAATCTGACGCCTGGACTACTACGTACGTACGCGCCTGGAACGTACTTATCATGCATATGAATCCCAGTAGTGCACGTCAGACGAAGTGAACACGAGCTATCTATCTGCCTCCATCATGCTGCATCCACACAGCATGCACATACTGAGCTGAATGAACGGACCGAGGCTATTTAAACCTATAGCTCGATCGTCTTCCTCCACAGCCCACATCGATCTGAACCAAGACATATATTGGAAAGCTTGCTGCTAGAGATCAATCCACAATTGGTCAATTGCAGCGGAAACTACAGTAAATAATGGCTTCTCTCACAGGCCCATGGCTTCATCTCCTAGGGCTTCTTGTGGCGATATGCACTGCACGTTCCTGCTGCATGCCCCCACGGCGGCCGGCGGTGGCTGGAACGACGATCCCACCGCCGGGTTCGAGAAGGTGGAGCTCTCCGACAGCGACTTCGTGGTGCAGAGCCCCTACAACGTGCCGGAGAGCCAGCGGTTCCAGTACCGGAACGGCGTCCGGACGTTCTGGGTGTACCGGAACGACAAGCCCTTCAACACCGCCACCCACACCAACCCCCGCTCCGAAGTGATGATCAGGGTAAGCTAGCTAGCAAGTAGCAAGCATGTCTAAAGCTCAGATCCGGATGAATTTCCTGCAGTTCCAAAATAAATACATATAATTAAATTAATCTCTATCCTCTTCGACGCATCGTCGACGATCGATCATCAGGGCCACGACTACTCGTCGGGGGTGTGGCAGTTTGAGGGCTACGGCTACGTGCCATCAGGGACCTCCGGCGTGTCGGTGATGCAGATCCACAACGAGGAGGGCGCGGCGCACGCCACGGTGCTCATGCTCCACGTCTACGACGGCGTCCTGCGCTTCTACGACGGCGCCGCCGTGGAGGCTGACATCTACGACCGCTGGTTCCGCCTCAACGTGGTGCACGACGTCGCCGCCTCGACGGTGGCCGTCTACGTCGACGGCCGCCGCAAGTTCGGCACCAGCGTCATCCCCAGCAACTCCTACTACTTCAAGTTTGGGGTGTATATGCAGCACCAGGACCAGTCCAGCTGCATGGAGTCGCGATGGACTAACGTCACGCTCTACACTAAGAACTAGCTAGAAGATATCAGCTAGCTACCCATGCATGTGTATTGTTGGTAGTGTATTATATATATTGCGTAGCATGTAAATACATTTACCGGGCCATCCTTTTTATGTACATGTACACTATCGAGAGGGTTGAATAAATTCTTGCTTCCAGTTTTTATTTACTTACTACTCCAAGTGCTAGCCTAAACAATTTTACCGACAGCTAAAATTCTTAATTAGGAGCCCAAAAATTGTTAGGAAATAGATGCTCTGATGACGGGTTGTCAGGAAATTGCCGATATGCATGAGCACCAACACATGAGTATAGAAAGGAATGATAAACATTGAGAGTCAAAACATCTCAAGTTTGACCAAAATTTATATGATAATATAATAACATTTATTATACCAATTAAGTATTATTAGATTCTTCATTAATTATTATCTTTTAGTGGTACACACCTATTTAATTTATAAATCTTTGTAATTATCTCTATAATTTTGATTTACTTGAGCTTATCTGCCAAATCTACCAGCTATTCAACAGGGTTTTTCTCTCACAATAAATTAGTGAATAGTAGTTTCAGCTATGGCTTTTCAACTGTGAGCATGATGACCGTGAAACAAAACTATCCCAACCCTAATCATTTCACCCTCTGTCACTCATGTCTCTCCTACATCAGCAGTATCTTCCGCACTATCTATTGGATTTCTAGAATGGTGATTACTCAAACCACACCCTATATATTTTTCAGTTGCAGCCATGCATTGTTCTTGTGCCATTGTTCCATTATTAGACTAGGCCCGATCAGGGCCGTGCTGTCAAAATCTGAGGCCTTGTTCCGAATTCTAAAATATGGACCCCTAAAAAATAAAATGTAGAAATGTGATAAATCGAAAATGTATCTATTCATTTTGGTTGTATATATTGACACCATTCTCTTACTGTTTTTTTTTGAATTATTCAATATAATTGTAATTAAAGACAAATAAATTACCTTATTGACTTGCAAGTTGTAATTTTTTTATTTTTATTGGAGGTGCCTAAAAAGCACAGAGCTCTTTGCACAGCACAGTAGTTCTACAGCAACTTATAGCAATTAGTAATTATTGATTAACACAAACAATTATTTCCACTGATAAATAGAAAATAAAATTAGACAATTACCTTCCGCAGTTTCAAATCTCTAGGAATCAGGAATTATTAGGCACCTTGCGGCATAATTCTGACACAGTTGGGCTCCACTATTACCTTGCTTGCTTGATCAGAGAGACGGGGAAGCCAAGACGCTGAGGAAAATTAGGGGTTGTTTGGTCCCGGCCTCTCGCTAAATTTTAGTTAGCTAAAATTATTTTAGCTATTTTTATATGACTAATGGAACTAAACTATTTTAGCTCCTTTTAGTCAGTGTGTTTAGAACTTTAACTACTAAAGTGACTAAAGGCAGAAGGCGCCACTACCAGGGAGGAGGGCAGTGGAGAGGACTTTCCAAGTTGCCGTCCTGCAATTGCAATACATCATCTCGCTAGCTTGCTGAGAGAGAAAAAGTCTGCGATCTGGCTCCTGCCGCCGGCCGCCGGGGGCGACGTCTTACGCTCGCACCGGCGACTACGCGTGTGCTCCGGCCTTCCTCACCGCCGGCGTCCACTGCTGCCACTTTGGGAGACAATGTTGATCGACGGCGGACAAAGGGACGTGAAGCGTTGTCAAGAGAAGTCTCGTTAGCGGTGTTGGCGAGCAACCATCCAAGGCCGATTCATGGAGTGCCGATCAAGTCCAAATTCTGGGCGGTGGAAGGCGAGTCGGATTCGGAGGAAGATGAACAAGCCTCGCCAGTGACTCCTTCCACGCCGGAATTCATCAACGAGGCCCTGCACGCAGGTTTTACGTTGGATCAACTCTCTAGAGCGGAACAGGCTCTGGACTCAGGTAAGAAAATTTCACCCGGTGGTCTTCAACTTTCAAAATCTATCGTTTCTACGTTGGTTCAGAGGAAGATCAAGGGAGTGCCATGGCAAACCTCGCGTTTCTCCACCCAGAACGCTGGGTGACTTCCTGGCCAAAGCTACTCGATCTCAAAGCTTGCCGGCAAGCCGTTCTCCGGCAAGGAGGAAAGAGGTTTCAAAATTTTTTGAAACCACGAAATTTCAGGGCACCGATCCACCTTTTCCTCCACTTACCGGTGTGATCCCATCGATCCTGGATGGATCCGGTTCTCATGGTGTGGTAGGGAATGAAAGTCAGCTCAAGTACGACTTGGACTTGGACCTGGCAAATTCTTTAGGCCCACGAAGGGTCTCTGCGCCCTATTCTCTCGCACCGGTACCAAACGCCGACCTGCTTGTGTTTCCAAGCAGCCGCCACGGTCCTCATCGATACTGCGACGTTCCTTCGCGGATGCGGTTAGGGAGGGCAAGGCAATGGACATGCAATGGACAGGCACTGGTGGCGGATATGGGGAGGATGGAGGAGGAAGAGGCTACAATCCTGGGTTCAATCCTGCTTATGAACCAGGGATCAGAGGAAGAGGCCGTGGCCTTCATCCTCGCGGCCGAGGACGTGGAAGCCATGGCGGCGGGTTTGGGGGTCGTGGAAACTACAACCACAATGCCTATGGTTACAACTTCAGCTATTCTGGAGAAGGCCGTGGAGGTGGTCGTCCTCCTCGTCCTGGCTATGGTGGAGGGCGAGGGACCAGTGGGTGGAAGAACTATGGCCGACCTCGTCGGCAACATCCGGCGGTAAATAACCTGGCCGAAGGTCGAGGCCCTCCTGCTCATCACAACGTGGGAGGACAAACCTTCCGACCTGCTTTTCAGGGACGGGGTCTCACTGAAGTCGGACAAGGAGCCGCAACAAGCCACCAAGGTGTGGATCCCCACACATCCTTCTCCAACACCCAGGGAGGTCCGGCGCTACAGACTTCACAGCCTGTGCTGATCACGGGTACAGAAGGGCAGGAAGGGAAACCATCAATGGGGCCTGAACCTGCACTGCACAAGACGAGGACAGAGGCAAAGGCTTCTGCAACCGCAACTACGATCACGGCAACCAAGGCTACATCAGCACATGCTGCGTTAGAGGTACCCAGGGATACTGTCTCACCAAACTCTGAATTAGCAGTCATGAATAATGAAGTTCCAGAGTCATCTAACAAGGGATCACAAAAAAGTAAGGGAAAAAAATCCTTTTTGTTATCGTTGTCATACAAAAGGTCATACCATGCATGTTTGCAATGCGATTTTATGTTGTGACATATGTTGTGGTGATCATGTGGTTAAAGTTTGCCCAAATGTGAAGAAAATGAATATTACTGCTCTACCTTGTGGATATGCCGTAGAAGGTTTGGGCTTTTATTTTATCCCAGTTGCTGAAAATCCAAAAGAGAAGGCAGAGGAGAAATATGCAGTGGTACGTGTTTTAGAAGGTTCCATTACTGCTGAGCAATTGGCAGTGGAACTAGAAAAACTACTACCAGGCAAAACCAAGTGGGTGATTGAGGAGAAAGGCAAAGATGCCTTCACCACTAACTTCCCATCCTCGGACTTGCTGGACACTATGGTAAACTGGGGTGATATGAACACAAAATCAGTAAAGGGGAAAATTCGCTTTGAAAAGGGTATAGAAGATGATGTCTATAAATATGAGATTGATAAAGTTTGGGTGCAGTTCAGGGGACTACCTGAAGAGTTTAGGGAATTCCCAATCATTTGGGCAATTGGCTCCATTTTAGGTGTCCCTAGAGCTGTTTTTTTTTTTTTTTTTTTTTTTTTGAAAATGGAGGGCCGGTGGCCCTCAGGGAGATTTTTTTAATAAAAAAAAATTTAAACATTAAAAAAAGAGGAAAAAAGCAAAAAAAAAAGTAAAAATATTA
>Ga0182004_10004295_pt1 | contig 11473 bp, 15 predicted proteins | sample Sormic07211540_1_FD_120479 | JGI IMG/M metagenome (GOLD analysis project Ga0182004, IMG submission 120479) | Endophyte microbial communities from Sorghum bicolor roots, Mead, Nebraska, USA - 072115-40_1 MetaG | ecosystem: Host-associated > Plants > Roots > Unclassified | place: USA: Nebraska...
AGCTTCTTGGCTCGGCTACGTGTAATTGCTCCATCAATGGCTTGGGCTGGTGCCGGCGTAGTCGGTGTAGAGGTTGGCATGGAATTAGAGGGAGCATGCTTGGTTGGGATGTCCTCATCACATCATCGCTCCCGGACTTGGCTATATCTTGTCGTTTTCTCATCGGCACCAACATTCATCGGCAACTCTTCTGTGAACTTAGTTACCACATCTCTACCTGCCGATCTACACCTCATCAACTCCAGATACACATCCAAAGATACGTATCCAAAAACGGTGTCAACAGGATCATCCCGAGCTTAGATCCCACATGGTACGGTGTTTTCGTTCAAGATCTTGTCAAGCCAAGTATTGAAGAGGTGTAGTCGGTGCAAGTGAAATAGAGCAACACTGCTCGTCCTTACCACTCAAGAAGCTCCTCGACCACAAATAGCAATGACTGGCATATACCCTTCATCAGATATCTCGTAGATGACACTGGTTTCTAAGATAGAACAGAGAATGAATGTCTTCTACGCTGATCCAAGCATTACTTACTCGTCAACCTCAACTCATGCACAAAAATTCAAGTGTGGAAATACTGATGAAGTGCGTCACCTAGGAGGACGGTGTAAAACTGCTCGAGGACATACATGCCAGATCCTGCAGCAATCATGCAACTTCTCGGACGCTGGTCGAAAAAGCCTTCAGAGCAGGGTTTTAGTGGCCGTCTGTGGTAGCCGATGCTGAAAAGTTGGTACGACACTGCGAGGGTTGCCAGTTCTTCGCAAAAAGAACTCACTTACCTACCCATGAAATCCAGACTATACCAGCATCATGTCCTTTCGCTTGCTGGGGGCCAGATATGATCAGCCCATTCAAACCCGCCCCAAGTAACTTCAAGTGTGTTTTCGTCTTGATCGACAAGTTTTCTAAATGGATTGAGTACATGCCTCTAGTGAAAACAACTTTAGAAAAGGCAGTTGAGTTCCTCAATCAAGTCATACACTGCTACGGCATCCCAAATAGTATAATCCTAGACTTGGGGACTCAGTTCACTAGCACTACCTTCTGAGACTTCTGCGATGATAGGGCATAGCTATGAAGTACGTGTCGGTAGCACATCCTAGAGCCAATTGGCAGGTTGAACGAGCTAACAGCATGATCCTAGATGCTTTAATAAAGAGATTGTACAAGGAAAACGACAAGGCACCAGGAAGCTGGACGAAAGAACTGCCAGCCGTGGTCTAGGGCCTCAGACAGAGCCCAACCAGAATAAGGGCGTGTCTCCGTACTTCATGATATATGGGACCAAGGCTGTCCTTCTCTTTTGATATCAACATTAGATCTCCTAGGATCGAGCACTTCGACCACTCTACAGCCGATGAGTCTAGAGATCTAGAAATCAACTACACAGAAGAAAACCGACTGGACTCTTGCGTGCGAACAGCAAAGTACCTCAATGTCCTAAGGCGCTATTACAACCAGAATGTCAAAGAGCGATTCTTTGTGGTCGGTGATCTGGTGCTGAAATGGAAGATAAGCCAAGAGGGGATGCATAAGTTGTCTACACCGTGGGAGGGACCTTTCATGGTCACAGAAGTCACATGTCCCACTTCTTATAGATCAGCATACCCACACGGAATAAGATTGCCCAATTCATGGCATATCGACAAGCTTTGGCATTTCTATCCTTAATGATAAGGCTTTGTAACTTGTACCTCTAACTTTCATTCTGTGATTAATAATAAATTTTAGTCTTCATTCCTTATCAGTTCACTCTCAGGCAGGGCACCCCTCGAGTGTGGTCCTCCCATCTTCGTACCTCACATGATTTCTGTTCATTACAAAAACTAAAGCAGGGTGGTCAGTCACTCTCACTTAGTTACACCATACATGAAAACAAAACTTTAGAATGGTTAAAAACTAAAACTTTATTACAAACTTTTACAATAAAAACACCTCCAGACAGTTCTAGCCTACAACTAGAGGCTAGCCGGTGGTCGTTGCTCGGGCTACTCTCTGGTCGTCATAGTATGCGCCTCCGGCGCCGCCGAAGAGGTCTGGGCCACTAGCGCCTAGCTGGTCAAGACTGTAGGCATCAACCGCCCATCTCCTGCCGATGAAGCTTCTGGCCACATCATAGCTGATCCATCTAGACTTGGCTGGCTCGGAGGAGTATAAGGCCCATAGAGGTTGATGTCGCCGATCACCATCGACGATAAGTCCAGTAGACCGATGCAAAGGTCGTCTGCTTCCTTCGGACCAACCTCCTTTGGGTATCCTTTTTCGAGGCAAGCCAGGTCGACCAGGGGATAGTGGCCATGCACCATGCTCAGCACATGAGCCCTTGCGTACTCACCAGCGTCCTTCATGAACTGCTAAAGCTAGCCCTAGGTGTGCTGAGATTTCTCGATCACCCCAAGAGCCTGTGCTCGGAGCTGGTTCTCAAGCAGCTCGGGACATATGAGGTCAAGGACCAGGGCAATACCCTTCTAGACCTGGATACACCTATTCTTCCATGTATCCCGATCCTTGATTAGCTCCTGAAGATGCTTCTTGGTGTTTACCTTCAGTACTGCACCACACAAATTACTTATCAGCTCCTGACCATGAAGTCTTAATCTACTCAAGGATACCGATCATACCAGCATGCTCTTGGTCCCTGACTTTTAGGTCTTCTCCCATTTCCCTCTCACTCTCGAGGATCCAGGCACATTCCTGGTCGAGCTGGTCTTTCACTTTGCAGAGACGTTCTAGTTCTTCTTCTAGACCTACAGTTGCAGTAATAATTCTTGTCATGTTACATGAGATACAGAGCATCTTTGAGGTTTAAAATTATACCTGATATTTCTCTATTTTTCTCAGCAAATTGCTGAGAGAGGTCAGCCATCTACTCCTCCTAAGCAGTCTTATCTTTGTTGGCCCTTTCATCCTCCGACCGAAGCCGGTCCACTTCGGTTGTCAGGGTCTTATTTTCGGCCATCATGCCCTCAATGTGGTCGAAACATCTCTTATGATATTTTGTTGTCTTCATTACGTCCTGTGCATTTCAAACATATCTGAACATTTTCTTTCAATACCTAAATGCATTTGAAAGAATCATTTTCGAGTCTGGTAGGTTTTACCTTGACATCGCTAACGAGGCGCTTGCCGGCACGTTCCACCTGCTCCACCTCCTCCACCTCGGCAATCTCCTCATGACCGGCCCAGTGGTCTCCACGTTGGCTCCAGACATAAATATTCTAACATCCATCATGTGGGTGCCCATGGATCTCCTCCACTTCGTCATCAGAGCTCGCCCTTGGTTCTTCATTATGGACACTGCTCCTCATCATAGTTGAGGGGGCCATCGGGTGGTGTCGCTGGTCGGTCGGATAGCGCTTCTAGATGATCGGTGGAGGGAGCCCCCACTTGTTCCGTCGGTGGGTCACTCGGTGGAAGTGGGTCGTCCTGCTCGTCCTCTCCACCATCTTCATCCTACACACTATGCCTCATGGCCAAGGGTGACCGAAAGGTACAAAGTGAGGATGAGAGTAGTGAGAGTGAAAGTGAATTTGAGTCACCTTCTTATGATGAACTTGTGCACTTGCTTAACAAATACAATAAAATCATAAGAAAGACAAGAAGTGAAAATGATAAGCTAGAAACTGAAAATGAATCTCTTCTTGCAAAGTTTAAATCTAGTGATGAGCTTAGAGACCAAAATGCGATCATGACCTCTAAGCTCAAGGAGCTCAAACTCTCTCTAAAAGAGCTCAAAGATACACATGATAAACTTGAGAGTGTGCATGATGAGCTCATTACTAGACATAGAGCATTGAAAGAAGAATTCACCATTCTAAAAGCAAACAATGACAATCTTGAGCTTGCTTATGATCTTGCTATTAGTGAAACACATGTTGCTACTAACCATATTGCTAAGCTTGATGTAGCCACGTCTTGGGATGACTTACATGTGGAGAGCATTAGCAAATGTGTTGGTTGCAAAGGCAAGAATGTGGTAGTGGCCGAGAGCTATGAGCACACTATCATAATCAAAGAAGAAAATGCCAAGATCAAGTGTGAGAATGAGAAGCTCAAGAAAGAGTTGCAAGAGCAAACCAAGCACAACACCATGGTGATTGAGTCACTTGATCATGACAAGAACCTTGCTTATGAGAACAAGAAACTCAAAGAAGAAAATCAATATCTCAAGCTTGGTTTTTTTATGACAAGCAAGAAGAGGATGAGTCCTTCATCTTGGAAGAGCTAGATAGCAAGAGTGACCCAATCATCAAGAGACTAACTTAAGAGAACTACAAGCTCAAGCTAGAGAAGGAGCATCTCACCAACGGGTTAGCCAAGTTCACAAGAGGGAAGGACCTACAAAGTGAGCTCTTCATGAACACCATCATGAAGATGGACAAGAGTGGAATTGGCTACAAGGCTCAATAAAGCAAGCTTATCAAGTCACAAGCAATTCATGATCAACCAAGCAAGCCCAAGCCAAAGAGATGCTTTGAGTGTGGACAAGAAGGTCACTTTACTCATGAGTGTGAGGCACCACTACCACCACCTTTGCCCAAGCATGCAAGACCATTTGCCTTCGATGCTCACTACATTGTAAGGCAAGACAAGAGTGGCAAGGTCAAGGTTAGCTTCATGGGGCCGCCCAACAAGCAAAGGCCAAAGAAGATTTGGGTGCCAAAGCAACTGGTTGAGAAGGTTAAGGGCCTTAAGCAAATGTGTGTCTCCAAAACTCAAGCTTGATCACATTGGGTAATTTATAAAGGTTGCACTCAACATATGACCGAAGATCCCCGGATGTTCACCTCACTTGATGAAGATGTGAGTAATCAAGAGAAGATCACAATTGGTGACAATTGAAAAGGCAAGATCCAGGGTCTAGGAAAGATTGCAATTTTAAATGACAACTCCATCACCGATGTGCTCTATGTGTATTTACTAAGCTTCAACTTGCTTTTGGTTGGACAACTTTGTGATCTTGGATTCTAATGCCTATTCAACAAGAAAGAAGTGATAGTGACCAAGGAGGATGACAATGAGATGGTATTCAAAGGGTTCCAGCACAATAACTTGTATCTTGTTGATTTGTCCTCTGATGAAGTTGACATCAAGACTTGCTTATTCACCAAGACTTCACTAGGGTGGTTATGGCATAGAAGGTTAGCACATGTTGGAATGGGCACACTCAAGAAGTTGATGAAGAAAGAATTGATTAGAGGCTTGAAGGATGTGACATTTGAGAAGGATAAATTGTGTAGTGCATGCCAAGCCGGCAAGCAAGTGGCAAACACTCATCCAACTAAGGCCTATCTCTTCACTTCAAGAGTGCTTGAGCTATTGCACATGGATCTATTTGTACCAACCACATATGAAAGTCTTGGTGGCAACGAATATTGCTTGGTTATAGTGGATGACTACTCCCGATACACTTGGACATTCTTCTTGCAAGACAAGGCCGAAGTTGCATCAATATTCCAAAAGTTTGCAAAGAATGCACAAAATCAATTTGATGTCAAGATAAAGAAGATAAGGAGTGACAATGGAAAAGAGTTTGACAACACCAACATTGAAGAGTATTGTGATGAAGTTGGGATCAAACATGAATTCTCCTCAACATACACAACACAACAAAATGGGGTAGTAGAAAGAAAGAACTGGACATAGATCACCTTGGCAAGAACAATGCTTGATGAGTACAACACTTTGGAAAAGATGTGGGCTGAGGCAATCAACACCGCATGCTATGGATCAAACCGGCTCTTTCCTCACAAGTTCCTAGAGAAGACACCATATGAGTTGCTAAATGGGATGAAGCCCGATGTCTCATTCTTTAGAGTGTTTGGGTGCAAATGCTACATCTACAAGAAGTGCCAACACTTGGGAAAGTTCCAATGAAGATGTGGCATTGGCTACTTGGTTGGCTATTCATCAAAGTCAAAGGCTTATAGAGTCTTTAACCATGCCACAAACATGGTTGAAGAGACATTTGATGTTGAGTTTAATGAAACTAATGGCTCCCAAGGAGCAAGTGATAATCTTGATGATGTAGGTGGTGAGCCATTGAGGGATGCCATGAAGAACATGCCAGTGGGAGACATCAAGCCACAAGAGGATGATGATGATGTGCAAGTCATTGATCCACCATCCTTCTCTCATGTGCCACAAGACGATGACAAGGATGTGAGAGATGCTCATGAACAAGCGGTGGCACAAGCTCATGATGTTGATGTTCCCCAAGCAACCCCTCAAGTGGCGCCAAGAAGAGCATGACATCTACTCTAAAATCACTCTCATGAGCTCATCATCGGGAGTCCATCACGTGGTGTTACTACACGCTCTAAATCTGCTTTATTTATTGAACATCATGCTTTTGTGCCTATTGAAGATGAACCCAAAATAATAGAGGAAGCTCTTTGTGATGTGGATTGGATCATTGCCATGCAAGAGGAGTTGAACAACTTCTTGCAAAATCAAGTATGGATACTTGAAGAGCGACCCAAAGATGCAAGAGTGATTGAAACAAAGTGGGTCTTCCGGAACAAGAAGGATGATCAAGGCAAGGTGGAGCGCAACAAGGCAAGGCTCGTGGCAAAAGGCTTTTCACAAGTGGAGGGTCTCGACTTCGGTGAAACCTTTGCACCGGTAGCAAGACTTGAAGCTATCCGTATCCTACATGCATATACTTCTAGCCATGACATTAAATTGTTTCAAATGGATGTGAAAAAGTGCCTTTTTAAATGGTTACATTAATGAGCTTGTTTATATTGAGCAACCCCTCAGTTTTGAAGACCCTAGGTACCCCAAGCATGTTTGCCGGTTGTCCAAGGCGCTCTATGGTCTCAAGCAAGATCCTAGAGCTTGGTATGAGAGGCTTAGGGACTTCCTCATTGGGAAGGGCTTCAAGATTGGGAAAGTTGATACAACACTCTTCACCAAGAAAATGAATGGGGAAATCTTCATTTGCCAAGTTTATATTGATGATATTATTTTTGGCTCCACTAATGAAGATTTTTGCAAGGAATTTGGTGATTTGATGTCCAAGGAGTTTGAGATGTCCATGATTAGCAAGCTATCCTTCTTCCTCAGGTTTCAAGTCAAGCAATTGAAGGAAGGGGTCTTCATCTCTCAAGAGAAGTACACTCAAGATCTTCTCAAGAGGTTCAAGATGATGGATTGCGAGCCAATTAAGACTCCCGTGGCATCAAATGGGCATCTCAACTTGGATGAGGGAGGTAACCAGTTGACAAAACTCTCTATCACTGCATGATAGGAAGTTTACTTTACCTCACCACATCTAGGCCCAATATCATGTTTAGTGTGTGTATGTGTGCTAGATATCAAGCTATGCCTATGGAATCTCACTTGGTTGGCATCAAGAGAATTCTTAGGTATCTAAAATACACACGCTATCTAGGCTTCTGGTATTCCAAAGGTGCAAGATTCTAACTTGTAGGCTATTCCGATTAAGATTATGCCGGGTGCCGCATTGATAGAAAAAACACATCCAGAGGCTGCCACTTCCTAGGTAGATCCCTTGTCTCTTGGATGTCAAAGAAACAAAATAGTGTTGCTTTGTTAACGGCCGAGGCGGAGTACATTGCCACCGGTGGGCTTTAGACTCAGTCACAACAACCTCTCTAGCTACCTGGTCATAGTCAGTGTCGACAAAAGCTAGTCGACAGTCTACCTTAGGGTATACCCACGGTCGTAGTTTTTCGGCAGACAGGTGCGCAAGCTACCAACTCGATGGTGATGCAAGACACAGACAAGGATTTTATCCAGGTTCGGCCACCGTATGGGCGTAATACCTACGTCATGCGTCTAATTGTATTACTATGAGTTGAATTGAAGTGTCTAAGGGGAGTCCCTTGCCTCTCTTTATATAGTGCAGAGGGCAAGGTTACAGATCTAGAAACTAATCCTAGTCAGTTACAATTGCCATAGATAATATGATATCAATCCATACTCTAACCGACTAGAATCCTGCTTGATCTCCTCGTCTTGTTTCCTTGCGTGAAACTCCGGGCAGTTGGATGAAGCCTCGAGCTATCTCGTAATGGGCCAAATCTCCTGGCCCAAGTCTAGCCATAAGGGTATAAGGGTTTATACCCCCACAGCTAGTCCCCGAGCTCCATGTATGATGATATAACACGCTGTCTTTAGCTTTTCGACCAGTGAGGCTCGACATCTTCGACCAGCAAGAGAGTCACCCAAACAGCTGCAGCGGTGTTTTAACCAACTCAAGAGACAGCCAATCAACATCATCATCGAAGAAGCCGGTTGTTTGAATAATACATGGTGCTCTTGACCAAAAAAGATTTCTTTTTTGGTGAAGTGTGCCCACTTTACTTTTCTCAAAAGTAAAGGTTTTCAAAAAAGCAAGCAAATTCACCGCAAGGTGAAGTGTGCCCACATAGTCCCCGAGCCTGGTAGTTGGTGACGTAGGCACGTGGTGCCAGGGTCTAATGAGAAAAAACCACATAGAAAATCTGATACTGAAATGCATCGCCAGATGCATCGTACCGATGTAGTCCCCGAGCTTGCTAGAAGGTGAAATATGAACCTTGTAGCAAGGTCTAAAAATTAAAATTATCCTGCAAATGTGTGCAAAGATCAATTCAAACGTAGTCAGTAATCAGCGTGAGCCACTACCTTGTGTGCGGACGAATCAACCAGTCCCCGAACATACCATACTCGGTGATCGGTGCAGTCCCCAGATTTCGTTTAGATAGGCCAGTCGACCAGTCCCCGAATATACTGTGCTCGGTGGTCGGTACAGTCGCCAGATTCCAAATGGGCAGGCTGGTCGACAATCCCCAAGCATACCATGCTCGGTGGTTGGTGCAGTCCCCAGATTCCAGATGGGCGGGTTGGTCGACCAGTCCCCGAGCATACCATGCTCGGTGGTCGGTGCAGTCCCGAGATTCCAAACAGACTTCATATCGTCAACAAATTTGTTATTTGAATTTGGGAAATGTTATTTCTCTTCATTAATTGGTGACGTGATAAGGCGTCCGGCCGTCTTGTCAATCCGGCACATGAAAAGGGGTGCCTTGTGACGGCACAGCCGCTCATCACGCATATCGAGAAAGAAAGGAACGTTAATATTAAAAAGGCCACTGAATTTACTACAACAGATATTGAAAACCGAAACGCCATTGCCGCCACAAAGACCGCACATTTCCCTAGAAATCGAGAAGTGGAGGAGGTGGTGGTGCTGTTATAAAGAGTCCATCGATGTATTCTTAGAACTTTACCCAGCAGTTGCATACTAGCCTCCTACCTTCATCCCCTCACTGCCTCCTGCCTTCATCCTCCTTACTGCCTCCAATGCCATCAGATCTAGTTCGAGGTTCTCTACACGGAAAATGGCCAAGAGCGACTCGAAGAAGAGGGCCGAGATGATGGCCAAGGAGTGGAAGAAGTCACGGTGCACCACCAGGTCTCTCAATGACCTCGTCGAGATGGGGCTGCTACATGACCAGGAGCTTGGCGACTAGAGGGCGCCAGAAGGAGAAAGCTACCTAGATCCCCAAGCTAATGAGATTGTAGTATTCAAAGATTTCTTCAAGAGGGGTTTTGGGGTGTTGGTTCATCCTTTTCTCCAGGGTTTGCTCCTTTACTATGAGATCAGGATTTGCAATCTGCACCCGAACTCTATTCTTCGTGTGGCGACCTTCATTCACCTCTGTGTGGCGTTTGTGGGGATTGAGCCACATTTTGATTTATATCGTTACCTGTTCTGCCTGAGGAAGAAAGGAGCAGTTGAAGGCTCTAAGATTGCAGGTGGAGTATACCTCAATCTCCACGACGGGATGAAGAATCGCTATCTCACCTGTCCCTGGAACACATCCCTGACTGAATGGTACAGGAGGTGGTTCTACATCAAGGAGGAACCGGGCAGCGCCAGATTCTACGATGTTGGCTATGTCCCTGAGAAGAGGGTCAGTTGGACGGACCGACTAGAGTATACTGGTCAGGTAGAGGAGCTGATGAACCTGATCGACTGGTCGCGCCTGGACGGGCCTGGGGTGGTTGGGAACTTCCTCAGCCGGTGAGTCATGCCACGCCAGAGGAGGGTGCTATTGACACCATTTTTGGACACGTATCTTTGGGTGCGTATCTGGAGTTAATAAGGTGTAGATCGGCAGGTAGAAAAGTGGTGACTAGTCTACAGAAGAGTTATCGATGAGGGTTGGTGCCGATGAGAAAACGACAGGATATGGCCAAGTATAGGGGTGCTGATGTTTGCCGATGGCTATGAGAGGTGGTTTCCCGATAGTCATGGAGAAGGGCGCAGGGGTTCTCGATTGATTCATAGTGGTGTACCAATCGATTGTGGAAGATGATTTAATGCTTTCCATAGTTATTAGAGTTTGCTTTGTATACAGATTCTGTTTAATTTAGAATTTGAGTCGTGGTCGTGTCTGGTTGTAACTCTTTTGGTCAGGGTATAAACGTAGACCCCGTGGCAATGTAATGGATATACACAATCAATCAAACACAAGTTTTTACATCTATTCCAGCATCTACTTTTTCGACGACTTCGTCAATTTGCATATTTTCCTTTTACTATGAGTTCTTTAGAATTCTTCTAGTCAACCTCAGTGAGTTCTCGAGTTCCACGTGAACACCTCTTGGCCATGGCATCCGGGCGCATCGCTGTTGTCGGGACCAAAGTGTTCGAGTTACCACCTTTGCCGATTGTAAGGTCAAATCGGCTGGCACGTCTTAACGTTTGAATCGGGTATTAGCCCTTTGTGTTTGTAGATCTACTTTTGCACCAACACATCTTTTGGCACGCCCAGTGGGACCAAAATTCAATATCAAAATCAACATGTTGAATACCGATTTCGACTTGGAGAATGTCATCCCCGTGACGGAAGCCAATCTCAAAGATGAACAAAATCAAGCTATGGCAAAAGCTATGGAGGACTACAAGCAGCTATGCTTGAAATCCTTCAGTATCAACAGGAGTGGCGAGGTGATCCAAAAGGAAGCATTGCCAATGCCTTGGCAAATTACTTTTGAAGCCAATCTTGGTAAACTGCAAGAGATGGTTGATAGTGCTATCAATCATGCTCTGATCAATCAATCTAGTGTACTGTCCAATACAGTTTTCACTGCTGTGGCTAGAACTTTCAAGGAAGGACAAGTGCCACCATCTTGTGTGGGTCCTACCTATCATTAGCCAGGGTCATCATCGGTTACGGCTCCATCGGCTACTACAGCCGTTGCGGGTACAGAGGTTATTTCTCCTCCAAGCACATTAGGGATGAGTAATGCGCAATCTACACCAATTGTCGAGGGTATCAGTAAGGGGTATCCTAACTGATACACATAACGAGATTACCCTTACACAGATCGAGGCCCTCAATTCGACGTTATAATCAACCAAACATACAGTCATCGACGGCAGCAGCCTCGAAGACGGAAAAAGGCGTCGAGCGAACCGCTTAGGGGTCGAGCGTCAGCTACCGTCGAA
>Ga0182004_10004296_pt1 | contig 11473 bp, 6 predicted proteins | sample Sormic07211540_1_FD_120479 | JGI IMG/M metagenome (GOLD analysis project Ga0182004, IMG submission 120479) | Endophyte microbial communities from Sorghum bicolor roots, Mead, Nebraska, USA - 072115-40_1 MetaG | ecosystem: Host-associated > Plants > Roots > Unclassified | place: USA: Nebraska...
ATATATCCATTCCGGGCATGCATATAGTAGAGCACCGTACCATCACTAGCCCACGATGCTAGTAAGCTTAATCGCCATTTAATTTAATCAAACGAAAAACGAAGAAAGAACTCTCTGGCCTGGTGCGGTATACAAGGAGTATACACAGCAGTAGTACTACTTCACCCTGACCCCGGTAAAGCGAAAGCTGAATAACCCACCACGCGACCACGGGCACGGCAGTTGTTGTGGTAAATAAACTAACCTACTACTACTACTGCTAAACCGCGCTTTTTAGGCTGGTGAAAAAAAAAAAGAAGAGAAGACGACGACGACGACCGGCAAAGCGAGCGGATTCCTTCACTCTTTTTCAGGCACGAGTGCATTACAGTATTATTTACCGCACATTCCATTCCATTCCATTCCATTTCCGTTCCGTTCCGTCAGTTGACCACTTTTTTGACGCACGGGAACTCCTCCGAGTCCGAGACGTCGTCGGCCCGAGACGCCGAGTCCTTTTTGTTTTTGACGCGCCTCCCCGTGCGTGCGCCTCCCCTCGCATTCGCATCCGATCCAGGGCAGGCTCGCCGCGGCGCAGGTGCGTCTCCATCGCGGGCGGGGCACTCGCTCGCTCGGAGGCAGGCGGCAGGCAACGTGCCTAAAAAGGCCCCGGAAAGAGGTGCGGTTGCTTTGCCCAAACAAAAAAGCGCCGGGGCGGGACGGGACACGGGAGGAGGAACACGACGCGGCCTTGTTGTAGTGCCAAGTTGACGAGCCGACGTGCCAAGCACAGCACACACACTAGTTGGCGCCCGCGTCTACTGCGGAGCACACCTTTCTTGTAGTTCTAGCTAAATAAATGCTCCTTTTTTTAAAAAAATTGAAATCGTGGGCTATTTCTTTGATAAACAAGTACTATTAACTATCATGCTAAAAAAAGTAGTATGAACTATACGAGTAGTATATGGTACAGTTGGTACTTGTGGTAGTTAAATATAAGAGAGGGCGTACTTATCCTTCGAATAATAGCCGGCGATCGAGATGTGTACATCATCTCGGCCACACACACAAAAAGACGATTTAATTTGTGAATACTGTCTTTTTTTATTTTATTTATATAATATACAACAATAACATAATATGCTCCCAGAAGAGAAGATGTTTTTGACTTGAGGCTAGATATTTGAGACCTGCCAGTGCCACGGTTGATGTGCTGCAGGTTGGGTGCGACCTTCCTGGGCTCATCCGATTAAGTCGGGCCTCGTTGCCGCAGACAACTGAATTCCGTCCGCCCACACAGGAAGGGGGCACAAGGACCCTTCCAATTTTTTCACATGATTTGAGACTAGCCCGGCCCAAGCCTGCCAGGTTTCGGCCTGCCAAGCCTTAGTGCATACGTAGGTCCTAAATAGATGTACAGTTTTCAAAAAAAAAAAAAGAAAAAAATCTCAGCCTTAGTCTGGCTTCAAGTATGTTGTTAATTAGTTTTCCAACTAAAAACCAACGGGTAGCTCGCCCAGGCCTGGGCCTGACCCGAGTCCATCCCAAAAAATTCTGACCCAACTTGCCCTTGAGATGGTTGTGACATTTTTTTTGGGCCCAGCCCAGTTTTTTTTAAAGCTCAGGTCTATTTGAGATGCAAACATACATGACGAGAAAACCTCAAATGGTCTTCCCTCAAGAACAATTAAACGTAGCGAACTGATCATCAGTTGGTAATGTTCCTTGCTCTAAAACCCATGATCTAAAATATTATTTGCTAATTTATTATGAGAGGAAAAATATTGTTAGATGATAGAAAAAATACGACTTGACAAGCGAACGGATTCTAAGCCCTACCTACTTGAGTTCAAGCCCTACCTATCTTAGTTCAAGTCCTCAATAATGCCATTCACGTACCTTAATTGCGAAGCTTGGACCTATCATCGCTAACAATATAATTGCAATCAGACACGTAACAGAGAGCACACCGATATTAGGGTTGACAAATTGCACTCATACTTTATTACTATAAATAAAAAGAAGATGGACAAATCCATGCACATCAAAAATTACTATAGTACCAAACATGGCTGCATGCATCGTTTTTTTTCTTTTCCCGTGAACGTGTACTATGCATGCATGTCATCATTATAATTTAATTGCCTGCGACTGCGAGGCATGGTCTTTGTCTCCGGAACAAGTACACTTGCGTCACCTTTGATCTGATCCGATAAGCTAACATAGAATTACGTCGCTCACAGAAACGTCAAGCCCAGATCTACCATGATCACTCCAGGATCCCCATGGCTTGGCTTAACTGTGCCCACTTTTTTAATTATTTATTATTGCTCCTGCGCCGTCGTCGTTCAAGGAGTTGGTTTCTTGTAAGCATGGAAGAGTGAGGATATGATGCATGATCTTGTTAATCCAAGTGTAAGTTATATTTTTTTTGCGAGCCAAGTGTAAGTTATATAACTGCCCGGACGACAGAAATTCATATCAATCAAGGAGCAGACCACTTCTGTTCTTTGCATGATCTCATCACTTCCCATCAGGTAGCTAGCCATGACAAAAGCAAGACCTAGCACCGTGTGCACGCCCGCATGCATGTACTAAATGAAGGACCAATCACTACGCGCCATGTATTGATTTTTACATATTCGTACGCGCGTCGCTTTCGATCTCAAGCCCATTTTCTGATCGAGCTCTTATCATCATCTAGTAAAATCAAAGTGCGTCTGGAAGCATGTCCCCGAAGTACACCCCCCAATTCCATACATATATACTAGTAGTACTACTCAAAACAAGATTAAATAAACAAATTAGAATTTAGAAGTGCACTGCACGGTAATTATCCTGGAAAGGTTTTCCCCGAAAACCACCAACTGATCGGTAGCACACTTTCTGCGAGAAGCTTGTCACCAGATGCCCAACTTGATCCATGCTCGCGCATGAAGTTCCGGTAGCACGTACTCTAGCTAGGAAAGTGAAACTAGCAGGCCAAGAAAACTGATCAAAGACAGCTAAAAACAAATTAAACTTGATGATGAGAGATCTAGCACACTTCACAATGATGGTAACATACATTACAAGCAAAATCCAACTTACATTACATATATATATGTTCAAGGCATGCAGACGCCGTGGAAAGAGAAGGAAATGGCACACTGTATATACTCGCTGCTTGAGCTAGCAAGAAAAATTTGTATATGTAGGACTGACAGGTTCACGCTCACAGCTTCAGAGTCAAATCAAGCTTAGGCAGCTCTTGTGCAGCTCCAACCCCCGGGCCAGTGGACAACCGCTCGCCGACGGCCACCACCGCTGCAGGGGCAGCCTGGCCGCTCCATGCGTCATTATTCCACTCCAGCGCCGGCGCCGGCGCAGCCTGCATGAAGGCGCCATGGACGACGGCGAACGGCGCCCCACCGCCACCACGGGCGGCGTACATGTGGTCGTGGCCGAGCCCGAGTGGCGCCGCCGCGTCGCCGCGGTGCCTGGCGAGCGTGCGCTCGCGCTTGTGCGCGTTCTGGTGCCCGCCGAGCGCCTGCGAGCTGTAGAACTGTCGCCGGCAGTAGTGGCACGCGAACAGCTGCGGCGGCTCCGACTCGACCGCCGGTACCGCTGCCGGTGACCGCGCCACGTCCGGCACCAGCACGACGACCACAGGCGGCGGCTGCGCGGTGTTCTGGCGGGCGCAGCCTGTGCTCACCATCCCGGCCAGCAGGTTGAGCTCAACCAGTGCGGCGGCGCTGACGGCGCGGTGGTGACCACGGTGACCGTTGCCGCCGCCGTTTAGCCCGGTGAATCCTACTCTCTGCTTGTCAACCTCTGCCTCCATATGGTACAGCACGTGCATGCTGTGCAACGCAAATGCTTTTTGGATGTCGCCGGAGCAAGTTCCGTAAAGTCCCGACCGTCTTGTATTTGTGAGAAGTGAGAATGCAATTAGATGAGCATGATTGTGTAATGCGACAGCGACGTACTGCACATTATCTAAGGATATATATGGCTACTTGTTTCCAGTTTCCTGCCGTATTTTGCTACCAGAGGGCAGGAATGTATCTGCAGGCTGATGCAACAAAGATTGCCGTTCGTGTGGGTGATTTCTTTTAACTTTCCAATGCCTACGTCAAGAGTTGAGCAAGAGCAAGTGATTAGCACCAAGGATTAGGACATGGTGTCACCTGATTGGCGTGCAGGTGCAGCCTTGGGATCCATGTCAACAATTGAATAAGAAACGAGGTGAAACTGTCATTCCAAGACAAAACCCGTGCGGCACGGATGTCGCTGTTAGCTGGTCAAACAGGTATGTCGATTATACCATAACTGAAGTGCCACAAGTCAAGCAATTCTAAAGTGCTGGGGCAGAAACAGCACAGAAAGACGAAGGCAACTACTGAATCAATGTTCATTTCAGAAGTAAATGTAGTGCACAGGTTTTCTGAATTCTGTACGCCGTAGTACAGGGCAGGGCAGGCCGAATGAAGAAACAATCTCCTAAATAACTACATGGCAGCACTTAGTCCATCCTTCCCTTCAGCACTCTCTCCTGCACTTCAGTGGGTGTGCTGCATCCAGGAAAGAAGTCTCTTATTAATAAAACAAGACCTTATAAAACCACGGAGTAAGCATATCATCTACATCCAAATTCCAATGCCTAAGAGCAGTAAAACATACTCTCTTTTTTTTTTGGTATTCTATTAGCATTTTCGAACCGTGACTAGGGGCTCATGTTGAGTTTCAACTCTAGCCTACCCCAACTTGCTTGGGACTCTGCTGTTGTTGATTCTATCAGCACGCTCGGGGGGTTTGATTTTTAGCACTGGGAATCCAAATGGCTAATCATGCAGCCCTTGTCGCTCAGTGGAGTTGACTTGAAAAGCATTTATTGTTATTGTAATTTTCTGAAAGATGTGGGGAACTTACACAATAAGAACATAACCTCCCCAGCCGCTGAGGCAGTCACGATCAACAGACGCCTGCAATGCTTGTGAGATTGTCTCGAACAGTTCCTCAGGTTCCTTCATAAAAAAAAATTAATGCGATAACTATCAGCTTACAGTCTCTGAGTTATTTTCATGCCATACAACTAAAGAAACACAGCAGTATAGGCAATATAAAGAAAGCAAATCTTTATGGAATTAGCTGAGTATAATATAGAGCATAAAGAAAATATTTATAGAATCAAAAGTGATGGAAAGTGGCCACCATATATGCCGGTGCAGGTTTGATGATGGTAACTCAGAGTTGATACAAGTTTGAAATAATCCAATTATTAAGATGTGTATAAATATCTTCCAAAAAGTAATAGTTATTAGTTAAATCCATGAAAGAACAAGATTACCTATGAGACTAGGTAAAAGATGAGTAATAGAATACTGACAGAAACAAATCCAGATGGAATTGGCAGTTAAAGTCTTAAAGATCTGCTGCAGAGTTCTCATGTAAAGAAACTAACCATGTTTGGCTTATACATGGACTCACAAGCACCATAAAGTGATTCTGAAGCAGTACCAGAGACCACAAAATCTTTTGCTAGTTCCCTGCACAAACAAATTTTTTTTTATAAGATTACTAATTATAAAGAGGACAGAACAGTAAGTCAGCATATAGGGTCTAAACAAACAAATATGAACAGGCTAAACATTAAGGCCTAACAATTGGGAACAAAAATAAGGCTTTGTTTTATATATTAATAAATAATACATCTTTCAGGGGTTCCTGGCAAACCTGTGTGTTCGTAATTTTTAAACCTCCATATATCTTCCAAAAAGAATAGACATTATTTACTCCAACACGTGTACAAAAGATGTGATACTGGCAGTACATTAACAAAACACATAGTGTGGCGTACTTCAGACCAATCTGAAATATGCACCAACTGAGCCTACCTCAGTTGGTGGAAGGTGTGGAGGTGTATACATTAACAAAATGTACAGTAGTTCAGATCAATCATGAATTTTGAGAAAGTGAGCCTATCTCAGTTGGATGGAGATGTGGGCATAAAACACCACACCATCTAGGTTTGAGTCCAGTTCAATTTGAACCAGGTTTCTATTCTCTTCTTAATGCAAAATCAAGAAACAAGTTCCTCCTAGGTAGTCTATTTTTTAAAAAGAAATTTCATACAAGCAAGTAACAGCAGTGAGTAAAGAGTCCAGAAAGATAAACAGAAGATTAGTTGATACATACTTGGCACCAATGCAATCCATGGTACATATAAATGGCTCATTGTTGTCTCCTAGGCCAGCAATAACTGGTTGGCAGAAGTATGGCCCAAACCTGTAATCACGAAATACTTCCGTCAGAGGTCTCCAAAGTCGAAAAAGGATATGCCAAGTGACAAACAGCAGACTGAATCCACACAAATACCCGAAACAACACACTTCCTTAAGATAACTGATGAGAAATAAGTAAATAAGAAAGCTTAATATCAGTCAGCAGAGCACAGAGAAGCATTTAATTACTGGGCTCCCAAAAGCCCAATGGTTCTCAATTTCTTGATGTGGAGTGGCGATAACGATATAAATACTTCACAGTTCACATTGCGAGGGTATCCTTCATTCGGCATGTGATTTACATCCCTACACACCAAGGTAATCACAAGTGTACCATGCCTATAACTGAATCTGTGAAAAATTGTACTTAGGTTGTTGTCACCTTTTCTCATAGAGTAGGGCTGAAACAAGGCTGGCAAAGGTCTCGGGCTTCATGTCCCTCTCCTCCCTCAGCTGGTACAGCTTGTGCCTGAACACCAGTCGCTGATACCTGCACAAAGAGACAACGACACGCGCATCAAACCCAAACCCTAAACCATGTACTGGCCCCGTCCCTGAGACAGGTCGCCCAGACCAAAATGAATCGAGGATCCGGAAGACCCACAGCGTCTGGGCGTCTGTGGCGAGCCCGGAGAGCCCGATGTAGAGCTTGTCGTGGATCTTGAACACCCGCTGGAAGTCGGTGGCGATCGTCTGCAGCTGCACGCCGAGGCGGCGGTCGCTGGCGATCGCGAAGCAGTTCTTCCCCACCATCGCCACCACGGCGCTCCCGTTGTACTCGAAGATCTGCGGAGCACAAGCAGCGAGCAACGGAAGCGAAGCCGCTCAATCAGGCGCGGCCATGAGTTCGGAAAGCTAGGGTTTCGGAGCACGGGGAGCGAGAAGCGGAGGTTGGAGACTAGGGCTCCGGAGGGCACTCACCGACATGGTTGGCGCTGATGTGGCCTGCGGGAGCGGCGGCAGGAGAGGCGACGGCGAGAACGGAGACGGCGGCGACTCAGGTTGTTTTCCGCCGGCGGAAAGGGAAAAAAAGAAAAGAAAAGTGCGGAGTACCTACCGGACTCCGGGCTCTGTGGTAATACTGTAACTGGATGGTGGGCCTATACGGACTCTGGGTTCTGAAGAGGAAACCAGCTCGAGAACTTTCTTACGGAAGGCCCACTGTTCAACTGTTGTTGGGCCGAATTGAAACTGGGATCAGTCGGAAGTAATTTGGGCCTACGAAGACTTGCGGATACTCTAAAGAGGACCTGACCTGCGTGGAGCTTGGTAATCATGAAGTTTTTGTTTTCAACGAAAGAAAAAATTATATTAAATAGGCAAAATTTGCTATTGGACATGCCAAGTGATGACACTTTGTTAGTAGACACCTATTTTCAATCGATTTACTGAAAGATACTCTAATTCTTGATAAATTGGTTGGTGGATACTATACCTAACAAAATACTTTTATAAAATAGATATAAAATACCATAAAATCTTCTAGACTCTACATGATGAGAACCACACACTAAAATATTATTTTGCACTAAAAATTACTATTTTATATCTCTTCATAAATAAACAAAGTTCACCATGGTTAACTTATTCTTGTATTTGTAGGACACTAAAAATCTTGAAAAAATCATATATTGCGTACATCACCAAATCATGACTATGCTAAAAATATCAGCTCAAAACAATAAAGTTTCATATATTAATTAAGCTTGACATGAGATAAATCTATAACTCAGTTATGCTAAATATACCATTATGAACTTTATTATCAAGGAGTTGGTATTTTTAGCATGATCATGATTTGGTGATGTACGTATTCTATGATTTTTTCAAGATTTCGTGTGACCTACAAATACATGAACAAATTAACCATGATTGAGTTTATTTATTTATGAAGATAGGAAAAATAATTATTTTTAGTGTAAAGCAATTTTTTACCATGTGGTTCTCGTAATGTAGAGTCTAGAAGATTTGGTGGTATAATTTTAGGGCACTTATATGATTTTATATCTATTTTATAAAGTATTTTGTTACGCACGGTGTCCACCAAACAATTTATCAAAAACTAGAGTGTCTTTCAGCAGATCGCTCGAAAATAGGTGTCCGCCAGCAAATAGCCATCACTTAGCATGTCCAACAATAAATTTTGCCTATTAAGTAATAGCTGGGTACATAAACATGTTACAAGCACTATGGATTATACAAATATCCAAAAAAAGATTTTTTATCTAAATTGTACTCATGTTATAAACAGCTTCAGATCTCAAAACCAAACCTCTACGACGTTTTACAGTATGGATGACCGCATAAGCAAACACTTGCGAAAAGGCCCAATAACATATGTCCAACAGACAACGACCAACATTCATGTAAGCAAATTTGAGAAACTTCTTCTTTTTGGTGTCTTTCTTCTTCTTCTTCTTTTTCTTTCTTGTTCTTTCTGACACCGAAGAATGAGGAGGATTGATCTGAAACATATTCTCCCCAGTCCTTCATTAAAATGGAGAAGAGACCGGAGAAAATTATTTTATGGTGGCAATGCCATCTCCACCTTGATGTCGCTGTCCAAAAATAAAAGTCTCCAAGTTATCAAATCGGTGAGGATACCGACGACAAAGTTGTTGCTCGCATCTTCAACAGAGTCGTTATGGAGAAAATAATTTCACCCTACTCTCTCACAGTCGCCAAAGAGGAGAAGGAGAAAATAAATCTACAAAATCAAGAAACTTGGTATGGAGAGACATTAACACTAAAGACTCAATTTACTAGGAAAAAATTTATTAAAAATGATGGATCTCCACTCTCTCCGGTGATATGCCGAAAGAGTAAGGGAGGAAAGGGGACTAGTGGTGGTGGAAACGGGAGCGGCGCTGAATTGGAGACCTAGCGGCGGCGCCCAGTCTTTGTGTTTGTAATATTAGCTCTGTTGTTAGTGGTGGTAATTGTGAATTAATTAATGAATCATGATGATGATGAGTCGTGGTCCTCATGGACAAGAAGTCAAGCACAGAGTGAGGACAAGAGTACTCGAAGGTATTAAGAGTACTGTTATAATCATGTGCTAGGATTGTGCCATTAGTGTCTTTAGACAAATTTTCAGGTAGCGAAAAAAGAAGAAAAAGACACAAAACATTTAGTTTGTCTTCTTTGGACGATTGTGTCTAGACCTTCTTTGAAATCTGATTTTTCCCACCTGATTTCTACTACATGTTTCTCATGACGAAAACGAACTGATTTTTATAAACTTCTTGTATAATTTCTGTTAAATTTCTATGTTCCAAAGGAGCTCCTGTCCTTAACGAAGCTTAAACTTTGATAGTCCTGTATTTGTACTGTTTGTTTTAAAACTACACAAGCACAGGCGCGAAAAAGACAAACTGAGGCTTGCAATCCTCAGATGCGAGGTGTAATACCATCATCAAATCAGATCGGATCAGATCAGATAAAAACGAACTGATCGCCATCATCTTCATGTGGTGGTAGAGCAGGTAAACCACGGACGTCCATGATCTGTGCAAGTCAAACTGGCAAATGCACGTGAAGACGCGATCCTTGTCAGAGCTGTCCCAAGATGCTCGCGGTCATGAAACGTGAAAGGAAGGGGTAACATAACATAACAGTGCGATTCTTTCGCAGAAGCAAAAAGGTGAAAATAAACAAGCAGACAACCAATTACAGGGAAAAAAACACCAATCAGACTACATGAAGGACATGAGTAAACTAGACCATATATATAACACTAACTATAAAGTTAAGCTCCATTTGCTACCCTTTTTTGTCATATTAAAAAATGATGAGGAAGGTACATAGGATGCAATGTACTAGTGGGGTACTCCTGTGATCATTGTTCAGCCTATGTCCTTTTATAACCAAATAGTTCATTACCAAAAAGGTGCATGAAGACAGCCATATATACACACATGCTGCCACGAAATCAGAGCTTTTGGCTTAGAACAAAGCATGCATACTCTAGTATTTTGAACACATTGTAACCATGGAGGTTAGGTGGAAAAGACAGAAAAGCAAGACTAAATTACTCATGGTGATGAAGAGCCGGATCTTACTGGGCACTTTGCATGAACCACTCGTTGGCTTTCAGGTGCAATGACGATACAGAGAAAGACTTGTCAAACTCAGTGTTGAGACCACAGTGCTGTTCAACAGTCAGCACCAGGTATTAGTAGTAGTAGTAGTACCATAAGAGAGCAAGGGCATCACTAGTGATTAACCTAGAAACTAGTTTCCAAGCAAGTATGAACACTAAACAGTATCTCCAACTACCTGATGACACACCATTAGTGTAACAAACCAAACACAGCGAACATTAGTCATGGCATTAATCTACATACCTGCTAAAGTTGGGATGGACGTAAGGTCCACCAACAACCTGTGAGCTGAGCATTTTTGGCTAATCTCTGAACCGACAAGGCGACAAATGCAACGCATGTCGCCTCTTGTCATCGCACTGCACACTGTCGCCTTTGTAATTGCGCTGCATGCACTTGCTGCTGCTGCATGTATGGCGCTTTCTTGCAGCCTATGATCACTCAACCATATGAAAATGGTCTCTTGGTTTCCTACCTAATACGCACATGGTCACTTGTTCTTTTTTTTTCTCACAACTTTTCTTGGTAGTACTAGTACATACTTATATTCTCATAATTGAATTCCATGAATCACGCTAAACATTTTGATTCACCAGCTGAAATTAGGGGAAAGCACCTGGATAGATTGCACTCTAAAACCCAGACACAGTAGAAAGTACCAATGGATCTACTTGGTCTCAAATCTGTAAGTAATACAGAATGCATGTCTTGCAAGTAATTTTGTGGTACTAGCAAAGTTTCGGAGTCAAGCAAGTTATGTCATGATTCATTCTTGAAAAAACTCTTGGTCAACACCTGTGCACACAAGCATCGCCTGCTGTTTGTCGGCGTGGGCCATGGACCAGATAGACAAGCGTCGTCGTGCTTTCCTGTGGGCCGGGACTTCAACCGTAGCAGGTGGCAAGTGTAAAGTGGCTTGGCCGATCATGTGCAGGCCAAAAGACTTGGGAGGTCTAAGGGTCTTGGACCTCAGATTCTTCGGTTTTGCGCTACGCCTTCGTTGGCAGTGGCTGGCAAGGACATCTACGCAGGCAACCTGGTTGAAGCTCCCGTCCAGGGTCGAGAAGGAGGTCGCGGCCATGGCATCCGCCAGCATGCGGGTGGCCGTTGGCGATGGGATTTCCACGC
>Ga0182004_10004297_pt1 | contig 11473 bp, 6 predicted proteins | sample Sormic07211540_1_FD_120479 | JGI IMG/M metagenome (GOLD analysis project Ga0182004, IMG submission 120479) | Endophyte microbial communities from Sorghum bicolor roots, Mead, Nebraska, USA - 072115-40_1 MetaG | ecosystem: Host-associated > Plants > Roots > Unclassified | place: USA: Nebraska...
ACCATTTCCTCGTAGTACTAATTAAAGTACTGGCAGCAAGTACTAATACTAGATAAGATACGACACAATCATACAATACAAGTATACAACCATCCGAGAGTCTGACCAAGTACAAGCTACATGTTCTTGATGTGACTCGCGCGTCGCTGTAGATTGGAGCAATCCGGTCGTACCGGGCAACCAGCGCACCACGCGGCGCGCGCGCCTAGAGCCGCGGCCGCACACCCGCCGGCGCCTGCGCCGGCCCGGCGCCGTGGTCCTTGACCTGGCCCCACAGCTGGGGCCACGCGGCCTTCCTGATCTCGGCGACGGCCTCCCCGTCCCAGCCCCTAGCGGCCAGCCTCTCGGCCTCGGCGACGGCGGCGGCCACCACGTCCTCGGGGCCGCCGTCGACGGCGGCGTCCACGAGGCCCCGGCGCACGGCCTCGGCCGCGGCCACCCTGTCCCCGCGCATCACCAGGTCGCGCCTGGCCGCGGCGTCGGGGACCTTGTCCCGCAACACGGCGGCGACGAAGTCCACGAACTTGATGCCGACGTCGACCTCGCTCATGTACAGGAACCCGCGGGTGCGGCGCATGAGCACGGCGTCGTGCGCCAAAGCCAGCGCGCACCCGGCCGCCGCCGCGTGCCCCGTCACCGCCGCCACCGTGGGCATGCGCAGCGCCAGGAGGTCGGCCACCAGCGCGAGGAGCCCGCCGTCCATGGTGCTGTGGAGGTGGGGCGGCGCCGTGCGCGCCCACGCCTGGTCGAACCCGTTGGAGAAGAACTTCCCCTCCGCGGCGAGCACCAGCGCGCCCGCGCCCGCGGAGGCGGCCACGGCGGAGCGGAGGGCCGCGAGGAGGCCAGGGTTGAGGCGGTGTTCGCCGGCGCCGGTGATGGTGATGAGGTGCACGCGGCCTCGCCTCTCGACGGTGCACAGGTCCTTGTTGGTCGCCATTGGTGGGTGAGTTGGGGATGCAGCAGCCGTGACACTGTGTTCCGACAAGTCTACTCCGTATGCTGTTTGCTTTTATCTTTGGGTTCAATTCTTTTTTAACTCGTTTTTTTTTTAAATTTTTTATGATCGATCAGAGTTTGAGACAAGCGTCCTATGTGATGCATACTATATGGGCTATGGCGGCTAACTTTCCACGTGAGACGCGCTCAAGAAAAAAACTTTCCACGTGAGACGAGGCGATGGACGATAAAACTGAAGAAAGATGTTCTTCAATCTTTGAGCCATAAAGAATACACACAGTGTGACTTTTAAACCGATGTTGAAACGTTCTCTCGTAGCACAGATGATTCTACTCTATTTGCTTTGATGCCTTTGAGATCAATTCTTTTTTAATAACTATAATTAAAGATCAGTTTTTAAATAGAGTTTGAGACGAGCGTCCTATGCGATGCACATGACGAATAACTTCCTTTCCAAGACGAGGAGATTTTTTTCCCCAAACCGGATGTATCCTCTTTTTTCTCTAGAGCACTCAGAGTCCAAAATAATAATTACGTATTATTTATGGTATTACAGAAAAACACAAGGAACGCTAGAAAGACCATCATCCTTTTCCTCTTCATTCCTGCGCATTGTCATCAGGCTCGGCCTCCAGGAGCATCCTGAAGCCGCCTGTTTAGACCTTCTTACCAAGCAGCTTTTTTTTTTCAGGACCGTGCAAAGCACGCAGAAGAGCATTAACAGACACAACACAATGGGTGTTAATTGGTCAGCCTAAGCTAACCACTCCCCACATCCACAGTTTACAAAACGCACGCGAGAAACCCAAACAAACTTTGGGTTTACCAAATGAGCGCTTCCTTGTCCATCTCCAAAAATAATCTTGCCTAGTAACCCATGAGCGCACATGCATAGCATATAATTGAAGCAGGGTTCTTGAGCAATTTTCCATCAAAACAAGCTTTATTTCGAGTTTCCGAAATAGCCTAGCAAACTGCTGCAATACCAACAGTATGAAACTGTTTACCAAATGGGAGCCACTTCTCACACAGACCTGGGAACATTGTTTGCCCCAATGCATTTGGCAACTATCGCCCAAACAGCCTTGGCTGTGCTGCACTGAAAGGAAAGATGAGAAACATTTTCTTCTTGATTACAGAAGTAACATGTAGGGCTACCAACCCATTTCCTTTTCAACAAATTATCTTTAGTAAGGATTGCATTATTCATCAATAACCAGAGAAAAAAAAATAAATTTGTCAGGAACTTTTCCTTTCCAGACTTTCCTATGATAGGGACCAGAATAATTTGCAGTCATAGCATTGTATACAGATTTCACACTAAATCGACCAAGAGTCCCAGATTTCCAGGAAACCAAATCCTCCTCAGAAGTGAAATTCAGTTTTCTCATATCATCAAGAACCGTTTGCCAATCTGTGAGCAAAGCATCCATTAACCATCTAGTAAATGAAATACTCTGTAAGTCATCTCTAACTTGATTCACCAGAATATTTTGTTGTTCACAGAATTTGAAGAGATCAGGCAATAAAACACAAGGAGGTTTCTCATACAGCCAAACATCCTTCCAGGAGAGTGTGTTCTTCCCATTTCTTACCAATATTTTCCTCCCTTGTAAATAGATGTCACATCACAAATTGAGCTATTTTTAATGTATTTAAATTTGACAATTCTTTGCCACAGCCCATCTTCCTTATCATGTTTCCACCACCATTTGCATAGGAGGCTAACATTCATTTTTCTAATATCTTTAATATCAAGGCCTCCTTTTTTCTTGCTCTTACAAATTTTTGTCCACTTTATAAGATGATATTTCTCTTTGGTCCCACCTCCTTGCCAGAAGAAAGTCCTTGCAATTTTGTCTAATCTGTTTAGAATTGTCTTTGATATATTGGTGTATTTTTCAGGCTTCAGCTAATAAGGGTGGACCTGCCAGCAATAGACATAGTTCCCCCCCTTCCAAATATCAGCCATAAGATGCATGCAGACACATATAAATTACCGACTGTTGTCCACAGCTGCAGCTTTCAGTTAATTAATTGTGCTATACTATTGAGCTAGGAATGGACCTATCTTTAGGGTGGCCTGATGACGCTCGACCAGGACTATGGATGGATCAACAACATCCACCATGACATCGGGACTCATGTCATCCACCATCTCTTCCTGCAGATCCCACATTACCATCTCATAGTCACTGAATGATGATGGCTGTGCATGCAGATAGAGGCAGCTAAGCCGGTGCTGGGAAAGTACTACAGAGAGCCGCAAAAGTCTGGCCCTCTCCCCTTTCATCTACTTGGTGATCTGGTTCGGAGTTTGAGACGTGACCACTGTGTCAACGACACAGGGGATGTCCTACTACCAAACTGACCCAAAACTCTATTAGCTGCTCCATTCAACCGAGGGAGGCTGCGAGTTATGCGGGCTGCTGGAGAGATCACTGAGGCAACACACTTGCATTTAATATAATAAGAATAAGTCAAGTCATTCTTTGGGCAAAACAAAGCTACAGTACAATTTCCAAATGGAGAAGAGCAGTGCCAGTTCCCTCTAAAGAGTAGACAAACTATGATGCACCATTGCTTTACTATCTGATAGATCTCAGGGCTCGTTAGGACATTAGCACACACTTAGCTGGTACTATTGCAAGAAAGCAATGCCAGTACCTTCACTTACTGCTGTCCTCAGAATTATCTGACAATACAAGTGGCAGTCATGCTCACTACCTGCGCCTTAGATCTCTCTGCAAAAGGAAAACAAAAGAGAAAACTCTTTAAGTTGGAGTCATGGAGCTGCTTGAATATGATGATGTGTTTATTTTAAAGGGGACATTCTGACAAAATAAATAAATGCATGGAAATAGAAAATGAAGTATCAAGTCTTCTTTCTGGTTCATATACTGCGATGTATTAAGCTATTATGAATTGTATAGTTCACCAACCAAACAGAATAGAATTATATATGTACCAACTTTCTGATATGCAACTATTTTGCACGCAATATCTTAGATTCTTAGGGCACATTTTGATGGGCACAACAACCTCCTAGAAGCCACAAGCAAGTTGAAATCATCTAGAAGGGAAGGCTTACTCTTGGAGCACGGTCTGTAACTGGTGTTGCTCTGCTCCCTATATTATCTGCTTGCTGAATCATCTGTGGACAATCGTGCTTATAGAATGCCTGCAAAGTTCTCACCATGAAAGGACGGACAATGTTCACTTCCATTGCAGAGAGATTTTTGAGCTGCAAGAATGCAGATAAGATGAATAAGGTATTGTTGTTGTCTGATCAACGAAGCAACACGTTAAGCTAGTATAGGAAACACAGATAAATACAGGGGAAGTGGTATGGTAGTTACATCCAATTCAATAATAGCTGATAGAACGACAGTTATCTTAGCATCCAGTTCTTAAGGGGGAAGCGTTACCTTTACAGCATGGGTGCGTCCAGATATCGTCTCTAATCCAGTCTCAACCTTGTGGAATCTGACATCTCTGATGTCCTCAATTAGAGATCTCACCTGTATCACAATCAAAACTAGGAGTAAGCACATATTGTTTTTCCAATACAATTAGGACTTACTAGACGCAACTAACAAATCTGCACCGAGATTGATTAAACACTCACCAGGTATGCATCTGAGATGTCATCACGAGCACTGCAGGAATCAAACAAGAGCGGATCAGGTTTAGGTGAAAAATGTGCTGAAATCGAAGAAACAGGTGATGCAGTAGATATGGGTGCTCACTGATCAAATAGCAGCTTAGAAATTTCAATATAGTGGAATGGTAATGGCTGGAATTCTCGAGGCGACTCTCTTTCAGCTTCCAATACCTGTGTCAAGCGGTCTAGTAGGAACAAAAGCAAGCAATAGATGCTTATGGCTGTGTATGCTTGAGCAGGAATAAAAGCAAACAACAAGGAAGCACGCAAGCACTGACCAACAGTCATCCAGTCTGGGGTGCGAATGGTGCACTTGCTACGCTTCTTGAGCGCGACGGCGAGCCAGAGCGGCACCTTGGTGGGGATCTGTGGGAAGAAGGGCCCGAAATCCCCCTGCACGGCATCGGCAGTAGCAGCGTGAGATGTAAGAATAGGTGGGGGATGGGGAGTTGAAGGAGATGGAAATGGGTGGTGACGGCAGACGCACGCAGATCATGTTGACGGCGTCCATGCGGATGTTGGGGACAATTTGGACGATCTCATCCTCCGCCACGAACTCCACCTGCAGCACGGACAGGACAGGTCCAAAAAATTGGGTTGCATCCCACTTCACTTCCCATAGTCCCCTGCCTGTGGAGTGTGGAAGGGAAGGAGTTGGTTACCTCGGAGGGCGAGAAGATGGAGAGGTGCGGGTCGGACTGCCCCGCCATGAATGCCCGCCGCCGGAACACACGAACCTGGCTGGCGCCGGGAATTGGGAGCGAGAGAGAAATGGTGGCGCTGCGGGTCGGAGGCGGCAAGGCGAGAGCGAGCAGAGATCGACGAATATTGCGGCCTTGTTTAGTTGAACTCGAAATCCAAAAAGTTTTCAAAATTTTCCGTCACATCGAATCTTGCGGCACATGCATAAAACATTAAATATAGATAAAAATAAAAACTAATTATATAGTTTGTCTGTAAATCGCGAGACGAATCTTTTGAACCTACTTAGTTTATAATTGGACAATATTTATTAAATAAAAATAAAAATGTTACAATAGCGAAATACAAAATTTTTTCGGAACTAAACAAGGCCGAAGACGAACGTCTGAGAGGAGGCTACAGGTGTACAGGACGCTGGGCCTCTGTAAACTATAGCCCAATCATTTTTTTTTAAAAAAAAATCAAGTTACCTCTTTCAATTATGACGAAAATCTTTTTTTTCTTACTAAACTCTAAAAATCAGATAAAATATCTCTCTCAACTTTTAAAACCGCACCGTAGCCCAGTTATAAGCGGTTTTGAAAATGATTTTGTCTTTTTCTTTTTTATTTATTTTAGCCAAATCTTTTAAAAAATTATAGCATAGAAAAATTATAAAATAGAAAATCTAATTTTGTTAGACTGCACATGAGTATATCTATATCGTGAATATATAATATGATATACTTTAGAACAAAGTTTTTATTATATATTTAGATCTATACTTTTCTGTAATTAAATAAAATAATTCATAACTGCAGTTTCTATGGTTCAATTGTGGTGAAATTTTTATGATGAAATTGTATTTCCCTAAGCTAAATTTGCAGCTTCAAGAGAAAGCTCAACCTGGAAAAGAAAATGAAAATGGTTGGATCAAGCTTAAGCTCACTATTAACTGATCATATGCTATAATCGAAATCGTAAACAATGAGATCAACCCGTGCATAACTGTCTCAAGTACAAGGTAAGATACAAACACAGGTTAAGCTCGCTATTAACTGATCATATGCTATAAACAAAATCGCAATAGAAATACTTTGTAGCTGTGTGGTGAAGACTAAGAGCAGTTTCGCAGTTGCCATGTTCTTGTTGCCAACTTTTCGAACGTATGATGAGACCACCAACAGAAGATGTATAATATGGGTATGTCCTTCGTGCCAAGTGTACTGTACTACTGTTTCTATAGAAACAAAAGAAGCCTGACTTATAAAAAAAATTAAAATTGCCTGTATTTTTTGGAATGGAGGAGTTGGAAACAAAGAAATCAATAGAGGAAAAGGAGATGCTTTTTTTCACTGTTTTGTAACCAAAACCTTGACCGTTTTGACGTACATGACCATTTTTCAGTGTGAATTAGTCATTAGAAGCTACGATAACATGAGAAACAAACTAAAACCTCCAGATTAAATACTTTCTTTATCACTAAACTTCAACATGGTTAGCTGATGGGCGGAATGAATTGAATACACATTTTAAACTATACAAACATCTACATGTTTCTGTGTCTCACAAATCCGTTGTAGTCTAGCTGGTTAGGATACTCGGCTCTCACCCGAGAGACCCGGGTTCGAGTCGCGGCAACGGAATCTTTTTTTTGTCATTTGCTCACACGAAATTACTAAAACACCCCCTAGTAGAGGCCCCGAGACTCGCTGCATCCTTGGGGTTACGTACGTAATTGTACACGGGCATGGTAGGATTTAGGGTTTCGTTACAAAGCTGCTGCTCCTTCCACCGCCGCCGCACGCCCCGCGCTGCTGGACCCTCTCACCTCCTTCGCCGTCGTCTAACAGATCTTCCCATGGTGAGCTCGCCGCCCGGAGATGCTTTGCACTTAGCGCCATCTAGTTCTGTTTTTCTTTGCCCACCGAATCGTTCGTTCCTCGCGCGTGCGCGGTTCTGACGATGTGTGCTGGTTTCTTTTTGGGTGCCTGCGATCTCAGGCGTCGGAGAAGAAGCAGTCGAACCCGATGCGGGAGATCAAGGTCCAGAAGCTCGTGCTCAACATCTCCGTCGGCGAGAGCGGTGATCGCCTCACCCGTGCCGCCAAGGTGTATATGCGGAATATGCCCATTCCCCAGATTAGTTCCGTTTCTTCTGTTCGTTCTGTGCTTGTGTGACCTAGAGCAAGTGTGTTTGAATCGCATCTAGTTGTGCTCCACTAGTCCACTTTTTGTTTTTTTGGGTGAGAATCAGTTCTGGACTGTAGCTTAATCTCACCTCCTTAAGCTGTCCAATCTCTTATTGTTGTTGGCACCACTTATAAATTGTGTCATCCGAATGTTAATTAGTACGAGTAGTATGATTGCTTTCGACATCAGCTGTGGTTAGTTATTGTTCCCATAATTTCAGTTAGAGACTGATGAATCGCGCCAATTTTGCTTTTATTTATTAGTGCTAAAATGAGGCTTTAGTTCTTTGTCGCCTGTTTATAGTATTAGTGTTCACACTGAACAGTTGCTCTAACCTCCGCTGGTTGTTTATTAGGTGCTGGAGCAGCTGAGTGGCCAGTCACCGGTGTTCTCCAAGGGTAATTTTCTTAAACCTGACAATATCAGTGTGGTGTGTGGTCCTGGATTTATGATGGTCATAGCAACTATGATGTGACATTGCAGCAAGGTACACTGTGAGGTCGTTTGGGATCCGGCGTAATGAGAAGATCGCGTGCTATGTGACGGTGCGGGGTGAGAAGGCAATGCAGCTGCTGGAGAGTGGCCTGAAGGTGAAGGAGTACGAGCTGCTGAGGAGGAACTTCAGTGAGACTGGCTGCTTTGGATTTGGTATCCAAGAGCACATTGATCTTGGCATCAAGTAAGATGATCTCATCTCTTATACTAAATAATTTGAATGTGGTATGTTTGTTTCTGTGAATGGATGCTTTTATGATGGGCACTGTTGCTTGCTGTTGTTTGCCTGCAAGCTGGGGAAAAGATATGTAACTCTGTATTCATATACACTATGGCTCACTACGTACTAGGATAGCTTAAGGCTAAGTGCTTAACACAGTTTTAGGAATTGAGACTGCGGATTGGCTGTAAGATAGCTTTTGGGCAGCCTTTTCCATTTGCTGATATACTAATATGTCTGAGTCATAAGAATTCATGTTTGTTGTTCATTGCAGTAATAATTTTCTGTCAAGAAAATTCAGATCAAATGGAGCTTCTAATTGATTATCTTTTTGGTCTTTATGATAGCCTTGCAATTTGTTTCTGTATCAAATATCCAAGTCACTTTTAGTCTTTTAGTTGTGACATCCAAAATTCTTCCATGTAGCTGCAGCAATTAAAACAAGACATTTAGTTCCTATGTGGGTTTGTCTCAGTCAAGTTTTTATTTCTCAAAAAACTGCTTACTGTTGAATTTAGTCTAGTGTGGGTTTGTAAAAGAGTTGCCGTGTTATGCTTGAGCCTCCTTTGCACTCGATTCTGTAACTGGTTTATTTGCACGGTCAGAACCAAACATATTTTATTGTGTTGTCCATTATTTAAGAAGCTATTTTATTTTGTTTGTTTGAGAATATTGTACTGATGTTTTCTGTAGTGTATACATATGCGGGCATTGTGTTTTTGGCTATTTCCTTCCTCATTTAAGGATTTTGGGATTTTGGAATACATCATTAATACCCTGCCACAGTATATATTCCTCTTTTTTCGAGTCCTTGTTATAGCTTATGCTGAGTGATGTGCTGCATTTTGTTAATGATCGGTAACCTTCCTCTTTGCTGCATTTTGTAAGGTATGACCCATCTACTGGTATCTACGGCATGGACTTCTACGTCGTCCTTGAGCGTGCCGGGTACCGTGTCGCACGTCGCCGCAGGTGCAAGTCCCGTGTTGGGATCCAGCACAGGGTCACCAAGGAGGATGCCATGAAGTGGTTCCAGGTCAAGTACGAGGGTGTGATCCTCAACAAGGCCCAAGCCAACACCTCCTAAGCATCACCATAAGATATTAGACCCTCTTTTTAGTGCTTCGTGTTAATGAAGTGTTTGTGGCAGTGGGATTTGTATTAGAAGAAAAATCGGATGCATTATCAGTTTTGCCCTGTACTGGTCCTACTGGAGTTGGATCCATGTTTTTGTGTGCGCCCTATCTTAAAAACTTTTATTGAACAGTTTGGCAAATGGGCTTTGCATTTTGGTTGACTTGGCAAATTATTGGCCAGGTTTGGCATATACGCCAACCGTGTATTGCACTTGACATCGTGTAGTCCCGCGCGTTTTTCTTCCCCGTGCGTGGTTCTCCTGACGCTGCTGTTTTGGGTTTTGCCAACTCAATTTTTAGATAGCGCGCGAAGAAAGATGCGCGACCAAGTTGACGATGCGAAGAGAATTTTTGCTTGAAAAAATAACTGCTAGGTACATGCTTTGGGTTTTGTCAACTCAATTTTATCAAACCATTAGAGGTAATTTTTTTTCTTCTCCCCATATTGATTTGAGACTTGGTAAATTTCATGTTTTGCCAAATATAAAATGCAAAAGGTTGAAGATGCTCTTAGATGGTGGTTTGAATGGGAGTTCTAGTATAATAATAGAATGAATTTTCAGAGTAGGCAACGTTTGGATGGTTTGGTAGCTCGCTCCTATGCAAGCAGCTCCAAGATAACAAGGCTGAGTATCCTACGAGTTCAAATGCAAAAACTCATATTAAAGCAAAGGCCACTGTCTCTCGTAGTTTTGTATCTAAGGGAGATTCGACCATTGCTAGGAAATATTTAGATGCACACATTATTAGGCCTTGGTGTTGGCTTAGGCCTTGTTTAGTTTGCCACCCAAAAAATTTTCATGCATTCCATCAAATCTTTGGACACATGCATGTAACATTTAATGTAGATAAAAAAATAAACTAATTACACAGTTTGGTTGAAAATCATGAGACAAATCTTTTAAGCCTAGTTAATCTATGATTAGCCATAAGTGCTACATTAACCCACATGTGCTAATGACAGATTATTTATGCTTAATAGATTTGTCTTGCAGTTTCCAGACGAGCTATGTAATTTGTTTTTTATTAATTTCTAAAAACTCCTCCCGATATCCTTCCGACACATCCGATGTGACACCCAAAAATTTTTCATCTCCAATCTAAACAGGGCCTAAGTCAGGTAAAGTCATAAAAGGTAAATGAATCCCTGGTACCACAAATGGACAAGTGCTACCAACTAATGTTTTAAATAGCGGGCTATAGAAAATAGCGTCTTCCTATCCCAAATGATATTTGCACTATAGCGGTTGCTGTACACAGCAGCGTGCTGTAGCTATCCACGCTATAGCGCGCTATTTATTTGGAAACAGACAAAATATATAATAGACAGTAACAAGTTCAAACAGCCATCATATTTCACAATCACAAATCACAAATCATAGGTGTTTCACAGTTTAAATGTTTAATACATAACTAACTCATAAGCATAATGTATGACTGTATAGTGCATAACCACAAGTGCATAAGCACAACACAACAAATAAGTGCATGACAACATGATCACAGATAAACAGCAATAGCGCGCAAATAGCGATGCTACGGCGCTATTTCAGTTTAGTGGCGCTAGCTATAGCGCGCTATAGCGCCAATAGTGCTGATAGCGTAAAAATGAGGTATAGCTTCGCGTCGATTTATTCTGGCCGCTATAGCGGCGCTATAGCGCGAAAATAGCGCGCCATTTAAAACATTGATATAACTAAGATGTTTGAAAGTCATCTAACATGCGTACTGGGATGAAAAGGACCGACTTTTCCGACCACAAAGGTTGCAATCCAGCACAGCTGCTTGACCATGTCTTCACCTTACTTTGTAAGGGCCTGTTTAGATTGGAGATGAAAATTTTTTGGGTGTCACATCGGATGTGTCGGAAGATGTCGGGAGGGGTTTTTAGATACTAATAAAAAAACAAATTACATAGCTCGTTAGGAAACTGAAAGACAAATCTACTAAGTATAATTAATCTGTCATTAGCACATATGAGTTACTGTAGCACTTAAGGCTAATAATGGAGTAACTAGGCTTAAAAGATTCGTCTCGCGATTTTCAACCAAACTGTGTAATTAGTTTATTTTTTATGTACATTTAATGTTTCATGCATGTGTCTAAAGATTCGATGGAATGGATGAAA
>Ga0182004_10004298_pt1 | contig 11471 bp, 10 predicted proteins | sample Sormic07211540_1_FD_120479 | JGI IMG/M metagenome (GOLD analysis project Ga0182004, IMG submission 120479) | Endophyte microbial communities from Sorghum bicolor roots, Mead, Nebraska, USA - 072115-40_1 MetaG | ecosystem: Host-associated > Plants > Roots > Unclassified | place: USA: Nebraska...
GAGAGGGAGGAGCCACCAATTTATTGGATACAATCTGGGAGCGACGTGGCTCAACCGTGTCCACGGGAAGGGAATTCTGAGCGACGTGGCCGAATACTGGCCAAGTGAATCTATTCGGGGAGACGTGGCTCGATGTGGGAATTTCAGGTGACGTAGCCAAGGGGAGAGGCGTGGGTTCAACATGCGTTTAATATGTTTAATGCGTACGTACAAGTCATAGGAAGAGGGTCCTTCCCATGTCAGGCCTTGTTTTGTTACCAAAAATTTTCAAAATTTTTCATTATATCGAATTTTACGGCACATGCATGGTGCATTAAATATACATGAAAACAAAAACTAATTGCACAATTTATCTGTAAAATCACGAGACGAATCTTTTAAGTCTAGTTACTCCATGATTGGACCATGTTTGTCAAATAAAAACAAAAATACTACAGTATCGAAATCCAAAAAATTTTGCGAACTAAAGCCCAAAGCCCTCAGTGTCCAACCAAGTCTGTGGCGCGTTGCAGCCATGCGAGCTGGCCGACGGGAAGAGGCAGGAGGCCGGGGAGGCCGGGGCTTCAATGGCATAGACTCCTTTGTGAAGATAGGTGAACAAGATTCCGTTCCCTAGCTCTCGGTTACGTGTTATATATGCACGGTGAACAGCCCACCGGCGGTGGCTTTACAACATATTTGGTAGGTTACAAGCAGTCCTACAATCTAGGATCTAAGTAACTAAGTCTTGGTCTCATAGATACATTGTACCAAGACATATACAAGGAGTACACAGTTTAACACTCCCCCTCAATCTTAGCCACTGGAAAGGTTAAGATTGAACCTAAAGTTTTTCATCTTGACGGCAGACACTGCTTTGGTGAATCCATCAGCAATCTGATCTCCTGTATTTATGAACCGAATGTCTAGAAGCTTTTGTGCTACTCTTTCTCTGACAAAGTGGAAATCAGTCTCTATATGCTTGGTTCTTGCATGAAAGATGGGATTGGCAGACAAGTACTTTGCACCTAAATTGTCACACCACAACCGTGCAGCAGGAGGATGACTAATCCTAAGCTCGCTTAACAGCTTCTGTACCCACATTACTTCGGCTGTAGCATTTGCTAAGGCCTTATACTCAGCCTCTGTAGATGACCGAGATACCGTGGCCTGTTTTCGAGCCGTCCAGGAGATTAGATTGTTCCCTAGGAACACAGCGAAGCCATCTGTTGATCTTCTATCATCTACACACTCTGCCCAGTCTGCATCAAAGAATACACTCACCATCATAGATGGTGAGCGTCGTATTTTCAGTCCTATACCCAAAGTACCTTGGACATACCTGAGGATTCGTTTCACTGCACTCCAGTGAGTTGTAGTAGGAGCATGCAGAAATTGACAGACTTTGTTAACTACAAATGAGAGATCAGGTCGTGTTAATGTCAGATATTGTAATGCACCCACTAAACTCCTGTACCGAGTGGAATCTTCTTCCCCAAGTCACTCGCCATCAGAGATACTAAGTTTTTCTGACACAGACAGCAGGGTATCCACCGGTTTTGCCTTCGTCATACCTGACCTTGTGAGAATATCAGCTGCATACCGACCTTGAGAGAGTAACAGACCATCATCAACTTTCTTTTCTTCTATGCCCAGAAAGTAGTGAAGTTTCCCCAAGTCCTTGAGTGCAAATTCCTTCTGGAGATCCTTTAGCAAGGTTTCAGTTGCTTCAGGAGAAAAGTTGGCAACTATTATGTCATCAACATACACAAGAACAAAGACACTGAGCTTTCCTTTGTTGTAGAAGAATAACGATGTGTCAGCCTTAGAAGGAATGAAGCCAAGAGCTACCAGCCGCTTGCAAAGTCTAGCATACCAAGCATGAGGTGCTTGTTTAAGTCCATAAAGAGCTTTGTCTAGTTTGCATACAAAGCTTGGATGCCTCGGATCTATATACCCTGGTGATTGATACATATACACCTCCTCTTCTAATACTCCGTGTAGAAAGGCATTCTGCACATCTAATTGCCTCAAAGTCCAGCCTCTTGATACGGCAATAGAGAGAATTAGTCTTATGGTAGCTGCTTTTACAACCGGACTGAAAGTGTCCTCATAATCTATTCCATAGCGTTGTTTAAAGCCTTTTGCCACAAGACGTGCTTTGTATCTATCAATAGTTCCATCTGATTTTCTTTTTACCTTATACACCCATTTACATCCTATGATATTTCTGCCCTTTGGACGTGGTACAAGATGCCATGTCTGATTTTGAGCAAAGCTTGATACTTGGCATCCATGGCATCACACCACCTTTGATCGCCCAGAGCTTCATCTACTGACACCGGTTCCTCTTTAGGACCCTTTGCACTCATCACCCAGCGTACAGTGCCATATGTAAAGTTTTTGGGACAGCGAATTCCTCTTTGCAATCGGGTCACTGGTCTTATAGGCACAAGATGACTTTCAGCTGGTGTCTGCACAGGAGATCCGGGTGACTCAATCTGCTCGGGATCTGGCGCCGTAGACTCCCCCAAGCTCGGATCGCCGTGTGCTGGAGAGCTCGGTGTGGCATCCATCAGAGGCGGAGAGACGGTCGTTGCGGGCGTAGAGGATCCGGGCGGAGAAGGAGGGAGTCCCCCGGACGGGGCACCCGACACTAATCCCGAGGATGACGCGCCCACAGAAGGAATGTCGCCAGCGGGTGAATCCTCCTCGGATCCGGTGATGTCGCCAGATGGGGAGCATAGGAAATGTCCCTCCCCATGCCCCGTTTCTGCTACATTTGGTGCAAGATTTGTTCCTGTTGCATCCACAACATCAACTGCACTTGAAGATATGTTAGTAGGGGCAGGAGACAACATACGTTGATCACTCAATTTTGCATCTCCAAAGGAGGAAGTGGAAGGATTTTTAAGCACATCTGGCAGTAGGGCGAGTTCAGAACGGATACGAGCCTCGGAATTTGGATGAAGTGCGGCAAAAGGAAAGATGGTTTCATCAAAGACAACATCACGTGAAATGTAAACTCGCCCATCTTTAGGAGCTAGACACTTAAAACCTTTGTGAAGGGGACTGTAGCCAAGGAAGACACATTGTTTGGATCGAAATTCAAGTTTCTTTGAGTTGTAGGGTCTTAGGTTTGGCCAAACAGCGCAACCAAAAGACCGAAGAAAGGTGTAGTCTGGTGGAGCACCTAGCAAACGTTCATAGGGTGTCTCATTTTCTATGACTTTGGACAACAATCTGTTGATGAGGAATACAGCCGTTAGAAAAGCTTCATCCCAAAATTTTAGAGGCATGGAGGACTGAGCAAGAAGTGTGAGCCCAACCTCAACAACATGACGGTGTTTCCTTTCGGCCGAACCATTTTGTTGATGTGCATAGGGACATGACACATGATGTTCTATTCCTATGCGCTGAAAAAAGGAATTGAGAGACTAGTATTCACCTCCCCAGTCGGTTTGCATTGCTTGGATTTTTGTATTGAACTGTCGTTCAACAAGATTTTGAAAATCTTTGAAATATTGAAAAACCTCATACTTTTGGTGCAGCAAATAGATCCAAACAAATTTACTGTAATCATCAATAAAACTCACATAGTATGAGTATCGACCAGCTGATACAGGAGCTGGTCCCCATACATCTGAAAAAACAAGTTCTAGAGGACGACTCGACCGACTAGACGATCTAGGGTAGGGTAGCTGATGACTCTTACCCTGTTGACATGCATCACAAACTCTAGAATTATTCTCATCTAAAGCAAAAGAGAGGTTATGGCGGCTAAGAATTTGCTGAACCACTTGTGAGGATGGATGTCCTAGCCTATGATGCCATAGCGTCTTGGAGGGCTTGATGGCGCTGCAAGCCTGTTTATTGTTGGGGGGTGGACATGACCCGCAAGGGTTATAATCCCCCTTCACATCTGCCTCTGTGAAGGACTTTCTTCGTCACCTGTTCCTTGATGGAAAAATGATCGGGATGAAATTCAAGAAACACATTATTGTCTCTGGTGAGACGGTTAACCGAACATAGGGACTTATGTGCTTGAGGAACATGAAGGATGTTCTTAAGATGAAGATTTGGAGAATGCAAAAAAGTATGACCAACATTGTTAATCTCCATACCTTGCCCATTTGCAGCGTGGATCTGTTCACGACCGTGATACTTATCACGGAACATCATCTTCTCCAGATCACTAGTAATGTGATCAGTCGCTCCAGTGTCCATGTACCAGTTCATGTCAACCCCATACGAACTGGTGACATTAGAGACGCTCTTCTGTGGAGGACCTGAAACAGAGTGATCAAACCTCTTGTAGCAGCGATATGCTTGATGTCCTTCCTTGCCACACACTTGGCAGAGGACGCCGGCCTCAAAGTTGTTGTTGCGCCCACCGCCACGGCCACCCTTGTGGAGACCACGTCCAGGTCCGCCGCTGCCACGTCCACCGCGGCCACCGCCGCGGTTGTTTTGGAAGTGACCTCGCCCGCCTTTGGCGGCGATGTTGACGGAAGAGTGAGATCCCCCATCACGGATCTCACGCCGTTGCTCATAGCTTACGAGCTAGGCTTGGAGTTCTTGAAGAGAGATGGAGTCTGCACGGCTTGACACGCTGGTCACGACTGGATCAAACTCCTCTCCAAGTCCCATGAGGATGTAGGACACGATCTCGTCATTGTCCAACTTCTTGCCTGCCGACGCCATGTCATCGGCAAGGCCCTTCATTCTTGTGAAGTACTCTGCCATCGAAGATGACCCCTTCTGCGCCGTGGCAAGGGCCATCCTGGTGGCCATGATCCGGGCGTGAGATTGTGACGCCTGCAACCCCTGGATCGCAGCCCAGAGTTCTGCCGCAGTCGTTGACATCGCCACCTGGGAGAACACATCTTTGGACAAGGATGAGAAGAGATAGCTGCGAACTTGGCTATCCTTCGCAAACCACTGCTCATACTCCGGATTTGGTACCGGATCAACCTTCTTGCCTTTGTCAGCTTCATCAGCTTCTAGGAACTCCGACGGCGGTGAGTAAGTGGACTTGGTGAACTTCCACAGCCGCGCCCCCTGGAGGGTAGCAGTGACCTGGGCTAGCCACATGGCGTAGTTGCCACGGGAGAGTTTCTCTGTTGGCGGTGGAAGGAAGCCGAAGGCGAAGGAGACGTCGAAAGAAGAGGAAGACGCCGCCATGGATCGATCTAGGTTATTCCGTGGGAAATTTTTAGGCTCTGGATACCATGTGAAGATAGGTGAACGAGATGCCTTTCCCTGGCTCTCGGTTACGTGTTATATATGCAGGGTGAATAGCCCACTGGCGGTGGCTTTACAACATATTTGGTAGGTTACAATCAGTCCTACAATCTAGGATCTAAGTAACTAAATCTTGGTCTCATAGATACATTGTACCAAGACATATACAAGTACACAGTTTAACATCCTTCACATGCACAAGGGTTTCGGCCTTAGCCAGCCACTCAACCAATCAATTTAGGCCTTATTTAGTTCACGAAATTTTTTAAATTTAGCTACTGTAATATTTTTGTTTTATTTAATAATTAATGTTCAATCATGAATTAATTAGTCTTAAAAGATTCGTCTTATAAATTATATGCAAATTATGTAATTACTTATTTTTATTTATATTTAATATTTTATACATGCGTTAAAAGATTTGATGTGACTCAAAGAAAAATTTTAGAAAGTAAACGGGCCGATGGATGCGCCAACCACTGTTGTGTTATGATCCCCCACGTGCATGCAATTCAGCAATTGCATACAGCAACCACAATGGCCGTGTTTGGATCCTTCTAACTCGGTTAGAGTTAAAGTTATTTTCTAACTCTAATCTAACTTTAAATTAACTCCAACTCTTGTGGAGTTTGGATTAAGAGTTAGATTGGATTAGATTAGCATGTTTCATTCATCATGCAAGTGGATTTGATGTGTCTAACTAAATCTAACCCCTATAATCATCCCTTGAAGGGGTTAGTTTTTTTAGGTGGGTTAGATGCATCTAACCCTATTCTAACTCTCCTGTTTGGATGCTTTAGGGATATTTCACCTTCAAATAGCCAAATCTAACTCTAACTCAGGGATCCAAACAGGGCCAATGTGTATGTGTATGCACTACTGTCTTGTTCACATTTGCAGCTAGCTTCCCTGCCTGCCCATTTCTTGGTTGAAGCAACTGACTGATCTGTGCGTGTGATCTTCCATGCCAGTAGCTGTGGCTGGGGAAGTACTCTGATGCCCAGATAAGAAGATCAGGAGAGGCCTAGAGGGCGGAGGGAGATGGCATGCAGCGCATACCTTATCAAGGTTCGGTGACGGTAAAGTTTAATTTGTCTTTGAGGGCATGTGCTCTCACTCTCCCACCTATTGGATTCGCTTTGAGAAGTGTACAAACACACATCTCGAAGTGTGCAAACACACATCTCAATGCGAAACTGCTTTGAGATGTATATTTACACACTTCTCAAAGCGAATCCAATGGATGAGAGAGTGAGGGCATATGCCCTTAAGGGCAAAAAAACCCGCCTCGGTCAGTGACAGACAGTGTGTTCCATGTTGGGGTCTTGTTTGTTGCATGCATGATGCATCAATTATTTGATATTATACTGTACTCCATATATGATTGGAATGAAAGGTGTGGCAAGAGACTGACATTCTGCATTATCCACCAGCAAGTACTTTAGTACCAGTAGGGCCCCTTTTATTTCCTCCCTGCTCAGGGTCAAACAAATTGAGCCCTTACAATTGTAGAGACTAGCTAGTAGCTAGCATTGTTTCTTGTGAAAAGTTTCTAGTGGTAATATAACATACGATTGTTCATTCTTGTTGCTTGTGATGATGAAAAGCTAGCAGCTAGCATTGTTTCTTAGTACTTGCATGGATATTATTTAAGGCTACTAAAGTACTAATTAAGGAAAAAGGATCCAACTCCGTTTTGACATAAGTATCAAAGTCCATCAACTTGCTAAGTGGATATGTGGTCTTAACTCCGATCCTAAGTACCTCACTGTAAACATGAGTCCTGAAAAGGATTAGTTCACAACCGTCAGTGCTTATTTAAACATAAAAGAACCTGTGTATTCATCTAGGAATATATAATATAAAGCCAAGAAGAAAGATTATCCATGGAACAATGGTTATGACATATAGCAAACAATTCAAGTTTACAAACCACAACGCTGTGATAATGAGATGACAGGCATTCGCATTTTCCTGCCTGAAATATGTTCCCAAATCTTCCACTTATTTGGGGAAGTTGTCAAGCCAAGCAGAGTAGGAATAATACGTACATGCATGCATACCCTCTTTTCGCCAGTACAGCAACAGTGATGTGAATATATTCCCCAATCTTTCTTCCTTTCCTTTTTCATTTTTTTATAAAAACATGAAAAACGACCATTCTGTATCATTGTCGCTACTGTTGGAGTCTACTACTCTACTGCTGGCCTGGTCGATTCTACCACAGTACAGTGAATCTTTTTTCCTGTTAATTTCCTGAAGAGATCTCTCGATCGAAGTTGACAGGCAGATACATATTATGGTATCTTCCATGTATCCAGACAGCATCTATCAATTTAGGATGATGCCACCACCCTACATTGCGTTTGGTACATCTTTCATTTTCCTATATGGAAGACTCTTCATTCCTAGCAACTAGCTACGTTGGCTTAGGTTAATTATGATAAACCTGGCGCTCATGTCATAGGTTCAGATGTGATCAACTGATCATGCCGAATATATTCCCACAACAGTCGTTAATTCTCTCTTTCATTTCCTATTTCTTTTTGAAAAAAAAACAGGAACACTGTTTGGATCCACCATGCATGCAGAAGACAAATTTGGCTACTGAAAACGACCATTCTGTATCGTTGTCGCTACTGTTGGAGTCTACTCTATTGGCCTAGTCGACTCTATTACCACAGTACTGTGAATCCTTTCTCCTGTTTTCTGAAGAGATCACTCGACCTTGACAGGCAGATATAAATCTATCATGGTATCTTCCATAGTTCCATGCATGTATCCAGCCAGCATCTATCAGATCAATCTGAGTTATGACCACCACCCTACATTGCGTTTGGTACATCTTTCATTTGCCCACCAGTATATATATGGAAGACTCTTCCTAGCTACGTTGTCTTAAGTTTTGACAAAACCTGTCACTCATATCATAGGTTCAAATGTGGCCAAATAGGTACAAGATCTGATCTCTGAAGCAATTAATATTAATGGTGCCTTACCCACAATGCAGTAGCTACTATACCTTCAGGAAATGCTCTGGTTTATTGCATTTATGTAAGCTGTTCATCACACAGGTAGACCTATACAAACATCACTCACCAATAATGGTGACCTGATGAATAAGAGCACATGATTCATTTGTTCAGATAGCTAGATGTCTATCAGAAGGAAAAACAGAGGGAAGGTGGCAGAAGCAAGTTCCACATATCAGGACGAAGAGTCAATTGGAGAGGAGTGCTTCTCTGTCCAACCTCAGATCCTATATGCTCCTTTTTCACGCCGTGTTCCTAGTTGGTACACAAGTCGCTGGAACTCCCAAAAATCTTAGCCAATTGGGTGTGGAATTTTCCCCTATTGTTCATGGTTCTCTGTCAAGATGTCAGTGCCAGAAAATAAACGAAAACCTTTCTCGGTGCATAAGTCCCAATCCAAACTGAGACCCATTAGACGTTTTGTCAAGTCAATTCAGATCTAATCTTGTCCATAAATGAACCTACTACTACTAAAAATGTTGGTTAGTTGGTCATGCTGGTCTTTGACAAATAATAATACCAGTCACCAAACTGCCACCTTTAGAGGCTCTCATATGGTAGGGTAGCAACACCACAGGATAGGATGTAGCCTTTTGTTAGTGCTAATGAATTAGCACTACCAACAGAAATAACGACCTGACTCGTTCATGATAATGTGCCAACGCACTCACTCATCAGAAATATTAATTCAAAATAAATAGACAGGCATAATGATGAATATTGTGAGAATAAGAGTAAGACAAGTATGTATTAATATTGTGAATAAACAGGTAAAGAAACACTTTTTCAATGCAAGTTTCAGATTGTTTCTAAGAATAAAACCCAAGACTTAAATGAGTATTCATTAACATTGGGGAAAGCAGATGGTCTCTCTATACTATATTACCCTAAAATGTGATTTATAAGTAGTATTGGATTGCTACCTGATTGATCATGATCCATCAAAAAAAAAAGTATAATGAAACAAATAAAGATCATACTTTGTCCTAGTGCTAACAACTTTGGAAATGACCGTGGCAAGATGAGGTAAAGAATAGTCGTAGTGCGGTGATTCACAAAGGTAATATCAGATCGTGCTCCATGACTCATGGTCTACTTGGGAAGTAAAATTCACATAAATAAAAGATGGCTAAAAACATACATCACCGTATCACGAAACATGAACCGCAACTAGGCACGCTCGGGAAAAAAAGCCATCACATGATTCTTAGGTGTCGTATTGGATTGCTACATGACTCACTATACATATCTCTTTCTTTGATAAAGAAAAAGAAATTACGTGTAAATTAGCGCGATACCCGAAACGACAAAATGAACAAGACACATTGGCATTTGGGTATTTTGCCGAACAGAAACCAGCAGCAAGGCAGCCGGTTGCTCTAAGCCAACTAGCCAAGGTTGGTTCTCAACCCGTTATCCCCATATAAAAAAAGTCGTCCACCCTCCTCCAAAGCCGTGATATAATGCAATAGAGAGCCTTTCATTCCCACAACTCCTTCCATTCCATCTCTCAAAGTCTCCACACCACACCATCTTCCTCCCCATCGCGTAGCATCAAGAACCGGAGGGAGGAGATCGGAGGTACGTACGCCGCCATCGCCAGCGTTCATCAGTTCCTATGGGTCCTCAGCAAGACCGATCGTCGTCCATGGCGAACGGCACGGCGGCGGCGAGGAGCAAGGAGGCGAAGGTGGTGCACTACCGGGAGTGCCAGCGCAACCACGCGGCGTCCATCGGCGGGCACGCCGTGGACGGGTGCCGGGAGTTCATGGCGTCGGGCGCGGAGGGCACGGCGGCGGCGATGGCGTGCGCGGCCTGCGGGTGCCACCGCAGCTTCCACAGGCGCGAGGTGGAGGCCGGCGGCGACGACGACCGCGACTGCTCCTCCACCTCCACCTCCACCACCTCCGGTTGATGAGCCGTCGGCAGCAGCTAGCAGATGGGCATTGAAATATGGTTTGGTAGGTGCATTATATTCAGCCGTATATATATGGACAAATATTTCTTTTTAATTTCTTCCTTTTTCCTTTCAGATCCCCCTCTCGTTCTTGTATAATATTCAGTGAAAGTTATGTGTGATGTAACATATGTGTTGATCGATGGTATATGATGCTTGTAACTGATGTGCCTGTACATGGTTTCCCCTGTTATTTACTTATATAGAAACAGACATCTTATATATTTGTAGATATACTTATATATGTGGTTTTTTGTTTGGAATTTGTGTGTTTGTTCTTTATCCTTTTTTTCTCCTCAACTCTGGTATCTCGCTTTGGCTTCATCTGATCTTAATGGAGAATCGATCCATTCAGCTAAACTCGTTTTGTTTTTGTTTAAGGGCTTCCCGGGATCATTATTCTTGGTGAAAACTTGCTATATAAATTACACAAGAATTCCTGGTAGAAATGGTTCTAGGGCGTCATTCCCTCGGAACCGAACGGTGCCTAAGTGAAAATAGGATCCATTCTCCATTATACATGAGTATATGTTTTCCTCCCACTGACCAGGATGATGCGTGGTTCATCCTGCTGTTCATCGTCTTCAGTGATGAAAAAACATATATGTTTTATTCAAGACTCTCTAGCCCATATGGTTGTCAACGCATTGATGCTACATATGATGAGTAACCTTAAGTCAGGAATTTACCGTGCATTTTTTTTTTGAGGAAATAGTTCAGATATTCAGATTCAAGAAATGTAATCCTACATGACGTGGCAAAATTTAAACTATTTTTTAGTGGAAAAGTTAAAATTAGGAATGTAGCTCAAATTGGTAGAGCATTAATGTAAACTTGGTTGGGAAGCGTTCAGTTCCTTGCATCACCAAAAAAATATATATTTTTCATTTGGTTCCCTTCAATGGAAAAAATAATTAATTTGTACTGCAAAATATACTACAATTTGGGATGTGTAGCACATTTGATAGAAACATTCTCCCTTATTTTTTTCTCTTCATTGCTAAAAAACTATAAATCAGTCTGTAGTGAAAAGTAAACTAGAGTTGAGGATACGTAGCAGTAGACACTACGGGAAACACTAGATTTGTGTAGAGCTTTGAGGTTTGCCGAGAGCTTTTTATCGGGCTCTCGGCAAACTTGAAATTTGCCCATGGTGACTCTCGGCGAAGGAACACTCTCGGTAAAGATGTCTTTGCCGAGAGCCTAACTGGAGCTCTCGGCAAAGAGCCTGATGGGGCTAACACCGTTTTCTTTGCCAA
>Ga0182004_10004299_pt1 | contig 11470 bp, 11 predicted proteins | sample Sormic07211540_1_FD_120479 | JGI IMG/M metagenome (GOLD analysis project Ga0182004, IMG submission 120479) | Endophyte microbial communities from Sorghum bicolor roots, Mead, Nebraska, USA - 072115-40_1 MetaG | ecosystem: Host-associated > Plants > Roots > Unclassified | place: USA: Nebraska...
CTCGGAGAGTTAAAACATCTCAAGTTTGACCAAAATTATAGAAAAAATTACAAAGATTTATGACATCAAATAGATATACTATGAAAATATAATTAATGAAGAACCTAATGACACTTAGTTGGTATCATAACTGTTATTATCCTACCATATAAATTTGGTCAAACTTGAGATGTTTTGACTCTCCAAGATTCTTGGAATGACTTATAATTTGGGATGGAGTACGTTTTTTGATTTATGACTTGAAAAGGATGTTATTGGTTAGGTGATATAATTGGTAAATATAGTCAGTTTTAAAAGGTGTCTGCACTCTGCAACATGAAAAGCACCCTAACGTTTGTGTATTACAAATTTTGTATGTTTTATTCTATGCTTTGTGGAATTACATGTTCTTTTAGTGTTGTGTGCTACTGCACCTGACATGACAAGTTAACTAGGTTCCAGGCTTTCCAGTGCCATGAAAGGATGAAACTCGCTGCATATATGCGATAGGATTGATGGTGCCCCTGGAATGTTTATGATTTATGGCTTGTGAGATACTTCAGTTTCAGCTTGCTATGCTGTAAAAGCAATTGCTTGTATGCAAATGAAAAAGAAAATCTTGTTGAAGCATACAGATTACAGCCACTCCCACCCCAACACACACACGAATATGCAGGAGAGCTGTGTATCATTGCATTAACAAGAAGAAACAAGAACACCAAAATACCAAAACACCCCCAAAGACTGACGCACCAAGCTTGCAGCCCACACGCACAGGCACCACACACTTAGCACCTTAACAAATTACAAACGCGCCAGATAAAATAGTCACGGCATCTACCAAGTATATCATGCAGTTACTGCTGCACAAAACAACAATACTGTTAAAGGATTTTTTTAGCGTAAACTGTTAAAGGATTTGCTTATATGCAAATGAAAATTTCTTGTCACTGGGAGTAGAGTAGTTCATCTGTAGGTTCAGTTAGAAGCATATTGTCCAGCTGCTGTTTCATAAAACAATTTACATGTAGAAATGATCTTCTGGGCCTCAAGGAATAGATGACTATATATTTCGGCCATGTAAAGTTGTAAACTACACTTCATGAGGACAGATGCAGATGCTAATATTGTCCAAATTTCTATTTAAATGCAGATGTTTTGAGAAGAATCAATATACTTAAAGACGAAGCTGCAAGGGTTGCTGCAAATTCTACACTGAGTTCAGCAGAAAAGAACAAGATCAATGCTGCAAAATATTCTGCTGTTATGGCTCCAATAGTTGTAGCCTTGGAACGCCGTTTGGCATCTACATCTCGTGAAACAAAAACACCCCACGAAGTGTGGTTCCATAAAGAATACAATGCTAAACTGAAGTCTGCAGTCACAACCCTTAAGACACCCCCTGGATCTCCAGCAGCATTAGGAGAGATTTGGCAACCTTTTGATTCAATTGCTGCTTCTTTAGCCACGCATCAAAGAAAGTCATGCGTAATGTTAAGTGAAATTGCTCCGCAGCTAGCTGTTTTGTCAACCTCTGACATTCCAATGCCTGGTTTTGAGAAGAAGATACTTGGTTCCTCAGAATCCTTTTCTGTAAACCATGACATTGTAACTGTATCTTCCTTCTGCAAAGAGGTGACAATACTTTCAACAAAGACAAGGCCTAAGAAGCTCATCTTGCAAGGATCAGATGGTCAGAGGTACACGTACCTTCTCAAGGGCCGGGAAGATTTACGCCTTGATTCACGGATAATGCAGTTATTGGAGGCAATAAATAGCTTGTTGTATTCGTCTTCCAACACTCGAAGTCGAAATATCGCATTACGGTTCTATTCCGTTACACCAGTTAGTGGACGAGCTGGACTGATCCAGTGGGTGGAAAATGTAAGCAGCATATACAATGTGTACAAATCATGGCAAAAGCGCTCACAGTTGGCACAGGCACAGGCAGAGGCACAGTTATCTTCAGTTAGCACTGGTAACATTCACAACCCTGTTGCACCTGTTCCCCGTCCAAGTGACATGTTCTATGGGAAGATTATACCAGCACTGAAAGAAAAAGGGATCAAAAGGGTAGTCTCACGAAGAGATTGGCCACTAGACGTTAAAAGAAAAGTTCTATTGGAGCTTATGAATGAGACTCCGAAACAGATTCTGTGGCAAGAAATGTGGTGTGCAAGCGAAGGGTTCAGAAACTTTAACTCCAAAGTAAATAGGTATGTGGAAGCATGGCACCTTTATTTTGAACACAGAATTTACATTATCCGCCACCACTTGCTCTTTGCCACTGTTAGGGGAGGCCAGCAGCTCAACACCCTGACCTTCCTGGGAAAAGATTGTGTATTTTTTCTCTGCTACTAGTTGTTACTTCCTCAAAGAACGAGTAGGCTGTTAGTTGTTGGTATTCTGGGAAACCGTTCCTGCATTAGGCATAGGAGACATACTCCTTCTGTTCACAAATACTTGTCACATTTGACTTTGTATAGTCTACGATGTATATCTTTGACCACTAATTTCTTCTAGAATATATTCTTAAAATCTTTCACACCTATAATATCCTGCAGTATTTTTCAGTACAATTACACGCATAACTTATATGTTTTCAAGCTAAACTTATTTTCTAAAGGTTTAATTAAATCTTGTCCATAACGACATTTTTTTGTCACTGGAGGGAGTATATAATTATATATTAAATTGAATTTTTGCTTTAGTTGACTGTTGCACTCTTAATCCTTAATGAGTAAAGAACATATTCTTAAACAATAGTTGAAGGAAAAAAGATGTTTACTCTTTTCTTGGAAGAAAGAAAGAGGAGAATTTGCTGAACTAAATGGTTGCAAATCCCTAGTCCTTAGTATTTGGTATTTGGGCCTTCCGTGGAAGCTGAGGTGAAGACAGTCTTCCCAGTTTTGTGCACAGTACTTTGTCATGGATTTGATTCTACTAGCGTTGACAAGAGTTTGATGTGTGTGCAGGGCATCTTCATTATTTAAAGTTCAAAACTGTTAGAATTAGGGTTTCATTGATTGGGCTAACCCTAACCAGGGTGCCATATAATTAGGGATACATGGGCCTCATGGGCCTAGCCACATGGGCCTGCATTACACATACTCTAACACCCCCTAGCAGTCTGAACTACCGGCGCAGCGGAGTTTGCAGACTGAACAAGAAAAGAAGGACAACACACGAGCCCCCCCCACAGACACAACTAGCCACTGGTGATGTTGAGGCTGGAGCGGAACTCGGTGAAGGTCGAGGACGGGAGACCCTTGGTGAAGATGTCGGCGAACTGGGAGGTAGTCGGGACGTGGAGGACCCGAACATCGCCGACAGCGACCCGGTCCCGGACGAAGTGTAGATCCATCTCCACTACTTGGCACCGGCGTCTCGGCCATCCTGGACGTGATGCCCTGATGCAGCTTAGTCGTAGTTCCGATATTCGATGTACTCGGGCTCACGATGAGCATTTGTGTCATGCGTGCCAACTGGGCCGTCATGTTCGTCTTCCTTTTTATAGTTCTTCTCATGCCTAACATGGTACCAGCCAAGGTTTTCCTCCTCCTCCTCCTCCGCCCAGCCGCCTCCAGGCCAGCAGCCGCCGCCGCCGGCCGACCAGCTGCCTGGGCGCCGCTGCCGCCGCCATGGCAGGCCGGGAGCCTCCTCCCCCTCCTCCTCCCTATTTCCAGCAGTTTCCGGCGCTCCCCTGCCCATCCTGGGCCCAAGCCGCCGCCGCGGGTGGCCAGCCCTGACCTCCCCTGCAGCAGCCAGCGGGCGCGGCCCGCCCTCCTCTCCTCCTGGCGGCCATCGCGGGCGCGGAACCAGCCGCCGCCGCGGGGGGGCAGCCCCGACCTCCTCTGCAGCAGCCAGCGGGTGCGGCCCGCACTCCTCTCCTCCTGGCGGCCGTCGCGGGCGCGGAACCGGCGGTCGCTGCGGAGTGCGGACGCCGCGGCGCGCGCAGAGGCTGCGGCGCGCGCGGACACTGCGGCGCGCACGGAGGCAGCGGTGCACGCGGACGCGGCGGCTCGCGCGGCTGCAGCGCGAGCGCCTGCGGACGGGGCGCGTGCTGATGCCGTGGAGGACGTCGCGGACGCCCCTGAGCTCTGATACCATGTTAGAATTAGGGTTTCATTGATTGGGCTAACCCTAACCAGGGTGCCATATAATTAGGGATACATGGGCCTCATGGGCCTAGCCACATGGGCCTGCATTACACATACTCTAACAAAAACTCATGTTAGTATTAGGAACTCTGGTTAAGAATTTTGTGTGTATAAGGCCCTGTTTGGATCCATTAGAGCTATCAGTTACTGTAGCCGCTAACAATTAGCTTCTTTGGATCCAAATGGGTCCAGCTAATTGTTAGCTGAATACCCAACTAACAACTATTTCACAGCTAATAGCAACTAATAATTATCTAGCTAGCTAATATCAGGTGTGAGCTATTAGCTAGCTAACTATTTTTTCCCTCAAACGACGAGGAGAGCTGCTTGTCATTTCATTAAGAAGAGAGAGAATACAAAGGAGAGACAAGAATAGTGCAAGGGAGAGAAACTCCTGAGCTAGCTAACTATTAGCAGCTAATGCATCCAAACAGGGCCTAAGTAACTTTGTGAAGTAACCCTTCCCATGCAATGATGTATTTTAATGCATATGGTAACTGAATTTAAAGAAGGTCAACAATGCATTTTTTTTTTGAAAAATAAGGTCAAAATGCATTGATGAACAAATTATTGGTTACTCATTTGTTCAACATAACGCAGGTTACCAAAGAGTGCTATGATAGCCCTTCTTTCTTCTTGATTTTAATAATTTTAATGCCTGATAACTAAATTTGCTGTTGACGATTGCTTAACTATGAATCATTTTCTCATTGCAGATTCTCCAGCAGCGTAGCAGCCATGAGCATAGTTGGCCATATGCTGGGTCTTGGAGATAGACATTTGGACAACATTCTTATGGATTTCAGCAATGGGGATGTAGTTCATATTGATTACAACATATGCTTTGATAAAGGGAAGAGGTTGAAGATTCCAGAAATTGTTCCATTCCGTCTCACTCAAACTATTGAATCAGCTTTAGGATTGACTGGCGTGGAAGGTGTTTTTAGAGTTACTTGTGAGGAAGTTATGGATGTCCTCTTGAAGAACAAAGATATCATCTTGATGTTGTTGGAAGTATTTGTTTGGGATCCATTGATTGAGTGGACACGTGGAAATATCCAAGATGAAGCAGGAATTGCCGGTGAAGAGAAGAAAGGAATGGAATTAGCAGTTAGTTTGAGCTTGTTCTCTTCTAGAATTCAAGAAATCCGTGTTCCTTTGCAGGTAACTGTTATCTATTCGAGTTGGAAAGTTTCTCTGCATCTATCATTTGTGATTAATTTAACAGGGAGGTGCTACTAAACACACGCTTCATTGTGGAAAATCTGCACTCTTATTGTATTTACTAAGTAAAACTTCTTCCCAGAAATATACACCGTTTTAGAATTTGAGTGGTCAGACTTTAGCTTTGACTGCTTAGATTTATTAGTTCTTAAACATGAAGGTTGCACTTTTAGATTGTTATTTGTCATCAGAAGTACTTCCAAACATGTTTTTCCCTTTACCAATAATTTTGCTGGCCAAAGTTGCTTACTGAAGATGATGGCGTACCGTTTGATATATAAAATTTGTACTTATCAGTGATTGAAGCAAACGTAGGGACACTATCAAATTAGCTAACTGATGTTGTATGCATGGTTATAAGTTTATAACCAAACTTTCTTGTTTAATTTATTCCTAAGAAATATATAGTAGGTTAGTGGTGCATGATTAATAATTGTTTCATTATCTATGATTGGTTCTGAAAAATATCATAGATTTTTTTATCCATTATCTAAAAAAAAATCTATGATTTTTTTCTGATAAGGTTGTAGGCAGTGTTCTTATGGCGTCCAGGCGACCCCCCAGCGCCTTGCAAAATGGTCGCCTAGGCGGGCAACGCGGGCGCCTAGGCATCCAAGGCGGGCGTCCAAGCGGTGGCGCATTGTCATGCCTCGCCTTTACGCCTTAAGAACTATGGTTGTAGGAATAAAATGGATGATATAGCCTCTCTGATTCCATCTTTTTTTCTCTCTCTCTAACACACATCTAATATTGTACCTCTGTCTCAAATTTCAAACTTGACCCAAGACCTCTAGAGAGGAACTCACACATTGGCTCTGACTCCATCTTTCACACACTAGTACATGAACACTATGATTACTGTTTCAGGATTGAGGCCCATTTTGTGATGTTGCCTGTCCTGAACTATAAGTTATTTTTATTATTATTGTCACTATCTGATTGAACGCTTTCCTTTTGCCAGGAGCACAAGGATCTTTTCTTAACTAATTTGCCAGCTACAGTATCTTCTCTAAAGGTATTCTTTACAATTTTGTTACTCACAGGTTAAGTATTTCAAATAAAATATTTTTAATCTCCTGCTAACTTTTACTATGTGCAGAAATTCTTGGATATTTTAGATCAGTATGAAGCTGCATCGGCTATATTTTATCATGCTGAGAAAGAGAGATCAAGTGTTTTGCAGCATGAAATGTCGGCTAAGTCAGTCCTAGCTGATGCTACATCAGTTGCTGAGAAATCTCGCACTTCATTTGAAATTCATGCTCATGAGTTAGCAGAAGCAAAAGCTGCGGCAGTTGATGAAGCTAACAAGCTTGCAATATGGGTGGAAAAACATGCACTGGTTCTTGATGCTATACGGGAGAACTCTGTTGCATGCGTTGAGTCATGCATGCAGTTGAATTGTAAGGACGAGGCATTGAGCCTTATTTCAGCCGTCCTAGAATCAGGAGTCCCACTTACAGTTGTACCAGAACCAACAAGAGCACAGTGCTCGGAATTGGATAGGGAGGTTTCTCAATTATTATCTGAGTTACAGGGTGGACTTTCCTCTGCTTTAGACTCACTTGGTGAATATTCTTTAGTCTTGAAGCAAGTTCTTCCAGTTAACTACATCACAACCAGTCCGATCACTGGTTGGGCGCAAGTCTTGCAGCTCTCTGTAAGAAGTACATCACAAGATATGCTTTCCCTTGCCAAAAGGCAGGCTGCAGAAGTCATTGCTAAGGTTCAAGGTGAAGGCATTAATCTAGTGCAACAAAGATATCGGGATCTCTTAAATCAAATGGAAAGTTATGTTTCATGTGTGGAAAGACTTGTGAGGGAGTGTTCTGAACTGATGAATTCTATTGGGTTGAATAATGAAGTGCAATCCAAAGAGCGGATACTTTCTGCATTCATGAACTCTGTTCAATTTCCTTCACAAAAGAAGGATGGCGATAATACTCATTTGTCGCATTCAGGAAATCCTCAGCAGGGTGAGATCAAAACTCCCACCAAGGGTGATGTACAAGAGACAACAGGTAAGGTGCTCTCTATTCTTGGGATTGCTGTGGGTCAGTTATATAGTGATATTAGAGCCAAAGTATCTGAGCTCTCAACTAAAGCTATTGGAAAAGCTAAATTTAGGACAGATGATTCTGGTCTTCAAGCTGTTGCTGGAATGAGCTTGCAAGTTTTCGAACAACACATAGAAAAATGTGCATTAATCTCTGGAGTTGTTGATGAAGTGCATGAAGTTATTGGGAAAACCTTAGCTGAAACAAGTGCTACTTATGCAAAGCCCAGTCCTAGGCACTGGGCTTCTACTTTTCAGGCCGCTTTGCACTCAAGTATCAACTTGATTGAACAAATCACTGAAACTTTTCTTCCAGAATTTATCAGATCAGTTGTTCCACATAAATCAGAGGTAAAGGAAATCATCAGGTCAATTTCTGAGGTACGTGGTTCTGTTGATAATGCTCTAAGGAAGCTGATTGAGGTAGAACTTGAGAGAGCATCTCTTACTGAATTGGAACAGAATTACTCTGTGAAAGTTGGCAGAATTACTGAGCAGCAAATAGCTCTTGAAGAAGCTGCTGCAAGAGGTAGAGAACATCTATCATGGGAAGAAGCAGAGGAGCTTGCTTCACAGGAGGAAATCTGTAGGGCACAATTGGAACAACTACATGAAACATGGAGCCAGAAAGATATGCGTATTTCGTCACTTATGAAAGTAGAAGACAGTGTCATGAATTCATTGCTTTCTTCTAAACAGTACGTTTCATCTTTGGTGGATCATGACCAGGAAAGTGAGTTTCATTTTAGACAAATTAAGGCCCTCCTTTCAATCTTGACAAAGCCCTTTGCTGACTTGGAATCACTTGACCGTATGCTATCATCATCTGGCATGTTCCCTCATCCCATTTCCAATGTTAAAGATGCTTTGTCTTTGGGTTCTTCATTGTCTGACATGGTGTGGCCTTTAGCTGGCATATTGAAGGATCATGCTTTTTTCGTTTGGGAACTCAATCTTCTTGATTCAGTTCTTGATTTATGCATGCATGAAATTTCATCTTCTCTTGATCATAGTATTAGTGCTAATCAACTTTACATGACTCTTAAAAAGAAGCTTGCAAGCCATGTGGAAAAACAAGTTTTCCGGTATGTCACAGAAAGGATTGCTCCTGCACTCATCCTAAAGTTGGATGAACAAATTTGTGTTTTACTGCAGCTGAGTCAAGGAATAAGAGAATCAGATCAGACTAAAAGAGATTCTGCTGCCGTTGGAAGGGTTGCATTAATGCTTGAGGAGTATTGTAATGCTCATGAAACAGCTAGAGCTGCCCGTACTGCAGTTTCGTTAATGAAAAGGCAATTAAATGAACTCACTGAGGCCCTGCGCAAAATCATTTTGGAAATAGTTCAGGTTGAATGGCTACATGATATTTCATCGCCACATGCACAGAAGGCAAAGGTTTTGTCACAAAATATTCTTAGTGATGATAAGTTCATCTCTTTGATTTTAAATTTGAGCAGAAGCAACTTGTTAGATAAGATCCAATCTTCTGTCTCATTAGTAACAAGGTCAATTGAATTCCTGCAAGCTTGTGAAAGCATTTCTATTTCGGCTGAAGGACAACTTGAGAGAGCAATGGGATGGGCCTGTGCTGGACCAAATACTTCCAGTGCAGGTGGCTCAACGGCAAAGGGTTCAGGAATTCCCCCTGAATTTCATGGTCATATATTAAAAAGAAGGAGATTGCTTCGAGTGGTTCAAAAAGAGGCATCTGATCTTGTTCAACTTTGCACCTCTGTTTTAGAGTTTGAAGCATCCAGAGATGGACTTTACTTCGGTCCTGAGGATAAAGCTTCTGAACAATCTACAGACAAAGGCAGGGCCTGGCAGCAAACTTTCTTGAATCTCCTGGCACGTCTAGATGCATCATATCATTCTTTTACATGTAAGTTGATTATTCATCCTTTCATATTTCCATTCAAGTTACGCTTGATGCTGTCCATGTGCGCGGTAAATTTCTGTGGAGATTGTATGGATAATTTAGTCTCTCTCTAAAAAGCTGCATCTGCTGAAGATAGCCTGTTGGTTTCTTGTGGTTTGTGGTGTTAATTGTGCTGATGTGCTAGTGTAGGCTGTGGTTGCTTGTTTGTACCATAACTTTTGTTTATTTTTGTTACCTTTTCATTTAGGGGGTGTTTAGTTCCCCATAAAATGCAAAATGCAAAATGCCAACTACTTTGGAATGATGGAATGCAAAATGCCAAAATTTTCAGGGTTATGTTTAGTTTCATCCAAAATGCAGAATTTATTGCCCTCATGAGGCTCTTTTGGGCTTTTTTTGGCCTCTTGAGGCCAAAATCCAAAATGGAGAATAACCACCTTTTTGCCAAAGTTTTTGCATGGTGTTTAGTTCCATTATGCAAAATGATGGACCAAAACCCTTTTTTTTTTGAAATAGAAGGGAACTAAACACCCCCTTATGCTCTATAGTAATCAGCTACACAACTACCACTAAACAAAATATATGGGTATCGCCAAATTCTCAGAATCTGAAAGTTTTGCACACAGCTTCCATTATGGTTCCTCTTGTTATGCTACATAAGTTTCTCCTATTTCATAATAGTTTACTTATGTTACAAACAGGTGCAGAACAAGAATGGAAACTTGGTCAACTCAGCCTGGAAGCTGCTGGAAAAGCCTTGTTTTCAGCAAACAACCAGGTTTCAGCAGGCTCTGTGAAAGCAAATTCTGCTTTAGGTATGCCACTCCTACTTATGAAGTTGTTGCTTTGTTTCTTTTTTATCATCCAATGTTGGAACTTGTAAGATATATTCCCTGTATTTATCATTGTATAACAGATTGGTATCTTTTGCCAGCTAATCTGCAGGATGCTCTTGTTGTTATGTATGAACATGCTTGTGAAGCAAGTGCATTGCTATCTGGATTCAAACATGTATCACAGGACCGCACTGCTTTGACTTCTGAATGTGGTTCCTTGCTCGAGGAGGTACATAACCAAATATCATCTTGATCAAACTTTTTGTTTTGAGTTTAATGATTGCATAAGAGTTAGTCAAGACAACTGTGTGAATTGGGCTGTGGAAGTCTGCAAATGGTTTGTAACTACATTGACCTTGAATTGAGAAATTAATATTATTTAGCTCGATGTTTGCTATTGCTGAATCGTATATGCACTTCTATAATGATTTTTAACTCTTCAACTATGATGAACTAGAGGTTTCATATCTGGTGGTCTGTTTTATGTAGTCACACTCTCTTTTTAGTTGTTCATGACAATGTGGTTGAATCAGTTATTTCTTGTTCCTGAGTTCCTGGTGAATTATTTGCAGGTTTTAGCTATAGCAGATGGGTTGCATGATGTGTACACTCTGGGGAAGGAAGCTGCTGCAGTGCACAGTTCCCTTATGACCAACCTTTCCAAGGCTTGTCACTGCTTCTCTTTGTTCATCAAATTTCGTTCCCCAAGATCAATATATTTACCTGTTTTTCATGTGCATACATTTTTAGATTTCAGTATATTAAAATTTTAATAACGACATGGTTTTGATATATGTGGATCATAAAAACATTATTGGCCAAAGGGCCTCTAGTCCAGTTGGTTAGAGGAACCCGGCAGCACTCCTTAGGTCCTGGGTTCGACTCCCTGTGGGAGCGAATTTTCAGGCTAAGGTTAAAAAAATCCCCTCGTCTGTCCCATGCTAAAGCACAGGTCTAAGGCCCGGTCCCGGTCGTGGTCGTTCTCACATAGGCTACGGTGCCACTGGTGTATGGGTGGAGCAGGGGTTCGGGGTTTTTTTAGACCTGCGTGAGAAGGTCTTCTTCTTAATGCAATGCCTGGGGGCTGTCTTACCCCCCGCAGGTCGATTTTTTTTTTTTAAAAAAACATTATTGGAATATGCTAAACAATATTCATGTAACATATAAATACTTATCATCAATATTGTTTTTGGTAGAACATGGCATTGCTTTTTTTTTTAATCTGAAGAAGAGCTTATGTTTTGTGCTCAACAGGCAAATACAATTTTATTTCCACTTGAAGCCTGTCTATGTGCTGATGTAACTGTTATGTCTGAAGCGATTTCAAAGGAAA
>Ga0182004_10004300_pt1 | contig 11469 bp, 10 predicted proteins | sample Sormic07211540_1_FD_120479 | JGI IMG/M metagenome (GOLD analysis project Ga0182004, IMG submission 120479) | Endophyte microbial communities from Sorghum bicolor roots, Mead, Nebraska, USA - 072115-40_1 MetaG | ecosystem: Host-associated > Plants > Roots > Unclassified | place: USA: Nebraska...
ATCAATGGCAACCCGAAACCTGAGTCAGAGATGGAACGATGGAAGACCAGAAGTGACACTGAGGGTGATGGGGGATGGATAGGTAACTGACCATTAGAGAATGGTCATAGTTTCCATTGGAGTGTTGCAAAGTCAGCAGAGAACATACATTCTTTATTACCAATACATATATCTAAAATAGTTAGGAGAATCCTGCCTTTCACAGAGCTAGAACATTGGGCTTGAAGTAACATCCAACTGTTCAGCGAAGCGTGCGGTAGAATCAGCTCAGTTCGAGATAAATCGGTCATTGCGGGTCTCTTTTCTTTAAAAAAAACAAAACATGTTCAATCCGGGTACAGAGAAATATGAGCACATCAGGACGTTTCAGCACATCAGTGGCTTGAAAAAAGAGTCTGTGCTTCCTCAGTTGCCATGGTCAACATGGTGCTTGAATCACCATCCACGAGAGCTAAGGTACACAACAAGTCGACCAAGGGTCTCGTCCACTGCCTTGTTCCATACATGAGCCAGTTCAGTTGAGCTTCTTCGACTGGCAATTTCACCAGGCTGTCCAACAGGAAAGATTTTGACACTGAGGATAGATTCATCAAGAGAAAGAAAGCTGACACATGTATTTTGTTTAAGATAAGTAAAACTTTGGAACATTACAGTTTTGATTTGTTGTCACAGCTGCTGGGGTATCATAAGGGGTATCATATAAGTTGAAATTGAATAACTTGCCATGGTTCCTCCTTAGACAAAAATGAGATAACGCTTTACTAAGTGGGATGTGTCTAAACCTCTGATAAGAGAAAATGCACAAGTCATAGAAGTGTTCAAGCAGTAGTTTTGGATTCAAATAATTCTTTTGAGGTTTTGTTCTTTGTATCTTGTGATGTCACTGGTTTGGGAACATACAGACATTAATCTCAAAAGCTCCAAGATTTCTAAAGCAGAATTTGATATTTTCTAACTTGGAGGTTTCTAGTAATATTAAATTTAGTGCCATTATTACCAGATACTCCCTCCAGTCCAGTTTATAAGGTGTACACCCATATCATGATTCAAACTTCACAATCTTTGATCAAAATTTTTTACCAACAGTTTTTAACTATTATAATATAAACTTGATATGGTTAGATTTATAATCAAATGAACTATCTAATCATCATAAGTTTACGATCATAAAATATATAATATAAAATAAATGAATGGTCTAAGTGTAATTTGGGAAACTGTGTGACGTTCGGCTTCGCCTTACAAACTGGACCAGAGGGAGCACCACACTAAATTCTAATCCCTTTTAGTAAAGCAGCAACAGAAACATCAATCTAGACAACACTTAATTCAGGAAAAAAATACAACAAAACTAAGGAGGGAACAAAGGTGTGCACATTTCAGTGTTCCTTTCTTCCCTTGTCCCTGAGCTTAGCTTATGTTAACATTCCTCAATTGATTTTTATAAGGCCTATTTTGATTTGATAAAATCATATAGTATATTGTCCCCCAATAATCTGGGGCTAAGATAGAACAAATTCCTGCCCTGTAAAGCTAGAAAAGGGGAGCGTATTTCCCTATGCCACCCGCACACCCACCACCAACCGAACATGCCGGAGGTTCAAAACTGACAGGCTCTAGCTCATTTAGAAGGGCTAAAAACTTCTATATCAGCTTTTATGACCAGGATCCGGAGTGGGTTGCGTTCATTCAGCAGGAGCTGAATCACAACACCCCGCTGGAGGACATTCTGGCCACCTACGCTTATTTTTAATGGTTTCAAGATTTTATATTTCAGTACTTTACAAAATCAATAGCATAAAAGTACTACGAAACAAAAAAAATAGTGATATAACTTTTATACACTAAAAATTGCATATAATTTGATTAATTGATGGTCAAAACTTAGGAAGTTAAAAAATTTCAATCAAAATACTGTACAAAATGAAAAGAGGGAGTACTTTCTATTATAAGTTGGGTTTGCAATGTCTGCCTTGCTGAAGGACTATTTTTATTGCACTAACATCATAAAAAGGCCAAGAGGATCTTCAAGCTAACTAGCCCCAAGGAATGGAAGCTGCAGAGATTATACTTTGCCTATTGTCAAGCTAGGGAGAGGCAAAAGGTCACGTCATAAAAAAAAATTGATCATTTTCTGATGGCTACTAGAAGTTTGTCGTGCACAGCTTCTATGGAAAATTAGGCCATGAATCACCACAATAGTTCAGAAAGCAGACAGCTGCTGGGCTGTATGTTCGGAGGAAGCAACCAGATGCTGACCTGGTAGAAGTAGGGCGACCCGTCGGCTTCAGCGATTGAGCGGTAGATGGCGCGGCGCTGGTGGAGGACGAAGCCGCCCATGGAGACGGAGCCCAGGGCGAACCCAAGGAGGCGCTCCTGCGCGCAGATCCGGAGGCCAAGCCACGAGGAAACGAACCGAATCAGCCACAACAATCAAGCATGACCCCGTCGAATTCTCGAGTGGTTAGAGGGCCTAAGGTGGGTTACCTGCGCGAGGATGCTGATCATGGCGGTGATGGTGGTGGCCGCCGGCGGGACACGAGATTGGGGCGGCAGGCTTTCTTTCCCTTGTCCTCCGTCTACGGTTTCCACGGCGCTGGCCGCTGCGCGATATGCCCGGCGGTGACGTGGTTGGTACTTGGTAGGCTCCGAGAATGATGTCCATGGGCCATTTGTGGTGGTTTTGTGGGCTGGGCTGAAGTGGAATGGAGCTCCGGTAGAGGTGGCCCAGCTCCTCATCTGGTTTCCTAATGCTTACAAGGACCTCGATGTTATTCTCTTTTAGGTCTTGTTTAGCTCACTCAAAAACCAAAAAAATTTCAAGATTTCCCATCGCATCGAATATTACGACACATATATAGAGCATTAAATATAGATAAAAATTAAAACTAATTATACAATTTGTCTGTAAATCGCGAGGCGAATCTTTTAAGCTTAGTTACTTCATGATTGGATAATGTTTATCAAATAAAAATGAAAGTGTTGCAGTGTCAAAATCCAAAAACTTTTTGAATCTAAACAAGGCCTTACTCAGAATGCCGCTGTGATGAATGCACAATGTGCTCCCTTCGTTCCAAATTTTAAAGTGCACTCTAGTTTGTTCTAAATTAGAATTCTTTACATTTGAATATGTTTATATAAACACATCAATATATACAACATTGAATTGCTTTCACTAAATTTTATATGAAATATATTTTAATACTACATTTATTTAAACTTAAAAATATAATATGTTTTTTTAAATGTTATCAAAGTTAATACAGTTTGCTTTAGAATAGCATGAAAGTAAAATATAATTTAAAGCTGAGGGAGTATCTCATTCTACGGATAAATAAAATACAACACGGTTTTCTTTAATAAAAAACAAAAGGTCCTTATCCTTATCTGTTACCTGTCAGAAAGAAAATGAAAAGAAATGTCTCCATTTTTTTTTGTAATGGTAGCTCCATTCTTTTTACCATATTAGTGTAATCAAGGCTTCCTAAGAGGATTGTCAAGAATTCGAAGGTAAGTGTAAAATTTATGGTTGTACGTAATCGCCATAGGTATCAGCAAATTAGTTCATATAAAAATGCTATATCCAACCCAACTCAGTGCATAAACGCATGAAAACAGCATTGGCTCAAATGGCCTTAACAATTGCCTATAATCACAAACCACAAATAAGATGAAGCACAACCTCCGATTTGTCAGAGCAAACCGTACAAGGAAGAAGAAACCTAGCGCTGTCGTGCTGAATGATTGCCGGACAGCATCCAATTAAGGTGCTGCCAGTTTGGCATCAACACTAGCCCGTGAACACTGAGTATCAGTAACTCTGTATTTACAATTTGGAGTGGACTAGTAGAGTATGAACTCGATCGCAATCAACAAGCTTTGAATTTGAGCTCGACATTAACGAGCAACGTGTGAGCTAAAGCTAATTGCGAGAATATCATCACAGGGCAGCACGAGCTTAGATGTTCCTACGCTATTTACAAGTCCCATAAGGATTATACTACTGCAGGGTGGTACCCAGTCGGCGGTATGTTCTCCAGCCTCGGCATGTTGCTCGCGTTCCTCCTTGAGCCCCATTCCTGACAGCACTCAAGAGCTAGACGAAGGGCGGTGCCCAATCCCAGAACTATAAGAACGCCTGCAAACATCACAATGGTCAGGTTATTCAATGAACAATATTCACTATGCAAAGCGTCTTTCAAGTGAATCAATGGAAAAGTAGTAGAAACAAAAGTATGAAGCATAAAAAAACATATTGATTGCTAATAAACCTAATGTGGCATATTTCAGATACATTACCCTTCCTGATGCCACATAATCTAACAAAATTTCCAACTGTCAATGAGTTCAATGCTGATAGGTACATAATCACTACCCGTTCAATCTCAAAGAAAATAGAAATGGCTGTTTCAAGAGCCCGTTATTCTAGTGCTTTATTTATTTGCTTTATTTACTGAGTTGCTTGTCTACACCTGAAAACAGTAGATTTCGTGTGATCCAAAAACTAAGCCCAAGACTTCAAGACGATGACCGTCGCAAAATATAATTACTAAGTCGGTCATTTTGTGAAAACAATGATAATATAAAATGAAATGACACTAGGAAAGAGTATTAGCAAGAACATCAGATGAAACTTAGTTTCGTCCAGTGACTTGTAATTTTGCTTTTATATGAAAAGTGTAGTTCCTAACTCCTATTTGTCAATCTAATAATCTTAGGTTGACCATTTTGCTTATACAAGAGGAGAGTAGTCAATCATTTATTGCCAAAGGACAAACTGTAAGGTTAGGTACGGCGAAGCTAATTCATGTCATGCCTTCCTTTGCCTTTTTTGAATTTAACAAAAGGTTAAAAGACAGAACTGTAAGGATAATAGAATATGATAGAAGAAAACATTGTTACGTACCAATTATTATATTGACAGGGAGCGCGGAAACACCGAGAGAAACAGATATCAGCACATCCAATAAGAGACCACCAATCAAAATTGCAAATGCAACCCAAAGTGGGCTAAACCATCCCTACACACAAAAACAGAAACAAGATAAAATATGAAGCAGAATGAAAAAATACAGGTTCAACAAAAAAGAAAACTTGCACATGGTTACATGATCAGTAATCATTTTTTGATATAAAGAGTCAAGTTAGTGCATTTGTTTCTTATTTATCATATCCAGTGATAAAAATACCCTTTCACGTCCTCCTCGTCCCCTTCCATAAGTCGAATCAACCCTCCAAACCCAATAACTTGTCTGTTGAATGAAAACAAGTAAATTTCACAAGTAGAAAGAGGAATTCGACGTGTACTTTTATCAATACTGTGCCTCCTCAAATTTCAGGATGGCCTTCATTTATGTAATTGTGGAACAGAAGTCTTCCAGAGCAAAGCCAATTGAAGTTGTTATATTTAATAAGGTGTCCTCAAAACTACAAATAGATACGAACTGACAACAAGTAGCTTAATTTGGCTAAACATAAACATAGACCAGTTTCTTAGTTAGAGCATAAACGACAATGGATATACATATGAACAATAAGCATACATTCTCCAAATGATCCAATACAGATTGAAAGATATAAAGTGCAAAATAGTAAACATACACTTGCTTGCGTCTCTGGAGGGGGGATATTGACAGCAACCTGCCTGTATAGTAAGGAAAATCAGTATGGCAAAGTAATTTGAAGCAACAGTCAAGAACCATTTATGTAGAACACTTACTGGCATATCTCACACTTGTTTGAACCTCTAGTACGAAACCAAACATCAATGCATGTGCGATGTGCTTTTGCAAGATCACCACGACATCTGCATCCAAGGTCAACTAGAGGTTCTTCTGTCTTCTGTTGACAAACTCTGCAGAAGTTAAAAAGGTATTCATCCTCCAGAAGAAAAAATAAGGTAACAAGTGGCAAGAGTCAGCAATATATAAAAATTTGAAGGTAAAGAAAATGCCAGTATGTACTGAAGGGCCTCTAGATGTGTGTTTTACTTTTACATGACTGAATCTAACTACGGGATGGCATTATTTACAGAAGGGCCTCTAGATGTGTGTTTTACATGACTGAATCGAACTATGCGAGGGTATTGCGATGTCTAACAGTACAAAAAAGTATTTCTGTTAAGAGAAATGGTGTCATACTGTCATTATTAACTTAAAACAGTACCATCAAGGTCAATGAATTCTACATTGTTCTTCCAAAACAAGGATAACCACTTGGTCCCCAGGTACCTTAACTGGGACCTGGCTTATTAAGAGTACGAGTATTACTCCTGTCAAACAAATGACCAATATTTGATTCCAGGTGCTTATATTGGGAAAATTAAGCTCCTAAAGGTAACCGTTCATATCAGTAGATCATAAGAAACTAGAATATCCAATGATCCAAAACACAGTGCTGCCTTCAATATTTAAAAATGTCAAAGAGCCAGGAGAAAACAGATTGGATGTGTTATTACTAGCATCGAGTATATCAAAAAGATCAACACAAGAGCATCAATACATGGCAAATCAATAGTGCAGTCCATGCTCAGAGACTTTCCAGCATGCTTTATCATATTGTTTTTCACATGCAGCCTCCTAGCTGCCAGTTAGCCTTTCATAGCCAAGAAGTAAATACCATATATATTCATCGAATTATTGAATCTATGAAGTCCTAATCTATAATAATTCTACACGCAAAAGATCTTGCCATCAGCAAACTTGAGCACGAAATTGCTGTAAGCTATCCTTTGCTTCTACATTTAAGGTCAACTCAACTGCATTGGGAAGCCTAACCTACCTTCTCATAGTCATAAACGCCTAAATGCCCTAAGATGTCATAATTACCAGGAATGCTTTGTAGTCCCATTTGCACTCCATGACAGCCTAACTACACTAGTATATGGGCTCTAGATCACAAGCATAGGCAAAGTCAATCAACACAAACAAAGATATAAATAAACTGACAATGAAAATGTTCCCAAACTTATTGCTCGCATGTTATATGTGATGAACAAGATTCACCCAACTGCAGGAAAAAAAAATCCATTGGTGTAATCACAGACAGAAAAAGGCAGCTAGGATAATCGGTCCAGTTGACATGATCCATGTGCTAGGGTGACTCCAAGAAATGAATCACTACATCATAAAAGCAAGTTCGTTCATACACCTACAATCACTTCACTGCATGAGCAAGCAAAGCCCCAACTCAGGGATCACCCAAAGCTATCGCAGGTAATTCATGGATGGATAAACGTGCAACCACTAAACCTAACTAGGTACCCATACAAAATTGGAACACTCCCAAGCAGAACACACCCTCGTCCCCATCCCGATTCGCAATTCACTAAAACGGCCTGAGCTTACGCACAGGGAAACCCACACCAACTGAATACCTGCATTGCTCGTAGTCATCGAAGCTGTCGGACCTTGCCAACTCGGCCTCCTTCACGGCCGCCGAAGCAGTCAAGGAAACCGAGGTGGCCGTAGCCTTGCCATCACTGGCCTGCGGGGAGCACGCCGGGGAGCCACCCTTTGCATCGGGCATCTGAACCTCCACCCCTGGCCGCGAGATCACAATGGTGACCGCTGGCACCAGCGCCTTGGCCTGCGATGCCACCACCTCCTGCTGCGGCGCTGGTAACGGAGCCTGTAGCAGAGGCGGCTCACAGTCTGGCGGCTCTGGGATCATTCCTGGGTCAAGGCCCATGCTGGGATCTGATCCGTCCGTGCCGCTCGACACAGGCAGCCCGCCGGATCCTTTCACCTCCTCCTTTGCGGCTCTGAACAGATTGGATGTGTTATTACTTGCATCAAGTATTTCAAAAAGATCAACACAGGAACATCAATACATGGCAAATCAGTGGTGCAGTCCATGCTCACAGCCCATTTGTGGTACAAGAAACGCTCAGCCAGAAGTTGATTATCACTTCCCAGCATGCTTTATCATATTGTTTTTCACCTGCAGCCTCCTAGCTGCCAGTTAGCCTTTCGTAGCCAAGAAGTAAATACTGTATATATTCATCAAATTATTGAATTTATGAAGTCCTAATCTATAATAATTCTACACGCAGAAGATCTTGCCATCAGCAAACTTGAGCACGAAGTTGCTGTAAGCTTAAATCATTCCGGATATCCTTTGCTTCTACATTAAAGGTCAACTCAAGCTGCATTGGGAAGCATAACCTACCTCCTCATCAACTCCTAAAGACCTTCGAGACCCTAAGATATCACAATTACCAGGAATGCTTTGTCGTCCGATTTGCACTCCATGACAGCCTAACTACACTAATATATGGAATCTAAATCACAAGCACTGGCAAAGTCAATACTAACAAAGATGCAGATAAACTGACAATGAACATGTGCACAAACTTATTGCTCGCATGTTATATGTGATGAACAACGTTCACCCAACTTGGCGACCAAGAAATGAATCACTACATCATAAAAGAGAGTTCGTTCATCCACCTACAATCACTTCACGGCATGAGCAAGCAACCCCCCAAGACAGGGATCACCTAATTACCCAAAGCTATCGCAGGTAATTCATTCAAGGATGGATAAAGCGCACAACCGCTAAACCTAACTAGGTACCATACAAAATTGGAACACTCCCAAGCAGAACACACCCTCGTCCCCGTCCCAAGTCGCAATTCACTAAAATGGACTGAGCACCACACCGACTGAATACCTGCATTGCTCGTAGTCGTCGAAGCTGTCAGACCTTCCTAGCTCGGCCGCCGAAGCGGTCAACGAAGCCGAGGTGGCCGTAGCCTTGCCGTCACCGGCCTGCGGGGAGCACGCCGGGGAGCCAACCTTTGCATCGGGCGTCTGAACCTCCTCCCCTGGCCGCGAGATCACGATGGTTACCACTGGCACCGGCGCCTCGGTCTGCGGCACCACCGCCTCCTGCTGCGGCGCCGGCGACGGCGCCTGCAGCAGAGGCGGCTCACGGTCCGGCAGCTCTGGGATCGTCCCCGGGCCAAGGCCCGTGCTGGGATCGGATCCGTCCGCGCCGCTCGACATGGGCGGCCCGCCGGATCCCGACACCTCCTCCTCCTCCTCCTCCTCCTTTGCGGCTCTCCGTCGACCACCTCGCGTGGGCGTGAGGGGGTTCCACTTTTTGGTGTTGGAGAGCGGGGCACGGAGCACCTACTCCTGCTGCTACTGGCTGCTCGGTTTCGCCACGGCGAGGGGAAGGAGGCGCGGTGGGGGCCTACGCCGACGGGCAGATCAGATGGGGACGGGTGGGATGGGACGCTGCCGTGGGGATTGGGGATAAGGACGAGGGCTTTGCTGGGGAAGATAGGTCACTGATCTGTGGGGCTTTAACACTATGGGACCCGTATGTCAAGGAGTAGCAGGTCGTAGTCGAACGAGTATGGAAAGTTGCCGTTATAATATTCCCCCGTTGGCATCTGTGGAGAGACGAGAGAAGGCGGGACCTGTGTCTCTGGTGACTGGTGAGTGTGGCACACTGAGAGTAGTAGATGCAGGCGGCTGCGGGCCAAAAATGTAGCTGAGTGGGCTGAGGCCTTTGTTTAGTTCGTCATGTGATTTTTTTTTTGCATACCGTATTACTTTTGTTTTTATTTAATAATTATTGTCCAACTATATAGATTAATTAAGCTTAAAAGATTCATCTTACAAATTATAGATAAACTATGTAGTTAGTTATTTATTTTATCTATATTTAGTGCTCCATATATATGCCGTAAGATTCAATGTGACGGGGAATCTTGAAAAGTTCTTGGGTTTTAAGATGAATTAAACAAGGCCTGAGGCCAAGTATTTTAAACAGTTGAGAAAAAAAACATTTTTATTTTTAATTTCTTATATAATATACTGCTTCCAACCCAAATTATAAGTTGTTGTAATTTTTCAAGATATATATTTTTTATCGTATATTTAAACATAGCATATATATATATATATAATATATATAATATATCTAGAAGAGTGAGAATAACTTATAATTTAAAACGGAAGGAGTACTTAAGGAGCCAGCCTCCAAGCATGTGATCAGTAGATCTGCAAGGTGAGCTTAACATAGTAACGTAGTTTTAGGATTCATTTGGCACGGCTTTCTCCAGCTCTGGCTCCATGCTACATTGTTAAAGGAGCTAGAGTCGGTGTAAGCTAAAACCTCATTTACAAACTCCATCATACAAACTACAAAGTGCAGTTCTATCTTGTGTTGGGCCACGATATATTTGCTGTCCAGTAATCTTCTCTCCGTCGTATTTTTTAGAGACAATATATGGTGAAAACCACATACTAGGTGGAAACATAGAAACCAATTCAAAAAACACATGCTGGTAGTTCATAAAAATCTAAAATTTGTTATATCCACTTACATGCAAAAGATGGGAAGCAAACTCAAATTAGAAAAGCTCATACAACAATATTAAATTCCACATGTTTGCACCACATTTTTTTTCCCCTCTTTTTCATGTGTTCTCTATCTTTTTGGTTCTCTTGCCAATTCCCCATCCAGTGACGAGCTGACGACGGCGCGGGTGTCGGACAAAGGACACAGGCACGTACTAGTGGCCGGCCGCATCGAGCCAAGCGTGCAGATGTGCGGTGCGCGGGTTAACGGTGCCGACTGGGCGCGAGTGACTCTCAGGACATTCCTCTTTCGCCGATGGCATGGGTGACAACGACTATACAACGAGCAGCTAGCTAGGAGCGTGCCGTCGTCGCCACACGTTAACATGTAACGCATTTGTGATGCCCAGACCTCGGTGTTCTTCTTCAACTTGGAACTACTCCGAGGGCTCGATTTTCGGCTTTTATCTTACTTCTACAGTTCAGTCGACTTCAAAAGACTAAAAAAGTAGTCACGCTTTGAACAACTTTAGGCTTTTGGTACGTTGAAAAATACTAAAAAAATATTAAAAAAACAATAGCAAAAAAAATAGAAAACAGTCAAAATCCAAAAACCTTTAGTTTAAACAAACAAGCCCTCATCAATTTGGAGTCGTGCTTGGCTCCGATGTCCCGATATCTACCTCATCCCTGCAACGGAGCATGAGGGGCCTGTTTAAGTGTTTAGATTTTTTTTTTGGATTTGGACATTATAACACTTTTGTTTCTATTTGGCAAATATTGTCCAATCATGACTTAACAAATCTCAAAAAACTCGTCTCGCAAGTTAGGCCAGTCTCAATGCATGTTTCATGAGAGTGTCATGCACATTAAATAGGATGCCACATAAGCAAAATTGCTGACTTGGCAGGATCATTAAATGAAGGAGTTTCATCAGGTGAGAGAGGAGTTTCATCCCCATGAAACTCTTGTGGCTCGGTTACCTAGTTTATAGTCTTGGTAACTGTGTTATGAAACTATGCATTGAGACTGACCTTATAGACAAACTATGTAATTATGACCTTCCAAATAATACCCACATAGTATAACTAAATGATCTACAGAAAAACCGCGGGTATCCAGAGCACCTTCCCATCCTTAACAGTAGTGAATTAGA
>Ga0182004_10004301_pt1 | contig 11469 bp, 3 predicted proteins | sample Sormic07211540_1_FD_120479 | JGI IMG/M metagenome (GOLD analysis project Ga0182004, IMG submission 120479) | Endophyte microbial communities from Sorghum bicolor roots, Mead, Nebraska, USA - 072115-40_1 MetaG | ecosystem: Host-associated > Plants > Roots > Unclassified | place: USA: Nebraska...
AGCTGTATCTTTTAAAGTCCCAGATGGTACAACATAGCCAGGCCATAAGTAAGCAGATGTATCGATCAACTTTCTCGAGATACAGGCTTCAATAATAAGATGGAGCATGTTCCCAGCTGAAAAAAAATGGTCAAGTAAAAGTAAGAAAAAAGGATAGAACAATGAAGGGCTAAAAATGCATTTATTATGAGCAACAGAATACTGAAGCAGCAAGACATAAAAATGTTCCGAGCATAGCTAACAAGCGATATGATAACAAAGAGTGGTTATCATTGGGACTCAACTAGCAGAGGCCCATGGAATGCCTTTGGCAAGAAACAGATAATGAAACCCCACACCCCCTCAAGAGGCAATTAGAAATAATAATACCAAGGACTTATGTGTCTCGCCCAGCATAGTCTCTGTTTTCTTTCTAACGTGATAAGTATTAACTAATTGGTAGGATATGAAGAGTACAAGTACCAGCTTTCATGGAAGAGTCAGTCTGGTCCATCATGCTAGAGTTGCCAACCCCAGCCTTATAGTTGGCCTTAAATATTGCCGCTTTTGAGGCTGCAGCATTAGCTGCATTCACCACTGATGAAGGTGGTACAAGAAGTCCTGAATACTGGATCAGATCCTGGAGAGACGATATAAGCCCTTGTCTTTGTGGAAGAATTTTGTTTCCTTCAGCTCCAAGCATATCACTTTCTTCTTGAAGAATCTCAGCAACGGCTAATGGTATAAGAGATAACAACATGCACAACCTTGAATCTAGATGAGGAATCGGTCCTTCAAGAGGTTCTCTAGCCTAGTTATAACACTTTGCAAGTGAGAAAGCCACATGGATGTAAATAATACAATTCATAATTATCATGGAAAGGTCTATTTACCCGTTGTACAAGACGAAGGGCGGAAACCCAAAGAGCTTTAAATGTTTCCTGCCAGCTTGCTTCATTAAGCACTTGCATTGTCTTGGTCATTTCTGAATAAAAGGAACACAATATTTAGTAACAAGATCATGTCACTCTTGCAAGAACTGAATAATTTGATTGCAAACACGCAGATCATTTTCGTCTACATAGTTGGACCGACATGTAAACTTGCCTTTTATAATCCCGATAGCTGATATAAGATTTAGATGCCTCCCATCAATTGCATTCTCCACATATATATCAAATATTATCCAGCAGGCAGGCCTCCCAGCTCCAGTAAGTTGGCCCAGAAGGGAGCCACTGGATCCCATATTACCAAGAATACCCAGAATGCGTTTGTTATTTGGCTGATAGTCTGTTTTGCAAACTCTCCAGATATTTATTAACAAGTCACTAATTTTGTGTCCAGAAGGCAGTAGAGTCTCCAAGGACACCTTGTGTGCTTCAATAGAACTCAACCTCTGGCGTAGAGAACTGAACTTTTCAGGCCTAACCTAGAAAAAATTCTTCGTCAGCACAATTGTAATGCTGATTATTAGCAACAGAGAAAATACAAAACAAGTAGGGATGTACGTTTTGAAAGTTTTTGTGCAAGGTCATGGCAATAAAGATGGAAGGCTTAGGTAACGAAACCTATTACTATATTATTGACAGCTACCAGAGAAGTTGATTGCTATTCAAGTAACTGTTTGGAAATAAAAAAAGACTAAATATTAATCTACGGGGAAAAAGATTCTAGAAATCTATCTTTGCTTTGAACAATATATTACTATATGAGCTTACTGGTTAAGCCTATTACTATCCCTATATATACTGTAGAAAAGCTGTAAAGAATTTTTTTTTTCATATATGGTATCCGACATGTTTACGAAGTGCATTGGTTGAGTGCATGACAAGAAGGGAAATACTTAAATCATGGATATAACATCTTCATGGTCAACATGTTAATAGGGTGGGCACACTTAAAACACCGTGTATCTTGTTGCATACTTGCATGTGAAATGCTGGGCTAATGTTCTGTAACTAATTTCACCCTTGGTTTCCAGTCAAAGTTAAATCTATCCAAAGGGTAATACATAGACAATCTCGTGAGAAAGGGTATGAAAAAACATACATGTTCAGGAATATCAAGCGTAGAAATGATTGAATCTTTCTATCAGCAGCCATCATATGCAGCACGTCCAAAGCCATGAGAGTGTTCTTCCGGCGTAACTGTTCGCGATGCTCATTTTGGTTCTCAGTAGATCCCCTTTTAACATCTAAGTCCATAGGCTGTGGCCCATCAGTGGCATATACACTCTCTTGCCCCTCTGCCATCGCAGATGGAAGGCCACAATCCTCAAGTATGCTATCAATCAGTTTATTGACAACAGTCAACACAAACATAATGACAACATGTCCAAACTCTGTTCCAGAAAATCCATAAACCTTTGATAGTTGCAAAGCTTCAGCAATGGACTTCCCTATCCTGGGAAGTACAATAGTTACCTATGAGCAACTTCCAGTAGTGTATAGTAGTACCATAGTGTACAACAATGTAATGGTGAATAATAGATGCTGAGTACACTGAAAAGATGAAATCAGAAAACTTGAAGAGGAGGGGGGGCAACAAAAAGTTCATGAGGGGGGCAAACCCATATTATGACATTACAGAATGTATAAGGTATGCACAGATGAGCATAAATCTTGGCATATAAGTATATAACAAGAATTTTTTTTAAAAAAAGTGTTAGCATAGACCATCACCATTGAACCCCAATCTTAAACATGTAGCTTGACCTCATAAGTCATAAGGCTGTGTATTGTAATTTAATTGTACACTCCTGTTCAAAGATTTAGATGCATATCAATCAAATTGAGAGCATAACAGGAAAATCTGAAAGAAAACTAGAGAGAGTGTGTGTATGAAACTTGGCACTGAGTGGTGCAATTCAAATTTCAAACATTCAGCTTGGCAGGGATGCTTGTACCTTTGATTTGTGTCACAAAATCTACATAATGCTGTGCTCAATACAGATCTAAAAATGTGGGATTATATCTAACAAACAGTAGAAAAATACTCACACAAGATACCAGATGCTATGACTAAATCACACCTAGTGGTAGCACATTTCCTAGTTGAGGTCTTACTTGTCACGATTAGGCCCAGCCTCCATAGACAGCAAAGACGACGTGACGTGACACTTGAGGAGCTCCAGGTACAGACGATAGGCCTCAGGCTGCGCTCGCCGCTGCGGCAACACCCTGTGTGACAAAACCACCGCTGGATGAGTTACTCACTCGCAACCCACAGAGACGTAACCGGAGAGCACACAGACGGGCACCAATTTCAGCACGCTCGGGGCGCCGCGGCCGCGGACGCACCTAGGGGTGAGGAGCGCGAGGACGTGGAGCGGGCAGAGGAGGCGGCAGGCCACGGCCTGGCCCAGGAGCTTCCAGAGCGAGGGCGAGTTATGCGCGAAGCAGAGGTTGGAGACGAGGATCCCGGCCAGGTCGGCGCTGGGTAGGGGCCCCGCTCCTGCGCCCTCCCCAGCGACGACGCGGGACAGCTCCACCGCCCGCAGGAGCGGCGGGTCCCCGCGCGCCTCCGACGCCTTCACCGCCGCCATCACCCGCCGCTCCAGGTCCGCGGGGACCAGCCCCGCCGCATCCGCCGCCGCCGTCGTCGCCACGGTGGCGTCCTCGCCGAGGGTTTGGGTTTGGATTTTGTGTGCGGACTCCTCGAGTTTTTCTTCTTCTTTTTTTCCTCTCTCTCTCTCTCTTTCTCTGTCTGGACTGGCCTGCTGCGATGCGACGGACACTGGTTCGTGTGAAAAAAAAAAAAGGGAGGGAGCTGAGAGGCGGAGGGTACAGTGTGGGAGACATCTGAGCCGTTGGATCATCGAACGTCGCCTTCGGTCGCGATCGTGGGAGACCAGTTGACTCTGCTTCTGACGAGCGGCGCTCGCTGACAGGTGGGGCCGGCATCAAGGACGAGCGTCCAATGACCATGGACTCGCAATGATTTGATTTCGTCTCGCGATTTATAGTTAAACTGTGTAATTAGTTTTTTTTTTCGTCTATATTTTTTTTGAGATTACACGGTACAACGCAGACCCTCAACACGCACGCACACTCACCCCTATGAACACACGTACGCAAACCCTACCCTAATGCTTCATGCATATGCCGCAAGATTCGATGTGACGAAAAATCTTGAAAACTTTTTGCTTTTTGAGGTGAACTAAACAAGGCCTGAGTCTCTCTACAAAGATTGCACTCGCGCCACTACTTGTGCTTCCGTTATGTCTGTTGGCCTCAAAATGGGGTAAACCGGTGGTTGATTCACTGGTTAAACTAGCCTCTTTGGGTTAAGTTAGACTGATCAGCATGAAAGCGAAACCCATCACGCTGTCACGAGTGACCAAGTGTACGTGGCGGGGAGCTATGGGATTATTTGAGGTTAGCCATCGTCGTTCTCGCTCATGTATCGTGTTTCGTGCATGAGCAGTTGAGGCTGTTGAGCACGCAGTCCATTTGGCGCGTGAGATCAGGACGGGACCGTCCTTGGTCGGGGTGATTGCCACGGAGACTTTACCTGTGCCAGACGTCGGCAATGACGTACGCGGTCGGGTGTCCACGTTATCGGCTAGTACACGGCATGTTCGCGTGGAGCAGAAGATAATTAGGCCTTGTTTAGTTTCTAGAAAATTTTGCAAAATTTTTCACATTCTCCGTCACAACGAATCTTTAGATGCATGTATGAAATATTAAATATAGAAGAAAATAAAAACTAATTGCACAGTTTGGTCGGAATTGACGAGACGAATATTTTAAGCCTAGTTAGTCCATGATTGGACAATATTTGTCAAATACAAACGAAAGTGCTACAGTGTCGATTTCCCAAATTTTTCAGAACTAAACAAGGCCTTAGTGGATATCACAAAGAGAGAGAGACAGAGAGAGAGAGAGAGAATTAGTGGCGCGTTGATTTATTAGCATATTTTCACTATGTCAAATAATTTCATTTTGATGGTCGAAGCTTCTGCGTGTATTGTGTACAGAACTACAGATGATGTACTGGTTGCTTGGCCGAACGGCCCATGGCTCCATATAAGATGTAGCCCAACTGATTATAGTTGCTGAACCACTTTGGTCCATAAAGCAGAAGGCCCCTCCTCTCTTCTAGTGGCTACACCAACACGCACCGCCACACCGGGCTGCTTCCTTCCTCCGCAATGCCAACTTGTGGGCCACAAGGCCCAGCCGTGTGTTCCTTGTGTAGATTCCGTTGCGTTTATTCACATTACGTTCTTTCGAACGGGCCTTTTCGGAGAGGGCAGGGAGTTCCTGTATTCACACAAAAAAAAAATTAAGAAAAAAAAAGAGAAATTGAACTAATTCTATTTAAAAAAACTAGACCCAAAAATCTTATATCTATACCATTTATTGGAGGAAAACCGATTTTTTTTTAAAAAAAACAAACAAACACGACCCAGATGACTAACATTAAGCAACTCCCGACGACACCCCCTCAAAATGGAGCTCGTAGTTGCACGTCATCGCCGAACTCACCATTGAAGTGATGAGCAGCCATGACACCCAATTACCGATATTTGTCAACATTTCCAAACAACACCAGTATATACAACAAACTTCCCTTGTCCTAAAATAATTGTACTTCTATGATTTAAGTTTTGTCCGATAAGAAGGGCACTTCTATCTTTATGGCCCACCTAGATGCTTCCATGCTAAGAGCTCTTTTATCTTTTGTCGACATTCGCGTTAAGAGCTCTTTTATCTCGTCCTAAGAGCTTCCATGCTGTTCTTAATCTGAATGTTGAACAAGGTAGCATGGAACTGCAGATATGCAGCAATACATCCACTAATTCAAAAAAAAAAAAAAACAGAGCACGCATGAACCTCGAGAGCTGATTTAGCACAATCACATCGCGGAAACTGAGCCGAGCATCAACCCAAGACACTGATGGAGAATTCAGAATAACCGAGTTTGATACATTTTTATCAACTGGCAGAGGCCTAAATTTCAGTAATGTCATGCCGTGCCATGGTTATGCGACAGTCAGACACACAGCACAGGGCATTCTCATCACCACTAGACCAGTGAAGGACGACAAAATTAAACACCAGCAGACACAACTAGACAATTAGAGACGCATCGGTGCCACTAATTAATAAGATAAGAATAAGAACGCCGCACTGTCTGGACGAAACACGGAGCCTGGAAGAATAGTTAATTAGGAAATTAACCTACTACCCATAATCTTGCCATCTCTTGACCACCATATCCAGGAGCTTGGGTTAAATTTTTATGCCCTGCCTTGACCTTGACACAGTTTTAGATGGACGATCAGGCGCCCCAGACGGTGATCCCCTTCATCATGCATTTGAACTCGCTGAAGTCGACGCGGCCGTCGCTGTCGCGGTCGACGTTGGTGATCATCTCCCGGACGTTGGCCATGCTGCTGGCCTCGGGGAGTCCCAGCTTCTTGAGCACCGTCTGCAGCTCGGCGGCGGAGATGAAGCCGTCGCCGTCGACGTCGAAGACCTTGAACGCCTCCCGCATCTCCTGCTCGTCCTCCTCTCCCTTCTTGCCGCCGGCGTCCGCGGCGTCGTCCTGGTGGTCCGCGAGCGCGCCGAAGAAGGCGTCCCCGAGCGCGCGGTGGAGCTTGTCGAAGTCCTCGAAGCGGAGGCCCGCGGCGCCGTCGGGCACGTAGGCGCCCACGGTGGCGGCCAGGCCGGCGCGGTCGGCGTCCAGGCCCAGCGCGTCCAGCGCCTGCGCCAGCTCGTCCACCGTGATCTCGCCGTCCCCGTTGCGGTCGAACAGGTCGAACACGCGGCGGAGGCGCACCGCGTTCAGGCTCCCGTTGCGGAGCCGGAACGACGCCGACGGCGTCCCCTTGGCCAGCGTCGGCTTCACCACCGCCACCACGCCCTGGTTCGAGTCCATCCTTTCAAGCTCGAGCTTGGGTCGACCTCGACCTCCGGATTCTCTCGCTCGTCCCTGCCGGCCTGCTTCAGATAGCGGAGCCGCGCGCTGGCTGCCCTGCGTTCTCTTCTCTTCTCTTCTCTTCTCTTCTCGCCTTTTAATTTGTGTGGTGTCAAAATCGCTTCTTTTATTTCTGGAGGAGCGCGAGGACAGCGCTGGCTGGCTGTTTATAGCAGGGACCAGCAAGGGGAGGGGAGGGGAGGGGAGGGGAGGGAGGGAGGAGCGCGTCCGCGTCCGGGGGACGCGGACCGAATTGCCCGCCCCGTGTGCTTCGTAGCGGGAAATTATTGATCGCCTACCAAACCAAACATACATACTCCCGTTAAAACTGTCCATGCATGATGCATTATTGCATTGCATGCAGACGAACGCGCGAATCAAATCGAAACCAGTCTTCGGCTTGTTTGTACTGCGTTTCGTCGCACGCAACTAGCTAGGCCCGGTCTAGCAAGCATTATCGTCTATCGCAAGCTGCCGGGGTTAGGTGAGGAGGCATCTTTCTCTCGCCAAGAGACCAGATCAAAGAGAACGTCTTTCCAATCCATGGCTGCCAATGCTTCTTGTTCTGGAATCAGGCACCTAGCACTGGCGCTGGCAGGCGTAATTGGTACTACAGCAAAGCAGATCGCCAGTTCTCACGTGAGACGATCTGACTACTGCTCCACCCACCGATCCGATGACGCAGCAGTCTATGCGAATGCAACTATGCAAGCCAAGGCAATTTCGTCGCATTTCTGTCCCTGCTTCAGCCGGTGAGGAAACGAGTGAATTAAAGAAGGTAGATATCGTAGAGCACAGTGCGGCCACATGCGAGGACGCTCCGGAAAACGTGTGACCTGAATCGCAATTGTATCGACTGAGACCGGTGGCCACGACACCTACACGCTGGGAATTCTGAATTGCGTCCGGCAACGTGCGTTTTCTTATTATTTAGGAACCTTTGCCTGACGCCGGGCAACTGGATCGAGTTTATAATTGCTGACTGAATTACGGTCATTGTTCAGTTTGGTCTCCTTTCTTTAAGCTCTCCGATCCAACAACCGGCCGGGTGGCCTTCTATACATTCGGAGTGATTTGAAATGGGAGAAACTGCCAAATATAATGATACAGCGAATTGCCAGTTTCTCACGTGAAGAAAGCGCCCAGTTTGGGCAATCTCATCAGTGCATTTCCTCTCCTGCTTCGTCCGGCGAGGAAACGTTTTTTTTCTCCCCCGATATATAAACGTCATGCGAGGGCGTTTCGGAAACCCCGAAAACGTGTGGCCATATTTCAGTCGCTATCCAATCGATCAATTCATCAGACTACTGATCAACGATCACGACAACTACGCGCTGGGATCGGTGTCTCTGAATTATGAGTTTCTTCCTAACTTCTGTCCACGCGAAAAGTGCCGTGTTTCTTAACGAATCTCTGCCGAACACCAGCAATCCTCATCCAGTTTGTAATTGTTAGTTTACCTTTTCCTGAAGGTCGTCCGGCCTCTGTTCAGTTTGGCCTCTCCTAGCTCCCATCTTTAAGCAACAGACTGGTGAACCTTTTTCAGCTCTGAAAGTGCTTTGAGATGAATGGGGGCATCTATGGATTCGCCCGACGAGAAAAAGAAAATGGGGGCATCTATCGCCCTAGTAGACTCCATTCGTACCCAACGTAGTTAGGCAACGACCTGGCCATAACTTGCCTTCAGCATTAAGGTTATCTTTTTGAAACAACAGCATTAAGTTTATCTTAGACATTGTTGTCAGGTAAGTTTCAGGTATCGGCGGTTTTTGGGATCACCAAGCATTTTTCTTCAGAATTTCAAGGTGTGAATTCATACACATACAGTCTTTGGCGCCATCTTTATGCTTTGCTTGTATATGGACGTAGAGGAATCTTGGGTCTCTGGAAAATCCCGAGTTGTTCCGGTTCCGACTCTGAATAATATGAGAAAATGCTTTTCTGAATGGACAAGTGATGGAAAAGTCTTTGTTCGTGGTGGAAGTCTGGTCAGTTTGTGCAGAAACTTATTTGCGTCTTTCCTTGTACAATCAAATGTAGAATTTCCAAAAGAAAAAAAAAACGTGCCTTTTGCAACACTCGCTCGTCAGTAAGCCCATGGAAGATCGAGGATCTGAGCCTTTATTAGAAACGAATAGGAAAACCTCATCTGGTAGTGCAGACAGGATTTGCATAGTCATTTATTAGAAACGAATAGGAAAACCCCATCTGGATTCCTCCCTGAGGAGGTCTGGAGATATATGTAACAATGTCCGCGGGTTTTGGGGGCAGCTTTAGCGTTGTTGTCCAGCTCACACGCGTCGCTGTCATTTTCACCATGTATTATTTAGGAATGATGCTTTTGTACTATCTAGTGTCCACTGTCCAGAACACCCCATTATGACCACACGGTCTTCACCTAATCTTGGCTCTCAGCTGCAACATTTATTCTTATCATCCCCTGATTACAGGTACTTTAAGCAGACAGAAAGTGCTGATCCAGAGAAGCCATAATATGGTATGCTAGTAGTACCATGGAAGTGCCTTGCTTAGCTGATGCTTGCAAATCGCAAACCGCAGCAAGGGCATATGCGTGCGTGCGCCACGTTGAGTGTATTTTAAAAAAACACAATCTGAATGACAGAAACAGACACCACCTTGAATATCCTCTACATCTACCCTGTTGCTGTCCAATCTGTACAATGCAATCGCCGTGACCACCCAGCAGATTATTAGCGACTGGGCCGAACTTCCGTTTCAGTGAGGAGGCCCAGCGTGGAAGAAACTAACGAGGCCCAGGCCCAGGCCCATCTAGCTAGCACCTGGGCTGGGCTCCACGTTCCTGAGCACGAGCCGCACGCCGTGCTCGGGCTCCACGATGAGCCTGAGCGCCGGCGAGTGCACGTAGGCCGGCGACAGGCTGATGTGGAACCTGGACAGCACGAGCGCCAGCAGGACCTTGAGCTCGGCCATGGCGAAGGCCTGGCCGAGGCAGATGCGCGCGCCGGCGCCGAAGGGGAGGTACGCGTGCGGCTGCCGCTGGTGGTGCGCGTCGTCCGCGAACCGCCCCGGGTCGAACTCCCCCGCGTCGGCGCCCCACAGCTCCGGGTCCAGGTGCACCGTCGAGACCGGCACGTAGATGTTGACGCCGGCCGGCACGCGCACGCCGCCGAGGGTGACGTCGCGGAGCGCCTGCCTCGACACCACCGAGCCGGCCGGGTACAGCCGCAGCGTCTCCTGGATCACCATCGTCAGCTGCAACAGCAACAGCAATAGATGAGATCGCTGTGAGCCGTGGGGTGCGTGCATGCTACTGTGAGTGCTGCTGACGTGTAGCACGTCGTCTGAATTGACCTTCTTCATCTTGTGCAGGGATGCGAAGTCCGGCGCGGCGCCGGCCGCGCACGCCTGCCGCGCCTCGTCGCGCACCCGGTCCTGCCACTCCGGGTGCAGCGCCAGGAGCATCGTGCACCAGGCGGCGGTCACCGCCGTGGTCTCGTACCCGGCGAAGTAGATGTTCTTGCAGTTGTCCACGACGAACTCCTCCACCGCCGCCACGCGGCCGCCGCCGCCGGACTCCGCCGCGGCGCTGCGGAGCATCGCGTTGAGCAGGTTCCTGTCGTCGCCCCCGCTCTCCCTGACGACGTCCAGGACCAGGTCCCGCACGACCCTGTTGAGCCTCCACGCCTCTGTGTTGGTCCTCGTCGGGAGGAAGCTGAGTCCTGTCATCTCCGCCAGCAGGTTGGGCTTGGACACCGCCTTCTGCAGCTCCCTGATCGCCGCGAAGATCCGCTTGCCCTTGACGTAGCTGCTGCCGAAGCACGTCCTGGAGATGACGTCGGCGGAGTAGGCCCTGATGTCGTCGTCGATCTTGAGCTCGAGCTCCGCGCCACCGCCACCGCCACCGCTGCTGATCCTGTCCTCCCACGACGCCACCAGCGCCGTGGCCGAGCCGACCATGAGGTCCACCATGCCCTTGACCTTGTTGGGGCAGAACTCGGGCGCGATGAGACTCCGCTGGTGCGCCCAGGCCTCGCCGCTGGACTTGAGGATGCCGTCACCGAAGAGCGGCCGGTGCGTGACCTTCATGTAGGAGCTCTTGCCGAGGTCCAGCGACGTCCCGCAGCGGCCGAGGTCCCGGACCACGTCCGCCCGGCTGGCGTGCAGGAACACCATGCTCCCGATCGAGTAGGTGAAGATCGGGCCTGCACGCAGCGCGGCGTGTATTGAGGCGTTATTAATTAGCACGTAAGTAATCATCGTCATCGTTCACACTTGATAATTTGTCGCTAATGCATGCTTTGGAAACACAATACGATCGATGGTACTGCATGATTGTGGATCTGCGTTTGATGTGACAGGTGACAGGGGAGACAGATGGACGGAATTTGGTTGCGTGGCAGACTGAACACCGAGAAAGGCCAAACGATACTGTCCTCCACTCCACCAGTAGTCCACTCAGGCAGAGGCAGGCATGGACGACGCGTGAGCGTGATGCGTGCGGGAATCGGCAAGTAGGAGTACGTGCTGCTTTTTGGCAATGTGCGACAAAGGAGAGGAGAGGAGAGGAGAGGAGAGGAGAGGAGA
>Ga0182004_10004302_pt1 | contig 11469 bp, 4 predicted proteins | sample Sormic07211540_1_FD_120479 | JGI IMG/M metagenome (GOLD analysis project Ga0182004, IMG submission 120479) | Endophyte microbial communities from Sorghum bicolor roots, Mead, Nebraska, USA - 072115-40_1 MetaG | ecosystem: Host-associated > Plants > Roots > Unclassified | place: USA: Nebraska...
TAGCGAGAGATCACCGGGGTGATGTCGTCATTGCTGGGGCGAGCCGGCTAGCTGTAGTGCCGATGCGCTGACTACATGTGCCAAAGCTTTGCAGGCAGCAACAGACCTTGGGATCTCTCGAATTCAGTTAGAGATGGACTCATCGCTTCTACAACTTAACAAGGTCTCCTCACGTATGGACCTGGCTTCTAGCGGGATGTTGATTAGGGATACTCGGGATCTCATGCACGATCATTTTGTATGTAACGATGTTATCCTTATTCCTAGAATATGTAATTCAGTAGCGTATGAACTAGCTAATGTGGGGATGAGTGGGGACCCGGGTGAGTCTTGTATCTGGACAAATCCCCTCCCAGAGTTTGTAAAAAGTTTGGTGGCTCGCGATTCTATCGAGCCTATGGTTTTAATAACAAGGCCTTTCAACGGTGTTTATCTGTCGAATTTATCAACCATTTAATAATATTTTTCTCTTACGATAAATCAGCGAACAGTATTTTCAGCTATGGATTATCAGCCAAGCGAATTGTCAGTTTGATGGTCCAAAAAAACATGAGCAAACCGGTGCCCTCCTGTCCACTCGTTCCCACTCGTTCCCATATTCCACAACAAACAAGAGAGGAGCCGTGTTGAGGTATTTTTGAAAGATCATGCTAGACTAGCTATTTAGAAGTCATTAACTATTTGGTCTCCCCTTGATATCCAATAAATTTTTTCATAGACTAGCTATTTGAGAGCCACCGGAGACACCTTGAAAGAGCGGTGGCATGGGACATGGAGGAGTGAAGTAATCAAGAGTGTGTCAGTGACTAAACTATATAGGGGGCATTTTGGTATTTTTCTATGCATCCTTGGTGTCCATGCCTGATCTACAATTGTAGTCTTTTAGGGGCAAAGGGAGTAAGTAACTCGATGATGCTAAAAAAAAAATGATTTTGCAGTACCATAAATAGGAATGGTAAGAGTCTTTCAAAAATACCTTAATTTTTTTCGTTAAACTAACAAATATGCTTTATTACTAATACAAGTTCATGCACACGTAAAATGATAGTTTCGAATACTAAGACCGTCTGCGTGTTATTGGTAAAAATAGTGTAATATAATTGAGAATTTTTGGCCCAAATCAGAAATCATTAGAGCATCTCTAGCAACTCACCAATAATCTATCTCAAATATAGTAGTATTGGTGACCACTAATATTTGTTTTCTAAGATATTGGAAGAGTTGATATGCAATAATTTCCTAATATATCTCTTCCAATACTACTATATAAGTGTACGAGGAAAGGAGGCTGAAAAGTGGTAGTATTGGAGTGGTCCCATGTTATTGGGAAAGATGCAAAATCTCCTTTATTTAAGGGAAGATGGAAGAAATATCGATGACCACACAAAAATAGATATTAAGAATATGCTAGAGCCAGAAAAAAACATAATCATTCTCAATATAACAGTTACCCAACGCAAGCATCTTAGCGTGTTGAACGCTCACGTATAGAAGTGCTTTTTTGGACATTATAATGCTGATGGATCTGGATATTTTAAAAGAATATGTTGGGATTTTTTAATTATAATTATAATTACACAGATGTAATATTACATCTAGCCCCATGCAAGGGTCCCCTGTAGGAAATCATAACGTTCTGGTAATGCTTTTTGGGCCCTGGTTATCAGAAAGATCATGGACCGGCCCAATAGACCTTAAGTTGTTTTCCAATGGGCTTTTTTTTTCCTGGCAAGTTTACATATAGTGCGAAATATCCTAGTATTCAAGCCATTAACTTTTAAAATTTTGACTAACTTAATAAAAAAGAATAATAATATATAATATAATATAAGTATCTTATAAAAATGTATTCTATAATAAATCTAATTATATTAATTTCATATCATAAATCTTAATTTTTTCTAGAAATTTGGTTAAAGTTTAAAAGTTTGACTTAAGACAACTCTAAGAATCTATTTATTTAGGGACAATGGAGTACAATTTATACTTATAGAGAAAATTAGGGTTGATAGTTTCAAAGAAAAAAAAGGAAGAGAGAGCGGATTGGCCAACAATCTTTCCATGCAAAAAACTCTAGAAGTATCATCACTGCCTGATGGGGTATACCGTACATTAGAAGGTCTATAATGCTACTTCAAATAACTAAGATAAGAGAATACAAATTAAGTTCATATCATATATACCTTGGCCTCAGCACTTGCGCTCATAGTCTGATGGTGCTCCTCTCTTGCCTCGCTGTATCTTTCAATCACAGATTTCATGCTGGTCGATAAAAATAAACTTTTTTCCGTTAGAATTATTATCAATCATAGATTTGCCGCAATAACATAGAGATAAGAACTAATATAGGAGCGAGAAAATAACAGTTGCGAGCATGCTGTGCATAGGACATAACAAAATGACATCCTAGTGTAGTGGCCTAATGGGAGTAATACCTGTCATGATTTGATATTTAAGACGTATTTGGTAGAGCTTAGCTTGTGAAGCTGTTTTTTTTAGAGAACTACAGTGGCTAGAAGACCCGTAGTTATTTATTTAAACTGAAAATTCAAAGCACGAGTCAAACAACACACCAAACAGGAGAAAAACAAAAGAAACCTGAACAGGACTAAACTGAACCAGAAAGCAGGTTCAGGAAACCAAAAAAAGAGACAAAAATGAGAAAAACAGCTCCACAAGCATCTTTTTAGTGAAACTGAACTGTTTTAGAAAAAAAATATTTAGTAAAATAGTTTCACCCAATAGCTGGTGAGAGAGAGAGCTCGGATAAACCACGATTTTCAGTATCATCTCAACTTATGTCCTTGTTATAATCATGTAATAGAGAGCGCAAAAGGCAGCGCACATGACCTTACATTTTCTGTGTAATTTTCTGCGCTCTACAGATGGGGCTAATAAGAAATTGATCCACACATTGCTTCTCTAGCGCTGGACGCTGCTTGTTAATTACAGCTGCAGCACTCAGCGGGTACTGTACAAATCAAGTAGCCACAATTGCAGCTGCTGCTGTAAAATGATCTTTACAACTGGCTTTCATAATGTTACTATACCATTGATTGTAAAAGTAAGTTATTCCTAGGGCCAATTTTACAACCGTCCCTAAAGATGATTTTCATACTTTTTAAACAAATCATTTAAAAGTTGCAAAAAAATGAGATTTTTTTTTAAAAACTGGTTGGTCACCTCTAAAAATAGATACATATTTTTAGTGGCAGTTTACTTAAGAAAATCATCTATAAAAATGTATTTTCTGTGCGGTTTGTAAGCTACAGTGCTCCTGAATGTAGTTAAAAATGGTTTGCTAAGTAAACCACCCTTAAAGCAATAGGAGGCTCCTCTAAAAGAATCATTTTTTTACTACTGAAAGTGTAGCGCCGAGCAGGGCGTATATATATTAGATGAACAACATGATAAATTAAAATAATTTTCTATGTTTTTAGATAATGAAGTTAATTTCTAGCTTTTGCCACAACTAAGGACATGTATAACCCCAAATCTCTAGGTACTGCACGCGTGCCAGGTTTTAGACTTACCTCACAAAAGGTGGCTACGTTTCTATAGACAAAAAATATCAGTTTATTTCTTTCCAAATCACCAACTTTTTAAGTTGATTCATTGCCACTGCATTGATATTGGGTCGTCTCCAAGTGAAAAATAGCCATCTACGAAGCAAAACTCCATTTTTTCTTGTAAAAACTTTGAACTGTGTACGAGCAAAAATCATGTAATGGAATATATGTTCTGAGAAAGATAGAGAAGTGTCTACTTGAATGGTTTTCGCTTATCTTATGTAGAATTATGTTTTGGGTAGTTTGACCCCCGAGCTATCGTCTTTATAGCTAGGGCTCCCAAATATTATCATGTCCGTTCAACATATATACGAGCAATCTCTGATACCCTGTATATTATAAATTAAAACAGGTCATATCAAGTGAAGTAATAAAAGTGGAAGCTGGTTTAATTCCTAGCACCTGATCAACATTTAAATCTCCATGAAAATTTGACCAGTAAATTTGTGTTTGTACTATAAAATGCGCTAAAATAAAAAAAAGGGTTAAGCGCCAATAGTATATTTGTTAAATGCCAATTGTTATATCACTATAACAATAATTTTTAATGTAATAAGGCTATAATATATATAGGTATAAGAGATATGTTACGGTGTTTGGGAGGAACCGCCCCTTAGAATTTTTATCAATTGTTGATCTTAAAATGAACTAATTAATTGTGATTAAGGGTAGTCTAGTAAAGAATGTAACTTAATCCCGTCGATATATAACAGAGAACAGATTGAACAGGCGCGTCGGAGCACCCATCCTCTCAGTGCTCAGCGCCCCAGGGCCTCAAAAGTCGATAGTATGGGTACCCGAGATCCGAAACCCGATGAGTTTTTGCTTTATTAGGGTAAGGATATGGGTCAACTTCGCTACCCGTGGGTTTGTTAATGGGGCAAAAGCTAGCCCCAGCGGGTTTATGGGCATGGATCTGGGTGTATAGTACCCAAACCCGCAAACTCATGGATTTTTAAACCCGGTTCACCATATCATCACACAATATAATTAGTACATAAAGTACAAAATGCAAGAAAAAATAAACAAAATAGAGAACATGCATGCTCCATACTTTTTTTAGTAGAAGCTCCTTACGTGAAAGCTGCGGCTAGCTAGCGCGTCTTAGTGCATGCACTCAGTTCATCTGGACTCAAAGGTATGACAAATGTTGGCACCGAGCATTAGCAGGTCATGGCCCAGTGCATGCTAGAGGTGAGTGTTTCTGTCACAACTCGCAAATGTCTAGTGCGGAGGTGCAATAACACATAAGATGAATCCCACCTTGTCAATTGATTCAACTTTAAGTATTTTGGTATGCTATAGGGTAGACTTGCTCACTTGACTGGATGACCATCTTATGACATGTGTGACGGGCATGGGCAACCCGTTAAATACCCGTGACCCGATGGGCATGGGTATAGGCACAAAATCAAACCCGTGACGGGTCATGAGTTTTTTAGTGGGCATATTTATATTAATGGGCATGAGTTTGGAATGGCAAAACCTAGCGGATTTGTATCCATTGCCATCTTTAGTCGATAGAGTGCAGGAGGGATGTACCTCTCTACTTTTAACCATTAGATTCTATTACTATTTTCAAATTTCAAGAAATGTAAGATTCCTCTAGGTACGATAACGTACTTATAAAGTACGGCGTATGGTCGGACTTGTTTATATGTTGGTAAGCTGATGAAGCTAGCGCCCTATACATTTATACGTTACACCATATATCAAGTAAGGACTCAAGAATAATCATATTGCACTTGGGGAGACATAGTGAAAATAATATCCCGGGTGTAATAGTTCATTTCAGTTTTGGTTCATATATATAGGCACGATATCAACATATGTAGCAATTCAAGAAAACAAAGAAATATACATCTACTCATTTTACTCCATGTGAAACTAATTCACTAGAGTTGAAACTCAGCATTCTATATATGTTAAGAATAAAATACTGTAAAAATCATGAGAAGTTATAAAATAAAAAGGATAAGGGAAAAGACGACAGGTTCATGTCCAGATCGAATATCATTCAAATACTTTCCATTTGAAAAAGGAAAAATTCGTTGTAAGATTGTGGACATGTGTGACACATCCAATAGCTACATTATAATTCCTTTGTAGTTTTTCATGTTAGTTTGATCCTCAGATAAATAAAAAAATTTGGTTTGCAAAATTGCAAGTACTCAACGTATATGACTGAACTTTATTTGGCCAAATATAAATATGTGCAACCCCGTAATATATATGATGTTTTTGAAATCTTGAATCCAACGTCGATAAAGTTTATCACAAAAGCTTGAAAGTAAAATCTTACAAAGCTGTAATCTCTCCGTTATCAATTATAAGTCATTTTAACTTTTTTTAGTATATCGAATTTACTATGTATCTAGAGAGAGATAAATATTTCTAAATACATAACAAATTCAATGCAAAAACTCAGTGAGTAACAAATAAAACAGTGCAATCCATCCATTTTTTTTGCTTTTTTTACTTTCCAATGCAAGAGGTATACTAGTAAATTAACATACTCCCCACAAAGTTAGTACTAGGTACGAGGTATCAAAATTCTATGCCACTTGCATCTCTCCTGCCCTAATAACCGAAGTAAAAAAAACACTTCATCGGTGCTGGAGCATATATGCTGTATGTTTCTTATATGTAATAATAAAATTAAGTAGATCTAACAAATAGTCATCAATGAAGCTAGCTAGCAAGGAGGATCAAGAATCAAATCAAACCTGGTGCTAGCGAAGTCATACAGGCGACCGGTGCTGGAGAAGACGACGAGGCCGACCTCGGCATCGCAAAGGATGGCGAGCTCTTTGGCCTTCTTGAACAGCCCGCTCCGGCGCTTCGAGAACGTCACCTGCCTGCTCGTCGCGTTGTCGATCCTCTTGATCTCTATCTTCCCTCTCCCCATCTCGCTAGCTCCTTCTTCCCAAACACAGCAGCACAGATCTAGAGAGAGAAAGAGAGAGAGCTCCTCTGAGACCTAATAATAACTATCTACATAACAGTACCAGCTTGTTGCAGAAACTTTTGAACGTCGTTGGTACTACCTGCTATGTCTCTCTCCTCTCTCTGATACAGAAGCCTGAATATCTGCTCTCTCACACACACACTCTCTCTCTCTCTCTCTCTGATAGTCTGGATGATCTCCTCCAAATCCTCTTTTGAGAATGGCCAGGTTGGTACCAAGCTTGAGATGCCTGGCCTTGTCCTGTGCTTCCCCAAGAAAGTATTCTAGGACCAGCTGGAAAGACGCATATATACAAGTACAAAGCGTTTGGAAGGCCCTTCCTCGTTTTTGCTTTCTCTGGCTACCTCGTCCTAATAATTCATTAGCTGTTGATTAGTACTGCATCATTGACAATAAACAAATCTAAACGGCTTACCACTTCTGTCGTGTCAGCGCCTGACACGTGCGCGTTCCTGTCGATGCTCACCACGCTGCAGATTTCTTAATCCAGCTGTCCTTCTCAGTACTCCATCAGCTAAATGCAGCGGCTTCTTTTTTTTTAAGAGCTCCACCAGATTGTTCTTTCCGGGTAGTGATTTAAAGGCGCACTTGCACCCTTAGAGCAACTATAATAGTTAAAGCCATGTTTTAAATAGCGAGCTAAGGCTAAGGTGTTTAGCGTTTTATAAACCGTAATTAGCGTACTTTAGCGGCAAAATAGCAGTAAATTAAAATTGTACATGAACGCAAATAGCGGCATAATTTTTTTCAAGCTATTTCGGACTATAGCGGCAAAAATAGCGGGCTATTCTTGTTAAAGTGACATAAGTGGACTATATATATGAGTTGGCACACATCAAATTTGACGCTGCTCCTTGTTTTAGTTCTAGCAATTTATATTATACATATGAAAAATTTGATCATTACTACTTTTCATTTACTCCCTCTCCTCTCTAGCTAGCTCCCTCCGCAAAAACAATGCAATTTATTCTTTGTTTGGAACAAGTCAATTTTTCTTTGGTTTGACTAAGTTTATAAAGAATAATATTGATATTTGTGTTTCCAATTATATTTATTATGAAAATATATTTCATAGTTAATCTAGTGATACAAAATAATATCGCTACATAGATGTTAATATTTTTTATAAATTTAATTAAACTTGAAATTGTTTAACTCATCAAGAAATGAGAATTGCATAATTATTTGGGATAGGAGTGTTTGAATGTTGCAAATGACATATATAACTAAACTTATGCACTAAATATTAAACATTTCGTTAGCATATATTAGTTCATCTATGAAAGGGTTATCTAGCTCTATGAAGTTAATCTTTTATCTAACAAAAAACTTGTGCCAGATAATATAGATAGTGGTTTGCAAGTAAACGGCTTACAATTTAAGTATGTATTGCGGAGGTATCAGAAGCGATTCATGCCATATTTTCCTAGCCCATATCAAAAGTCAACAACACCTGATTGCTGGAAGGATACTATATAAAGTTAAAAATAGGGAAAGCCCACGCATGAAAGTTACCTGAATGATCCCTTAAACTAATCCTGTGTTTTTTGTGTTTTGACAACAAAACTAATTTTGTGTTTGACTTACCCCTCTGAATATTTCAGTGGTCCATATGTACCTCTTAATAATTTTTTTTTCATTTTTGATTCTCAATGTATATATATGTTAAGTTTCATGTTCAAAATTTGTAGGGTGGTAGCAAATCAATACCATAACTTATGTTAGAATTACATTATTGTTGTTTTCATAATTGTTTTCCATATAAATTTGTATCTATGGTCTGCCATCAATCATATCCCTCTTATAACATTTTAGCCCATGTAGAAACTCTTGTGATTTGTGAAGGACACGTTGACGAACAGTTGGGCAGCCACACATATGTATCCCCGTACTTGCTCCATGGTGGATCTACTTGGCGGTTTGAGATGAACAGGGCCAAGTCCCAAGAAGGGAATAATGTGCTAACATCGTGGGATCATTTACTTTGGTGAGAGGGCAGCGATGCTGGAGAAGGGTGGCGGCACATGAAGAGTCGCATGGAGGAGGAGGAGGGTCAATGTTTTGAGGAGTCTATGTGCGGAGAAGGAGCGACACTAGAGAGATAGATAGAGCAAAGAGACTGACAGATATACCTTGGACTATAGGGAACACTTGCAAAATAGGGGGTGAGTGTTAAGGTTCTTATTGTGATATATGTTGGGCTTATTTTCTATAAGGCTAAAAATATCCCTTATTTTCAAAGATGCCTGTTCAGAGGCTTATCTTTGTAAATTTTTAGAGGCAGGCTTTGCCTATTTGACCTTTATTTAGATGCTTTGGCCTGTCTTTGTAAATTTTTGGAGACAGACTTTGCCTATTTGCCCTTTATTTGATGGTTTCTTGAGGCAGTGGTCAATATACCCATATATAAATTAAATCATCAGTCTTCTAAAATCATTTTTATAGTATTGATGTGTGGTGTGTGCACATTTTCACAAGGATCAGTGTGTGCACATGTATATGAGCACCTTGCATCTGAACTACAATTAAAAAAACATAATGAGCAAAACTCTCTTAGTTCCAAATTATAGCTCACTTTAGCTTTGTCCTATAGAAACATGTATTGACATGGACAAGTTTGAATAAGTAAGTTCTTTATCAAATTATATTGCATGAAAAAGGCAATGAAACAATTTGATGTTCTAGATGTTAGTGTATTTTTTTTTTAAAAAAGATCAAAGTTAAGAAAGTTTTAGGATAAAGGAAAAATGAATTACAATTTGGAGAGGAGAAAGCACTTATTTTTTATTTTGTATTATATCGTATTCTTGAAATATATATATTAGGGACGCAATGTTTTATTGGCCGGTTGAAATGGAAACACCGCCCATGACTCAAGCCATGCACAGCTCCCATCTTGTATTATTCTGGTTTGACTAGCTTTGAGTCATATTAGGAAAAGAACTAGGGAAGCGAGACAACCATGGCATGTGCTAAGATTTTGGTGATCTCTTGGCGTGCACCCAGAGCGGCCTGCACGTGAAATCTTGGAAAACCATGTGGTTCGCTGCGTGCGACCACAACCATCCAGCGTGCAGATCGAAATTCCATGGGCAGTGAATTAGTGATCCAATCAGCATCCAAGGCAGATGAGTACGTATACCTGCGGCGACCATTCTTTAAAAGCTAGTACTAGTAAATTGATTTCAAATTTGCTGTCCCATTTGCTGACTACAAACATGGCAAAATGCCCCTCCATTTGCAAGGCAGTAAAAATGCATAGCATAGAAGTTCTATACATTTACAGAGGTTTGAAAAAAAAGAGGCTAAACGAGATATGACGTTTTAGCTTTTCTAAATACATAACTTTGTATGTACTTAGATATATGGCAAACACTATTTATATAGAAAAGTCAAAATGTCTTATATATTATAATTTAAATTTATGAAGGAGGAAGTAGCAGTTAGTAAATGGAGATGAGAGGGCAACTTTAGTAAAAAATAAAAAAATAACGGTTAGCCATAAAAGCGGTTGATGCTAATTTGTTATGAGAGATAAAATACTGTTGGCTAACTGTAAAATGCTATTACAACACTTATATTATCGACCGAAGAACATGATTTAGCTTCAAAGTTGTTGAGCTAGCTAAGGATGATGTCGTCACCCATCTTGATCACCTTAATTTGTCTTTCCCTCATGTATATGCACACACCTGTGTATATTAAGGGCCTGTTTCATAGAGATAATAGTTAGCTGCTAATAATAATTAGCTTCTGGGATCTAAATAGGTCTAACAAATAGTTTAGCTAGTTACTCTCTCCATCCATTTATCTCAATCATTTAAGCAAAAGTTTTTCTTCCAATTATCTCCATCATCTTGAGGTGATCAGTTATAATTATGGCCATTCCTTGGATGTATGCACACGTCTCCATGCAGGACTTGGGCCATCTTGGTTGTTCATTGGTTGCATGCAGGCATGCACATTAATTAGATTAATTGGACCACAATGATTTACTGAAAAGACGTGAGTCTTTCATGCTCCTTGGTCTCTGTGCACAAGGCTTAAACGAAGAAGACTAATGGACGGAGGGAGTATTAGCTGAGTACTCATTAATAACTATTTTACTAGTTGAGCTAATAGTAGTTAATATTAGCTATGTGCTATTAGGTAGCTAATTATTAGTAGGTAATGGTCTAATAAAGACTACAGTGAAATGGCAAGGCATAGTATAGCCCCTCACATGATACACACAGACATTATGTTATGTTATTATTAGGCCAGTCTCAATGCATGTTTCATGAGAGTGTTATGCACATTAAATAGGGTGTCACATAAGTAAAATTGCTGACTTAGCAGGGTTATTAAATGAAGGAGTTTCATCAGATGAGAGAGGAGTTTCATCCTCATGAAACTTATGTGGCTCGGTTACCTAGTTTATAGTTTTGGTAACTGTGTCATTAAACTATGCATTAAGACTGACCTTAATCGATGATGAGGCAAGCTTAATGGCAGTCTGCGCTACAGCCGGCTAGGTTCCTATCACGGAGTGTCAACCTACTCCCTCTGTCCCTAAATACTACTGCTATTTCTAGCGGAATTCAGACAGATTAGTGTGGCAAACAAAAGACTATTCTACCCTTAATTAATTTGGGTTCTACCATTTAATCATGCACGTTAAGCCATGGTTCTCTGGTTCCAACGAGCTGTATTTAGTGCCAACTAAACAGACTCAAACAATTACCATGCGCCAAAGTACTACTCCCTAGAAGAAATTAAATAGGCTGGTGGACCACGGAATTTCCGAGGAGAAATTAAATGGGCTGGTGGATTGAGTATGCTAGTAGAAATAGCAGTATTTGTGGATAAAATTTTCTCCTAGAAATAGCAGTATTTAAGGATGGGGAATATTTGAACACCTTTAGTTCCTGTGCCCCATTAGCAATATTTATA
>Ga0182004_10004303_pt1 | contig 11468 bp, 9 predicted proteins | sample Sormic07211540_1_FD_120479 | JGI IMG/M metagenome (GOLD analysis project Ga0182004, IMG submission 120479) | Endophyte microbial communities from Sorghum bicolor roots, Mead, Nebraska, USA - 072115-40_1 MetaG | ecosystem: Host-associated > Plants > Roots > Unclassified | place: USA: Nebraska...
CCTCGAACAATGTGGACTTGGAGTCTAAATAAGACTTGGAGTCTTATTTTTTCTACCTCTTTCTTCAATAAATATGGTGCCACATCAGCAAAATACTATAAATAATATGTAATTAATTGTCTTGGACTCTGTGATAGAGTCTTGCATTGGGAGTGCCCTGACACCAGCAAAGCGAGATGGATTCGGCCCATGCAGGTATCATGCGCACCAGATCTCTTGCTGCTCTGTAAAGTTACAGTTGGAAGTATTATTCGCTGATTTAAGCCTTATTTAGTTTTAAAAAGTTTTTGGATTTTGATATTATAGTATTTTTATTTTTATTTGACAAACATTATTCAATTATGAAGTAACTAATTTAAATGATTCGTCTCGTGATTTATAGACAAATTGTACAATTAGTTTTTATTTTCATCTATATTTAATGCTCCATACATATGCCGCAAGATTTAATGTGATAACGAATCTTAAAAAGTTTTTAGTTTTTTGGTGAACTAAACAAGGCCTTATTATAAGAAAAACTATTGTTGACTAACAAAAAAATATGGCTTATAAGACAAGCGAATGGGCTCGAAGTAGCCATTTAAGAGCATCTCCAAGGGTTTTGCATTTGAGGTTTGTATTTGAGTAATTTGCCAAAAAGCTCCAAAAGAGGTATCCAACGGTTTTGCATTTGGAGTTTGCAATTTGAGCAACTTGGCAAATGAGGGAGCAAACTTGACAAAAATGTTAAGCTGTGGACGATTTTGCAAACCCGATCGCGCGAGCAAAGTCAGGCGCAAGGAAAGCGCGCGCCTGGTGACCTCCTATTTTTATCCTTTGTCAAATCCAAATGCCAATTCCCTTAGAGATAACCTATTTTTATTCTTTGCATTTTGTTATAGAAATTTAAAAACAATAACAAATGTCAAGTCAATTCGCTAAAGCTTTAGATATGCTCACACTCATCTTATCTGGCCGCCTCACCGTCCCAGCGAGCCAGTGATAGGCTGTTGTAAACATGTTGCAAAGTGAAATTGCATTGCACGCGATCCTGCAATGCAACGGTGCAATTGGAAGAGAAAAATATGCTTCGCAAATTGCAGCAGAATGTACTATTACGGCCTTGTTTACATCAAAAACTTTTTGGATTTTGACACTGTAACATTTTCGTTTTTATTTGACAAACATTATCCAATCATGGAATAACTAGGTTTAAAAGATTCGTCTCGTGATTTACAGGTAAACTGTGTAATTAGTTATCTTTTTTATCTATATTTAATGTTTCATGCATGTGCCGTAAGATTCGATGTGATAGAAAATCTTGTAAAATTTTAGATTTTTAGATGCATGTAAACAAGACCTACATCTAGGCAAATGGGCTACATTTTAAATGTTTGAAACGGGAGAGGCATCCGAGGCAATGCATTTACAAAGTCACAGGTCGTATTGCACGTACATAGTAGTACTTGTCGAATGAATCCTCCCCTAGGAAGTGGTTTATTGAACAAAAAATCTAGGCCAAAAGAACATTTTAAATTGGAGGGCGAGGATTATTTGGGAATGGGAAAGACCGATGACTATTCTAGATGATATTTCTGTACTACCTGATGGTTTAGATGAGTACTTAGGAACGGGTGTTTGAAAAATCTGATAACTTCTCAACTAGCAGATTCATGTATCGACAACTTCTCTTTAGGGGCATTTTCCAACAAATGAATGAAAAGGTTGTGGAAAAATAAGGCTCTTTTGGAAATCAGAATCTTTATGTGGATGGCCATCCAAGATAAATTGCGAACTGGTGTATGGGTAAAAAAAAAATGTCTGTGTATGGGAGGGAAGAAACCATAGATCACACGAAAAAGTCTACATAACCCTTTAATTAACTATATAAGATGAACTACTTCAACCCTTGAACTATAAAACTGAATTTTCTACCCCTAAACTTTAAAACCGGTCAAATAACCCCCTCAGGCGGTTTTGGATAGTGGTTTTGTCTTTTTCTTTTTTATTTATTTTCGCAAATATTTAAAAAATCATAGTAAATCTAGGAAAATTATAAAATAAAAAGTCCAACTTTATTGGACTCCACATGAGTAGATCAATATAGTGAACATATAATATGGTATGCTTTAGTACAAACTTTTTACTGTGGCTTTAGATCTATGCTTAATTAATTGGAATAATTCATATGTCTAAAGCTACAAAAAAAATTGTACTAAAGCATACCATGTTATATGTTCGTTGTGTAGATCTACTCATATAGAGTCTAACAAAATTAGATTTTTTATTTTATAATATTTCTATGAATTACTGTGCTTTTAAAAAATTCAGCAAAAAAATAAATAAATAAAAATAACAAAACCATCGTCATTGTAACAAAACTACCGTCCAAAACCACTTGAGGGGTTTATTTGACTGATTTTGTAAAATTCAGAGGGTAGAAAACCTGGTTTTATAGTTTAGGGAGTTAAGTAGTATCATGTATAATTGAGAGGGTTATATAAACTTTTTTTATGGATCACATCTTCTTCATTGTATTATGGCTAGGATGGTTTGGACTAGTTTCAAAAAAGGACTAGATTGGAATAGGATTCCTAATGCTTAGATGTTTTTATATGATTGACTTCCCTTAAGGTTTCACAATTACCAAATCAAATTATATATATTGTCAGAAATAAAATGAATATTGAAAAAGGCTTTTTCTGGGGAGTTCTAATGAAAGTTTATACAAAAAATACCTTTTTACATAAATGGAGAGTATTGTTGAAAAGGGAAGATGCCATGTTTTTGGACGACAAGATCAAGATGGTGAAGTTATGGTTGCAGGAATTCTAGAAGCAATCGAAATCTATGAAAGTTGAAGGCCTCATTCGACAAACGGAGGCAGATACATACGGTTGTTCGGGTGCTTTGTTGGGTTTCAATTGACAAAGATCCTTTTCGCCCTTAGATACTGTAGAACGGGAGCCGTGGCCTTGCCTACCGCGTTCTTGCTCCGCTTCCGCCTTGACGGACACCTCCCATTTCCCGTGTTCTCAGGCACAAGGACAAAAACGGAAGCACGCTTTGGTCTTGTTTAGTTTCCCAAAAAATTTACAATTTTTTTTTTCAGATTCCCCATCACATCGAATCTTTAGACGTATGCATGGAGTATTAAATATAGATGAAAATAAAAACTAATTGCACAGTTCGGTCGGAATTGACAAAATTAATCTTTTGAATCTAGTTAGTTCATAATTGGACAATATTTATCAAATACAAACGAAATTGCTATTATTTCTATTTTGTAATTTTTTTTTAAAGTAAACAAGGCCTTTTTCAAAAAAAAAAAAAAATCCCCGGAAGCACACGCATCGCGTTCTCGCACACACCGCGCCTCCGCCGTCCCCGTCTTCCTCCCTCTCCTCATCGCCACCACCCCCGGTCCTGCTCCTCTTTCTCTGACCTCGGCAGCTCCCATGAAACCCTAATCCCCAAAACCCTCACTCAAACCAACACTGCCGCCGCCGCCATGTCGCCCCCTCTTCAGGCGCCCAACTACAAGCACATCACGGAGGAGTGCCTTCGCGAATGGAAGGGCCAGTCCGCCGGCGCCTCCCGCCTCCCTGATCCGGTGCCCATGGCGCGCTTCCTCTACGAGCTCTGCTGGGCGATCGTAAGCTTCCGACAGTTCGGGCTGCTCCGTGATTAGGTTTTCCTCCGCCCTGGTACTTGTGTACTGACTGGGTGGGTTGGGCTGCGCAGGTGCTGGGCGACTTGCCGCCGCAGAAGAGCCGGGTGGCGGTGGAGTCGGTGGTGTTCATGGAGGAGGCACGGCGGGAGGAGGAGCTCGGCTCCGTGCTAGCTGATATCATTGCTCACCTAGGACAGGATGTGAGTATATGCAACTGGGTCTGATTATAGTGTTGTGGCTAGCAAGTTTGTTCGTGGTTTCTGTTGTGTGTTTGTTTAGCTAACTTTCTATCCTTCCTTTTGGTGGCACTAGCTATGAGTGCATGGACTGAACTGAATTGGTCACTTTGTATTGTGTGTATTGCTTTAGCTGGATCGACAATTTAGCTGGATTGTTTGGTGCTTTGAACAGCTTTGCAGTGAAATTGGAGAGGATGTGTTTGCTCTGGGCTGATATTAGGCTACCACTTTACTATTGTTTCATGCACTGTGAGTGTTGTTGCGATAAAAGGTTTCAGCTGAAGTTGTAACATAAACAAATTCAATTGATTCTGTTCTAGGTTAGTACTTAGGTACCATTTTTTGGTTGACCAGAAATGAATCAGATATTTTTTTTCAGGCGAATCTATTATGACATGACCTAGTCAGCAGCCTTGTACACATGAATGTTCATTTTACTAGCAGTAGATAACGTTTTCGCCAAGCGATCATGTGCAGACCTTTGATGAGCTTCTATGGTGTTGCTTTCTTAAAAGCAGAGTTAATTCTCGTTTAAAAAAATGAGCTTCTATGGTAACTGGAGAAAGCTTGTTCACATAAGGAAGCTTATTAAGGGTCAAAAGTTCATGCATATCTTTTAATTTCTGTTTACGTGGCGCTAGATGTCCTTTTAGGCATGATTTATCCAAAGTTGAACTGTTCTGGGTGCATACCGATTACCAAAAAAATAGATTAGCCTCAAGGTGTCTCTAAGAAGTTCCGTTTCGATGCATTTCTTTGAACTAAATGGTGGACATTAGAGATGACGCTGTATAAATGCAAATGATATCATTCACTGTGTCGCTTACCATTTCCCATCATATAAATGTCTTCTTGCCTCTGTTGCTTTGTTATTTATCTGCTGCAATTGGGTTATTAGACTTTGACCCATGATTCACTGCTTTTACCTGATATGAACTTTGGCACCTGTGCTTTTTTTTTGGATAAGTTTTTTTCTCCTTGTGTTTTGGTTTAGTGGCATTTCTCTAACAGTGTTTAGCCAGGCTAACTTACTTCAACATGCAGATTACAATCTCTGGTGAATATCGCAGCCGTCTTGTTAAAATGGTAATAAGCTAGGCATGACTTCTAAAGCAAATGAAACAATTCATACTCCTGAGCTGTCTACTTTCCTTTTGATTTAAAAATGGGACTGCTCACTTATTTCTTTTTGAATACTCATCTTTGCAGACTAAGTCATTTCTGGAGTCCTCGATTACTGTGCCTAGGCTTCTGCAAGAGCGATGTGAAGTGAGTTTTTTTATTCCTTGTGCTAGTGACTATATCTCTGTTGGCATCATTTTAAGATAAAACTGATACATGGTTTCTATTTCCTCCACCCATGGACTTGAAGGAAGATTTCCTTTGGGAGGTTGAACAGAGTAAGCTGAAAGGACAGGATTTAAAATCCAAGGAGGTACGCATGATGTGCTGATTTGTCAATCTGTCATACGCCTTGAGTCACGGCGTTTTATGTGGACATTTTATTGTGGCCACACATTGATAAACTTTGTTACAAAAACTCATATTTACCATGATATATTCATAATATCCTTATTTTTTCTCAAACACTTTCACCTCCTAACCTTTCCCCCATTGTCATGATTCTACTTTTGCCTCATGTTATTTGCTGATTTATTTTTTTCTTTTAACATTAACTATATATGGTCGATTAATATTTGATTTAAATAATCCGTAACAGGTTAGGGTCAACACACGGCTTCTTTACCAGCAAACTAAATTCAACCTCTTACGGGAGGAAAGTGAGGGCTATGCCAAGTTGGTATGTATATCTACTTGTCCTGATTTTGTGTTCCTTTTTTTGTTCTTGTGGTAATTTTGGAGCAGTAGCATATATTCAGCTTGATTGGGCCATCCCTGTAAAACATTGAATGATGCCCTTCTTAATCTCCATGTTAACTAATCGATTATGAAAAATTGGATTGGATTTTTGCGGTTCTTTTTTCTGTGGTACCTTGACGTGACATGAGCGTGGAAACAATGTTACCGCAGAAAGAGGTCCAAGAATCTGTTTTCTTTCTATTAGGGCTAAAATATACACTGGGATGCTTAACTGACTAGTTTAATAATTGAATGCCCGTGCTTTGCTATGAATAAAGATAACCATAATCCTGTTCCTTGAATCGTAGTTGATGGTTTGTCTGCCATACTGCCTTGTCCATCTGGCTTTTGTCCTTGTCTGAAAGTGCATGCTTGGCTCTTGTACAAGCCTGATCGAACTTTGCCACAGCACATGTTGCACCTAAAATGTCGTGACTGGTCTGATCACTCTTGTGGCCTCTGCTGTTGCACCTTGTCACAACCATAGGGTAAGGAGGGGACATTGAGAAGCTATGACAATCCATATACTGGAGTAAGAAGTAGTTTCTTAGGATGGGGTCAAAATTTGCTAAAGTATCAGCTATTACATTTCCCCCTAGAATTTCTTAGAGATGCCTGAGGTTTATCAACCTACCAATGACCTGAACATTTAGATTAATTAGTACTCCTTCTGTTCCAAATTATAAGATGTTTTGGCTTTTTATATGCATTGCTTTTCCTATGTATCTGTACATAGTGTATATCTTGCAAAAAAAGACTGTGTATATCTAAGTGCATAACAAAAGCTATCTACATAGAAAAGCTAAAACGTCTTATAAATTGGAATAGAGGGAGTAGCCAACAAGTGCTGAAGTGCATTGTTCAATGTGTGTCCATTGAAGTAATAAACTCATATTGATGCTAAGGATTGTAAGTTAATATCGATATAGCTGGAAGTTATGAGTTTATAATTCCCAAAGCAACTGTTAGAAACGTGTTAGCTTTATTCTAGATGACATATTCTCCAATGTAGTCATTTTGGAAAGAAATGCTAAGCGTGCTATGCTTCGGAATACCACATTCTCTATCTGTATATGGATTTGTACTTTGAAAATTACCTAAATGATTGTACCTTGCCACTGTCTGCGATTTCTGCCAATCATGTTCTCCTATAGTTTCGTAAGGTTCTTTTGTGATGCTTACTAAAGTTTATCGGTTTCTTACCCTACCCATCTGTGTGTGTGGATCATTCAGGTGACACTCCTTTGTCAAGTTGGTTCAGATCTGGCTTGCCAGAATTCTTCTTCGGTTACGATCAGCATTATAAAGGTTGTCTGTAGGCCTTAATTCCCTCTGCGCTATATTGTTAGCCTTTTTACCAGTACCGTGTAATAACAAATTGTTTATTTTGTGACAGTCATTGATTGGCCATTTTGATCTGGACCCAAATCGTGTATTTGATATTGTGAGTCTTCGTTTGCTATGCCACTTATTAAATGTAGGAGAGTGTGTTGTTGAAGTTGTGTAATTCTGTTATTCTTGTCTGCCAGGTGTTGGAATGCTTTGAACTTTATCAAGATAGTAACATCTTTCATCAGCTCATACCTCTTTTTCCAAAGGTATTTGTTCTATTAGAACCAGTATCCAATAATAGTAGTCTCATAATTTATGCATACTTTCAGTTTTTTTTACCACATCTTACATGATTTTTGTCATAATTAATGCAGTGTTTTCTCAATGTCTTATGATTTCCTCTATTACAGTCCCATGCTGCTCAAATTTTGGGGTTCAAATTCCAGTACTATCAACGATTGGATGTGAACAGCCCTGTTCCATCTGGGCTTTTCAGAACAGCAGCTTTATTGATCAAATCTGGATTCATTGACCTTGATAATGTGTATGTTCCTAATAGCCCTCTCATCCATGGACAATTCATGATGGCTAACAGTCATCGTATAGATCATTATAAATCTGTAATTTAAACGATTATCTGATCTTTTTTTTTATTATTATTATGCTGTGAGGTTTTCTAGCTCTGGTTTTCTCAAGGTGTAACCAACAAAAAAAACTTTGTTCTTTCTTCAATCTTTTCTCTGTACCATGGTGGCCACTTCCTAGTTTCCCAATTTTATCACTGTTTTCAGTATTATTAGAGTTCTGTCATTTCATTTTCCTCAAGTTGTGCAAGAACCAAAGGGAACTCATATGAATATATGATTTCACTGATTGCCGTCTCTGTGTTTGTTTCTATGTTCTATATATTTGATTGGTGCTGGATCTATTTGTTTCTCAAATGGGATGTGTCATGACCAATTTTTTTTCTCTCTCCAGCTATTCTCACTTGCTTCCAAATGATGATGAGGCGTTTGAGCATTTTGATTCTTTCATTTCAAGAAGAATTGATGAGGTTGGTATTCCTTATAAGTTTGTAACTGGCCAAGGAGAGTAGCATGAAAGGGAGTGGCAAAAAGGAAAGAAGGTTGAGGGAGGGAAAAGTTTAGAATTTTCTTGAACTAAAAGTCCTATGTACAACCATCATGTGGTACTACATGGTTATGTTACATGTTGGCTAGTAACTATGTACACTATTTTCCCCTTTTGTCATAATGGAAAATAGAAAGAACTTTAGTTTTTGTTTCTTGACCAGAACAATTTCTACCTCCGCATGTGAATTTGATCTTGCATTAACGATGTGTCCGTATTGATTTTTTTAAGTAATATAGGACATTGAAGCTATGACTAATGAGCTTACTTTTTTTTTCTTGACTTCAGGCTAATAAAATTGGCAAAATCAACCTTGCTGCTACTGGAAAGGACCTTATGGATGACGAGAAACAAGAAATCACTATCGATATGTATACAGCATTGGAGATGGAAAATGATATAGTTGGGGAGCGAGCCCCTGAGATGGAGAAGAACCAGAAACTTGGGCTTCTTCTTGGTTTTCTCTCTGTGCATGACTGGTAATATACATATGTTCCATTGTTTTTTTACTTGATCTATGATTAAATTAAATAAATCTAGATGTATTTTTGCTGTTTTATTCGGCAATCACATTTCTGTTGTAGACGCTCCAGTATTTTTGTGCATTTTGTAAACATAATTGTTGTATAATCATACTGTGAAGATAATAAGATATTTAAAAGCACTTTTTAGTCTAGATTGACTTTGATTGGAACAAAACTACTTTATTATTGTTGTAAATATTACTGTGAGTTGATTGGAAGAAAAATGCTTTATTATTGTTGTAAATATTACTGATTGATTCCCTCTGTTCTTTCCTAGGTATCATGCACATCTACTCTTTGAGCGTCTTGCGCACCTAAATCCTGTTGAGCACATTGAAATCTGTGATGGATTATTTAGGTTTGTTGTATTTCTTTTGTTCCAATGATTCCAATGATTATATTTCTTGGGTTTATGCAGTTTAGCATATATTTTCCTTTATTTTTCCTTTGTGCAGAATGATTGAAAAGACAATGTCTTCAGCCTATCATATAGGTTGTCACCTGTATTATTACTTGCCTCCTAGAAATGATGCTGACCAGACAGGCACATCTGCTCTGTCTTTAAGTTCATTTGATCTGCCAAAGGAGTTTTTCCAAATGCTCACGGCTTGTGGACCATATCTTCATCGTGACACTCAATTACTTCAAAAGGTGACTTAAATCTTTTACCACTGCTCATTATCATGCATACTTGCTGCTGCCAAACTGATGGCTTAGTTCAGTGTACAGATGCCACATTATTGATTGTGGTGTTGGAATTCTTACAGAACCACCACACTAGCCTTTGCATTGCATCTGTTGTCATAAGTCATGACTAGAATTTCCTCCATTTGTTGCGATAAACCAAAATGTCACTGTTGTTGCCTAGTTATAACAAATCAACAACCAAGTTTTGCAGCCTTGCAGTGCAAAATGTTACAATTTTGTTATTCTTTGTTTGGAATTTCCAAGTATCCAGTTTCACATCAATACTCTACTAGTGAAAATGTTGAACATCATGTACTTAGTGATCTGTTGTCCATGTTTACTTTTTAGGTTTGCAGAGTATTAAAAGCGTACTACCACTCATCAAAAGAGTCAACCCGTGCAGCAAATGTAGTTTCACCAGAATCTCGAATGGAGGAAGCACTTGGTTCGTGCTTGTTTCCTTCGTTGCAGCTTATCCCTGCTAATCCTGCTGTTGATATAGAGATATGGGGGGTTCTTTCCCTTCTTCCATATGAGGTTTGTGATATTATATAATTTTGTAGTGCTGTATTCATGTTTTTAGCAATTTATTAGTACCTTGACTATCCTTAGTTTCCAGGCCCGCTATCGTCTGTATGGTGAATGGGAGAAGGAGACCGAACAAAACCCAATTGTCCTTGCTGCAAGGCAAACTGCGAAGGTTACCTTTCTATTCTGTTTAATGTTTTTTCTAATCTATCACTTCATGTCAAGTTTTAAATTCACGCACATCGCTTTTTTAATCAGCTGGACACCAGAAGGCTCCTAAAACGATTGGCTAAGGAAAACCTGAAGCCACTTGGCCGCATGGTGGCTAAACTTGCCCATGCGAATCCCATGACTGTGCTTCGGACAATTGTCCAACAGGTACGTGGAACAGAAGTTGTGTGATGTATTCACTGTTTTTTAGGGTTGGTAATTATTCGATTTAAGTTAGAAAATATCATGTGCTGCATAGCCAAAGTTCGAAACAGTGTATTTCCTTGGGAAACCTGAACTACCATGCCTTTCCCAGCAACTGTTGATGTTTTTTTGAATGACTTCTGTTTAGCCTTTTCAAATCAATCACATAACTCCGAAGTTCAATATCTTGTTGCCATGCATGGCATCCAGCAATGGCCATGATCTTTCCTGTTGCGATGCTGTTTGACATGCCATAGTGGCATAGCTGGCTATTGGTACCATGCCCCTATTGCCCTGCAAAACTAGACCCCCCCCCCCCCCCACACACACACAACCACACACACGTTAAGCTGCCTGTACATCTGCCTAATAAACATCATGGGAGTATGTTTATGCATTTAATGCGAAGTCACCTCTAGGTAATTGTCCCTTGTTGAGAATTGGTCCAACTGACAATGGGATGATTATTGTCCTGAGGAAAACAAGATATGACGATAAAGGTATGGTATTGGAATTGGTGTGAATGGAGTGAGAAGTTTAGAAGAGATTTGAAGACATTCACTATTTGTAATTAGTTATTGATTACATTCGGGAGTGCGGTTATTCCTTCTGTAGGGATGTCTGAACATGATCCCAAAGAGATAATATCTGACTTTTGGAAACTTATCTCTAATATGTGGAATCTAGACAAAACTAACAAGGAAATTAGCTACCGTTATCCCTAATTTCAACTAAACTTGCACTTGTGGGCACTGCAAAGTAATCATTTTTTTGTCATGTTAGGGTAATTGCGGTGCAGGGACAGTTCATCAGAGGGTCTCAAAGATTCCCCTCCCTCTAAACCAGTTTCTTAGGCATTAGTGGGTTCTGGAAAAAGTCCTGTTTATACGGTATACATAGGTACCGAATAGTCCAAAGGTCACGGTATTAATCAGTCTATCAGAAGCCTAAGTGGTTTTTTGCATGCTGTAGTTAGGGCATTGTTCATATTCCCTTGGGGCCCGGCGGGGGGGGGGGGGGGGGGGGGGGGGCCAACAAAAAACACCCTTTTTTTTTTTTTTCTCACAAAAAAGGGGTGTGGGGGGGGGAGAATTTTTTTTC
>Ga0182004_10004304_pt1 | contig 11464 bp, 9 predicted proteins | sample Sormic07211540_1_FD_120479 | JGI IMG/M metagenome (GOLD analysis project Ga0182004, IMG submission 120479) | Endophyte microbial communities from Sorghum bicolor roots, Mead, Nebraska, USA - 072115-40_1 MetaG | ecosystem: Host-associated > Plants > Roots > Unclassified | place: USA: Nebraska...
CCTGCTAGCTTTGATGCATATTTTATAAGGCGCAGCAAAGTGGTATATGCTCCTTTCATTATGGCCTTGTTTACTTCCAAAAAATTTTACAAAATAGGAATAGTAGCACTTTCGTTTGTATTTAACAAATATTGTCGAATTATGGACTAACTAGGCTCAAAAGATTCGTCTCGTCAATTCCGACCAAATTGTACAATTAGTTTTTATTTTCATCTATATTTAATACTCCATGCATACGTCTAAAGATTCGATGTGACGGAAAATCTGAAAAATTTTGCAAAATTTTTAGAGATCTAAACAAGGCCTGTATAAAAAAAAGAAAAAGAAAGGTGCTATATGCTCCATCTCAGGTCTAACTCTAAGAGAAGGCCATTAAAAATGTCTATGGCAACACAAGTGCTGAGGTCATCACAAATTCACAGTGGCAGAATCAACATGTTTTCGCAAACAAATTTGCTATATTGTATTCCGGTGAAATTCTCCTCTCCACATCCGAATTTTTAAGTTCCATATTTCGAGCTCCGGAGCCAGGGTAGCTTAGAGCAATCATAGTATAGTAATAAAGCAGTCCATAAGCATTAGTTTTTTTTTTTTGCTTATGCTGATTTGTTGTGAGAGAAAAAATTATTTATTCGCTGAAAAATACTGCTCAAGTAGTGTTGAAGAACAGGGGCAAAGTATTCCATGAATAGCAAAAATGTAAAACTAGTCTATATAGCAGTCCATTCTCTCTCTCACACACAGTTCTGGCAAGGGAAAGGCTGGATGCAGGTTTTTTTTAACAAACATTAATTTTTCTCACTCCTATCTCAGTTCTAGCAAGAAGGGAAAGGTTGGACACAACCCAATTGAATACCAGTAGCGCGTATAGCCACTTTGCAGCCTTATCTGTTATTACAAATTCAGTTCGATTAAAAAAAAAGAATGAAACACGACCTATGAATCCTGGAACTCGTTCCATAGTACTCCCTATGTTCCAAATTATAATTTATAAGACGTTTTGGCTTTTCTAGACTCATTGTTTTAACCACATATCTAAACATAGTGTATAGCTAAATGCATAACAGAGGCTATGCATCTAGAAAAAACGAAATGTCTTATAATTTGGAACGGATGTAGTACATATACAAGGCACCAAAGAACGGCACTGCTAAAAGTGGCACTTATTCATTTGATAGAGAACCCGGCATACGGGTATCCATTCATGATTTTGCCTCTGCCAGAATGCCAGATAAAACACCTATAGCCTAGGATTCTGGGAACACATCCGATCATCCATGTCCAATGTGTAGGACAGTTCACAATGTCGCCTAAAGACTCTGAGATAGAAGTAACATTTTTGTGGCTAAGTAGATAGCACAGTAAAAGAACATACTGTAGGATTGCTTCATGAATCATGAGCATCTGCTTTTTGTTCAGCTCTTTGTGCAATATCCCCAAGAAGATCCTTAAGTTCACCCTTCTGAAGAAAATTATGATGAAGAAATCAGACAATAGTAATGACAATATGCTAACATGCTAATAAAATTTTAAAAAAAAGGTGAAACTTGCCTGGTGCATGCTTAATATGATGTCAGATCCCCCAACAAACTCTCCTTTGATAAATATTTGTGGAAATGTAGGCCAGTTACTGCACCAGCAAAATAAAATTAAAAGTGAGATTGATAGGGTGAACCAGGGGCAGAGCCAGGATTAGACTAGCACCTGGGACGGACAAGTTACATCATGCTAAAAATCCTTTTGACCCTAAAACTTTTACACTTTTTTAAGTATGCTTCCATGTATTTCTGTGTCCCAAACCAGGGCTGGAACACGGCGAGCCCAGTCCTGCATTTCTACACTCGTGTGAACAATTTTCTGATTCGGGCATGTCAGTGCACAGCAAGTCAATTAAATGAAAAGGAACATAGTAATGGATCATAATGATGTACTAATACAAGAGACAAACTGTTACTATTAACACTTCTTAGCATGAAGATGTTCCAAATCATATCTAAAAAGAGGCCCAAAACAAAATGTCAAACAGATAATCACAACTCATTTTCATTCTTTTGTCTATTGTTTTTCTTTCTTATTTGGTTAAAGCTGGTTCTCTCTTGAAGGCAAACTTGAAGGTCATTACCATTGCCTTATAACACCATGCAAAATTTCAATAATCTACCTTAACATGGTTCATTGCCAATTCTGAGACACAAGCGTATTGCTGCTTATTTTATTTTCTAGATATACATCATCCAGGAGGTATATGAAGACACTTACGTGTGAGCTTTAACACTCTCTTTGAGCTTGAGATCTCCAAGAATGTCTCTGCCACAGATAGGGACGCCTGAAATCAATAACATAGAGCTTACAGTTTAGAAAGTGCTATTGATTATCACCTGCATTTGAAACAAATCAGTCTGTAATCTACTAATTAGAGCCAACCTACCATATTGCTGGAGGACCTTAACTGCCAGTGCGCTGAAGCCACACATTGGAGACTCAGGAAAACCCTTCATGTAGATCAAGACTGGGTTCTCCTTGATATCCTGCCCAAAAAATTGCTATTACGATGGAGAAATGGCAGCTAAAAAGATACATCAATAAGCCTCAGCTTATGCCTAGTTTTATCACAAGTTAGGTGCTTTGACGTTTAACACAAATGTTCTTGAATCTCATCTCTGCGTAAATACCTGAGCAACAATGTCATTCAAAGACATGTCTGAACTTCTGCTCTTTGGCTCAAAATCTTGATGTGTATCAGGATCAGCAGCTATTCGTGCTGCAGTTGAGTTTGTGCTAGCATTAGGATCACCACCTTGTGGTGACGAATAGTTCATAAACTGCTGGAAAGCTGGTCGGGACATAACCTGCTCTTCCGGTTAACAGCAGACAAGGATTCACTAAATTAAAACAGAAACACAAGAGGAGCAAAATATAAACACTAACCAAACAGTATCTATGTATTGAGTAAAACTATATAATTTGTGGGTGTTCTTCATCACATATAAGTTCTAATAAACAAATTGGCACACATAAAGCACAGCTATAAAAATTCAAACATGTGTAAAAGTTTCTTAAAGAATATACAAAAAAAACTCAACGTAGCAAACAGAGAATGATGGTAGTAACAAAGGAACAAACTGTCAATTGTGATGAGAAAATAATATATAATCTATGTCGGGAATATACAGTTTCCCTCATTTCTCAATAGTACATTTGCAAAGAGCATAACACATTACTTCATGGAATGCATTAGGAAGTATAGCATCCATAGCATCGTATGAGATGTATTTTTTTTAGAAGAAAGGGATACCCCTGCTTTTGTATTTCAAAAAGCAAACATTCAACAGTACTTAGTTTTTTTGGCACATAGGCCAAAATCAACAGTTTTAAGCCTGGAACCCTGATACTACCAGCAAAACCAGTCTTGCTACTACCAGCACCATCAGACACACTACGATCAACAGATTCATCAACACTACTAATGCTTTCAGGCCAAGCCGAAACTGCACTTGTTAGGACCAAAAGCTGAGCAGGCAATAGCTCCAATTGTATGAGATGTATTATGCTGAAGTCTGGAAACTACACATATACTACAGTTTTCGATTACAGAATCCTAGAATAAAATAAAATCATTGGAAAACTGAAAGCTACACATGTAAATTACTCAGTAACACATTTCAAACTCAATGTTACCATTAGAACAATGCACGCACAAGGTCACATACTCGCATGGACCTAAATTGCAGACACCAGATGCGCTTGCTGTCTAGTGCTTTGGAAGAGGATAAAGAGGAAAACTACTATCATCGTAGCTCTGTCGAACAATCTCGCTGCGTTAGCACTCGAAACTAAGAAAGATTATTGAGACCATCAGGGAGGTGGATTTGTGAGCCTTACAGCAGTTGTGCTCGGCGCTCCGCGAGATCTCAGGAGCCCTCTCGTGGCGAGGGCGGTCGACACCAACCTCTTCATGGTAGTACCCTGCGAACGGCGGATTCAACAACAAACAATGAGATTACGGAAGGGATCTGCCAAACGAGTTGGAGAAATCAGCAACAGCCAAATTCCCATCGCAGCATCAGCGAACTCGTGCTGTCGTGCAACAGGATAGTACGAACGACATGGACAGCGCGTCACCGACGGCGAGCTTCGCGTGGGGGGAAGGGGTCTCAGACTTTCAGTCGAACCCTCCAGATGTTGTGGAAAATGAACTGGAATTATTATACCCCCTCGAAACAACAACAAAAAAACCACGACCAACTGGAAGGAACGGAGGGTCCAAGCAAGCCAGGCCATGGTTTTCCTTACCAGCAAAGGAAGGAGCCAATTCGAAGTCCACTCTGCGGCGGCCGGCCGCCTAGGAGAGGAGAGAACGACGAAGGAAGGGAAGATGGATGGCCACCGGAGACAGACAAGACGAGGCGGCGTGCTTCACTTCGGCGGACCGGCGCAGGCGTGTGCGTGCTCACCTTCTCGGGTGTATGGGCTGGGCCGTGGGCCGGGGGAGAACGGTGTCTACTGTGACAATGGATTATGCGCTTGGGCTTCTTTTGCACAGTTTGTTTCCGAATGGACTTCCTATCCATCTTTCTTTTCGGGAAGTATAAAAAAAAAAGAAAATCTATCTTATTCTTCTGAATTATCGTTGTAGTCTACTTCTTTTCATCGAACTTAGACTATCTCCAACAATCATCATTTAAAATACAAGACTCATTTGTCTTTAGGTAGTGCTACAGGTAAAAGATTTCATATTTATTTTTAGTCTTCTCCAACAATAAGGCCTAAAAGACAACACTCTCTGCAGATAGGTCTCGACGAGAGAGGATACCCAGATTTAGGTTATGCCTCTCCTGATACCCAAAATGGGTCTTCTGTATGGCTACTTTGTTGGAGACTATAGGTATTGTGTTGGAGACTTATTTTAGGTTTGGGTTCCCAAATGAGTCTCCTGTTGGAGACATTATAACTAGAAGAATTAGATGTTTTATTTTCTGAATTCTTATCAAATCATTTAAATAACCACCCTACCCTAGATTGAGGTGGTTTTTGAAGGCGAAAAGCGAGTAAATAATTGATAATAGGTTTTTTAAAAAAGACTATGAAAATATCTCTAAAGTCAACTAGTGCAAGTACTTGAGAAAATAGGTGTTTGAGAGCTACACTACACCTGGCGGGTCGCGATCCCCTCGCCGCCAGCGCCGTAGCACTCCACTGGTTTGGCCAATTGATCCATGATTATTCCATATATGCAAGTGCGAAGCATCACGTCACGCGGCGTTGGGCATCATGGCGCATGGCGAACCCACGATCGGATCGGATGCAAATGCAAGCATGCATGTCGAAACCAGTTTTGCAGAAGATTTTGCGCAAACTGCATGACGACGACTCGACGAGGCGCCTGCCTCCAGGGGACTGGGGTCATGGACGCCCACGTGTCGCGTACCAAGGAGTACCAGGCTACACGAGCAGCTACCGTGCTAGTCTTGGCGCACGGGTGAACTAAAAGAGAACACGTGAACATGTCGCGCAGCAAGCACTAGCAGTTACGAGCCGCACGCGCTCCGCTGCAACAGTAGGCAGTAGCGGATCAAAAGCACCCACGTTTCTTCATGGTACCAGCGTGAACAGTAACGGACCAACAGACATTTCAGAGGAATTTGCATGATACGAACAAGAAACGGCCCAAATCCGAGTTTGGGCCAGGATCATAGGTGCTTCTGGGTCCCTTCGGTTTCAAAAAAAAAAGAGTACGCCTAGCACGTGTAAATATAATCTTCATAACGCTAGAACTCACAATGCCCGTATGAAAGGGGCTTCAGGAATTTACAAAGGTCCACACATAGGTTTCATTGTTGTCTGATTTCACAAAACTGACTGGCGATCACAAAATCTCGCAAACCCCACCAGTACTAAAATGACAAGATGCAAATTTAATCACAGGATAGACACACCTTCAGGTCAGTAAAAGGACATATCGTAATGGCAGAACATGCGCCCTAAAGAATATGCTGAGTTTGTGGACCAAAATCGTGAGTGGATGAAGATGAATGTCTTTTTGGGTTGGTGACACAAATGTACTGAGGTTTCATGATGTTCGATGATAACGTGTGCCCCCAAAATGTCCTCGTGAAGACCATGGAATCTGATCCTCAGACCCTAATGTTAACAATGCGGCCCCTTTGCTTAATTACTTTGCCTTCTTCACGAGCGTTGACGTGCGGAATATGGCGTCGTCCTTGATGAAGCTCCACCAGAGATAGGTGAGTGGAATGGTGCTTGCATGCCACAGTGAATGGGCGTCCGCATAACCCATGTATGGAGGGAAGTCATAGAGTTCAAGAAGCATGACCAGTGCTCCTCCAAAAACAACTGTCCAGAGCTTCAGACGTGATGGATGCCGGCTTACACCAGCCCAAACTGCCCACGTCAGAAGTTGTACAGCGGCCATCACCACACAAACTTTCATGTTCCAACCTGATAAAAGATTCGTCAAATAAACATGAGTAGCATAACTAAATATGTTTGCACAGACCCAGCCGGTTTCTGTGAACCAAAACAGAAGAAAACCATTGCTAGATCACTAGGTGATGGCTTTTGGTAACAGATACATAGATAGACAGACATGGTAAAATGAGATTGTAGCAGACTGCTAAATCTATTAAAAGCTAAGCAATTGATATAAAAGTCAGATTGCTCTTTGTATAGTGATGGCAAATGTTTAGCACCAGGTGAAAAGATATTTTACCATAGTCAAGCTCGTAGAAGTTAAGATACAAGATGTGCGTCGTAACGAATGCCAAAATTGGGGCTGCAAACATCACCCTGGTAGCCTCATCCTTGACATTGAAAGCCCTTAGCAATGAAAGGATTAAAGAATAGCCAAGCAGGGCCACAGCAGAAGAATAGTCCAATTTCTCAGTCAAGTCAATGTCTCTACATAATAAGAATGATGAATTAGATATCACAGATCACAGTTATATCTCCAAATTGCAGAATATATTGAAGGCTCTGAGCAATTTCATACCGAGTATGGAAAATAGTGCTCCAGAACCATGCATTCACTGATAAGATTGCATAGATATGCCACAAGCTAGTATATTCATAGTAAGTTCTCTTGGTCTGGGTTCTAAGAGGCAATTTGTAATTCACTAGAAGGAAAAATGAAAGCCAGCCAGTGAAGTGCATCAGTAGGTTGACAGCAGATAGTGCAGCTGAAAGGGGTTCCTGATGGAGCATGTCAGAATTAGTTGAGAAGTCACCGAGAACTAATGATAGAAATAGTTGTTTCACAGTTGGGATCTCGTCAGAATTAGACATACCTGGAACACAGAAACACGTAAGAACGGCCACTTTCCATGATATTTAACGGGGCTCAGACCAAGTGACTGTCGTTCCCCTTCTCTCTGCATCATGCAAAAGTAGCGACAGTCTGTCATACAGTTCAGTTGTTTCCACTGGATGTAAATTTGCTCCTGGTTATACCAAGAGCCTCCAACAGAAGCGTCGTTCTCTTTGGACTGACAATGGCTGATGTTGTTCTCCCCAATAATCCCTGTAGTTTGACACTCCCTCACACAAGTTCTGAAGGTTGATCAGAAGAATAAAGATTTTCATAAGCTCTTAACAGTAGTAAGTTGAAGTAATTCATAAAGCAAAGGGCTGAGCATGACATCGAACAGGATGGACAAATAATGTGGCTTTTCAGTGCATATCCTATTTATGGCAAATGGGAAGCCAAGAAAATATAAATGTATTCAGCTAATGTTCATGAAATCAAATAATGTGAAATGTTACTAAAATCACTTTCAAATTTCAATAGTGATATTGGTAAGTAGCATATGCAAAATGAAAGGAGCCTACAGGAAATAAATACTGCAAACATGGAATATAACCACAACACAAAAGAGATTATAATACCATTAGGCATGTAATACAATATGCCTACCCAACAACATATGTTATGATCCTTGGATCATTTGGGGCTGGGGGATAACCATTGCCAGGAAGATGGCCAGGCAAAGTCAGCGTGGAGGGAGACTAGAGTATTTGGAGGAATTGGATTGTTTATTCTTTCTTCATTGACCCTCTTCTTAGTGCATCACCTCTCTTTATATAGAGAGAGGACTCCTGACCACCTAAGGAAGGCCCAATCAAATCAAATCAAATCATATCCAATCCTGTCTCTAATTGACCCAAATCGAATCCTATCTCAAACTGATCAAATCCCTCTAATTGATCTAATCAAATCTCTTTCCTAATCCTTATTCCTTCCTTAGCAAGGGCACTACAGTGCCGCGGGTACTGTTCACGCCAGCCTCAGGCTGGGCCGTCCTGGGCCCAACACCCATAACACGAGGAAACCCTGTGGCTCAACAGAGCAGGAAACCAAGAGTGCCACAAATACTCCCTTCAGGCAACTAGCCTCTACCACCCCGACTCAATGCTTATGCAGTAGTATGTTGCTTTTATCTGTTGTTTACCTACTTTTTAGAGATAGATCTAGTTATTTTTATGAAAACAAATAATGTATGCCATCGACATTATAAATTTAAGAAAAGAGTACATAATGCTACCATTGCGTATTGGGATTAGCTGCAGATAGACCAGCTCTGTTCTTTGCAAATTTACATAACAAATGAATCTAGTTAAATTATTTTCTTGAACACGAATCTAGTGAAATTCATCCGAAAAAACTAGGAACAGAAATACAGAATGCATAAGTTGTCTTTTGGAACTTGAGCAGAACATATGCCCAAAGCATGAGAAATGAATAGGTCTGAAAATTACAATTTAGCTATGAAATACTAGATACTCCCTCATGTCCGATTTCCAAGGCGTGAAACCTATAATACACATACCAAGACGCTCACGAGGAACATTGTGCTAGTGCATAGGATGATTTACTCATGACAGCTGCCGGGCCGAATTAGCCATGCCGTGCTTAATAAGTAGTTAGCCTCCAGAAGTTTGAAGACTTCTTTGTCACGGACTGGGTGTATGGCGCCATGCAAATAACTCTTGGCTTCAACAATGTTAATTCCTGCGCTTAATGACTCTTGGGATGCCACGTGCGCCTTATATAGTAGACTTTTTCCGAAACTCACATATGCCTTAGAAAACGGACTTAGCGAGTATATATAACAAAAAAACTGCCACAAAGCATGTTATTATTCACTTCTAACTCTGAAACAGCAGTGCTCTGGAAAGTGCTATGCTGGAATTAAAAAACACTATAATTGAGTGGACAGTAGTGTCCTTAAAAAGCTGACACAGTTAGAATTTTGAAGTCATGCTGATGAGGCATCATCAAGCATGTAGGGTCTGCTTGGATTGAACTCTGAGAAATGTGTTTGGCCTGTAGCATCCCTGATTCCCTGGTGGTGGTTTACCACGTTTGGTTGTTCTCACACCCATTACTCACAGTTCAGGGCATTGTTAACTGCTATTGATTCACCTATCTCAATGATGCTATCACATATATGAATATATCACTTCACCTTGTATATGCCTCCCCCCTAGTTCAACACAGGAAAGTGGATACATACACATTATGCTCCATGAAGGGTGAAATGTTCTAAACTTACTGTACCAGTCCTATACATCTAAGATAACGAAAATTTGAGCTAGCAATATTTTAGTTTTATGCCATCACATAGGTACAGTAACACTTAATTCAATCTCAAGCTCAAGTACCAACCAAAAACGGTACAGCCTGGCCTAGCTAAACTCATTGAAGGTTCAGGCTTCCTTCAGGCAGCGCTTTTTCTCCGGCACAATGCTGAGGCCTCCAAATAAACAAGCCCATACAAAGCCTAGTGAAGTCAACAACACGATATACAACTCATAGGATCCAATTCAATAAATTCAAATTCAAATACTATTGCACTCTCACAGAATACTACTCCCTCTGTCCCAAATTGCAAAGTCGATTTGGCTTTTCTAGGTACATAAGCAAGTCTGATTCATAATATGCCATCAAGTCCAAATAAGGAATAATTAAGAACAAGCTTCTTCTTCCCAATTTGATGCTGTGGTGTTTGCTAGGATCCTAGGAGCAACTTGTTATTAATTACAAATTTACAATACCACGCAATCAAGCTGTTCTAGTAAAGTTCATTGCTTCACATCTCTTCTCACAAGACACTGATATATGTTCCACTAGGCATTGAAAGCAAGTGTTAACTTAATCAAATAACCATTTACCACAGAGACTCAGCTGTGCACATGTGGTCTATTTTAGGGGAGCCCTATTTCAATTTGATATATTACTATGCAGCAAACTAGCTAGCATGGGAGTAGCCATCAGCCACATTCAAACGGTAGCACAATTTCATCTTTACATGGCATGAACAGACCATCGATGCTATGTCCTGTCCAAGATTTAAACAATCAACAGCAAGATTTTGCTCCATGCCTTAGGCAATAGAAAATAATTGGTGCATAACTCATTAGTACACACAGATATGCAGCTCACCTGTAGCGCCGATCAACATCCCCGAGGCTGGCCTCGACGGTGCCGAGCACCAAACCAAACGCGAGAAGGGAAGCCAACCGAACCGCCCAGGCGCTTCGACCCATCGCAGCGGACGCGTCCCAGGGTCCTGCGAAATCCCAGTGAAATCAGGAAGATTAGTTACCCAGGACTTATTATAGCGGAGAAAGAGTAAGCAAATCAGGGTGCTTACCTGGAAACAGCAGCCCAGATCTCCACCTCCGAGGAGCCCAATGGCCACACGATAGTACGAACAAAATGGGCTGCGCAGGCAGCACCGGTGGGGAGCTTCGCGCGGCGGCGCAGGGGGGGGGCAATTGAGCTACACGATATTATATTACCCCCCACTCCACACTGGAATCAAATCCGCGACGAACTCGAAGGAATGGAGCGTCCAAGCAAGCCAGGAAAGAGGGAACTCAAAGTCCGTCGATCTGTACTCCGCGCGCCGGCCGACCAAGGAAAGGGGAGCAGGTGCAGGACGAGGAAGAGGGAGGATCAGGATGGATGAGGATGACCGCCAGCTCACCAGAGAATAGTCCCGACGAGGCGGCATGCTGACTGATGACCAGCGGTGCGGCGGCGGCGGCGTGGGCGTGACCGTTCGCCTGCGGTGTAAGTGGGCTGCGCCACCAGAGTACTGGGCTGGCTGTGACAATGTATTACGTGGGCTTGGGCTTCTTTGCATAACTCTACCTCACCGATGCCGCCTCCCCCACCACACACACACGCCTTGTTTAGAGCTTGTTTAGATCCAAAAGAGTTTTTAGATTTTAATACTATAGCAGTTTTGTTTTTATTTGACAAATATTATCCAATCATAGAATAAATAGACTTAAAATATTCGTCTCGTGACTTACAGACAAACTGTATAATTAGTTTTTATTTTCATCTATATTTAATACTTCATATATATATATATATATATATATATATATATATATATATATATATATATATATATATATATATATATATATATATATA
>Ga0182004_10004305_pt1 | contig 11459 bp, 14 predicted proteins | sample Sormic07211540_1_FD_120479 | JGI IMG/M metagenome (GOLD analysis project Ga0182004, IMG submission 120479) | Endophyte microbial communities from Sorghum bicolor roots, Mead, Nebraska, USA - 072115-40_1 MetaG | ecosystem: Host-associated > Plants > Roots > Unclassified | place: USA: Nebraska...
AATTTGTATAAGATTCATCAGCTGGAACAATTTCTGATTTCATTTCACCCTAAACGAACGGGGCCTTAGTCATCTTTTCTGTCGGTAGTCAGAATGCTTGTCTAGGAATATAAATTAAAAAATAAAAGAGGCAGAAATCCACTGGGAAGCCCATTTTGGCCGACAGGAATTTTCGCTGCTATGGTAATTTATTGTATACTGTTGCTGAGCCGCTAGACCCACACTCGACAGATCCATGACACTGCGCTGGATGAAGGGAGAAGATTCGCTCACCAGATCTGTCAGCCCCATGCCTCCGCCAATGGCCCGTTGCCACGGCCGGGGCCCGTGCGCTGTGCCTCCACATGAGCGGCCGTTGGAGAGGATCCTGCGCCGGCTCTGGAGCAGCAACAAGTGAGAGGGGGGATGTAGCCCGCCAGACCTGCGCCTTCACATGAGGATAGAGAGGGAGCCAGCCAGACCAATGAGGGAGGGAGGTAGCCCGCTGGACCTGTGCCTCTCCACAATCGACCATGGGCACTGCACAGTTCAATACTAGCTGTGAGATTAATGCTTGCAATATAATTTCACTGCCAACATCACAGATGGCTTCTTTGCTCCCAATCTTGATTCCTAATGCTTCACATGCCCAGGAGCAACTCAAGTAGGAAGTTATCATAGACTGACATGAATGAACCTCACAGGGGAAATTTTTGTGTGTCTCAGTTACTTTCTAATGATGCTTGTGGTTCCTAAGACAATGCAAAAGGGAGAAGGACGACGTACGAGCTCCACATTCTTATCTCACAGCAAGATACCATCTCTACGACTCTACGTGAACAGAGCATTTTATAGGCAGGTCTGCAATATATGTTTTTTTTTACATACCTGCTGCTGTTGGATGTAATATAATATTTATTTTCCAATCCGGTGAACAAGAAATAATATATATCTCTTATAAAGATAAACCCCACTAGCTATTTCTCTTGCCAATGCAAAATATCCACATCAGTGTCTACTAGAACATCCCACTAGCATAATCTGACCATAATCTGCTGATTATTCAACTTTTGCACTATGAAAACAATGTTGAGAAACCTTAAACCTACATTCAAATTACCCACCAGTGTCTCTATGAAATATGATATAGAGTAATCTTCTAAAGTTACAATTAAACTAATCACCTAGCCACTGTGATAGTTAATTTAATGTAATCACTAATGTTTAATCTAAATTATCACTATTGAGAAATAAACAAAAAATATTTTCTCAAATATACATTCAAAGTACGAAAAATGATATTATGAAAATGTCTAAAGAAACATGCATGTTTCAGTAATTATGAAAAATTTTCTTATCGATACATATACCATTGATACTAACAAATTATTAAATTACATTCATGACAATAATTTACATAAGTTGTTACTTTAGATCAATTTATACATATTAACTGAAACAATACTGAGTTTCTCTGTCGATATTTTATTTATAAGCCTTTTTAAGGAAAAGTATAACAGTGCACATGTGTAAATGCTTGATATGATAACAAAAAGTTTTGAGCAATATAATAATGGAGGGATTAGTGCAGACCAAATTTAGATATGCCCTCCGTAGTTTGCAAAATTTCTTTGGAGGAAACAATGATTACTAGATTAAATATAATATTTTGTCAGGTTAGCGTAGTTAGCCCTCACTCTCACAACAAGTTTTACCACCAATTTTCAACTCCGTGGTGCGTGCTCAAACATTCATTTATTATATCATAGTAAGCGAGCATTCAACATATAAACAAAAATCTTTGTTTAATAACATACAAAATAATAGTTTCAAATAAAACCACAAAAATAAGAATTTTTTTCCGGGGGAGGCCCCCACCGGCCAGCGGTCGTCGAAGTTGCAAGTCATGGCATTTCTCGTGCAAAATCTGCAGCTACGTGGCCGGTAGAATTTGAATCCATGATCTCCCCTCTTGCGCAACTCCCTCGATAACCGGTATTTTGGTTCCTCATATATACCAAACCATATTTAAATTTATTGTTTGATGTCTTAAATGATTTTAAATCAAAAGGCTATCAACTAGAAAGTTCCATAATTTTTTGAGATCTACAAACTTTATTAAGGGAATTTTTCCTTCCGAGGTCATTTGAAAATTTTGAATTTTAAAATTTTCAAAGAAAGACGCAGTTTTGTATGATAAGATGAACTCTAATGAAAAAGTTGCCAACTACAAAATTTCATAGCTTCTCAAGATCTACAAAATATTATATTGGTTATTTGGTTATTTGTTTATCCGATATGGTGATTCTAACATTTTTTACAAAACTTATATCTCTCTCTTGTAATTTCATAAACTATAAGAGAGATATGTAAAATTTATGAACACATTTATTTTTATTTTTTCAAATGAAGAAATGGTTAAAATAAAGGTTATAGACCTGGAGAGAGTTATATAATTTTGTAGTTGAAAATTTTTGGATTTTGAATTTGTTTAGGGCTTTGAAACTTGATTTGAATTTTTCTTTGCCTAGTGTTTTTTTACACTGGACAATGAAGGTCTTTGCCAAGTGTCAAAAAATACTTGGCCAAGAGGTTTCTTTGCAGAGTGTCAAAAAAAAACTAGGCAATGTCCTCGTTTGCCGCATGTTTTTTCACATCCTTTTTGCCGAGTGTTTTTTATCGAGTGCTTTTTTTTGGGCTCAGCAGAGAGATTCTTTGCTAAATGCTGAAAAAACACTCGGTAAACCATTTAACACTTGGCAAAGAGCTAGATTCTGGTAGTGTCTACTGAATGTTCATGATGGCGTCGATGTAAATTTCAACTTAAGTTCTGTATAAAAAATTGTACCCGATAATAAGATCAAACTTTCAAAGTCATAACACACTAGTACTGAAATTTTAATGGAGGTAGTCATTTTTTATTAATGGAGGTGACGTTTGCAACCAGAAAGACCTCCATCAGTGGATGGATAGGTGAAGCCTTTGGGTGGCCGGCCAGGGCTAGCCATGCTGGGAACATTGGAGGCGAGCAAAAAGATATGCCCGCCTCCAATCTCAAAAATGCAATGCCACCTAAAAAGAATCATGTAAGTGCTGCAACAAAAGACACCATAAATTAAACTATTAGGTATTAACTAAATGTGTATGAAAGACACGGACGTGGACAAAACTGTGGGTATGGATCTATATAACATATATAGTGTTTTACAGCTCCCGGATAGAATTTCAGTGTATCTATATGATTATTCTCGCTAGTATATGAATCTCTTTAGTGACGCCACCATTTTATATCAGAGGTGGTTCACATAGCAAGCCGCCACTGATCACGCCGGGGGACTATGGCTTTGTAACCGCCTCTGAAAATCCATCTTCAGTGACGGTTCAATAAACAAATCTGTCTCTGAAACATGTCCATTTTCAGAGACGGTTTTATTAAGAGAACCGCTATTGAAGACGTATCTTCAAAGGCGATTCTTTTTATGAAACTGCCTCTAAAAATTTTCAATTTTCAAAGTCGGTCTCTTAGGAGGATCGCCGCTATAAATTTATTAACCACCCCTAAAAACAGACCTACCTAAATAGATGGTATGACCCATCTTATCCGGTACTATTTCGCGTGTGGTCTTGCATGGAGGAGCAAGAACTAGGCATCACCCCCTGAAAGAAAATTAGATTTTGATAATATTACTGCTGTAAACTACTAATGAATCCCATCAATTATAGAAGTAGAGACTAGCAGGGACATGCACTAAAAAAATCTGGTGAAGTTAAGAAGAAGAATTCAGAACATCCATTAAGTGCACAAACAACATAATTGAATTTAGCCTGAGAACATCCAGCAACTTCGAGTGGAAATTCTACAACATTTGCATCTTTTGTCTCCGGATCTTGTTTATCCAAGCTCCATATCTCAACACAAGGCGGTCATGCCGTCATTTTTTAAGTCCAGGTCTTGTTCTTCAGATGAGTCCTTATCAACATCAGTGCTACCAATAATAATATCATCAACCTCAATGGAAGGACTGCATCTTCTTTTCTTTTGAGGAGGCTCAGAAAGTAGAGCATTTTTCTTTCGTATATAATCTGAGAGTAATTTTGATGTTTCTGGCTAGTACAAGAGAGTAAGTTGAGAAGGACTTGAGGATCAGGCATAGCTCCATGAACTTCATCTTGGATGTATTCTCTTATAAATGTCCAACTCTTGACCTGCATTTCATCTCACTGGTGCATCAGAACAGCTTAATACTGGGAAATCATCTATTTTCATGGTGACTTTCTCTGAGCTCATGAATTCAGACTTCAGTCTCACTTTTGATACCATGCAATTGATGGCTTCGAGAATATAATATAGCAGGTTAACTGATTCAAAACCAAGCCTTAGAGAACCATACACTACAGATACCAGAGCATATGAACTGGATGAAAGAGTGTGAACAATGCTAACACATTTTGCTGAAGCTATAACGTCAGCTGCAAGGGAGATGGCCGAAAACCTGCAAATAGTAACGACCAGCATGAGCACATTGCACTACAAAATAAACACATAAATGCTTAGAAGAACTAACCATGCATGAAGGAGATGACCGTGGTTCGATATTTTGTAAGGAAACTCATTCATGTATATACAGCAACAAATTTTTGTGGTGAGCAACATCTGTACCTTTCAGCATTTTCACGAGATCTAATAGGCGCTTTTAATTTCATTACCTCTCAAGTTTGATCCCGGCATCAATCAATCCATTTTTTGGATCAGTGCACACCATGACCAATACCTCATGAGCAATGGTAGCTGCTTCCCATGCATCAAAAATCCCTGATATCTGTCAGCAACCTGGGAGATGAGCCTGAAGATGCCGGTGCCGATCCTGACATCGCACACGGCAACAACAAGCAGGCCGGGCCCAGAAGGAGTACTCGAGCCCGGCGGCCAAACAAACGCGTACAAGGCCCAGCTTGGGCGTGAAGACGAGCTCTGGTAGCCGTGTATACACCTCTGCGAGGCCGAGGAAGACAGGGAGCTGACGGTCAGGTTCACCCTCAGCCTGCTCGAGCCGGACGAGGGTTGGCACGTGGCGACGATGCAGTGGTGGCAGCCAAATTTGCGAACAAGGGCCACTAAAAGAAACTGATAAAGATTGTTTTTTTTTCTTTTTTCAGTATAAGTAAAATACACTAGCGGCCCTTTAACTTGTCAGCTTGTGCTACTTTGGTCCATGAACTTGCAAACTTGAAAAAGTGACCCCTGAACTTGTCCGCCTATGCTACTTTGGTCCATGAACTTGCAAACGCGAAAAAGTGCCCCCTGAACTTGTCGACCTGTGCCACCTTGGTCCATGAACATGCAAATATGAAAATAACACCAGCTGCATGACACTGTTCTGCCACATGGCCGCCTCTGGTAGGCCATGCATGACACCGTTTATGGTGTTGACATCAGCGATGATGTCAACACTTCTTTTTTAATTTACGAAATTGATATATTTTTATTCATAGCGTCAAATATATCAAATAATATATCAATTTGTTGCATTTATTAATTAAAAGAGATAATTTTAAAACAAGCAAAAATTATTCGTTTTCTAGGTTTTATATTTTTTCTAGGCAGAGTACATCATGAAGAGGCTACACAAAACATTTCATGAATTTAGCATTTCACTAATAATTAGTTATGAAATAAATAAATATTTGTTGGCGCGTTGAAAGAGCCTTTTACACGCATGGACCAAAGTGGCACAGGCCAACAAGTTCAGGGGCCACTGTTTTGCGTTTGCAAGTTCATGCACCAAAGTGGCACAGGCGGACAAGTTCAGGGGTCACTTTTTCGAGTTTACAAGTTCATGAACCAAAGTGGCATAGACTGACAAGTTAAAGGGCCGCCAGTGTATTTTTCTCTTTTTGTTTATTAAGTTCAGAGAGACAGCCATTATGTTTGAGTTCGTTTATGTTCTGGTTGTTGGATTGAAACACTACGGTTGTTTTTTGCCGCTCCTCCTCTTTCTACTGCCCGAACTGAAGACTGACGAATCTTGCCATGATGATTCAGGGTGCTTCTATTCTACCCTAGTGGGATGAGATGTTCTATAACTTCTATTTACATGGAGGCCCTGACCAGGTGCTCCAAACAGAACACCAGTAGTAGAATCCAACCACTACCAGGTGGAATACAAAAGTGGCTAGTTTATCTGATTTTCGACTGAAATGCATTGATTCTACTGGTGCGCTCTGTAAAGCAAATTTCATTGATTCTACACACACCAGTGCAGAGAGCTGACAGTTGGTTGGGACTTGGAGGTGTTTTTCACTTTTTTTCTAGAAGCCCTTGGCCCACTCGTGTCGTGTGAAACGTTGGTCTTCTCTCCCATCTCCGGCGGCTCCGCGAGCGCCCGGCACGGAGAGCATGGGCGCGTCTATTCTCGTGTTGACTGAATGTTGTGGTTGAGTGCCCACACGCTTTGCCTTCGCGACTGACATCTGAATGACGGGCGACTTGAGCTTATAAATCCTGAATCCACCCTGCAACTGCAATTGCAACTCAGCTTCGCCGTCCGGTGTCCGCTGCGACGAGTCGACGACTGCGCCGGAGAATTCTTCTTGGTCCCGTCTGGCCGTCTGCTACTGTTCACCATGGATCCTTTCGGGAGGAGGCTTCCACTCGTCGTCGTCGTCGCTATGCTTCTTGTGCTGGTGCTGCTGCCACAGGCAGACGAGGTAGAAGCAGGCCGCTACCACAAGTACCGGCCTGTACCTGCACACACGCTGCTGTCGCCGCGGTCGCCGCCAGCCGTGACATGGTGCGACTGTGAGCTGTGCAACCAGACCCTCGCTCCGGAGGAGTTGCTCACGGCGGCAGAAGCTTCGTGGGCGATGGCCACTACTGCCGCCCTGCCGTCGCCGCCAGAGGTGGAAGGCGCCACACGACCCCGCATCAATCGGCCGCCGAAGACACCCAAGCGTCCGTCGTCCCCGAGGTCGCCGGCCGTGCTGTGGTGCGACTGCGCCGTGTGCAACGACCGCACGTTTGCCGCGGAGTCCCTTGTAGCAGCAGAATCCTGGACGCCCACCACTGCCGCCGCCGTGCCGTCGCAGTTGGGTGGCTCAAGTGAGTCCCTCACCTCTGTGTTTCATTTTCTAATCTATGTAATCTAACAGCATTTGCCGGTGACCTCTGCCATGGATCATGATATTGTAGATTCTTCAGCTGGACAGCCTGACCTCTGGGTGAAGGAGCCCACTTTGGCGCCACCGGCGCTGGGTGCGTGAGGAGCGAGACTTAACTAAATAACCATGGCGATAACAAATTACAAATCCAACTAAACAAGAGTTTTTTTTTTTTGACAACTGAAACTGAACAAGAGCTGTGCTCCGGTGGACTTGGCATAAGTTGTGCTGTGCTTAGAAGGATTCGAGTTTTCCTGTCTTGTAATGTTCCTTGCACCAACTATAAAAAACTGAATGAACTTGACAACTTAATTAATGAAATGCGACAGGAACTCTGAAAGTGAATGAAGTTCAGAACCCATTCGACAAAGTTGCTAGTGACAATATTGTCATGTATCTTTTTTTAAAAAAAAAAATAAAGGCAGAACGCATAATTCAACACTAGGGGAAGAATGAGGGCCTTTATTATCGAATCAAAGCAATTAGGAGGGCTGGGGTTGAGTGACTACTTAAGATTTTTCAGCAGCAGAAGCATGCTGATGCAGGTGAGGATGAGGTTGTCATTGTGCCTGATGACGCCGAGAACGACGGTGAAGCTGAAGAGATGAGGGGCTCGCGAGTGACAGTCACTTGGCTTTTCCCCTAGAATGGCCCGCGCGGGTCCTTGAGCCTAAGGCATCCTGTCCGGCCCAACCATATTTGGATTTGATCTCCTTGCCCGAAACAGCCGCCCCCGCCTTCCTTTTTGTGTTGGCTCTCCATCTTCTTCTGTTGGCTCTCCATCTTGATTCCTAACGCTTCACATGCACACACACAGACACACCTGACAGAGGAAAACTGTGCGTATCTCTGCATTTTTCCTTTTTGATTTTTGATTCTTGCGGTTTCTAAAACCACACAAAGGGATATGAGATGGCCGTGCTCGCTCATCAATCTTATTCCGCAGCCAGATATCATCTCTGAACAATTGTGCTGGGCTCAAGAGAACATTTTATAGGCAGCCAAACAAATAGATGCTGGTCCATTATGTTACGTACTATGCTTTGTGTTGTACTACTATTTATCAATCAGGCGATAAATAAATGATTCAGCAGTGAAGGACAGACACGCCAATTTAATGAGATCAATAATGCAACAAGCCAAAAAAATAATGACAATGGCAATATGTATGTGAGGCCAGGTGCGGTGGTGGTGTTTTTTTTTTCAACATCCATCCTATATTTATAAATATATCTACATCTAATAGATTTTTTTTATAAAGAATTTTATCAATTCACAGACCTTACACCGAGCTGATATAAAACTTATGAATCCATATCTGACCTCTGCATAAAGCACACAGCCAAAAAAAAAAAGGAACAGCCTGGCTCTGTAATACTACCAATCCTATATATATAGAAAATGAACGTCACCACCAGTGCATACCCCCCTTCAAAAACCAGTTTCGGCATTTGGTGGACCCATGAGGTTGTCATAAAAAGCAGGTGATAGTATCATTTCTTCTGCATCTTTCACCTAATCGGTTGTGAAAAATAGTGTCTATGCAATTCTTGGAGGGAAACCAACATAGAAACTGCGTAGAACCAAAAAAAAGTTTTTTCCTTGAATGGAGATCTACAAGAAAATTACGTAAACCGACAAAAATATAAATATTTCCTTGATGGTTGGTTGACACATAAATTACAGTAAACCCATTAAAATTAGTATATCCTTCTGATACCAAGTCTACAGGGTAAATAATTAACCAGAATCTTCCCGACAATCTTCCAGAACTAATTATGATTTTCTGTTCGCTTGAGCTTATCTGCCGAATCTACCAGCGGCCAGCCATTCAGCAGTAGTGTTTTTTTCTCACAACAAAGAAGCGAACAGTAATTTCAGCCATGATTTTTCAAAAAAAGGGGGATAAAGATTCTGTCAGTGGAACTCGCAGGAAAAAGCAATTTCTCTGTCGATGTATACTTGATGAGATTTGCCTATTGGCTCCAAGACATAATTACTTTCCTCGACTGTTTTTGCATTGGGCACATCATCTTAAGGTCACGAGTAGTCCCTCAAGGGTAGCCAAGGAACACCTCATGATTGGGACTCGTGACACATGTAATTCTTGATCATCTCTAGAACAGATGGTTTTGGTGCTATTTGAATAGTGGAAACAAATTAGAAAATAAATTACAGAGAAGATCCTGAAAATAAAGAGTCCTAAATATGCAAAACCCAATGTAAATTAGGTGTCCTAAAAAAATCATCGTGACAAAGCACTCGAGAGCTTAAAAGTAATATGATAGAAGAAATTAAAAGAATTAAGACTGAAATCCTTTACGCACAGTTGGAAGGCATTTGTTTAAATATTTTCTTGAGATGTCATGCAGTTAGTGGGGCTAATGCCGATGCGTATATCATGCATAATATTGTTTGGTAGCAGATAGGTCGAGTTCACCCTTGCCTTTTGGGATTGTCAGATGACGGTTGTCTGGTTCACCTCGAGTATTGTTATAATTCTTGTAGTGCTCAGAGGAAGGTGCTTAGTGGAAGCTTTTATTTCTCTAGTACACATTCGAAACTTGGACCAAAAAATAGCAAATCAAAAATTTCTTTACCTGGCAGAAGCTCACCAAGCAACTCTCGTGGCCTAGCTACTGGCTATAAAGGAGGAAGTGAGGGGAGAGAGGGCAAAGTGCTGCTGTTATGTTTCGTTTGGCTGGCCTAGGCCTCCATTGTAGGGACATGCTTTGAGATCCGGGTCTCCTCAGTTCTGCCACTAGAAATTATTTATGAAGGGTGAACCCTACCTGATTTACAGAGACAACAAAACTAGTTTGGAGCCATTTACTTCATTCTGATGAATCTCTGGGGAATTACGGCCAAAATTCAGCCAAATATATCATCCTAAAAAGGAGTATTTTAATTGGTCCACACAACTGAATCCCGGTGCAAAATGATTGATTGTTCTATGCCATGTCTTTTTCTAGTTCGCAGTCTATAAAATTTGTTCTGGACTCCAGAATGTATCCATAATGTTGATTGGAAAGTATCCAGAACGTTGAAACAATCGCATGGACATGAAGGATGTCACAAGGCATGTCCACCTACTTTGCTTCATGTCTATCTAGTTTCCTCAGGCTTCACATGTGTGGCCCTCAAAGTATTCATTCAACCAAATTTTCCCACTTAAGCATGAGAAAGATATCATGTGATACACATCAGGTACTGCAAGATGAGCATCTATGCCAAATGGGTGGTGCAGGATACCTCGCCTCTTGGCTACTTGATGTTCTGGCCAGTAGTAAGCCATTATTTCCTTTTGTGTGTAAACAGCTCTGACCCTGAAGGCATTTTATAGGCAGCTAAGCTCAGCTACACTTACTAACCTTAACACCTACCATGTGTTCTCAGTTGTTACTCTATTAACCAATACAATACCCAGAAAAAAGAATGCAAAACGACAACTGGGGACAGTGATGTAATATAAGAAACAATAGTTACTCTGTTTTTTGCATGGACCCCTAAACTTGTGTTGTAGTATGAAAAACTCCTGTACCATTCAAAGTTCTTTTGCCCCTCCAACAAATGGTACCATCATTCCATTTTTAAACTGGAACTTGTCTTTCAATTTGAAAAATGAAATGCACTCTAGAGTCCGGATCGGCATCACACACTAAATTTTGAATCTTGGCATAATGCCTTACTAGAGTAACCGGACAGTTTCTTGGTTGAGCGGAGCAGGGTGTGCCAGCATCCAGCAAGGTTTGGGATGTAGGGGACGTGGCAACTAGCATTGGAGGCTGCTGGTGAAGGCCCGGTTTTTTTTGAGGAAAACAGGAGGGGCTCCGCCCCTACTGGGATTTTATTGAAACTTTAAAAAGAGAAGCACCGAGTACAAACATTAAGGTACAAAAAAGGAAACGAAAAAAATAAATAAGATTACACAAAATTGTCTAGTCATAAATCTATTGAGTGGAGATATCTTGCTTTTGCTCGTAGGATAACTAGAGCAAACTCCTTCTGAAAGACCGCTTTGCATCTTGAAATTGTATGTGCCATATTTCTGAAGATAATGTCATTTCTCTTAGACGTGTTTCAACCTGTCGCAGGCTCCACATTGGTCGTCTCTGCAGACTCAGGGATGCGACGATAACTCTCGTTGCTGCCGGATGAACCAACCAGCACAGTTGTGAAGTTGTTTCGTTCCAGTGTTGATCAATGCACGTTTTGGAATACCATCAGAGACATTAGGCTCCTCCGTATGAGATGGTGGCCTTAATCAAATACTTCTACTGGTTGTTCATCGGCTCCTCCCAATGTGTTTGCTGATGCTTCAC
>Ga0182004_10004306_pt1 | contig 11458 bp, 4 predicted proteins | sample Sormic07211540_1_FD_120479 | JGI IMG/M metagenome (GOLD analysis project Ga0182004, IMG submission 120479) | Endophyte microbial communities from Sorghum bicolor roots, Mead, Nebraska, USA - 072115-40_1 MetaG | ecosystem: Host-associated > Plants > Roots > Unclassified | place: USA: Nebraska...
CTCTACAAAATGCTATTGAAATTCTATACAAATTGCTGCTGAAATTATATATAAATTGCTATTGAAATTTTGTATAGTGTGTTGTTTTTTGAAAATTCGGGTAAATCGGGAATACCCGAACCCAAACCCGAATTAGCGGGTACCCGAAATTGCGGGTAGTGTTTTTTCGGAACTAATATCGGGTAACAATTTTCATTACCCGAAGTTTGAATTACCCGAATTACCCAACCCGAAAAAATCGGGTAACCCGAATGCCCAGGCTTAGGGTTAAGCCCAAGTAATGGAAAATTTTTATTTGTTATAGTCCACTATTTATTGGAAGCCCAAGGCTCTAATAGTGTATATACATATACACATATGTAATGATACATATAAATATAGTTTTCTACATCATTACTGGCACATTGGTCCATAAATTTGCATCTATATTACCAACCCTACAACCTTAAATTTGCATATTAATTATATATCTATGCTATTATGAAACATAACACAAATTAATCCCCAAATTTGTTTTCTAATATTCCACGCATACCATTATGAAAGATAGTGATATTGTAATATCTTTACTTTGTATCTAAATTGGCAAAATGTAGCACATAAAAAAAAATTTAAATGTCCCTTCAATCTACATATAAATACAATTTTAGATGTTACAGAAAATAGTTCAATGATAATAAAGCATGACATATATTTTTTAAATTACACACTTCTATCATAGTTAAATAAAAAATAAACACAAATGCAATTTGCCACCATAAGAGTAAGTAAACATGCATATATCAAGATAAATATATCAATCATGAAAAATGACTCATTAGCAATTCACATAATAATAATTCAATTTAAATTATATTAATACTCTAGGGAAACAATTCACTTTAGATACGCTTATACATTTTGATTGGAAAATATGACATCAATATTAGTATTAATTTTATCACTTTATGTTTTTATAAGAGAAAACTACTACACATATAATTCTTCAACGTAGAAAATTCAACATCTTAAGTGCCATGTGTAGGATGGAACAATTGTTTATGGCACTACGGTAGCTAGGAATGTAGTTAGGACTTAGGACCTAGAATATGTTTTTAGTAAAGCAAAAAAAAAGAATAAAAGGCACTACAACCATTAGAGTTTTAACTTAACACGTGGATAAAAAATATGCAACGACTAATAATATCTAAAGTTCAAAGTCAAATATAGATTCATGATGTCATAGAATGTGATACAACAATAACTATGTATGGAAATGGTCTAAGTCAACCCACAAAAGCATGGTCAATGGACCATAGGGGCAAACCCAAAATCTAAGATGGTCCATGCACCCAAAACCTATTGACCTATTGGATAAGATGAGTTGACCCAATCATCCCATAATAACCTTTTTCTTAAAAAAAATCTTGGTCTTCTTTATTTTTCTGAATAAGCGCGATTAGTCATAACTTGAAAGCACATTTATGTTTATAATTAGTTAGAGAATATCAAATTTTGAAAGTAAAATAGATAAAATTAAAAGTATGGTTCACATGCAAATTATTTAATTTGATACATTGCTAATAACCTTAATGTGTTATCATGATAATTTTTTAATCTAGTATCCCATCTTTTCTAGAAGTGTCGATTGTATTCATGTATATGATAAGAGAAAAAAATATTTAGGATGACCCATACTACCCATTGTGTTATAGAGACAATAACCTTTGGGTGAAATGGATCAGCTCATGGCTCCTAAAGTTGACCCTGAGGCCACGGGGAAGGTCGATTCATTTCCGTCGCTAACAATAACTGATATAACTTTAGCTTATATTCAACTAATGAAGACCTAGGGGTTCAATACAAAGCATGACAACCTATATATTATTATTAATAACTAAAAGCCCTCAATGGACACCCCATATTTATCCTAAAAATATAGTAGAAAAAAAGATAAATTCAAGAAATCACCATAGTACTTGGAAACTTCTAGTGATTAACTTTTGTGTCTCAAACCGTCATTGAGGATAACAACCACTGAGTCTATTCTGTTTTCTAGAGATACTATCACTTATGCAGTTATGCCACTATGAAAAAACATAAAAAATGCCTAAATATACATCAAAACAACAAAACTCTAACATTTTGAAAGATAATTCAATTTGGCACCTAAATTTGCTTTGAATTATGCACCTTTCACAAAAATAATATACAATACCTTTTTAATTCACATCTATCTACGTATGTTGTTATAAATTAGAAACTTATAAATATCCCTCAAATTATCTAATTACCAATGCAAACTATTGTGGAAAAGAATAAAACAACCATATATTATAATGAATATGTTTTAAAATTACCTAGTTCTAACACACTAAATTTTGAAGTAAATATAAATGATATATGTCACCGAGTACACATGTGCACACAATAGTGAAAAATGTATTTTATTGTTTATTTATTACAAAGATAAGTTTCTTTAAAAACCACACATACTGGTGACCCTAATAATTCATTTAAATTATATTGAAACTCTACAACAATATTTTTATAAGATGTTAATTTAGATAAGTTTATACATTTTGACGTACCAATACTAATTTCTTAAAAGAACAATACTACTACGCATATGATTCTTTGGTAGAGGAAAATTCAATGCCCTGAGTGCCACGGCGTGGGCTAAAACAGTTGTTTATGTCATTATAGAAGTAATGGTGGAGTCTAGGATCTATTTTTTTTGGATAAATTATAAAGAAAATCACACCTTTTGAACTAATAACACATGGATGAAAGAATGCACAACCAATTCAATTATAATTTTAAAGCCAAAATATCGATTCGTGGTACCATAGAAAGGATGCAACAAGAGCTAATATAATTCAAGCTATCGTTTCAACTAAATAAATAATAAAATTAATAAAGGTGTAGTGCAAAGATGAAAATACATATAGAATAATTGAAAATTTTTATCAAAACGTACAGAGCACTACCTTAGTAGGATGCAATTCTAGTTGCATCCTTAGTCAAAACTATCTATAGTAGTACCAATATTTATCACACAAAATTGTTATATGTGAAAATATACTAAAAAATAAATTAATGGTATTTATTTATTATCTTTAAATATTTATGATTTTTATATTTAAACTTGGTCAAATTCTAGATGGTTGACTTGATACTATGTTAGAATTTTGTATTCTTTTTAGGACAGGAAATATCTAAATAAATATTATGCCTATGCTCCAAATTATAAGTCTTTTTGACTTTTTTTAGTACATACATCTTGCTATACATCTAGATATAATAATATGTCTAAATACATAGCAAAATAGATGAACCAAAAAAGTTAAATATAAATAATACTAAATTTTGATTAGTTGTATGAATTAAATTGATCACTAAATTTTTAATACATACTTATATATGTGTAGTTTCTAAGTAAGGCTGGACGAAAAACTCGAAGCTCGTTAGCTCGCTCGGTTCGTGGCTGGCTCAGGTCAGCTCGACTCGGCTCGTTAGGATAACGAGCCGAGCCAAGCCAAGATTTTAGCTTGTTAGCTATAACAAGCCAACTCGAGCCAACTCATGAGCCGCTCGCGAGCCAAACGAGCTACAGTATTAGAGAAAAAAATTATCATAACTTATATTAGTTTTGTATTACTTTATGTCTTACACTTTATAAATGGTTGATATGTTAGCTCATATGAATATTTTGTTGGACTTAAGACTATTGGATATATTATTATTGTATTATTACTATTTTAAGATTTAGATAAATATAAATATTATATTTTATATATTTTTATACCTGGCTCGCGAGCTTAACGAGCCAACTCGAGCTTTTAACGAGCCGAGCCGAGTCGGCTTTCTCGCTCGGTTAAGATTCATTATCCTAGCGAGCCAAAACGAGCCGAGCCGAGCTAAGCTGACTCGTTATCCAGCCTTATCTCTAAGTAAAGTAGGATGTGAAAAATTGCTACCGCACAAGATCAAATCAGTTTTGAAGCAAGAGCATAGAAGTTGGAAGCTTAGTTTTTCTAACTCTTAAATCTTGTTGCTTTATGTGTTTTTGCGTACCTCTTTTGATGTTTAGAGTCTAAAGGCTCTTGCAAACTTTAGTTGTGTACTCTTCTATCCTTGAAAGCTTTAATTACTAAAATATGTATCACTTAAATTTTTTAAAGTTTGATCAACTTTATAGAAAAGACATCAATATCTATAACATAAAATAAGTATCATATGAAAATATATTCTATGATAAATTTAATAATAATAATTTGGTACTATAAATCTTAGCATTTTTTTTAATTCAGTCAAAGTTTAAAAAGTTTGACTTAAGATAACTCTAAAAATTGAAACTTTGAGAAACACAGCTAGGGAGTATGTCCATGTGTGAATACGGAGGCCGAATTTCTATCCATTATCTATACCTATCTATAAAGAGAGAAAATTTCAGTCTGCCCAAAAGTTTTCTGCCCGCCATGTCCGATTCCGTGTAGAATCAGCGCCTTGTACATTGTGGTGGAGGAAAAAAAGAATACAACCTTTTCTAAGGTTCTCAATGCAAAATCTCCTATACATATTAGAACATGTTAAGAATAAAAATAGTACAGGGGTCTAAGTATAAATTTGTCCGCTGCATCCACAAATTGGGCCCGTAGGTAGACTGCTGCAAGAAGAAAAAAAGATTAAATGTTTTTCTAGGGTTCTCAATGCAAAATTTTATATAAAAATTAATAAATGTGTAATAGAAAAATCTAAAAATTACAAAATAAATTTTGTTCAGCTCCATATATTTAGATCCATGCAGTAAATAAAAAATATCATAAATTTTATTATATTTTTTTGTTGAAGATGTTTGCCTATGCTTTTTAGTGTAAAATTAAAATTGTAGTTATCTTGCTCTAATTATTATGAAAATTTTATGATAGCCTATTTAATGTGATGCTTGATTTGTGATAAAAGTTTTAGCACAATTCCTATATATCTCACTGATTTACTAATTTATCTAAATTTATACTTGATGATGCTTCCACTACCTTTGCATGATGTATTGTTATTTCATATGAACACTTTATAAGTCCATGTGTTCATAATCTACGTACATTTAACTGATATATCATATTTCATAGGAATCCTAATCTAAATAAAAAAAAATAAAGCTAGCAACAATTTCTCATGTTTTAATATAAGGTATATTAAGAGGTAATATTAAAGTAAGATAAGGTTTGACTAATTTATATTTTATTATTAAATAAATATGTCTCTAAACTACATATTATTTTAAATATTAACTATCTAATACCATCGATGTCATGGTTATCAATAAAATAAATTATGGACTTTAAATTTTATTAAAAAATAAATATAAATAGATATATAATATTATGTCATAACTTTCTATGGCCATTTGATGCTTTTCTTCTGTTGCAACGCACAGTAAAAATCAATCTCAAAATTTACATAGACTTCGGCTTTATTGTCTTTTCACGAACAATGCACAAACTGACAGAAACTTATACAATTTATACAAAATCAAAATCAAGTTTAGAAATTATCATTCAAAAGTTTATTAGGATCCTTTCAACCAGAGAGTATAAGGTGCCATTGCGCATGAAATAAAAATCCTGAAAAGTCTAAGAGAATGTATATAAATTATATATGGACAGACTGCTTCAAAGTCAGTTTTAAAAGCTTAAAATTTGTCAAATTTAATACAGAGGATAAAACAAAAATAAATATAACAAAGTGCTCATTTTCTACAAATGTTTATTTGCTCCCGTAGCAACGTACAGTATATTTTGCTAGTTAAAAAAAAAGACTGGCAGCCGACGTTCGACTGCCCTGCCTGTTTTGACGTATTTTACAGCAGCTTGCATCTCTGTAGCCAAGGGAAAAACACCACGGCAGGGATGATTTGATGCATGCACCGTCTCACCGCGGTAGTGTGTAATCTACCATTTATTATCTACTATATGATATTATTAAAACTAAAGTCGATTGTATTGTCCATCATCATTTTTTACTTCTCGTAATATCCTCAATTAAGCAACCATTTTTCTCGTCTAGAAGTCGGACTTATGATCTATACTTATATAAGTTAGAATAGCGTGTATCTAGCCAACGTTCGGAGTCCAATTTCAAAACCTAGTGAAATAGATAATGTGATCATTGCATAAATCTTCTAGTTGCAAATCGTCCTTATAACTATGTAATAAACTGTATGTTCTGTTGCAAAAGGCATGCATGCTTATAATTTTATACAACCAATATGGCAGCTATATATTACAGGAGCATCGTCTAGCAAGAGGATATATAGTTGCTGGCTTGCTGCACGCTTGTCCAGCCACATAAGTGACAAAAGATGTGGGTCAAAGATGGGACAAAAGCTGCCGAGTTCAACTCACACTGGCCACACTCGTGGCAAATAATGGTAATGCTATGATTTTGCAGATGAGGTACTCTTGTGGTCTGATTTTGATGCCCATTTTCACTATTATTATTTGAAAGCTTTTCCAAGGCTTCGCAACAAAGTATGGTTCTGTTGTTGGACCTTAGATAATTTTTTCTACCTTCTATACATTCTTGTCCCTTCCACCGGGAACAACTTATGTGTTGAGATAACTCTTTTGGGTGAGAGTGAGAGTGAGCCAATGGGTTCACATTGGAGAGGTCGAAGAGAGAGGAGATAAGAATCTTCTCTCTTCCCCGGCCACTAATTTGTTTGTTTGAGTCATCATGGACCTCTCCCAATTGGAGCTACAGCTGATAGGGTCTGCACTGCTCCACCGCTATATAACTGTTTGCTTTAGACTTTGTATGTTAATGGCGTGTGATTTTAACGGCTGCTGCTCATAGTTGGTGCCTTGAGGGAAGCCACGCCAATGCCTTGTGATGTGAGGTCCCATTAGGTTTCCTTACAGGGCAAAAAGGCTATCTTTTCCTTTCATTCACGTCGGATCACTATCTACCCCAACATCTCATTTCGATATCCTTTAGATCATTCATCATCTCTCCAACATCTCATTTCGACCTCCTTTAGTTCATTCATCATCTTCTTTTCCAAATTTCCTTCTCCCAATTATTAAGTTTACGTCACATCCTCCAATAAGATTCCATGCATGTTGCTTGGATTATTGACATCATATATGATATCATGTTATCAACTAAAACTAGAGAAATCAATAATAAGACAAATATTTGGTTCTCAGAGGAAGTGCCATATATTTTGGTATATATAAATGTACCCAAGAAGCCTATGCTACACATATCCACGCCACCTATAATCATCAGGACGTTTATCTCTCTTTGTTTGAGGACTCGAAATCAAACTAAGGCATGGTAAACACAGAAATCTTGAAGACAATCAACTAACTAGGGGAAGATAGATTTAGGGAAAGCATCTCACACCTTTTGGGTTGGATGACCTTTGATAAGATTACTAAGTGTGGCATGTCCGACTATGCTGCATTATTACACTCCAGAAAAATAAGATATCCTATGTGAGTGTGGATATATCGGTAAAAAAATAGAAAAGGCAAAAATGGTTGAAAGAACAACCATATTTGTTTCATGCCAACTTTTCATATCTTATCTTATACTCTTATAAAGCTAAATCTCACTACCTGTTTCTCTCAACATGCAAGCTGTCCAACTAAGCAGCACACTATTATACACAATTAAAAATATCCACTAGCCCATGCAATTGTAGTGTCCACGTCAGCAAGTCACTATATTTCTCTCAACATGCAAGTTGTCCAACTAAGCAATGCACTATCACACTAGCCACACAATTATAATGTCTACTTCAGCAAGACACATAAGTATTTTGTTTGTCCAAGTCATTATACCACGTAACCCACCGGTTTCCCATAGTAAGGCCTTGTTTAGTTCCGAAAAGATTTCAGATTTCAGTACTGTAGCACTTTCGTTTGTTTGTGGCAAATATTATCTAATTATAGACTAACTAGGATCAAAAGATTAGTCTCGCGATTTATAGGTAAACTGTGCAATTAGTTTTTATTTTCGTTTATATTTAATGCTTCATACATGTGCCGAAAGATTCGATGTGACGGGGAATCTTGAAAACTTTTTGGTTTTCGGGATGAACTAAACAAGGCCTAACACGCTGGGTATTCTCCTAGTTTACTAAAAATGAAAAAAACAAAAATGGTCATGATCGTCGTCAATACAAATTTGAGTGGGTTAAATATAGAAATTAGGACATGATGGAAAAAGATTTATCCTGAACATCTGTACAAATAATCCTCTAGTGATAATGTTTGTGAACTGGTGGACTGACAGAAAATAAAGCACGCAAACTTTGTCCCAAAGTAGTCTCTCATGTGAAGGGACCGAAAAGCCTAAGAGGATGGGAAGGCGGTTAGGTAACTTAGAAACTTATCGGAACCTATGCAAGATATCTATCAAGGTATGCAAGGAAGGCTTTGGTAAGTGTTTGCTATCTCTACCATAAAAGAACTTTGCACTCTAGGTTCCAATTCTATCAACTAACCTACCAAGCTAGACTAGGAAGGTAAAGCACACAACCAAAGGAATGCATGTAGTGCAAAAGCTTAAATGAGATAGAGAATGCAAATTTCTATTCATGATTGATTTTTCCAAGGTATCGAGAAGCTCACTCTCCCCTCTAGTTCACATTGGAGCCGCCTGCAAGGATAATATAACCTCCCAATTGGGTAACTTAACTCCACGGATAGCCCCAGGGCCTTCTTTTTGCACAAGTAAGTCTTTGAGATGACCTCTCCCAGACCGCACCCTGCCATCTTCACTATTGAGCTTTTGTTACTGTAATACCCGGCCCAGGGCTTAATAGGATTAATAGAAGACTCATATAAACAAGTTGCAACTTCTTTTTCGGAAGCCCATCTCCAAAGAACTCTAAAGTTAAGCGTGCTTGGCCTAGAGAAATTTAGGGATGGGTGACCGACCGGGAAGTACTTCCCGGGTGCGCACGAGTGATGACAAAGTGTAGAAAAGACTAGTGTTGGTCTGTGGGGACTGACTATGTCCTAGAAAAGCTGTCAGATGTAAGCGGACCCGGCCTCGTGGGTTACAGTTACAATCCAGGTGGCCACGCCACAAACGTTGTTGGTGTGATCTCACAAGAGCACAAGCTCCTAGTTTAAAATAATGGTGCGCACAAGCACCAAGTGGCAAGAGGTATATATAAAAATCTCACTAAACACTAAGTCTAAGTCTAAAGCAACGTGGCAAGATAAGTTTCTCCTTAAATTTTAGTTCCCTGTGTAGCAAACTTTACCAAATCTAAGCGCAGGCACCACATAGAATGTCTTATGTTTCAAGAGAAATTTTAGAACGAAGTCATATGACAATGTATTTTAGGATAGAAAGAGTAAAATATAGGGAGAATCTTTTTTGCTTAATAGGCAACCTGGTGAGACATACATGCCTTCTTTGACAGGACTTATAGTAATACGAAAAGCCATTTGATTGCCGAATACGACTACCCGATGCTGAGAAATGAAAAGAGTAACAAAGCCTAGGTGAAACATTGTGTGTATCAATGCTAAAAAAACACATGACTTACATAGTGTTCATTCCTTGATGCTGAGCCAAATAAAAAAGTATTTTTCAAGCGGCCAACCTTGTTCGCTTGAGTTCATTCAGCAGTGTTTTTCTCTCATAACAAATCAGCCAACAATATTTTCTGTCATGACTTATCAGCCAAATAACTCAGTGCCAACACTGCAGCTACAAGGTTTTTTCAGCATTGGATTTACTGCAGGTAGTCTAAAGCCATGCATAGTATAGGTCGTCAAACTTGGAGTTTCGTCTCTGATAGGCAGGAGATACAACAACTAGCACTGCCTAAACAAAACAGCGTGTTTGCTTCTCATGTGTGGTACTGTACTTAATTATAGTGATTACAAGCACTAACTTGATTATCAACTGTGGATCCAAATCTGGGCGACATGAGCTAGGTGTCCCGTTCCAATCGAGTTGGTTCAAATTGTCATGGAGCACGTTGCTCCATAAGGGACAGGAGCATCTTGGGCACCCAGATAGCACTATATGATACTTCTGGCACTGACTTGGACGTTTGCGATGAGTTGGTTGCTACGCCCCAAACTTTCACTGAAATTTTTGCCAGTACTGCAGCCACCATACGTTTGCACCTGTACCTTCTGTTGTTTTCCCTGTTTCATCTCTCAGCTCAAAGTGGAAGAAGTACGTCATCCCTGCACAGCAACACCTGATCTGATCACAAGCAGTGTTTCGCTACATCCACTCCAACTACTGACCGCCGTCGAGCCTACCAGCTCGATCGATCGAGAGCTGACTAGCGAGGTAGTAATAATGATGGCCTTGTTCAGTTCGCGAAAATTTTTGGTTTTAGCAACTGTAGCACTTTCGTTTGTTTGTGACAATTATTATCCAATTATAGAGTAACTAGGCTCAAAAGATTCGTCTCGCAAATTACGAACAAACTGTGCAATTAGTTTTTATTTTCATCTACATTTAATGTTTCATGCATGTGTATAAAGATTCGATGTGACGGAGAATCTTGAAAATTTTTGAAAACTAAACAAGGCCGATGTTTCTCTCTCCTATATATGATCTTTCAGGTTCCAGGAAACGATCTTGCTACTATTTTCGGATGAGGCGTCACAGCTGCGCCAATGAGTGACGTGCATGCCACATTATTTATCCATTTTTTTCTTGGGTAAAGGTTGGTGTTTTATTTATTACCATAGTACCCATAACCCATGAGTCATATATATCTTCTTATTCTATATCTATATGTACTAATATATAGTAATATTAAAAGAAGAAAAATTTCTCTTCTCGACATCCACTACCCACCTCACTATCCAATAGTAATGAATCTAGGCCTTGTTTAGTTCCGAAAACCTTTTGGTTTTCGGTACTGTAGAATTTTCGTTTTTATTTGACAAATATTATCCAATCATGGACTAACTAGATTCAAAAGATTCATCTCGCGATTTACAGGTAAACTGTGTAATTAGCTTTTGTTTTCGTTTATATTTAGTGCTTCATGCATGTGCTGCAAGATTCGATGTGACGGAGAATCTTGAAAAGTTTTTGGTTTTCGGGGTGAACGAGCTAAACAAGGCCCTAGAGAAGTTTAAAACAAATTAGTCAGATTTTTGTTGTTCACCTAGTGTTGCTTGAAAATGCAGCCGGAATAGTGTTCATTGTGGCTGATCCTCGTCGGCCTTTAGTGCCGCCACTTGATGTTTCATACCTCCTATGATATTGTCAAGGAGCACATGAAGGCTCAAAAAATAATTCTTTACTATCTTAGTAACTTTTTTCCATCTAATTTCCACTAGAGCCATTATTGTCAACCTCAATGTTTTCCTAAACGCTAAACGGTAAACAGTCGGTCACCTGCCGTTTAGCCATTATTCGGGCTAAACAGTCCATTAAACGGGCTAAACGGTCAATTAAACGGACTAAACAGATGATTAAA
>Ga0182004_10004307_pt1 | contig 11457 bp, 12 predicted proteins | sample Sormic07211540_1_FD_120479 | JGI IMG/M metagenome (GOLD analysis project Ga0182004, IMG submission 120479) | Endophyte microbial communities from Sorghum bicolor roots, Mead, Nebraska, USA - 072115-40_1 MetaG | ecosystem: Host-associated > Plants > Roots > Unclassified | place: USA: Nebraska...
AGTATTAAATATAAACGAAAATAAAAACTAATTGTATAGTTTGGTCGGAATTGATGGGATGGATCTTTTGAGCCTAGTTAATCCATGATTGGACAATATTTTTCACAAACAAACGAAAGTGTTACAGTACCTGTCTTGCAAAAAATTTTGAAACTAAACAAGGCCTTAAACTTATGATATCAAATTTGTCTGTGCGTTATAAGTGTTTATTACATAATTGTCTAGAAAATTTGTGGCTCAAAAATATTTAGCTATTACGACATTTGTTTCAATATGTCTTAGATTTGGACTTTATTAGTGGCTAGAAGACACATTGTTCTGACTCGTATGAGTATAGATGCATTGCGCTTATTAATAGTTTTTTTACAAACTTGGTTAAACATTAGAAGGTTTGATTAGAGCATAATAGCTATGATAGTTACTCCCTCCATTTTAGATTATAATATATTTTGTTTTTTCAGTTCAGATATAATGAAAGTAATGTAGCTAGAAAATCTAAAATATCTTATAATTTGGAATTAAAGGGAATACACCATTTTTGAACGGAGGCATTACTACCAACTTCTTTACGAGAGGCTTATTAGCGGCATGTCATTATGGGGTGACCAGTGACGGCAGCAAAAGTAATTGTATTACCTCTGTCCAAAAAAACAAAGCGTTTTCATGAGTCAAACATATTCTTAAATATAACTATATTTATAGAAAATAATATCATATTTACATCTCCTTTAGATTTATTATAAAAGTATATTTTATGGTTACTCTAACTGTACTTTTTATTACACCCATAAATATTAGTATTTATATAATCAGATGAATTTATAACTAATTGACTTTTAAAAATGATATTAATATTGTTTTTTTGGACGGAAGGACGGGAGGAGTGAATATAAGCTCACATATCTTGCTGGTGCGTGTGTGTCGAGCCACTCTCTAACAGGCCGTTCAAAGGCCCAGTTTGTGGTTCTGGCTGCCACCCACTATTAGTGCCTGTCTGGAATATGAAATGGGCCGGATGACACGAGACGGCCCAGAGCAGCAACCTCCTCCGCGTTGCCGTGATCCATCTCGCTGTGGGCCGGCCTGACACTCTTCTTCCGCGATGGGCCTGTGGCCCATGGGCAGCACACGGGCTTACCCTCGAAGTCGCATCGACTATCGATCAGGCTTGGAGTCAAATCGTGTGGGTGTGGCCTGCTCCTGCTCGTATTAGCGTACTGGGCCTTCACACCTTAGACGGCTGCATTTGTAGACAGATGAAATATTAAATATCTAATGAGTATGAAAATTTTACTACAGTTTAAGCATACAGTAATTAGGCTACCATAAAAATTTTACCACAATTGGACCATAGAAACTTCAGTTATGAATTATTTCAATTAATTATAGAAAATAATAGATCAAAATTTACAACAAAAACTTTATACTAAAGTATACCATATTATATATTTACTGTGTAAATCTACTCATGTGAAGTTCAATAAAATTATTTTTTTTATTTTATGATTTTTTAATTTACTATGATTTTTCAAAGATTCAGCGAAAATAAATAAAAAGAAAAAGATAGAACCGTCTTTAGAACCACTTATAATCGGGCCAGGGAGGTAAAACACACGGTTTTAGAAGTTAAAGGAGGTGGTTTGACCGGTTTTAAAGTTTAAGGTGGAAAAGCGGACTTTCGCAAAAGTTAAAGGAGGAAAATGGACCTATCCTTTGTAGACGTTGCGGCTACCCTAAAAAAAGCTGTAGCGAACATGCTCATATTATCATGACTGGTTTTCATCATCAATTTGTGTTTTGAATCACCCGTAAAAAGCAATCTACTTTTCACCATTGGTTTTACTAAAATCAATTGTAAAAACATTTTTGGTAAAAATGGTTTTTCCTAGTAGCATCTAGCTCCACTTTATAACATAAGGCTATTTTTGGTGTGTGTGTGTGTGGCGGGGGAGGGCTGCAGGGGACAAAGTGTGATGTGATGGCCTTAGAGCAAGGGTTGTTTGGTTGGGAGGCAACTTGGAGCAAGGACATCTTTGACCGGAATATTCGCCCGAGACACGGGGTGAACCTGTCCCCAAAAATTTCACGTCGCCCCAAGTGGGATGAGCGGCTCACCGCTCACGGAGAGGTGGCGCGTCAGAGGCAGAAGCGCGTCGCGGAGAAGAGAAGAGAGGTCTGCTTCATGCTATCAACCTGTCGTGGGAGAGAGCTCCGCCCTAGCCCTTGAGCGCTCGGTGAAGCTCCGGCGGGCGAATGCTTGGGTGAGATGCAGCCCGCCGCTGCCACCGCGAGCGCGTGGCCGAGTCTAGGCCGTTGCTGCCGCGAAGACGGCGCGCTACCGAGATTCAGCCCACGGTGCGTGAGCAAGCAGCAGCCCCGCCTCGCTCTGGAAGAAAGAAGATGACGTAGGAAAAAAGAAGGGAGAGGAGGAAGATGCATGCGAGCACTGTGATGAAAGAAGATACTATATGTGTGTACGTAAGAAAAAGAAAGGGAAAGGAAGAGAAAGAAAAATAAATAAGATATTGACGGGTGGATCCAACCTGTGAGGTCATTTGTCTCCCCTTTAATATCTCAGAACCCAATAGAAAATAGCGTCATCTGTCCCTTCTCAACCAAATAACAAATGTGATCGTCCTGCCCCTACAAACTGAGACGGGTCCATACTATCCCACATTGTCCCCTAACCAAGCACTACCTAATTAAGAGTCTTAGTCACGCAAATGCTCATGCCTACTGCTCACACCCTATAAGGCACTGTTTAGTTCTCCACCTAAAAATTTTCATCCATCCCATCGAATCTTTGGACACATGCATGGAACATTAAATATAGATAAAAAAATAAACTAATTGCACAGTTTGGTTGAAAATCGTGATACGAATCTTTTAAGCTTAGTTAGTCTACGATTAGCCTTAAGTGCTACAGTAACCCACATATACTAATGACAGATTAATTATGTTTAATAGATTTGTCTTGCAGTTTCCTAACGAGTTATGTAATTTGTTTTTTTATTAGTTTTTAAAAACCCCTCACGACATTCTTCCGACACATCCGATGTGACCATCTAAAAAATTTTCATCTTCAATCTAAACAGGCCCTAAACATAAGTTTGCATACCTAGGGACGGGCTCCATCAAGTTTCGTGAGCCGTGGACTGCTAGCCTAGTAAAATTAGAAAATTACAACTCTCTGTTATGTCTATGCTTTATTCTTTGATTCTTCCCGATCAGCTTCAATACTGTTATTGGAAAAATAATTCCACCACGGTAGCCTCATATAGATAGGCGCGTTGCATTTGCGTAGAATGTTCTTGCATTACACTATCTTTTCCACAAGTAAACTGATGGCTCGATTGAGAACAATATCTTCTTCTTTGGAATACTGTAGGTACCACTTAATTGAGAGCTAAAATAATAATGTTTCAGAAATAACCGCAAAGGCTCTATTTTGACCCCAATACACGTAAATAGGATAATACAACTGTTTTCATAATCTAGGAGTTAACTGTACCCTCAGCAGACATTATGCCAATCCACAAACATAAAAAAAGTATTGCTTACTAATGCTAGATCAACAAGCTCACACAGAGTTGACGTACATTGAAGTTATAACATCCTTGAGGCTGAATGAGAGGGTATATGCGTCTTCACGCTTGTACATGAAATCCATTGTTCTTGCAACGTTGATGGCTGTCTCTAAAAGTACCATGGGACGTTTTTGCTCAAGGCAGTCTTCGACGATGTCCATCCATGCTTCTTCGATTATAATTCTAAGCTTTTCATTGGCTTCTTCTACTGTCACCCCATATTCCTTCATGCAAGTTTGCACCGTGGATGTGACATGCTCTGAAGTTTGTTCACGCTTCAAGGGATGGCGAAAAGTGCAAATAGTTAGAATGTAAACATTTCCTCTGCTTATAAAAACATTTAAAAATGAGCTAATAACATTTATAAGAAGTTTATTTATATGTGGAGAGATTTGGTAAACCTCATGTGACACGATGTCATTGCCAACACGCCCCACAATACAAGCACCTCTGATGATTTTGGGGAAGGTGAGAGCCCAATTAACATCCTCCCTAGTAGTCACGTCTCCAAGCGAAATGAGCGCAAGGTTTGTTATCTGCATGCAAACACTACTATGGGTGGAAATTTGGAGGTGTTCTTCGACACTAGTTGGTATGTAGTGTTCATCACGCCATTCAACCTCAGCATGGTAGAATTTGGCAGTGTCAATCACCTAAATAGATAAATGTCATGAGTTAAAATTAACTCAAAAAACTCATCATGTTTCCTGCCTTAATGTGATCTTTTGGAGTTCATTACCAGTCTTTTGATCAAATCAGCATGCTTGTTTTTCATAAGTTTTAACTCCTCCTCAATCTTATTTGTAGTGTTTAATATGTTGATGAAGAGTGCTTTCAAGTATGCTGGAAGCTGTTCTGTGGTTTGTTCATCCCACCTGGCATTAGTTTTTCGAGCAAAGGTAAACTTAGGTGATGCATGAAATTTGTTCATCCTATTACTTGTGATCCAACATAATAATTCAAGAACGTATAGCTAGGCAAACCTTTGCATGGCCATGGTGAAGGTATTGCTCTCCATTGTGGTGCTATAGTTGTCATAAAGGTCATCGAGCAAGGATGCAAATACGATGAACTTTGTCATCATTATCCTTGAATATGAATAATAGGGCTCGTAAACCACTCCGAGCATCCAAAAATGTAGCTCCACCATTCTGTCCCGTGCAAAGCTCAGATATGTTTGTGATTGGAAATCTTTCCACCATCTGTACATGGGTATTATTAGTGTTGTAGCACAATGCACACTATAATAAGTTCATTATGTAAGCAATTTAGTTAAGTAATTTATATGGCAATGTTTGTTTCCTTACACTGTTATTATTATATTGTCAATTATGTAAGTAACTCACCTAAGTAAATTATTGCTACCAACATATACTAATGCGCGTGTGGAGGTTTCCTTACACTGTAAGTTCTTTCAACTCATCACAATAGATAGCTTGCAAGATGTTGTAGTCTAGTTTTGCAAATTCCAGTATGGTCCCATCCCGTGTAGCCTTTTTCTCATATACTGAGATGTAGCGCCTTGCCTCCACTCTCTTGACCCGCCTGAACCGAGGTGTCTCCAAACTGCACTGGACTTCCTCCTGTAGCTGTGGCTCCAAATTTCCCAGCAGTAGAGACTGGAGGCGGCTCTTGTTGAAAGTGATAATGTTGTCAAGTATGTCCTCCCCATGAGTTCTCAGATGCGCAGCGTCGTACAACATCAGCAAGCAACTGATATCATCACTTGTAATGTTCCCTTGCTCATCCCTAAATTTCTCAAACACATCTGCACACGTAATTGAACATTCATTCATCATGCATATGTTAACACAGCTCAAAATTTCACACTTTACATAAATACTACTTTAGCCAACACACTTTACCGTCACCAAATATCGATGAAAGGAAGCAAATACTACTTGTAGTTGATGATCTTATGTACCTGAAGAGACTCCTGAGCAAATAGAACCTCAGTGAGGTGATGTAGAGATTGCTAGAGCCTCCATCTTTGTCGTTGTAGACGTAGCAAAGCAAATCATTGATCTCCTTCTTGTAGTGGTAGTCCACCCCAATCCGTTGAAGCGTGTCGACGAGCTCCATCTTCTCAACCAGGTTGGAGGAGGCAAGGGTTTCTAATATAATCTGCCTCACTTCTTCCTTCTTGATCTGTGCCTTCTTCTTCATTGAGAAGAGCTGCAATGGATAATAAATTGATAAAGGGAAATATCCAGCCACAAGCATGCACCATTTGATTCACATGTGGGCAACAAAACTTCATTGAATCAACATATTTGTGTTTGAAAAATTAGTTTGGAGTCAATATATGCATGGTTTGTTGTATACCATGCTTTGAAATTTGAAGTTCTACTCAAAGTATATGTGGGAAGAAACAAAAGAAAAAGTTTGCCATGAAAACCACTATTTTCCTTAGGCCCTGTTTAGTTCCCAAAAATTTTCCAAAATTTTTCAAGATTATCTGTCACATGAATCTTTAGACACATGTATGGAGTATTAAATATAGATAAAAAAATAACTAATTGCACAAATTTGCCTGTAATTTGCGAGACGAATCTTTTGAGCCTAATTAGTTCATGATTGAAAATAATTGTCAAATTCAAACGAAAGTGCTACAGTAGCCAAACTCAAAAATTTTTACCAATTAAACAAGCTGGCCTTATTGTAGCTCTTTAAAATACATTAATATCCATTTAACGACATCATTAACTAGGTAACATATAGCTTGCATCCACTCAGAGCCTGGTTCCAGAAAGCCCAAAATCCAGTACTTTTTGCCAAAGGAACAAAGACGAACATGTGTGTCTCTAAAACGACAGGAAGGGAACAATAATGGCGGCCGGTTTGCGTGTACCTTACCTGTGATGGAGTGCATGGGATGTGGTGGAGGAAGAAGTCACCCCATAGGCTTGGGGTGTATGGCCGGGGCTTGCGCTGCTGCACCTGCGAGATCAGAGCGACGGGGCTGCTGGTGGCCATATGGATCTATCTCAATGCTAAACCCCGAGAGGATGGCTGCCGGGGCTCCCTGGGTAGCTTGGAGGAGATGGCCTTGCCTGGCTTTAATTTATATAGACCCCCGAACTGGAGGAAATGAATAAATCAATAATTCAATACCACTAGTTAAAAACGACTTGCTCGTGAGAGCGAATATTTCAAGGTTAACGCCATTGTTGACTTGTGGTTTCAGCAGTAGCCGATGTTCCTGTTGATAATGAGTGACTCTTTTGATCTTAAGGATATGCCGTCCTTGTCTTGAAAGATACTTATAAAGATAGAGTTTGCATCTATGTATTAGGGTTGAATGTGTGTACGTTGGGATAAACTTGCGTAGTTGCGTTCGTCATGAGTATCTAAGTTGTCCTATAATGAAAAAATACCATTCAATTCAAGCGCGCCCGCGAGAGAAGCATCATTTAATTTACTCAAGTTTTAACAGTCTGCGAACCATGCATATTAAATCTGACAACAACATGTTTTCCGTTATTAGCTTCGTAGACTGCATTACACATGCGACTTCTATAATTTATTGAATAAAGTGATATAGCTTAGGAATAACATAACTTTTATTTCTATGAATTGCAATGGCAGAGAAATATATGTTAAATTATTACAAAATATTATTCCATTCCCGTCAGGTCCCATTAATAAGCGCTAGGTACCTTCGCATCCGCTCAGCTAGCTAGCTAGCGGGGCCAAGGCATGGCTGGCATTGGAGCGATTCGGAAAAATCGTGTGCTGAGTGAGATAGAAACACATGGTTGTCCTTTTTTTTTTGACAATGCACGGTTGTCCTTTAGATCTTCTGTAACAACAAACACAAGTTGCTTCTTGATGGTCCTACAATATCTCTTGCCCACTTGTGGCAAATATACGTGAGGAAGACATATTTTCCACATGTTCCACGTGACAACGACATATATATTTATGTATATGTATATATGTCCTCTGAATTTTAGACGTTGTTCACGCATGCATATCTCCCGTCATCGCACTTGTACATAAGTCGGATTAGATGCTCTGGTTTCATTTTTCAGTTTGACAACACTATGATGTTGGATATACGGTGCAGCTTTTACCATGGAAGGCTAATCATGTCTGCTCTCCCCACACTTACTATATGTGCACCCTCATCTTACCACCTCAGGTCATTAAGCAGATTGATAGATTCAGGAAACACTGCATTTGGAGTAAGGGTGACATCAACAGAAAGAGTACCTATCTAGTAGCATGGGAACCAATGTGCAGAACAAAGGAAGAAGGGGGCCTGAACATTGTCAATTTGGAAAACCAAAACTCAGCACTACTCATAAAATTCCTAGATAAGTTCTATAACCATGCTGAAATTCCCTAGGTTCAGTTAACATGGACCAAGCTATACCACAATGAAAACATCCCCCTATACAAAAAGCCCCTGTGGTTATTTCTAGTGGAAAGACATTCTGAAACTTTTTCCCAAAATTCAGGAAATTTGTAGTCTGCAAGCCTGGAAAAGGAAACTCCACTACTCTCTGGTCAGATAAGGACAATTGCTTGAGCCTGTGTTCCCTCAGTTACAATCTTTCTGTAAAAAGAAGCATTGGTCCCTCAAGTACTTTGTCGAAAAGGATCCTGAAACTACCCTCTTCCTACACCTCTGAAATAGCTACTGATCAACTCTCTGAATTAGATGTGCTCGTAACTGATAAGATTGAGGACCCAGAGGCTGATGATTCCTGGGAATATGTTTGGGGTCAAGCCTACTCCTCCAGAAAGACTTATAAACACCTCAAATGACAAGTTGAGGCCTCTCTAGTTTCCTATGGATTTGGAAAGGTGGAAACATGCGGAAAATTCTTTGCTTGGTTGTTGATTAGGGAGAGGTTATGCACAAGGAACCTTCTCAAGAGAAAAAATGCATCTGAATAGCTATTCCTGTGTGCTTTGCCCCCACTGCCCAGAAGAGACCTGCTTCCACCTTTTCTTTGAATGCAGCTTCAGTCTAGCTTGCTGGAATCTCCTAAACATCAATTGGGATACCTCTCTTCAGCCTCTCGATATGTTGATCAAAGCCAGAACAGACTTTGGAAGTCATATCTTCAGAGAAATATTCATCTTAGCTTGCTGGACAATTTGGAGGCTAAGAAATGGCATCATCTTGGACAATAAAGCAACCTCTCTAGTTGATTGGAAAATCCATCTAAAGGAGTACCTTCGCCTGGTTTGTGTCAAGGCTAAGAAGAGATTGCTGAACCTTTGAAAGCTTGGTGCGAGATTAGGCTTTAGTGTTTTCCAGCTTTTTGTTTTGGGCCTTGAAGGCCTTGTTTTTCGTTTCATTCTTGTATTCTTTTGTCTATATTTCAATAAAAGAAAAAATAGATAGAGGGCTTCCTTGCCGCTTGTGCCAAAAAAATACAAAGGGGTTTCATGCACAGGACTTCGTATGCGCGCTTCTCCTGAACGGAAGTCATGAGGCTCTGGCGTCATTAAGACCCTCTCTGGCTCAAACGAAAGGGGGAGGGTCCGGACGCTACTGGCCTGCTCGCTCAATTTGAGAGGGCCTTGGACACCGCTACCGCGCTATGTAAGGAGGCGTTTGGTTGCTTGCATGCCCTCTAGCCAAGTCCGTCGTATGCAACTCCATTGTGTTTGGTTGCCTATGTGGACCGCCGAGCCAGGCCCATCGCATGCAAAAGGAGCCCTCCGAGCCAGGCGCAAGGAGAACACAAGAATTGATCGCATCCTGCAAGCCAGGTTCGTGCCGTGCAGGATTAGTGTAGCTAATGATGTTATTAGCATATAATTAGTGAATATTAAGTGATTTTAAGATAAATTAAGATGGTATAAAGTAAATTAAATCTTATTATGACATAATATCATAAATAATTAATATTTTAGTATTTATTTTGACATATTTGCATTACATGATTTATACCTATACGTAGAACTAAACAATGTCTCTTCCGAATCATACTACCTGTATACAAGGAACCAAACAGAAGAGCATACATGTGCTCAGTCTGGCTAAGGTGAGCGAGACTTATGGATACAGCTAGACCAGGCTACATACATGCTGACAACCAAACAGGCCCTGTGTAGCTACACACATGCTAAGCTAAGCGACTTTGAATACGGACCAGGCTACACACGTGCTAAGCGACTTTGGCCGCTCGGTTGCGTCGCTAGGCGCGCTGGCCGCTGCTGTGTCTCTACCTCGCAGGCTAGTGACCGTGTCCGTGGCCGTGGCCGCACGGCCGACTTGCTGGCCAGTGGCCGTGGCCACACCGCCGCTGCAGCTAGCTGCGACTTCCGTGAGAAGGAGGGGTGCCGCGGTGTCGTCCCCGGATGGCCGATGGGGCCATGCATGATATGGGGGAATGACTTCTGTGGTGCGTGCCTGTAAGTTTTCGCCGTTGTCTACCAAGGCGATACAAATTTTGATCCATACCCACACGTCTACATGGTGATATGAAATCTCGATCTATCCTCACACGTCCACGTCCAATTCGGTTTCGATACAAAGACCTCATCCACATGTTCATGTCCGATGCAAATCCATTGCTGCTTATTAAGCGTCTATGTCCGTCGTTAATTTTACGCCGTATGTGTGGACAAAAAAAATTCATGACGAGCATATATCTAGTATAATATCAATGCTATCACTTGCATGTAGAAACCTGCATGTATGGTCCTGGCAAGGCATCTCTTCCAGAGACACCTTACAAAATCTTTCAACCAACTGGTAGAAGATGCATGGGTCAAGAGTTGAGTAATGTGTCGGCAATAGCGACTGTTGCCGATCAGAACCGGAGAAGAACTACAGTAATGTGTGTAGCTGCCGGCGGAGCCGGTTCTATTACAGGAAGTAAAAGTAAATGCTTAGGGTTTCTGACGATGCCCTCGCTGTCGATCCTATCCTCCCATATATGTCACGCGCTGGCCCTCCGCATGCGTTACAAGCCCATTCAGGGCCAGCGAGACGGATGTTCCTTGAATTAGGCCTTGATGACTTCCTGGGCTTGGGAGCTGTTGCAGGGTCGCCTGTGGATGTGGGTTGCTAACATAATGGCACCTTTTTGGGCCAAGAACTCGCACCAATGCAGAAAATGGCTAAACCTGAGCGTGCCTCTGGTTCACAATATATCGGCCAGAGCGCTTTTGAAGACTTCGTCGAATCAACAATTAGGCTTCACCATGGTTTTCATTGAGACAATTGAAATGCTATCTAGAACATCTAATTTGTAGCCTGGATAAGAGAATTTTCAGCTTCGGGAATATCGTGGAAATAGGATAGTCTGATTTCCCGAATGGAGTCGTCCATATGTCTGGTGGCTATGATGGAAGCGTGTACCTGGAATCAGCAGAAAGGTATGATCCAAGGGAGCGTTTCTGGGTCTGGCTTCCAAGTATGAGTAGTAAAAGAGGATGCTACACCTTAACTGTCTTTGGAGACACCCTATATGACATGGGGAGGGCACTGTTAGCAATATATTTGAATGTACCATGGGATCCTGGTGGCACTGACGGCCACAACATTCAAGCCATTGCTTGGGGACATGCAATGTTTCGTGGGGGTGGTATTGTCACACCTGATACTATACGATACATGGGCCTAGTTGTCAGCGACTTTAGGCTTTGTTGTTTTGGACTGCAAGCACCAAGTAGCAGCTATAAAGGGGAGAAGCAGCAGATAGAGAAGAACAAAAAGAATATTCCAGAACAGAGAAGAGGCCAAGGGAGTCGAGCTCTCTCAGATTATGGTGATCATCTGTGTTGGGGAATGGCCGCATCCTTCCCCCTGGTAGCGTCTGAGGTTATCCTTCACCCGAGTAACCTCCGACCTGGTAGCGTCTAAGGCTATCCTCCACCCAGGAAACCTCCGTGCAGATGCATG
>Ga0182004_10004308_pt1 | contig 11457 bp, 14 predicted proteins | sample Sormic07211540_1_FD_120479 | JGI IMG/M metagenome (GOLD analysis project Ga0182004, IMG submission 120479) | Endophyte microbial communities from Sorghum bicolor roots, Mead, Nebraska, USA - 072115-40_1 MetaG | ecosystem: Host-associated > Plants > Roots > Unclassified | place: USA: Nebraska...
CTGTGCAATTAGTTTTTATTTTCGTTTATATTTAATACTCCATGCATGCGTCTAAAGATTCGATGTGACGGAAAATGTGAAAAATTTTACAAAATTTTCTGGGAAGTAAACAAGACCCGGTTCATGTTAGAAACCGGTCTTTAACCCGGACCGTAAAAAGGGCCGACCATTTTCGGCATCGACCAATGGCTAATTCTACTGTGGTGAAGCTAAACTTAGGTGCCAAAGCCTCGGCCTGTTGATGAATGTGCGACTTTTGACTTTTGATGATGATTGATATGAGAAGCTCTCCAATGGATTTGCATGTGTGTATGCTGAAAGATTGGTTTGATTTTGTTGCCACATGCTTGTCCGAAACTGAGATAAAATTAGGGGCCTCGGAAAAATATCTGATTGGTCTTTCCATAGATGTTGATGGTGCCACTTTTTTCAGTGCGCTGAAAATGGCAGAAATTGGAAGGGAGAGGATGCGAAATTGGCATTAAATTTGGTTCTCTCTTGCTTCCTCGAAGCGAGAAGATAATTACGTCGCGTCGCGTCGCGTCCACCCACGCCGCTCTGGCTCTGTGCGCACTCTTCGGGAACGGGACAGAGGAGAGAGAAGCGAGCAACGAGACGCTGCGCTGACGCCCGCCTCGCCCGCGCCCATTCCTCCTCCCACTCCATCCGTCTTCCTCCTCCGCAGCCCCCGCTTCGCCTCTCGCCTCCTTCCCAATCCTCTTCTTTTCTTCCCTTCGCTCTCTCGGAGCCACGCATCCATCCTGCTAAGTGCTAATATAACATATATAGCATCGGTGAGTGCGCGATGGCTTCATCTTGCTGATTGTGTTCGTGGCTTCTTGATACTCCGGCCGTGCGTGCGCTGGCTTGATCTTGGCTGCATTCCATTAATTTCCACTCGTTCGCTTCCTCATCGCGATAATATCTGCTTCGTCTTTTTTTTTTGTTCCTTCTGGCATGTATGTGTAGGAAGCGAGTGAGCAAGCCGAGCAACAGCGGCTGAGATTCGCTGCAACGTCGATATCAAAAGTGCCCGAGCGGTTGAGATTCGTGCCATGACCGGATTCAGTGCCGCGGCCTCCGCAGCAGCGGCGGCGGAGCGGTGCGCGCTCGCGATCCGCGCACGGCCCGCGGCCTCCTCGCCAGCGAAGCGGCAGCAGCAGTCGGCGTCCCTCAGACGCAGCGGGGGCCAGCGCCGCCCCACCACGCTCGCTGCCTCCCGCCGCAGCCCAGTCGTCGTGCCCCGCGCCATCGCCACGTCCGCGGACCGCGCGTCCCACGACGTAAGCACCTCTTGTCTGCTCTATCTTTCGCCGTTGGGCCATCATCAGCTAATGCGCTCCCACACTGTTTGGCAATTTGCCCGCTTGATTTTCCTTTTTTTTTTCCGTTGCTCTTATCGCAGCTTGTCGGAAAGTTCACGCTGGATTCCAACTCCGAGCTCCTGGTGCGGCCGCGGGATTCCAGGTTCATTCACCATTTGTTACGAATTTTATCTCTGTAACACTATTGGTGCATTGTGTGGGAACAGGTTGCAGTGAACCCAGCGCCGCAGGGTTTGGTGTCGGTGATCGGCCTGGAGGTGACCAACACAAGCGGTTCCCTGATTCTGCATTGGGGAGTCCTTCGCCCGGACAAGAGGTGAGAGGCACTGCTTCTCTTGCCGTTTTTTTGGCAAAATATGAGTCAAACATGCTCTTATGCCATTTGCTGCAGTCGAAGCTTCTCTTGCCGCTTTTGATAACAGAATATGAGTCACACAAAGGCTCTTGTGCCATTTGCTGCACTTTCTTTTAGATTGAATTTGATATACCTGAGCTCCTTGGCTGCAGAGATTGGATCCTCCCATCCAGACAACCTGATGGAACGACGGTGTACAAGAACAGGGCTCTTAGGACGCCTTTTGTAAAGGTCAGTCGTCCTGCATCAATGATCTTTGTGCTACCACGGAACAGTAGTTACTAATGTCTATAACTGTGCAGTCTGGTGATAACTCTACTCTTAGAATTGAGATAGATGATCCTGCGGTGCAAGCTATTGAGTTCCTCATCTTTGGCGAGACACAGAACAAATGGTAATGCTGCTGTTTGGATTACTGTGTACCACTGCGTGAGTGCTTGTTTATTTGAATGCACAAGATATCAACCATCTGAACTCTACTTTGGACAGGTTTAAAAACAATGGCCAGAATTTTCAGATTCAGCTCCAGTCGAGCCGCCATCAGGGTAATGGTGCATCTGGTGCCTCCTCTTCTGCTACTTCTACCTTGGTGCCAGAGGATCTTGTGCAGATCCAAGCTTACCTTCGGTGGGAAAGAAAGGGAAAGCAGTCATACACACCAGAGCAAGAAAAGGCAAGCTTTTAGTACTAAACTTTTCATCGTCCATCCGGAAGGAACTTGATGCACTAAGTTATTAGTTAGCTAAAGATAGGTAGCTGTTGCATTTTTCTCCAGGAGGAGTATGAAGCTGCACGAGCTGAGTTAATAGAGGAATTAAATAGAGGTGTTTCTTTAGAGAAGCTTCGAGCTAAATTGACAAAAACACCTGAAGCACCTGAGTCAGATGAACGTAAATCTCCTGCATCTCGAATGCCCGTTGATAAACTTCCAGAGGACCTTGTACAGGTGCAGGCTTATATAAGGTGGGAGAAAGCGGGCAAGCCAAATTATCCTCCTGAGAAGCAACTGGTAATACATTGATTCAACAGCGTAAAATAGCTTGTTGGCTTAACGCTTCATGGAGGTTCTTATTTCATAATTTGCTAGGTAGAACTTGAGGAAGCAAGGAAGGAACTGCAGGCTGAGGTGGACAAGGGAATCTCTATTGATCAATTGAGGCAGAAAATTTTGAAAGGAAACATTGAGAGTAAAGTTTCCAAGCAGCTGAAGAACAAGAAGTACTTCTCTGTAGAAAGGATTCAGCGCAAAAAGAGAGATATCATGCAACTTCTCAGTAAACATAAGCATACAGTTATGGAAGAGAAAGTAGAGGTTGCACCAAAACAACCAACTGTTCTTGATCTCTTCACCAAGTCTTTACATGAGAAGGATGGCTGTGAAGTTCTAAGCAGAAAGCTCTTCAAGTTCGGTGATAAAGAGATACTGGTTAGGATCCTTGACAGATTCTTTGCATTTCCCGCCCTTGCTTCCACCAGGCTAATTAAGCTTCTCCCTTCTTAAGGCAATTTCCACCAAGGTTCAAAATAAAACAGAAGTTCACTTGGCAACAAACCATACGGAGCCACTTATTCTTCACTGGTCTTTGGCAAAAAAGGCTGGAGAATGGAAGGTAAAACCCCAAAATCTTTTCCATTTTTTAAAGCTGCAAGAAGCTGTATTAAACACTGTTATCAGTGCCAATGCGGTGTTATTTAACTGTGCAGGCACCTCCTTCAAATATATTGCCATCTGGTTCCAAATTGCTAGACATGGCGTGTGAAACTGAATTTACTAGATCTGAATTGGATGGTTTGTGTTACCAGGTGGAACTAACACCGTCAACTTGTTTTAATTCCCTCTTTATATTAGCCGTCTTGCCATCTCAAGGTTCTTATTGTCCAGGTTGTTGAGATAGAGCTTGATGATGGAGGATACAAAGGAATGCCATTTGTTCTTAGGTCTGGTGAAACATGGATAAAAAATAATGGTTCCGATTTTTTCCTAGATTTCAGCACCCGTGATACCAGAAATATTAAGGCAATTGCTTCTGTCCACTTTACCTTGCAAACTTCATACTGCTTCTTCTGCTTTGACTGTTTTACAGTCTCTTACTTGTAAAACTCTCCAATTTGTTCTTAGTTAAAGGACAATGGCGATGCTGGTAAAGGCACTGCTAAGGCGTTGCTGGAGAGAATAGCAGATCTGGAGGAAGATGCCCAGCGATCTCTTATGCATAGGTCAGGCACTAAATTATCCATAATGATATGACTGCCTTTTTCATGGAAAGTTCTCCTAAACTACTTCTTTCTTCAACAGGTTCAATATTGCAGCAGATCTAGCTGACGAAGCCAGAGATGCTGGACTGTTGGGTATTGTTGGACTTTTTGTTTGGATTAGGTTCATGGCTACCAGGCAACTAACATGGAATAAGAACTATAATGTGAAGCCACGGTATATACCTGTTTTTATTATTTACTTAAGTAACCTTTTACTCTCTGTTTAAAAGAATCAGAAATTGTCCTTTTCTTTTGGCATGCGAACCTAATTTGACTGTTGGTCATCATAAATGACAAAACAGTATACAATTAATAGTTGTAGAATATTGTATAGATACAAACAAAAACATAACTCTCATAATGTTCAATAACCATGCAGTGAGATAAGCAAAGCACAAGATAGGTTTACAGATGATCTTGAGAATATGTACAGAACTTATCCTCAGTACAGAGAGATACTAAGAATGATAATGGCTGCTGTTGGTCGTGGAGGTGAAGGTGACGTTGGTCAACGCATTCGTGATGAGATATTAGTAATACAGGTAAAACTGATGGTCCTTGGTGAATATACAGTTATTTTCGTTCATTGCTCTGCTGAATTGAGCAGTTGGTAGTGCTCATCCAAAACGTAGACATTGTCAACAATAAAATGTTTGGTGTGTTACAGAGAAATAATGACTGCAAAGGTGGAATGATGGAAGAATGGCACCAGAAATTGCACAACAATACAAGCCCAGATGATGTAGTGATATGCCAGGTATTGGATGCTTAGAATTCTTAATACTGCAAAATTTAGGCTTTGAGGTTTTGACGGTTTCATCTCTCCTTGGGCAGGCATTAATTGATTATATAAAAAATGATTTTGATATAAGCGTTTACTGGGACACCTTGAACAAAAATGGCATAACCAAAGAGCGTCTCTTGAGCTATGATCGTGCTATTCATTCTGAACCAAATTTCAGAAGTGAACAGAAGGAGGGTTTACTCCGTGACCTGGGAAATTACATGAGAAGCCTAAAGGTATGTGACACAGCTAATATGGATAATAAAAGGTAGGGGAAAATTGTGCCTTATGTTTGAAATGAGTATAGTTTTGCAAAGACAACATATGAAAACACATATTGTGCTATCAATTCAGAAAAAAAGGATAAAAAAATATACAGACAAATTGTATACTAGTTTACCTTTTTCTGCTAATGGTATATGCTGTTCTGTCCAGTATATGCTTTCAATAGTAATATTTCTAGCTTTGACAATGTGCAAAAACCCTGGTATGCCCATTACTGTATGAACTTGTCCTTGAGTCTCCTCATTTTTTCCTTATCCATATAACAGCTTATCCTTGAATCTCCAGTGAAACCTCCTGATTTTAACCAATTTCAATGTAAAAAAAAAATCCATATCTTTGCCTTTATACATTTTCTTTATGAGAAAAGAGTGAAACAAACACAGTTCTAAAATCAGGTAAGAACTTCCAAATAATTTTTCACTTCTAATCTATTGATGTGCAGCTCTCCTATGTTTTTCGAGAAAAAAAACCCTCAAAATAATTTAACAGTTTGATGTATGGTGCTAGAATCATATAGTTAGTTGCTAATCATCGCATTGTGTTCAATCTAGCACCGACTCCCAGTTGCAGTAGATCAAATTATTTTACCTTTTTTTGGTCAAACATAAGTGATAAATACAGTTATTCGTTTTTTTAAAAAAACTATATAATTCCCTCATTTTTAGATTTCTCTGCTTGATGCTATTATTGGAAAAAACACCCCATCTCATATATATCTAAGGAAATTTCCAGGGGCTAACTTTTGTGTTCTTTGCTGAGGCATACTTATTCGATTGCATAGCTGGCCAAGTTAACATAGACATGTGATGTTTATTTATTAATTTCATTTATGTCATTGTGATCCTTCTTCTACAGCCAGCACAACAAGAAGGCTACCTCAGCTAGCCACGCCGAGTAGGTCAACCAGTTAGCTGCTGGCTATTTTGCTTGATGGTTAAGTTAGTGAAGGGATCAGATAATAAGGATTGTTAGGGCCTTATGGGTTTGTTTCAGGTTGGTTTATTAGGATATTAGTTAGTGCTACCCTTGCTCTATAAAAGGGGATTTGCTTTTCTTGAATAAAGCATGCAGAATTAAATTGAATCCTTCTCCCTCTTCGATTTCTACCTTGCTGTTGCAGCCATGCTGATGTGGTCTAGGGCCACATCCTCTGGTCGACCATACCTATGGCCTAAGTTCTAATTCACTCTAAGACAGCTAAGCTAGTGAGAATAAATATGATGCTGTCCCAATTATGCTAGTGCATGATTTTCTTATGGCTTGCCATTCGAAATAAATGCTGGACAGCAGATAGATCAGCACAAAGAGGCCTCCCTTATCCAGGACAAGTGTGTGCTGTGTGACCAAGATGAAGAATCAGTCCAGCACATCCTCTCCACTTGTGTATTTGCTTGACAGTTCTGAACTGTTAGAACGCCTTGGTCTTGAAAGAGTTGCACCCCGATACAATGAACTGAGATTTGCAGATTGGTGGAGGAAGACAAGTCAGAAGATAGAAAAGACAAGGAAAAAGGGGTTTAACTGTGTTGTGATTTTGGGTGCTTGGACACTTTGGATTCAGAGTAACAAATGTGTCTTTGATGGCGCCTCTCCTCTCAGAGATGCTCAATAATACTTTTAGGAAGAGATGAGAATGTGGAGTATGGCTGGAGCATGAAAGCTCCAAGAGTTGGTCGTTCTTCCCTAGTAATAGGCGATTTGTCTCACGTTCTTTTGTTGCAACCTGCCCTTGACATCCTGTTGGTTCAAGGGGTGATTGGTATATACCCCTGACTTCTTTTTGGGTTAAGGGTGGTGTGTGTTTCTTTTGTTGGGCAGTTTTTTCCTCTCTATATATAAAGATGTGCAGTTCTCCTGTGCACTCGAGAAAAGTCACTGTTTGCCTAGTGGAGTGTCTGGATCGTCTATATGACACTTAGATCCTAATTGAGACCCAAGTCTGGCTTCTAGGAAGTATGGATGTGCAATTAGAACTTAGATTCTGATTAGTTAAGATTAATCACTAGCCGTGAAGTGGTCGTTTGTCTAGTGTGTTGTGTAGATAATACTGGTCACGTTGTAACTTTTTTTTGTGACAAAAAAAGAAGATATACATTTACTCATCTTTTCTGTGATTGAATGTTCTTTCCCTGACATAATGTTTGATTAATGCTATTATGTTTTTCTCATTCTGTTAGGCTGTGCATTCTGGTGCTGATCTTGAATCTGCTATAGCAACTTGTATGGGATACAAATCAGAGGTATCATCCTCATCCCTGTTTGTTCTGCTACAATGCTTTACATACCTGTGCTCATTTCTAATGAACTAACTTTTTGGATACAGGGTGAAGGTTTCATGGTTGGCGTTCAGATCAATCCAGTGAAGGGTTTGCCATCTGGATTTCCTGTAAAAATCTCTCAACTCCTTTTCGCAAAACATGTACCTTCATAGTTTCTTACATTTGTGACATTTACTGCCTGGTACAGGAGTTGCTTGAATTTGTGCTTGACCATGTTGAGGATAAATCAGCAGAACCACTTCTTGAGGTCAGTGATAATAGATCCAAGTTCATGGTTTCTAATAAAACAAAGAGCAGATGCTAGGATTCATTGTCTCAATTCAAACAGCTAGATCTCCATAACTGACTGAATTCTTTAGTGCATCCATTTTTGTGGTTTTGCTTTGTGGATCAGTTATTGACAACAAATTGTTAACTTATAGGGGCTATTGGAAGCTCGAGTTGATCTGCGCCCTTTGCTTCTTGATTCGCCTGAACGCATGAAAGATCTTATATTTTTGGACATTGCTCTTGATTCTACCTTCAGGACAGCAATTGAAAGGTCATATGAGGAGCTCAATGATGCAGCCCCAGAGGTTGGTCACCAGAAGTATTGCTATAGAAGACATTATTAAATGCACCTTTTCCCGTATCGCATGTTGCTTTTAGCTTTTTCCAAATGCATTATCTCATGATGCCCTTTTTCTCAATCCAGAAAATAATGTACTTCATCAGTCTTGTCCTTGAAAATCTTGCGTTTTCAATTGACGACAATGAAGACATCCTGTATTGCTTAAAGGTACACTTCGAGTCTTTATTATCCAGAAATACAAAGATTTTTATAGTGTAGTTTACATTATTTTGTGAATTAATAATCAAATTGATATGCATGTCCTAATCTAGTTGTTTATGTAGATTAGATAGACTCTGCAAATTTCATTTTTCTTGTTTTCTATTTCTTGTTTCTTGACCATGTGCCTTTCTTAAAAATGTTTTCTCCAAAATCTCTAGAAAATTATTCATATTTTGATATACTTCAAATAAGTACCATGCCAAAATTTGCTAACGAAAAGACGCAGATAGAGCACTATTAAGTAATACCATACTGCTGTTGAAATCCTTACTTTGATCACTGCAAGTAAGAGGGGAATGTTATTTGCCTCAGCATGGTCATTAACAAGTAGTGTATGAACTCTGTCCTATATATTTTGATACTACATTTTAGTGACAGCTATTAATTTTGTTGTATTATGGATTTACATTTCATTTTTTGTGTGCCTTTAGCACTTTGTTATTATTCAGCACATTAAACACATGGATGGTCAAAGTTTCAACTGTTTGAATCACATGGATACAGAAGTGACACTTGTTTTACGAGGGCATTTGTGCTATCTAGAAACAATTGTTTGTTTGAACTTATTTGTGATTCTATTTTGTGATGCTTAACAATGGTGATGTTGTCTAAATGTTTTTTTCCTGAAGGGATGGAACCAAGCCTTGGAAATGGCTAAGCAAAAAGACGACCAATGGGCTCTTTACGCTAAAGCATTTCTTGACAGAATCAGACTTGCCCTTGCGAGCAAGGGAGAACAGTACCATAATATGATGCAGCCCTCAGCTGAATATCTTGGCTCGTTACTCAGCATAGACAAATGGGCAGTGAGTACTTCATAGAAATCAAATCTAATGTTCCATTTGTTCATCAAGAAATTAATAATAAATATCACTTTTTTTCAGGTCAATATCTTCACAGAAGAAATTATACGCGGTGGATCAGCTGCTACTCTGTCCGCTCTTCTGAACCGATTTGATCCTGTTCTAAGGAACGTTGCTAACCTTGGAAGGTAAAAATGTAAAATCTATGACTACTGTTGAACTTCTTACATTGTCTCCCCGGTAAATGAACACATAATTCTAAAAGTGGTACTAGTGACCTCTCCACAGTTTTATGTGAACCACAGAAATTAAATATGATAATATATTCTATTACTCTGCACCTGACATCTGGCTCCTGATAACAGTTGGCAGGTTATAAGCCCAGTTGAAGTATCAGGTTATGTGGTTGTGGTTGATGAGTTACTTGCTGTCCAGAACAAATCTTATGATAAACCAACCATCCTTGTGGCAAAGAGTGTCAAGGGAGAGGAAGAAATACCAGATGGAGTAGTTGGTGTAATTACACCTGATATGCCAGATGTTCTGTCCCATGTGTCAGTCCGAGCAAGGAATAGCAAGGTTTATTTTCACAGTTATGTTGCAAGCTTTCTCAGATTTTTTTTCTTGTATCGATGTTGACATACCAGTTTTTTCCTAATGATGAAGGTACTGTTTGCAACCTGTTTTGACCATACCACTCTGTCTGAACTTGAAGGATATGATCAGAAACTGCTTTCCTTCAAGCCTACTTCTGCAGATATAACCTATAGGTACTTGAGGTTATTTGAACTTCATTCATGTCTAATGAAGCTAGGTTATAAAGGCTAATAACTAATTATTTTTTAATATTTCCTTCCATCAGCTTGTTCATTCATTTGGTAACTTAGATCCATACATCCATACATATTGATATTTTGAAAGACAATTTTGGGTTGTTTTTCCTAAAATATGCAGTGTATCATTGCATTAACAAAGGAAATTGAAAAGGTACCACGCAAACACACTACCACGAAAACAACACACTTGCAACACCTACATTAACCAGGTCCAGGGATTCCAACGTGCAACACTGAATAAAAATAAAGAAAGCAACTAAAGTAATTTTTGTGTTGTTATTAATGACATACAGGATATGTCTATAGGGGTAATATAGGGGTGTTTGGTTCTCCGCCGACGTAAGCCACGCCATAGACTGTGGTGGCGGTTCTGTGGCTGCTGCTTGGTTCCTGTCAAAACTGTGGCTGCCACTACTACTCCCAGCACAAAATAACACCACACCTGTGCGCTGAAATTCGGCGCCTAACCTTCGGTGCCGCCGTTGTTGCGGCATGGCAACCCATGGCCAGGAACCAAGCAGACCCACAATCTTCTTCTGTGTAAACGACAAGTGTCTATATACCTGCCTAATTATCACCGTGTTTGAGAAAAAAAAACTTCATACTTTACACAATTTATATGGTCAAGCTACACTTGATGGCACACCATCAACTTTGGCCAATATCTGACTGAGTGGTCCCATGTTACCAACATTTCACAGCTGATCTGGTATTATCTGTTACATGCTCACATCTCATATCTTGCATTCAATAGGGAGATCACAGAGAGTGAGCTTCAGCAATCAAGTTCTCCAAATGCAGAAGTTGGCCATGCAGTACCATCTATTTCATTGGCCAAGAAGAAATTTCTTGGAAAATATGCAATATCAGCTGAAGAATTCTCCGAGGAAATGGTACATAATATAAACTTTTGCATAAGGAGTTCTTTTCATTGAAAAGAAAAGCTTTGATGAAACCAGCTGTTAGTATGCTGGTTTTCTTTTCTTTTGGCCTTGTGCTTATGCTCACATTTCTATTTTCAGGTTGGGGCCAAGTCTCGGAATATAGCATACCTCAAAGGAAAAGTACCTTCATGGGTTGGTGTTCCAACGTCAGTTGCGATACCATTTGGCACTTTTGAGAAGGTTTTGTCAGATGGTCTTAATAAGGTCAGTTTCTGGTTCTTTTTTAACATTATACTTGAACAATAGCGCTATATATTTGTTGGAGAAGTCTGTTTCTTTAAAATACACTATTGGGAAGCTATCAATGTGCACTTAAATGTCCACCAATTTCTAAGGGGCCATTTTGGTATTCAAAACACCAATGCATTTTTTCAGAGCCTGCTCTGTAAGTAGCATCTTCAGTAGTATGTATTTCATAGCTTTATATTCTCATTCTACCATGAACTCTAATTTTCTAAAGCTAAACTACATATACGCTTGAAATAAGCTATGATGTTATTATCTTTGATGGTAAATGACCCTACCATGCTCATCGGAAGGTGTCTTTAGACAGGAACAAAGCAAATGATAACAAGAAGCCTCTTCTTAGGGATTTGTTGTGCAGTTTGAACTAGTGTTCTCCCCCCCCCCCCCCCCCCCCCCCCCCCCCTCCTTTTTACAAGACCACGGCTCGTTATTTTTTTATAAAAAAAAAAAAAAAAAGAGAATGTTTATTTTTCTTCCTTCCGCTTGCTGGTTGGGGGGGTGAATAAAGAATA
>Ga0182004_10004309_pt1 | contig 11457 bp, 7 predicted proteins | sample Sormic07211540_1_FD_120479 | JGI IMG/M metagenome (GOLD analysis project Ga0182004, IMG submission 120479) | Endophyte microbial communities from Sorghum bicolor roots, Mead, Nebraska, USA - 072115-40_1 MetaG | ecosystem: Host-associated > Plants > Roots > Unclassified | place: USA: Nebraska...
AGATGGTCACGATCCCAGCTTCCGCGACCGTGCCTGAAGGCCTCACGTTCACCGTCGGCCAGATCACATGGACGACGTGCAGCGGCGGCCTCACGACCACGGTTTCGAAAGAAACTCAGATCCAATCTGAGATCACGCCGTCTCCGACCACACGCGTGGTGGCACCCAGCGCCCGACCACCGTTCCCGCTCTACAAGGGAAAGAAGATCAACTGCTCGGACCTTCTCCAAGCGCTTGATCGCGCTGACTCCAAGCTACTCGAAGCTTCCCAGCTAGTAGACGGAATCCTGCGTCAGCCTGACCAAGCTGATCCAGCGGATTTTTTCAAGTCCCGCCGGCCAACTCGTGTCGGTACACGCGAACGGCCGGGAGCGTCTCTGACGATAACCTCAACCCCAAGGTGGACTGCCGACTAGCTTTCGTCGACACCGGGGAAACAGGCACTGCATGTAAAGAACATGTACCCTATCCCTCAAAATCTCCCTAAGGCAATAGGGAGTAAAAGCCCTTGAAAGAATGACATCATTCCTCCTAGGGCCCGGGGGCTACACCCGGTGGGTGCGCTCGCGCTCGCGCGCACCCCCTGGAAGAAATAAGAACCTCATCCTAGCAGTTTACCCTTAAAAGAGCCTCTAGAGGAGCACCCCGACTCCTCCATAGGCTCGAGGCTACTATTGGGTACCATAAACCGGGATACCCGAACCAAAAGGGAAAAAGCGGCAAAAAGAACCGAGACAAGCCCGGACCCATAGCGCAACCTACGCCTCGACCGAGCCCCTGGCCTCGAGCGCAATCAATGCCTTACCCGAGCCCCTGGCCTCGAGCGCAATCAACGCCTCACCCGAGCCCCTGGCCTCGAGCGCAATCAACGCCTCACCAGAGCCCCTGGCCTCGAGCGCAATCAACGCCTCGACCGAGCCTCTACCTCGGCGCCAGGCTTCTCACACACGGCGGTCGTACCCCTAATGCGACGTGAGCCATGCTTCCCACGTCGTGATAGGGCGCGAAGCCCACTGTTTCACCAACTCCCATCACTGTAACGCCTCACCTCTGTCACTATAAGTGTTGCGTGACAGTAGGAGGAATGGGAGGAGTTAACCCACGCTACTGTAACCATACCCTAGTAATCACTATTTTACTGTTACAGGAAGGGGAACAGGGCCTCGGATCCGACGGCCACGACCCAAATAGGGTTCGGCAATGCTACCAACGGGGACGACCACACCACTACCCATATCACAAGGACAAGGCGGTTGATCTCCACAGTGTTGGCACTGTAGCTCCCCTGCACACTGAGGATAAATTACTAGACTTACACATGTAAAAACCCTGCCCTCTTATGGCTATAAAAGGGGAGGCAAGGCACCCCTTAGGGGACACTAGCACATGAACACTCTAGTTGCCACACACACACACACATAGAGTCAGACGCCCTAGGGCACTGAACACATTCCCTCACGCACTCCCTAAGTCGAGACTTGGGACTTATCCCTCTCTCGCAACAAGCTTGTACCCCCCTACTACAAGCACTTTCGGGTGCAAGGCAATACAGGCTCCGACCCTCACTAGACGTAGGGCATCGTTGGCCCGAACCAGTATAAACCCCCTATGTTTTCTTGCATCACCATTCGGGTTAAGGGGCACGCAGATTCATCAGTTGTCAGAGCCTGGATCCTGAGTCTATACGCCGACAAAAAGTTTTACGGATATGGTGTGAGTTGTTGTAGGGCTCTTGCCCTACTTTCTTCTTCTTAATACAATAAAATGTAGCTCTCCTACATTTTCGAGAAAGAAAAGATGGACTAGAGATGCTCAGGATGGCAACGAATAATCATGGGAAGCAAAAAGAGATCAAAGCAAGCAAACTAAGAAACCAACTATAAAAACCGGCCTAAGTTGTTCTTTTCAAAACACAGCTCACAAAAGTCAAAAACTGATAAAATGACCGTCAGTGACCATAAAATTTTGTGAAGAACTTTGTAACACCATAGATAAGATCTTGACCAAAAATCAGCCCAATTGGAGCAAGTTGGCTGAAATCTTGAGTTCTCTCTTTCCCTCCAATTTTCCTTTTTTGGTGATCTTCATGGTCATTTTTGGGTGATTTTTTACCTCCTGGTTAGCTGAGTTGTAGAGATCTTTGATCTGAAAGTTTTGGGTTGTTCGTGATTAATCTTTAGGTTCTATGACTCCTTGGTAACTTGTCTAGCCACTGGTTTTAACTGATTTCTCACGAGCACCTTGAAATCATCCTTTGGAGGTTACTTGACAAAACCAGAATTTGAGAGAGGGATTTTGAAATTCCTGATCAATTTTTGATATTTTCTAGTTGACCTCTTGGGGATAGAATCTAAATGTGTTATTCAAGGCGTCTGCCAAAGTTTTAGAATTTTGGAGCTTATTTGAATTTATTTCAAATTTTTCTTGGAGAGAATTTTACTGAAAACAGCAAAAACTGTCTCAGGCTAGTTTTGGAAACTAGCTGAGGCCGGTTTTTGAACTTGATTAGATAGCCATAAAATCTTCTTTACAATATTAGATCTAGCCTCCTCCCTTTGTCCTCCCTCTACAGATGAAAAACTAGTGTAAGAGGTGGTCACTCTCTCTAATTCTAATCTCCTCTAAACATGAAACACTTGGCTAGCCTAGGAAGTGACTTGGGGTGGGAGAGATAGCTATCTTGTGCAACCACTGTCCTTATTTATAGGGATATTACATATTTCAAGACTGTTGCTAGATATTTTCCTTGAACTACTTAGCCACAGGGAAAAATGATCCAAAGTGGATTCCGTGCATCAGACAGTCATGACTGTTCACAAAGTTGATGCACCTCGATGGACAAACCTTTCATCTAGGTTTTGAGGCCCAAACAACCAAACTCACTTGGAGTTGCATAGTTGCTATGCCTTCTCCACAATGTTGACGCTTGTCTCATTTGTTTTTATCGCATTCGGCCCTCTTTGGAATTTACCCCATATTGGCCTATGTCCATGTAAATGAGATGTTGTGAAGGGTTTAGTCTCAACTTGGTTGTTAAAGATGGGTTACACCAACATACAATGCTTCTAGAGTCCACCCCATCCTCGGGTTAATCCTTTTACGGAAACTGAGGACGAAAGCGTGAGTGGGATCGTGGCATGTATGGTTCACTCAACGTGTAAAGTGGATCTAAGCTATTTGGACACTGAGGCATTACAAATAGTATTAGATACGACTTTTGCAGCCACGGGTGCATGCGGGTCAGGGACGCAGGCATGGGGCTCATTGTGCCTGTAGGCCCTGTGGGGTGCACTACATGGCACATATGTCGGCATTGGATGCATGGTTTCATGTGCTAAGAGGGAACATTTCTGGTCATTGTTTTTCTAGTTGTGGGTGTGTTAGGCCGACGAGGACGTCGGGCCCTTTGAGGGTAAAGTGCATCCCACCATCTCTAGGTTAATCCTTTTACGCAAAGCAAGAACGAAAGCATAAATAAGATGATGGTAGGTGTGGTTTCACTCAGTGTGAAGAGTGAACCTGAGTTGGACTCTAGGACGTTATAAATGGTATCAGATGGCTATGGGCGCACAAGGGTCTAGAGTGCGGGCATGGGGCTCATTGCGTGTGTAGGCCATGTGGCGTGCATGGCATGACACATGTGTGGTAGAACTGGGCGTATGGTCGTGTGTGCTAAGAGGGAACATTTCTGGTCATCATTTGTCTAGTTGTGGGTGTGTTGGGCCAACAAGGATGTCGTGCCCTAGGTGGGTGTATGTCACATCTGACCAAGAATTTTTCCCATAGTGGCCCAAGTGCATATTAATAAGATTTTATGGAGGGTTTAGTCCCATCATGATTGTTAAGGTAAGTTAAACCAATATATAAGGCTTGTATAGTCCATTCCACAATCTTCGGGTCAATTTTTTTACATGAAGCAACGACAAAGGAGTAAGTGGGATGATGGTAGGTGTGATTTTGCTCAGTGTATAGAGTGGATCTAAACCGTTTGGACTCTGGGGTGTTGCAGTCCTCGATTGTCCGATCATCAGCACGTCTGCCTTGACTTGGTCTCATTGCCTTCTTGACTTTGATAAACACCGTTTTCACTACCATCATCGCTTGTACACTTGCTTATCGACGTATCCAAGTGCTACCCATCCACGGTCCTTCCTTTTGCCCTCGACCCCTCGGTCTAAGCCTTCACGTCTGCCCTTCACCGCTGTCAGTTCATCATGTACAGACTTCTCGCTTAACCTTCTCTATTACCATTGACCATCACACGATCAACACATGCACATCATGAAGACAAGAGACATTATGTATGCATAAACCTCACGCTATGGTTAGTCTCAACACATTAAACCAAAGCTCCGATCACCTCTTGATAAATACTCCCTCCAAACCTAGATTAGATGACGTTGTGAACTTCCTCCGTGCTTCCGCAAAAAATGACATCGTGGGCTTCGAAGGGTCCGATGGACTGGACTGCCCTTGTCTTTCGGTCTTCCGCCCGCGCAACGTGAACGGACGGGTGTCTCCCACGCTAACGGACGCGTGTCTCCTAGTCTTCGGCCTGCGGCCTGCATTCTCCCATGCATGCTAACCGACGCCTGCTGCCATGCATGCTAACGGAAGGAAGCTAGCGGCCGGACGTCTCCCATGCATGCTAACGGACGGAGGCCCATACATGCTAACAGACGGAAGTCTGCTCCCATACATGCTAAAAAGGCGCAGGCAATGGGATTCGAACGCCTACCCTTGCCCACAAGCACCTTGAAACCAACCCAAGAGAACCTCTCGTGTCTAGAGAACACCTTCGGCCCTATTTAATAAGGGCAAAACCGGAAGATTAGCTCCTAATTAATGGCTCATTGGTAAGCACAATCATGTCCTAAACGTCATCTAATCCTGGTATGGAGGGAGTACTCAATCATGTGGAATGTGAACCATTTATTTGCACGACTTTATCTTGTCTTGAGCAACAAAATTAAAGCTCGTGAAAGCTCTACTTTGACTCTGAGAAGCCCACTTCATTCCTCTTTGGCTCGGCTTCAACACTGTCCTATCACCTATATTTTGACATTTAAGCACAATTTATTCCGATGGCCATGTTAGCATGAATGACCATGGTTCGAAATACAGTCATCGTCCGAAACTGTCCAGAACGAACACGGAAAGCGTGCATAATTATTTTGTTTCCAGATCGAAAAAAAAGGCAGGCGTCACGAAGCGAGTGTTGTTCGAGAAAAAAAAAACGAAGCGAGTGTCAGTGAGTTCCATTAATTTAATCGTCAGGTTTCGATTAATTAATCACCAGGAAAATGGATTCGGTTATTAAGTCCTCAATCCTCATCAGCGTTCCACTGATCCGCATCCGTGGGAACGGCACTAGCAGCCACAGAGAAATTCTTTTCGTCGATCAGTGGCCAGTGCAGGAAATTAGCGTTTGCAGTGCAGGAATCCCGGCGCTTTCTCCACACTTTCCTGCTCCCATCAAAAAACATGAAGCAACGTACATAATTAGGGGCTCACACCGTTGCAACTTGCACGGTAATTTCGTTTTATAAACTTTAGAACTAACCGCATCACCCTTTTTTCCTATTATAAGATAGAAAAATGGCATAAGAGGTCAAGCGAATCTGAGCTATTGATTTTTTTTCTAAATGACAAGATTTAACAAGATAATATATTCAGCATGTAAGAATTATCCGTTCGCTCCTTAACGTGTCATCAGTAAAGGTTTGTTTTTTGGAAAATAAAAAATAAAATGTTACATATGTATGGTGCACCACATTATATAGTCAATTTAAGTTATTCTTGAAGAATTTTTATTAATAGACCAAGCCACGACAAAAGATGTGATATTTTGCACAAATTTGAGAATAAAACGAGTGGTCCAATTTAATGTTAAAAAAGTCAAACATTTTATAATTTGGGATGATTGAGTAGAAGCTAGAACATTGTTCCATTACTTTTTTTTACACCCACCATGTAGATTCATTCATATGCATATTTATTTTTTAGATCCGATAAAATATTTTACATGTTTTTCCTATCTTCCAAAATGAAAATAACATATAAAATATATTTCTTCAAATTAAGAGTCCAAAATTTAAGCTATACTTATAGACCAGCACTCAATATTTTTATATTCCCTTCATCTGGAAAAGAACAAATATAGTACTGGCCTTGTTTAGTTCACCCCAAAATCAAAAAGTTTTCAAGATTCCTCGTCACATCGAATCTTGCGGCACATGCATGGAGCATTAAATATAAATAAAAATAAAAACTAATTGCACAATTTACCTGTAAATCGCGAGATGAATATTTTGAGCCTAGTTACTCCATGATTGGATAATGTTTGTCAAATAAAAGCAAAAGGGGTACAATACCCTAACCCAAAAAGATTTGGAAACTAAACAAGGCCTTAAGTCAAAATATCTTAAATTTGATCAAAATTTATATAAAAGGTTGCTTATATAGTAACAAATAAGTATCCCAATACTATGATCTTTCAATAGCATACAACAACTGATATGACTTTTTAAATTAAAGGTTCGGTTGTGATAATAAACTGATATGTGTAAAATTCGACAGCAAAAAAAAAAAGATAAATGCCGATATAAACAACATGTGTACCCAATTGTAGCTACGAAGGAAACATTTGTTTTCCCTATATGCCATTAAGAAAGATGGTCTCTTCCTTCATATCATTAAAAAGTTGGAGCGGATCTCTGTGTCATGACATTTATCTTCGCACACCATTCCGTCTGCCTTTCATTTGGCCGGTTCTAACTTTTTAATGGTATGGAGTAAGGGACCATCTTGGTTAATGGCATACATGAAAAACCATCTTCCTCATAGTTGTCTAGAGTTAAACTCGAGTACCATCACCACGAGCCTCAACGGGCTGTTGTTTGCTTTGAGAAATTGGTTAGCTCGTGCGCTTTCAGCGTTGCTGGAGTTGCTGCGCAGGCCAGGCAATACAGGGCCCCGCCGCCGGCCGGCGTTCCCCAATTCCCAGTCCCAGCGTCCGCCAACGGTGCTCAACACCCTCCCCAGATTCCGCTCTCGCTACTCCACGGAATCCCCACAGCCGCCGAGCACAACTAAGCCATGACACTGCAGCCCCTGTCCACGGAATCCGGTAGCAGACTAGCAGATTGAGCTTCAAGAGGCGGAAGGGCGTCCACACCTGCACGTCGCGTCGCATCGCATCTTCCTGTTGCCCCAGTACGTCCTTCTGGCCCAAGGTATACTAAATTCTTGCTCTTTTTTTCCCTTTTACAAAGCAAGCAGGGGAGGGTACAGGAGATGGGATTTGCGGATTGGAAGTTGTTCCTCTGTTTCGTGCTTCGTAGACAAGAGGGTCTGTTATTTATTCTAGATCTAGTTTACTTGTTGATGCTTAACTTGTAACCTTGCGTGTTGCTTCTCTGAGAAACATTGCTTGCAGTTTACTGGGCCAGTGAGATGGGAATTTTTAGATAGCCTTGTCCTTGGAAAATTAAAGTTTACTAAAGAAACCCAAGACTTCTAGGTCCAAACAGCCTCTGTGCCACATATGATTTCATATATGGTGCACTTTAAAATTCAGATTTTTGTCATGGGCATTGGTCAATATATGGTGCCCCTAATGTTCCTAACATTATAAAATTATGAAAAATAATCTATAGTAGTCTTCTAAATTCTCATACAAGTCACTGGCTTCCACCATTAGTAAAAATAAATTAAATAAAGGAAGACATATGGATCTAAATGCCTGCCTCGTCATTTTAAAGATAATGTCCCCAAGTAATTGTTTTTCCTACTTGCCATCTTCAGCCATTATTAATATAGGGGGAAAAAACTAAGGCCTTGTTTAGTTCACCCCAAAAACCAAAACGTTTTCAAGATTCTCCGTCACATCGAATCTTGCGACACATGCATAAAGTATTAAATATAGACAAAAACAAAAACTAATTACACAGTTTGACTGTAAATCGCGAGACGAATCTTTTAACCCTAGTTAGTCTATGATTGGACAATATTTGTCACAAACAAACAAACAAAAGTGCTACAGTAGTGAAATCCAAAAAGTTTTCGCATCTAAACAAGGCCCAACTCAACACATAGATTTATGATCTTTGTTACACCATGTATACTTGTATGTATGAAGCAATGGATGTAACGTAAGTCTGAACTAAACATATGTCACACACGCATCGATGTGTGATAGAAAAGTGAAAAACTATGAATGGGCATAGGAAAGCATATATTTAGTTGGTGCTAAACTCTATTACAACCAGACAAAGATGAGAAAGTATTAAAATAAGAACAAATGTAAAAAAAAAGATATGCAATTCTGGTTAGCTATGGGTATCACATTTATCCTTGTCGCTTAGGATTACTTGCCTGTGCAGGAGCACGTTTTGATGGACTAGCACAAATCAGATGTGCATAGCACCTAGCACAAGAGATCGTGTACTCTAATGGAGAAAGATCGGTTCCTACAATTGGTCAAAACTTTAGGCACATCGACATATCAACTCCATGAGACCTGGAATTAACATGAACCAGTAATAAGAAACTATGAGAGACGACATCTACAGAATATCACGCAAGGAATCAGGGGACAGCAAGCATGAAATTAAAATAAGATAATTGAATTACAGTGTCAATGCACACGTCCATTATATACCACAGATGCATAAAACTTTTGCAGTACAGAGTAAACACACTCGAGTCAATTCAGCATTTTTGCTATATATGTTCACCCCTTAGTTTTCTCCAAGTAGATTTTGACATCGAGAAGCAACAATTATCTTTACACTGCCATGGACGCAGATGTTTTAGTTCAAATGCCTAGAGTGTAGGTAAATGAATCGGGAAGGTTTAAATGAAAAACACCAGTCATTTAGTCCTGGTCCTGCTCTGGTGCCAGAATCAGCAAGCAGCAGACCGATTGTCAGTATGCATCAGGACAAACATGGTTCCTCCAGTTTCAAAGCAGGTGTCTTAGGATGCTGGCTAAGTTGATTCTCCACGTCCACCTTATCTGTTTTGTTAAAGGAACCCAAATACCGCACCTCCTGGAGTTTTCCTTTAGAGAGACTCTTTAGCTCAGCAAACTTCACTGCCGACCCACAGCATTTAGCTGTCAGCAGATTTTCCATTGCTAATGATCCAAAGGATACATTTAACTCAGAGTTACAAGCAATCTCAAGTATCCTGACGTTCAAATAACTGCTGCTCTACTCCATTCACCTTGACACAGAAGTTAAGGTCACCATCACCATTTTCAAGTGGCCTGATATCAAGACGCAGAATACATAGTCCTTTTATTTCCCCAAGAACTTCACTTATGTTAACATTTTTTATATGGCCATATTCACATGTAACTTTGTGAGTTTAGCAAGATCTTTGATCCATGGTGGCACCACTTTTGCAAGACCATATAGTTTAAGGCTCTGAAGTTTTTCCAGATGTTTCTGCGGAGGCCAGAACATGTCATTCAAACATGGTTTGTTATTGCCCATGCAGAGCCAAACTGATAAGGATTCCAAATGAACGTGGTCTGAGATGGTGGAACAGAACTCTTTGCTGTTTTTCTTGTTGATGCCGGTCACTTCGAGCTTGTGCAATTGAGTGAGCTTCTTGAGCTCTTTCAGGATGGCCTCTCCCCCTGAAAAACCAATGTTGACAGCACCAAGAGTGTGCAAGGCTGTAAGTTTATCAATCTCTGCAGGCACCTTAATAACACCTACATGACAAGATCTACAGCAGCTAGGCAACCAAGAGAAATGAGCATATGGTACTGATGGTTCCTTAGCTGTGCCAGCACGGATGTACTGCAGCTTGGTAAGCTTGGTGATGGATGGTGGCAAAGTGACTATGGAGGTGCCCCTGACATCCAGAGTTTCAAGCTGCCTCAGACCAGCAAATGAGCCTGGCAGATAGTAGATCTCTCTTATTCCTCTCAGAGAGAGGAACTTGAGGCGAGGAAGCAGCTTCATCATCTGCTCCAGGTATTTATATGTCACACCTGTTGAATTCTCGAGATCAAGCACCCGGAGCACCCTCATAGTTTCACTGATGAAGAAAGGCTTCCACTGTCCAAACACAGCGAGGGAGCGTAGCCTTGAAAAGTCAATACTACTGAACACAATCTTGTCTCTGTCCCAGTTTTCCTTTATGACAAGGTGCTGTCCTGTGCGTTGACTGGTCAATATGCACCTGTCCTCATCCTTTCGCCTTGATATGATGTACTCACGGAAGAAGCCGTTAACTTGGCACAAGACCATTCTTGTATCTGCAGTTGTGACTGAATGTGGTGTCTGCTGGATGATACTCAGATCAAGGAGCATCAAGAAGAATTTTTCCCCATTATCCTCAGCTGACCTGTTGGATGTGTCCCTCGAGCAACCCTCTGCGATCCACCGCCTCACTAGACGCCTTCGTTGAATGCTTTGGCCTTGCGGGAAAATGGATAGGTAGAGGATACATGGGCTTAAGATAATCTGGGCAAGTACGGAAGTAGGAATGCATCCACAGTCCACGCAGGTTGTCAAATTCTGGTTTGGTCTCTAGATCATGCATAAATCTGTCACTAAGATTCATTGCAGTTTTCATCCAGCTGACTGTCATGGGTGCCAAAAAGTCAGCTACAGCAACTTTTACTTTGGGAAGTCCGCCACACTTGGAAATAAGTTTTCGTAGCTTGGGATCTTCAGAATCCCTTAAAGCAGATGAATCTGGAAATTTCCCTACCTATATTATTGAAAAGAAGTTATATTAGTAATAATTATTATATTTTCCTTCTTAATGAAATGACATGCAGCTCTCCAACATTGTTTGAGAAAAGAAAAGTAATAATTATTGTATCAACTAATCACACTTTAGATTTGGTTTTAGTTTGTGCTGTTAGCATGCATAAACTCATTGAAAAATTGGAAAAATTACATGTGCAAGGCCCTGTTTGTTTCATCCTTCAAATTGTGGATCGCAGCTTGTTGTCTGTTATAATCTGTCAGTTTTTATTTAGAAAAAAATATAGTTTTGTTGAAATATTGTGACATATCTATATTGATAGTATGATTGTAATTTGTCTATTTGTTTATAAAATCAATACTACTGAATATATAATTCTTTAATAGAGAATTTTTTTATTCATGGTCCTAGAATTGTTCTGAACTTTTATCATACCATATGGATATGGAGTTTTGTTAAGCATACTAAAGTACATTTTCTGAAGACTTGGATAAGATCATTCTGCGTCTTTTATAAGAAGTCCGGATAACCATAACAACAGGGAAAAAAAACTTGGATAAAACTACATTGGTGCAAAAGAAAATGTTCACATCATTTTTCATGTTTTGCAAAACATTCTCCCGGTGGAGGGAGGCACGGGGGGGGGGGGGGGGGGGGGGGGCGGGGGGGAAGAAAAACACAAATAAGTATATGGTACAAGAGTGTGGAAACAAAAAAAAAAAAAAG
>Ga0182004_10004310_pt1 | contig 11456 bp, 12 predicted proteins | sample Sormic07211540_1_FD_120479 | JGI IMG/M metagenome (GOLD analysis project Ga0182004, IMG submission 120479) | Endophyte microbial communities from Sorghum bicolor roots, Mead, Nebraska, USA - 072115-40_1 MetaG | ecosystem: Host-associated > Plants > Roots > Unclassified | place: USA: Nebraska...
ATTTTTCATATCCAAACCATTCTAATTTCATGAACCATAAATAAAAAAAATTAAAAAGCAAATCCTAGATCTAGAACTAGATCTACACATACATGATAAAGTGAAATATATCACCACTAAAATGAAGCAAGATCGACCAATAAAGAGGGCAAGCTCATATCTCTAACTAATTCCAACTAATAGCTTAAGAACAAGGGTCTAATTTGCTCCATACAAAGCTCAAGCACTATGGAAGAGAGAGAAAAGCAAAACTCAAATTACTCACTAACCAACCACTAAAAACTTTAATTAAAGTGTTGGAATAGCATTTTCTTACTTTTCCAAGCTTCCCATCATAGTTTTTGAGACCAAAACCTCCCCCCTCACTAGAGCAATTTTTAGGAGGTGCCCAAGGCCTCCCAACCTTATCTCCTCGGGTTGGAGTGAGTGACCCGAGGAGGAAGAAGGGTGCAGCATATATACAGCCGTGATTTGTAAGGGCGGCTGCCAGCCGCCCTTAGAAATACCACAATAAGAGCGGCTAGATCACGAGCCGCCCTTACAAATCGCACAGTAAGGACGGTTGGATCAACAACAGTCTTTATAAATGCAGCCATTTGTAAGGGCGGCTCGTGTTACCAGCCGCCCTTACTGTAGTATTTGTAAGGGTGGCTCGTGATCAAGAAGCCAGGTGCTGATGGAAAATCCACTGTAACGACAGTTACATCACCAGCCACCCTTACAGTGGAATTACCCTGGCTCTTACAAAAATTCTGTAGTAGTGCGCGCAGGAGCATGGCCTCCTCGGCACCAGCGACAAACATGGCTGTTCCATGCCTCCTCCTGCTCATGCTCCTCTACTTCCAAAGCGGTGGAGGACGTGGATCCCCGGCCACAGACGAGCTGCGCCACATCTCTTCGTGCGCGGCCGCCACCGCCACCAGCCTCTGCCGTTACCGGCGCCCCCCAGGAGCAGCGGATCGGTGCCTAGGGCCCACCTGGCCCTCTTCTGCAGTTGCCTTCCTGTGCGCGTGGTGCCATGCCACACGACGGCGCATGTGGACACACGGGGAGTCGAGCCGGGCACCCGTGGCCAGACCTGCCATGACCAACCCCGCACACGCGCGCGCAGCAGAAGCAGCTACGTGCTCCGGCGGCACATTGAGTGCGAAGGTCGGCGAGGGGAGGCGCTCGAGCGGGGCAGCTACTAGCTACGCCCGTGGGTGCTCGCTTTGTGGCCGAGGGTGGTCCGTGGCGTTGTGCCCACACACGCAGCCACACCGCTATGGCTTGATGACATCGACGTGCTCTAGCAGGGAGAGACAGAGATGAGAGGCGCGTAGGCCGAGATACATCTTGACCATTGCCGGCCATGGCTGGAGCTTAATCGAGAGGAAGAGACGGACGAAGAAGAAAGGGGTAACGAAGTCAATTCACATCTGACAGACATGCATGCTGACATGCCTAGGTCTCCTGCCACGTATGCAAAAATGGCTTAAAATTATGAAATCTTCACTAATGATGGCAAATATGTATGAGCAACTGTAAGAGTGCTATCTGGAGAGGTGTCCCCCGTTATAATGGTAAAAAGTTAAATATCTAATTTTTTTGCTAGCCTAGTTTGAAAACTCCAATCCCTCTAGGATGTGGACTTTTTTTTCTAGATAGGTAATCCATAGGAATGCTATTTTGTATATCTTAGGCTCCATTTGGGAAACTCAACTTCACAAGTGGAACTGCTTTTTTAGTTTTAGTTTCACGAACAATTTTCTCGGTGAAGCTAAAGCTGTTTTGGAGGCCCGTTTGGCAAAACAGTTATGCGTATACAAAATAGACTTTCACAGGATTCCACACAGGACCCACAAATGTGCGCTGAAGACGTGAAAGTTACTATTTTCAGCTTTATTCGGCCTCATTCGCATGTGAGAGCATGATTTAAGAAGAATTATGAGTAATAAAAAAGACCCGTTTGGCAAAAAAAAAGCAGCTTACAAGAGTTCATGAAATTGTTAGTGAAGCTTTTCTCTCTTGTTTTCTTCTTCTTTCTTTGTGTGCCTTGGTGGTGTGGTCAACCCCTGGGTGGCTCCTCTCTCTGTAATTGTTTTTGGTGTCATTTATGCAGCTCTTTGGTGTTTGGTGTTTTTTTCCATGGTTTTTGTTTTAAAAAAATAGTTTCTATATTAGTGTCCACATTTAGCTGACATAAAACATGTGATTTTTAGCATTGGGACTCCCCTTAAACTAAAAATAGAGGAGGGTCACTATAACTTGTGTCTAGCTTTTGACCAACCTGTAATTATTTTAATCCGCATGAGAAAGGCATGGACAACTACTATGGCTTGATGTTTTTCCTTTTGAGATCTTGATCGCCAATGAAAGAGATTAGCATGTCATGCACTATACAACGAAAGTTGCCGGCAAAAAAATTGAGGCAAGAAAAACCAGACAAATTGCTATCGATGAGGTTTTTGCTGGCCCCATAACGGGGTTGCTTATGCAGTGATGGATATAGAATTTAGCGCAGCTGCGTAGGGCACCGTATAAATTTTTTTGTGCGCAGCTCGATAAAAGCCATTTAACAATTTGGTGAACAAGAACTAAATAACATAAGTCTTAAATTTACTTAATTACAATATATAGTTAAAAATATAGGCATAAAAGAGACCTACAATATTAATGTACTAGTGAACATGCCATGGTAGCAAAGTATCTAGAGAGAGCATCCAACATCAACGGCGGCAAAGCATCTGCCAGCGAAGACCAAGCGACCATGGTGCCCAAGTATCCGCCAAGTAGAGGGCCAACACTCTCTCAGCAACAAAACATTTCTACCAGATAGGAGACCAAAGAGCTAATGGTAGCAAAGCATCCGCTAAGGATTTCACTGATGGCCAAGCATCTGTCGAGAAAGAAGCAAAAACGCCCACTGCGACAAAGCATCCACAAAGTGGAACAATCATGACACTCTCGGTAGCAAAGCATTTACCAAATAAGATACCAACAACAATGGCGAAAAAGTATCTACCAGAGATGATAACGACAAAGCATTCTCTATGAAAGCCAAACAATGATGACAAAGTCAAGAGCTACAAGACACAAACCATTGTGAGTAGAGCATAGACACACATTGGCACAACGAGAAACTCCACCAGGAGCCGATGGCATAGAAGGAACAACGGATTTCGATGACACCATACGTGGGACAAGCAAGCTCCAGCAGCCAAGGGGGTAGGGGAGCAAGCGACGAGACGTAGGTGATTCTTCAGTGATGCCTTTAGGAAGGTAGGTGATGCCAAGGGTAGCACTATACTTGGCTAAATGGGTCAGGCACGTTGGGCCAACATTGGCATCACCCTAAAAAGCCCGGCTCAGCCTAGCTCCCATCGTGCCCATGCCCAGCTTGACCTGATCATAATACTTGATGGACTTGATTTATTTAATTTATTGATCTATTTCCCTCTCAGTTTGTGACTGCTGAGTTCCTTTCGATCTGCGTTTGCTATGAATTTGGGGCTAAACTTTGATAGTTCCTAGAACAACACTAGCACGATGGCCGCCGTGCTCATCGGCATGGCACGACTAAGATGTTGTCGTGGTGTGCCTAGGCCAAGACCGCAACACAATGACACTATGTGGCACGACATGACTAAGCTATCGTCCCTTGCCATGCTCATTCCTGTGTCGTGTCGTGTAGCCCGGTTGGCCATGTATAAAGATAAAGGCATCAAAGGCTAGGCTTACGCCCAGAATCCAGTGCCATCAATGTAGAATGAAGCATGAGGTTCTTCAATGACATCTCAAAGGCGGAATGTGGTGCTTGAGGTGTCACTGCCCAAACTGGGCTGAGCTTGCGCCCAGAAGACCATGTATCCAATAGCGTCCCCCAATGTTGCCACCGCACGAAGAAGTAGGAACCGACACTGTCTACATAGTATTAACACCGAATTGCAGTGGAATTGAAATTACAATGACTCAACGAGCATCGCTCTTCTCTGACACAACCGACACAACCGACCAATTTCTTCTTCGTCCTTCCTACCTCTCTCTCACGCTACTAGCACCTAATTAACATTCTCTTGTGCACTGATTACACATGACTCTATCACTCATAGGGCCGGCTCTATAATTTGAGGGCCCTTGGGCAAGCAATAAGATAAGAGCCTGTTGAATGAGATCACATCTGCTATCCATCATTGTTGTTGGTTGCATCGTCTCGCAGTAGTGGTGGTGCCACAGCGAGCTAGTGAGTCTGCGACTTGGCAACTAGCATCGGTCGTTGCTGACTCGGCTTCCATGTTTGCATGTGCATTGATGCCTCAATGATCAATCGATAGGAGATTTTGGGATTTGGGAATTTGAAAGAGAATAAGAAGGCCTCGTTTAGTTCACAAAAAAGTTTAGATTTGGTTATTGTAGCATTTTTATTTCATTTGAAAATTAATGTCCAATTATGGACTAATTAGGCTCAAAAGATTCGTCTCGCAAAATACATATAAACTATGTAATTATTTATTTTTTATCTATATTTAATGTTCTATGCATGTGTCTAAAGATTCCCAAAATAAAAATAAAATTTTTAAGAACTAAACATGGCTGAATTAGGAAGCATTGGTGGTTTGGCGCTGGTAGAAAATAAATCGTCCTCTAGTCTCTTGATTTCGCTGCTTGTGCTCTAATGCTTCCAAGTTACATACAATAGGAAGACTGGAAGACACCTACAATGGAATTTTAAAGACTTATATGTGTTAGTCATGCTAAATAAAAAATTATATATACTAAATATTTATATTATTTTGGGCCCCCTAGCTCCATAGGCCCGTGGCGGTCGCACTGCCTGCCCACCCCCTAGAGCCGGGCCTGGTCACTCATTCCAACCCTCGATAACGCTTGCTGGGCTAAACCGTTTGACTTGGCCTTCCCAAGTGCCACTTCTTTATCATAGCCAGCAATAAGGATGAAAACATAACGGAAATATTTGAAATCGACCGTTTTTGTTTTCTATATTATGATACCGTTTTTAAATTTTGTTAAACATAAAAATTTATCAATTTCAGTTGGTTTCACAATCATTTTTAATTATTTTTTTGCATTCTTTGATTTCTAAAATATAGAAATATTCTAAACCAACCGTGTTTGTTTTCTATATCATAATTCTGTTTTCGACCATACCTTCCCGCCTTCTCCTTCTTGTGACTAGTACTCAGTCCAACAAGAATGTTCTCCTGTCATGACACACTTGCGAATCGAGCTGTGGCCAAACAGATTCCACCGCTGAAGCCGTGTACTCGTGCAAGCACCAGAATTGCCATGGAGGTTGGTCGCACATTGGCCCTGCCGTGCCTTCGTCGTATTGATTGGAATCGTCCCAGCGGACAGAAAAAACTGCCGCTTGCAATTGCCATGGCACGCAACCTATATTATTATAAGATATAAGGGATTGTAGAGATTACTCATTCTATCAAAATAATAATAAAAGTTTTAAATATTTACTCAAAATCCACCGTCTTTTTCCTTCAAATGCACGAGATCCTCCCTTGTCACCTATCTACTTTAAAAGTATTGATTGATAATCTGTCTAGGGACAAGCAAAAAAACATATACTACTAATAATAGGAGATCATCTATGGAGAAGTCAGACAAGTAATCCGATGTGCAACTTAAGGTTGGAGAATGTGCTTTACACTAATTTTTACTATCAATTGCTTAATTCGTTCCAGATATACACAATCCGGTCATTGTTCCTCCACATCACAAATCCAAAGTCATACCAAATACGTATACTATACGCACAAACAAGTACACTACCCAACACTATCCGGCCATTGTTCCTCTGCACCATAAATCCAAAGTCATACCAATTAAATACGTATACTACACGCCCAAACATGTACACTACCTAGCTAGCCGTGCTAAGTCTAAAATCCATAATAAAAAGAGACTCCAATGTCATCATTTACCTTGCTTACGAAATCGGCATCTGAATACGAATAAAACTTCACTCGAAGCTTACATGTCCGCATCCTAGACGGTTATGATACGAAGACTGTTGACAGAGTGGCTGCTAGGATCTCTGGTTGGAAGGGGACTCTTCTGAATGCGGCTGGCCGCGCAGCGCTCGTCACTCCAATGTTGGCCACCATTCCTATTCATATGTCCATGGTGCTGTGTCTCTTGGCATGGGCAATTGAGACTATCGACAAGTTGAGGAGAGGTTTTATTTGGGCTGGAGCAGACAAAGTTTCGGGTGGTCGCTGTAAAGTTGCTTGGCCGGTGGTGTCTTTGCCAAAGGAGCTTGGTGGCCTTGGCATTTCTGATTTGAGGAAGGCTGGGATGGCTCTCCGTGCAAGATGGGTCTAGAAAGAACGGATTCAGGGCCTCTACCCTTCAACAAATGAGCGTGCTGTGCTTGCTCTGTTCCAGGTTGCTACCTCCTTCTCTGTGGGGGATGGTGCTTCCACTTTCTTCTGGACCGATAGATGGATGCATGGCTCCAGCCTGCAGTTCCAAGCGCCCACAGTGTTTGCGGCTGTGCAGCCGCACAAGTTGAGGAGCACGGTGGCAGAAGCGATGCAGATCAACAATTGGGTAAGGCACATCAGCGGAGCAGTTACAGTGCAAATGATGATTGAGGTGGCTTGGATTTGTAACCGGATCGATAAGGTGCATCTCTCAGCTGAACCTGATTCCTTCTCCTAGAAGTTGTCTGCCAACCAATGCTACTCCGCGGCGTCGGCCTACTCGGTCTTGTTCTTCGGCGCCTGCGCTCCGGTGGGGGCAAAGCACATTTGGAAGACTTCCGCGCCGCCTCGGGTGAGATTCTTCTTTTGGCTCGTCCTCCACGACCGCTGCTGGACGGCGTACCGAAGATGGAGGCACGGCCTGCAAGACTCCAACTCTTGCATCATGTGTGATCAGGCGCCCGAAACTATCCACCACATCATCCTAGGTTGCTCTTTTAGCCGTGAGGTCTGGCATGCCTGCCTCTCCCATGGTGCAGCTCCAGTCCTTCGTGCTTGTTCGGGAAGAATCTGTCCTTGAATGGTGGTTGATGCAGCGCAAGTGCGTTCCCAAGCAACTTAGAAAGGGCTTTGACTCTCTCGTCTTCCTTATCGGGTGGTCGCTGTGGAAGGAGCGTAACTCAAGAATGTTTGATGGCCGCACCGCCTCCGTGCAGCAGCTCCAGGCAAGTATCCGTGATGAGGCTCTAGCGTGGTGTGCTGCTGGCCACAAGCAGCTGAAGTTTTTGCTTTCTAGGTTGGGGCTTTGCTAGAGTTTTAGGACCCACATGTTGCTCGTTGTTCTTCACAGACTGTTTTTCTTAGACTTCCTTGTTAACTGGTGGTGGTTAGCGTGCCGAGCTGCGGCTCTGGTCGCTGAGTATTTTTTTTGGGTCTTGCTGTTGTTCTCTGCAGCAAATGGTAGCTTTTGGGTGGGCTTCGGTAACCGTGGTTACCGTCCCTATTTTGTAACTTTTTGTTTAAACTCTTAATGCATTACATGTCTACAGCGTGTTCTATAAAAAAGACTTCATCCACGTGTCCACATCCATACAAATGCCTCGGAGCTCACACCACTGTGTTCAATTAATAATAATAACACACGAGCATATATCTAACAGTAAAGAAAGATGTTAGTCGTACTTGGACCATGGAGGACCCAAGGGAATTTACACCAGCTTTGTACTCAAGTTGGCATCAAGCATTTGAGTAGTACAGCAAGCAGAGGACGTGTCATGGTTCGTGGACTGTCTTTTGGGCCATTCTCACGTAGCAGAGTTTGCAGGCCGAGCTTGACTTGGGCCATGGGAACATTCAACCTTGCACTACAAAAGGAAAGCCGGCATCGGCAAAAACGGCCTTGGAGTCTTGGAGATCAAAACACCGGACCGACAGCGAGCTGCGGCTCGAAGGGAGCCTCTTCCCCTCTCTTTTTCGTCCTTCCAAATAATGGCCGAGCTTAATATGGGCTTTCACTCCAAAAACTAAAAAAAATTTAAAATTCCCTGTCACATCAAATCTTTCGCCACATGCATGAAGCATTAAATATAGATGAAAATAAAAACTAATTGTACAGTTTAACTGTAAAATCGCGAGACGAATTTTTTGATCCTAGTTAGTCTATGATTGGACAATATTTGCCACAAACAAACGAAAGTGCTACAGTAGCGAAAACCAAAATCTTTTCGCATCTAAACAAGGCCATGGACTAAAAATGCTTTTAGTGATGTACTCTATGTATAAATTCAAACAAATATTTTGTCCAGATTCATATCATGAACTTTTAATTTTTTTTGGGGTAGAGAGAATATTTAATTTAATTTGACTAAAGTACTAAGAAAATTCTAATCTGCTCCCTACATACACATTTTAAGCCGTATTTAGCTCCCTCTTTGTTCATGGCCAAGCTCTGCAACTGTTCTCACTAGTCACTACCTTCTCTTGTATCAGAGTGTTCTTAAACTCGATTTCTGTTATACTAGGAAAAACTCGATTTGTGCTTGGGTTTCGTTGAATCCACATGGAGGTTCGTGATAAGAATCAAGATAACTTATCTTGTAATTGAGACACATCTGGAAGATGCAGACCAAGCAGACAAGCTGGCCGGCACAGTCGACACTGGCTTGGACCTTCGTTTCCTTGCTGCCGTGCTGATTAAAATTCAAACGGCTAAGACTGTCTCCAATAGTCTGAACCCATACTAACGATGCATTTATCAATTTGGGTCAAGCACAGTAAAAAAGTACGAGACCCATAACTTTCCCTCTCCAACAATAGACGCAGCGGATATCCTTCCTCCTTTTGCGAGCGCTGAGCTTGGACTCTGCTGCTGCCGCCGCCTCCTCCTCTTCCCTTCCTATCGCGGCCTTTCCTGGAGCAGATCCGCCCTTGAGCAGATCCACAGCGGCCTTCTCCTCCACCTCCCCTCGTGGATCCCCTCTGGGCGGTGGTGTGGCCATTGGCGGGGACCGGTGGGGCGGATCCGACCGGCGAGCGGTGGCACGAACCGACAAGCGGTGATGTGGATGCGACCTCCCCCATCGGAGGTTCCAGGTGCGCTTGCAGCTGCCTCTACGCGGAGCTCCCAGTCTCGGGTCCGTCATGGTCACCCCAGCAGCTCCCCATCGCGGGCCCACCATTGTCGATGGCACAAATTTGGGTCGAGGAGAGAGAGCGATGCAATTTTGGGTTCCCTCTCACCTCCGACGCAAAATGGGTGCTTGCATTGCGTTTCTTTGTTGGAGGGCATTTTTTTCACTGTACACTAGGCATTTTAGGTGCATAGCCTTTTGCATTCGTTGTTGGAGACAGTATAAAAGCATACTCCCTCGACCCTTTTTATCTATGTAGCTCTAGTATTCGTGTTGATCAAATTTTCTTAAATTTATCTACATTTGTTAAAATATTATCAACATTTGTATCTTTAAATAAGTTTATTATATTATATGTTATAAATATATTTTTTTCCTATATATATTTTTGTCGAGGTTGAATATATTTGAATTTTTAAAAACAAGAACAACAGTTAGAAAAAGACAAAGGGAGTAGTGGTTGTTGTATGTATAGATATTTATAATGCTCATCTATAAGTCTATCTATATAATATATAGTTGGTTATTAGAATACTACTCATAGATTTTTTAGAGCTCATGCATTAGTAGGTTGTGAACTTACATTTCATTTATCCTCTCCCTTATCTCTCTCTGCCACCAGCTAAGACTGACTCCAATAGCATAGCCATTACGCAACCCATAGCCAAAATACGTCGTGCACAGTATTCCAGGGGCAAAAAACAGGCTCCAACGGAGCAGGCAAACACATGAGCCATTTTGGGTCAGGTGTGACACAGAACACAAATATGCGTCCTCCTTCCATCTCTTTGCGTCTCCATTCACACAACGCTAGGCCCACCACCGAAGGAAGGGGCGACCGGAGCCAGCTCGACGACAGCTGCCTTGGCGTCGGCGAACGATGCGGAGCTCTCGAACCCAGAGGAGGCGGTTGCGGTGGACGAGGTCGTGGAGTCGTCCAGCCGCAGGAGGAGAATGGAGGTGGAGAGCGGCATGGAGAGCACCTTGTCCGCCCGGAAGTAGCAGAGGCTGAGGCCCTCGTTGGAGGCAGGGGCAGAGGGGAGCGCAGCGGGCAGCATGGGGCAGCCGCGGCCGGCGCCGCCGCTCATGCAGCAAAAGCAGGAAAGGGAGTTTCCCAAGGATGGGGGCAGGGTTGGGAGGACGGGAGCCGGAGGAGCAGTGGGGAGGAGCCGGAGGAGCGGACAGGAGGGGAGCCTGAGGAGCAAAGTGCCGCCGTAGTGGAGGAAGATGCCATCGAAGAAGGGGGCGGCGAGCTCGGCCGCCGGATCCAGCGGCTCCCCTTGCTTGCAGTTGTGGATGAGGATGTCAGGAAGTCCAGGCTGGGCCGCATCCTTTCTGGATCTCGGTTTGGGTTGGCTGTTGGAGCTAGTAAATTTTAGGTCCTCAACCTTTTGCCATGATACGACCTAAATCATCAAATGGGTTTTCGTTTTGGGTTGGTGCTGTTGGAGTCAGTCTAACAGCCCTTTATTACAATTGCTCTAAGACCAATCTCAATAGAGTTTTATAATTATTTAATATAGTGCCGCATCAGCAAAAGTGATAAGCTGGTATAAAGATTAAGAGAAAAAGAGATGAAAATATTACTATGGATTGAATCCCATGTTTTAGCTAACCTACAAAACAGTAAAATGAAGATATAGATTGAAAAAGGTTGTTTCATTTCTAGTTTTTAAAACAGCCACATCTTGAAAACAGGGACACAAAACCTCCCATCAAGCAAAAAAAACGATATTTGCTGCTTACTGTGTAAGTATATGTAAGACTGACTTAATATAGGGAAAGGTAAGTTAGGAGGGCAACATGTGAAAATGATGGAGTCTCCTTCGTGATAAGTACCAACAAACATGTCTGTATATTGCAGTCACCTAGATACAACCGTGTTAATGGTAATGAGCTTTGGATTTAACTTGTCTTAACCTCATCTTATTTCAATTAAATCAAATAATTCTAAGTCTCATAATAAATCCTAGGTACAATAAATGACTAATCTCGTAGGGAAAAATTATTGAAGAGTGACTCAGCTTAAATAGATGGCTATTGTGTGCATCTCTTGCAAGGTTAAAAATGGTAGATGGCTGTCCATATACATTTGTGCATGGGCTTAGACAACGAGGCCAGTGACACACGAGTGGTGTGACACACCACCACCACCACCAAATGTTTTCCAATGGTGGGAGTGAGGGATGACAGAATGAGTGATGTTAGAACAGTTGTGGCCATGTGGGAGTGGTGTGGCCATATGGGGAAAGGATGAACAGATGGAGAGAGAGAGAGAGAGAGAGAGAGAGAGAGAGAGAGAGAGAGAGAGAGAGAGAGAGAGGGGGGGGCGGAGAGAGAGAGAGGGGGGGATGAGCGAGAGGGGGACAGAGAGAGAGTGGGGTGTGTA
>Ga0182004_10004311_pt1 | contig 11456 bp, 6 predicted proteins | sample Sormic07211540_1_FD_120479 | JGI IMG/M metagenome (GOLD analysis project Ga0182004, IMG submission 120479) | Endophyte microbial communities from Sorghum bicolor roots, Mead, Nebraska, USA - 072115-40_1 MetaG | ecosystem: Host-associated > Plants > Roots > Unclassified | place: USA: Nebraska...
AGCCCGAAGTGCAGGTGCCAATCTTTCAGTTAGCTCCTCCAGTGCCTCCTTTGCCTGCCCAACCAGTAGTGGCTATGGTAGAAGAAATTGGGTTGGATCAGTTGATTGACTTTGATGATGAACCTGGAGGTCAGGATAATCAGTTAGAAGAGCAGGTCCAGCAGATGGGAGAAAATCAACAGATAGTTCGTGAGGAAGGGGCAGGTGTTTTGCAGGGGGCTGGGCCTCCTGCACAAAATGTGGAAGGAGAAGCTGCTCTTGAAGTCGGGCTGAATGTAAATTATACTAAGGAAGTTCAGGCTGAAGTTGTGCAATTAAATCAGGGGGCAGATCAGATCAATCCACTGCTACGAGACATTCAGAACGGGATGATGGAAGAACCTGCTCAGGGGGGCAGCTTTGCAGAATGAGCCGATACTGCCAGAGGACCCATTCGGAGTGCAGTCCCAACAGAATGCAGATGAAAGGGCTCATATTAATGTAGGAATGGCAAGGACCTTGTTCTTTGGGCCTGATCCGGCTTACTCTGAATGGAAAAGAAACAGTGGTCTTGCTCCTTCGACTCTTGCCGAGAGCCATTCTAACTCGGGTAATGCCAACTACATAAGAGTTAATATCCCCATTGAGTGGAGTAATTTCTTTACCATGCTGCTGATGTCATCAGGAAGCTTTGATGCGACAAAAGCTTTTCTCTCTTCTAAGGCCATGCAGCATGTTGACAGTAAGATGGGAACCATCTATCTCTCAATTCCTCCTACCTGCCCTGTCAGTGATTCTGATGGATGTTATTGTTAAGATGAGAACAGTAAGCTAAAGCTGATGCTTGAAGAAATACAGGAGGCAAACCCCACAGACCTGGAAGGCTTGGGAAGTGGGGACCAGGTGGTTCAGCACACAGGGAAAGAGCAATTTGGGGACATACAGCAAGAGGGAAAAAAGGGTCCCAGTAAAAGGAAGGCGCCTTTGCTTGACACTGAGGTAAGAAGAAGTCCCCGAACCAAAGCTAATAGCAATGGCACCAAACCTAATGGTTGTCCTGTTAAAAGATGCACTGCTTGCAGTCCTTCACCCCCTACTCTAAATTCTAATTCAATTAAGAATCTGGCGGTACAGTTTTGTGGGCTGGAGGCAGATAAGCTGGGTGGTGTAGCCTCCAAGAGGAAGGCAAGAAACCAGGCTGTTGAAAGGAGGAAGAGAGCCCCTAGACCAAGCAATGAGGCTGAGGACAATGAAGGAAAGGATGGCAATGACCAGGAGGGTCAGGAGGGTAGCAAGGGAGATCAAGACTGAATGTCTTCAGTCATGTTTTTAGAACCGTGCTAGGTCTGGTGTTCTCAGTCTTTTGTATTAAGATAGTTTTAATGAATCAGAACTCTGTTAGATCTTGGAAGGTGTTGTCCTGGAATGTCAAGGGGGTTAATTCTAGCTGGAAATGGGATGCTATCAGGAACAAGATTCTACTGTCTGAATGTGATGTTGTTTGTCTTCAGGAGACTAAGAAAACTGAGTTTGATATTCCTTTTCTGAGAAAAATCTGTCCTTCAGGTTTTGATACTTTTGAGTGTTTGCCTTCTGTTGGGGCCTCAGGGGGGATTCTAATTGCATGGAAAAGTGCTCTCTTCACTGGTGAAAAAATTCACAGTAATGAATATGGCATATCTGTTGAATTAGTCTCTTTATACAATAATGTTAGCTGGGTGCTCACTTGCATATATGGCCCATGTCTCCCTGAGGGGAAGATACAATTTGTAAACTGGTTAAAGAATGTCCAGATGCCTGATTCTGTGGATTGGATGATTCTAGGGGATTTTAATCTTATGAGAAGCTTAGAGGACAGAAACAAGCCAGGGGGCAGTATGTCTGAAATTCTGATGTTTAATGATGCCATCAGTCATCTGGGCCTCAATGAGATTCCTCTGCAGGGAAAAAAATTTACCTGGTCAAATATGCAACCCTCCCCTCTGCTAGAAAAAATTGACTGGGTTTTCACTAATGCTAACTGGACCCTAGCCTATCCCAATACCTCTGTAAAAGCTTTGGATATGATCCCCTCCGATCATACTCCCTGTCTGGTTAATATTTCTACTGTCATCCCTAAGAGCAGGGTTTTTAGGTTCGAAAATTTTTGGTTACTAGATGAGCAGTTCTTTGAAATTCTAAATGACAGCTGGTCTACTCCTGTTCCTCATGTTGATAAGGCCAAGGCTATTTCTGCTAAGTTTAAAATTCTGAGGAAAAACCTCAAACAATGGCATGCAACAAAGAAGGGTCTTCACTCTCTGATTGCAAACTGCAGGAACCTCCTTCTTTTTCTTGAAATTTTACAGGAATATAGGGACCTAAGTTTGGAAGAGTGGGATTTTCAAGAGACCTTGAAAGAGCACTTGCTTGGGTTGCTTGAGAAACAGAGAGTTTACTGGAAGCAAAGGGGGAGCATCAAATGGGTGAAGATGGGGGATGCTGGAACCAAGTTCTTTCATGCGAATGCTACTATGAAATATAGAAAAAATTTAATTAGTGAATTGGTGGCTGAGGATGGCTCTGTTACTTCGGATCATAGGGAAAAAGAGAGAATGCTTTGGGAGGACTTTAAGCTAAGGTTAGGGGTTTCTGAATGCAGTGGACTCCTCTTTGACCCTGTTTATTTCATCCATGGAGAGGTTAACCTGGAGACTTTAGAGTTACCTTTTCAGCAGGAGGAGATTGATTCCATTATAAGAAAGCTTCCAAATGATAAGTCACCTGGTCCAGATGGATTTAATAACGAATTTCTGAAGAAATGTTGGCCAGTGATCAGATTTGACTTTTATGAGTTATGCAGAGAGTTTTATGACCATTCAGTCTGTTTAAGGAGCATTAATTCCTCAAACATTACTCTCATTCCTAAGGTGGATGGTGCTAGGAGGGTTAATGAATTCAGGCCAATTTCCCTACTTAATAGTTCTATCAAGTTGATAACTAAGCTCTTAGCAAATAGACTGCAACCTTTGGTGACTGCACTTGTTCACAGGAACCAGTATGGGTTCATAAAGAAGAGATCAATTCAAGACTGTGTTGCCTGGGCATATGAGTACATCCATCTATGCAGCTGTTCAAGAAAAGAAATTGTCATTTTAAAACTAGATTTTGAGAAAGCTTTTGATAAAGTTGAGCATCAAACTATGATCTCCCTCTTGGAGGCTAGAGGTTTTGGACCGAGATGGGTTAGGTGGATGCAAAATATCTTCTCCTCTGGTACCTCTGCAGTCCTGCTTAATGGAGCCATTGGCAAAACTTTTCATTGTAGGAGAGGGGTCAGGCAAGGTGACCCCCTGTCCCCTCTGCTCTTTGTGCTGGCTGCAGATTTGCTGCAATCCATGATCAACAAAGGAAGAGATTTGGGTCTGCTAAGGCTGCCAATCCCCATGGACTCTACCCAGGACTTTCCTGTGGTTCAATATGCAGATGACACCTTAGTCATCATGGAGGGGGATACTAGGCAACTCTTCTTCTTAAAGGCTCTGCTGAATTCCTTTTCCCTCTCAACTGGGTTAAAAATAAATTTCAACAAATCTATGATGATCCCAATAAATGTTCCTGAGGACAGACTTCAGGTTTTGGCTGCAACATTTGGATGTGTTACAGGAAGCCTGCCATTTACGTATCTTGGTTTGCCTCTTTGCATTTCAAGGCCCACAGTTCAAGATTTTCTACCCATGATTAGAAAGTGTGAAAAAAGATTGGCACTGGTTTCTCCTTTTCTGAATCAAGCTGGTAGGCTGCAGATGGTTAATGCGGTGTTTTCTGCCCTGCCAACCTTCTTTATGTGTTCAATTGTGCTTCCCAAATCTATCATTAAGCAAATTGACAAATATAGGAAGCATTGCTTATGGAGGGGCTCTAGTGTCAATGAGAAAGGATACCCGAAAGCTGCTTGGGACATGGTGTGTATTCCAAAGGTGGAAGGGGGTCTAGGAGTGTTAGATTTAGAGAAACAAAACCAAGCTTTGCTGATGAAAAATCTACATAAGTTCTTTAACAAACATGATATTCCCTGGGTCAAGCTGATCTGGGAGAAGCATTACTCAAATGGCAAATTGCCAAGTCACACTAGGAAGGGGTCTTTTTGGTGGAGGGATATTCTAAAACTTCTATCTCACTTCAAAACTATTGAAGCACCTATAGTTGGAAATGGTGAGAGTGTGCTCTTTTGGACTGATCCCTGGAAGGAGAATCCCATTTGCTCTTCTGTCCCTGAGCTGTATACATTTGTGAAAAATGGCAAGCACACCATGCAAAAGGTTATAAATAACCCTGATTTTACTAGTCTGCTGCAATTGCCCATATCTCAGATTGCCTTCACTCAGCTGCAGAGGGTGAATGCTTTGCTTGAGTCAGTAGAGCTTACTGAAAACCCGGATAAGTGGTTTCAGAGGGGAGGATCTGAACAGTATTCTGCTAAAAAGACCTATAGGGCACTCTGTGGGCATTCTGACATTCATTCTGCCTTCAAGTGGCTCTGGAAGTGCAGAGTTCAGCCAAAGCACAAAGTGTTTTTTGGCTTATGATCAAGGACAGGTTGAGTACTATGAATATGTTGAGAAGGAAACATATGGAATTAGAATCATATTATTGTGCTCTCTGTAATGAATTAACAGAGGAGACATCTCATCACCTGTTTGTGGACTGTGCCTTTGCTAGAATGTGTTGGGACATCATTGGGATTCAAATTACTGCTGATTCTCACTTCCCTGAACTGACTGCCATAATGAGAACTCAGCTAAACTCTTGCTTCTTTATGGAGTCGATCATCCTTTTGTGCTGGACGATTTGGACTGCAAGGAATGATCTTGTATTCAGGGGACAAGGTAAAAATAAAGATAACTGTAGCAGAGTCTTCTTCAAAGAGCTTGGTCTACTCAAGCACAGGTTGAAGCAAGACCAGGAAAATCAGTTTCAAGCATGGATACAAAATCTGGAATCTTTAGCTGCTTGAAGCAGATTTTTTTCCTTTCCTTTTTTGTTTCCTAATTTACTCTTTGTTTTTTAGTTGTTCCTTTTGCATGTAAGACGTAAGACTTTTTGCTCTTAATAAATCCCTGTAGGGGCTTCGGCCCCTCCAGTTCCTTCAAAAAAACATAGCTTTTGTTATGCACCTAAACATACACTACGTCTATGTCTAGATACATAATAAAACCTTTTTTTAAATGGAAGGTGTACTAAATGTACCACATTTAGACACAAGACGGAGCTGGCGAATTTCAACGAGAGAATAAACCAAAAAGGCATCAAATTCACAACACACAACATTCGCATACTATAATCACACAAATCATGGCAAAAACTCTGCTTGAACCTTGGCCTCGGCGAATCCAGATGTTGGTGGAGCTGCTGCCTTGCTCCTCTGCCGCTAACCTATCCGCGGCCACACCGCCAGCCCGAGCGCCAGGTGCCAGCTCCTGCTCCTCCTCCCACTATCGCCAGGCACAACCAGCAGTCCTGCTCCTACTCAGTGGGCGGTGGACGAACCTAGGCTAGTGGGCACCTGGCATTTGTTGGCGACGGTCAACGGATGGATGGGCGCCGCCGCGCCGGGCGAGCGGAAGACCGGAAGTGCGGCGGGCGGTGGGCGGAATGGTGGGCGTGGGATAGCGGGAGGATGCGACTGCTGACTACGATTGGGGAATTGGGGACCAATTTTGGGCCCTTACTGGACTAAACTACAATGCCAAAGAAATGCCTAGCAAGGAGATAGAGCTCTGCCTCGCGTCGTCGCTGCTTTGATTCACGTTGTTCATCCTTCATTGTCGCCGCTCTGCGGATGCTAGAGACAGTGAAGAATGCGGAAGAGAGGGTCTGGGGGTCTGATGCTATGGCATCGGTAGCTGGGGCGGCCACCCCACCCCGCCCCTAGGGCATCTCCCTCATTGATTAAACACATGGTTCTATATTTATTTATCCATGAATTTCGTTCTAATAACACTTGTCCATTTTGTACTCGCATGCGGAAGAGCACTTGTTAATGGACTAGAGTAACAAAATAAGTACTAATACAAAAATTATTCGGACCTGCCAAGGAAGACACGTTACGTAAAAAAACAATTTGTAGGAATGCCACCCCAAAGGCTGACTATATATTGAACCGCCCCTACAAATGATTCTCAAACAAGCCGCCCCTGTAAATCAATTTGTAGGGGCACTTGGTGTTTTTAGCCGCCCCTACAAATGATGTCTATTTATAGGGGTGGCTCAATATGTAGCCGTCGGGCGGTTCTATATTAAGGTGTCCCTACAAATAGATGTCGAATATTTGAAATAAAGTAGTAAAATTTGAATTTCTTAAATGACCTCAGATTTAGAAATGACCAAAATAAAAGTTTTCAGATTTCGAAAAGTTATGACTCTTCGTTGTTAACAACTTTTCTATTTAAATTCATTTGATACTTCAAAATACTATTTAAAATTTAATTTTAAATTGTTGATGATCACTTATTTCTCCCTCGTACTAACTCCAAATGTGATGTTTTTTTCTAAATTTTTCTAAAATTATGGTCTCTCAAGATATTATGTTCTTAATTCTTTTTGTCGTCTTTTCTTGTGTATATTTCAAAATTTGAATTTAAAAAATTACAACTTCGAACAACATTTTAAAACATTAAACAGTTTCGGCTAAAGTAATAATGAACATAAAAGTTGTATAGCTCATTAAGATGTATAATTTTTGTTTTGATCATTTTTTAATATGACAAAGTAAAAGTAACATTGTTTACAAATCTTACATATCTCTCTTATAGTTTATGAAACTACATAAACTACAAGAGAGATAAATACATAAACTATAAGAGAGATATAAGAGAGATATGTAAGATTTGAGATCAATGTTAGAACCATCATATCAAATGAATGTTTGACCAAATGACAAAATAAACTTTGTAGATCTTGAGAAGTAGAATTTTGTAGTTGGCAACTTTTTCATTTGAATTCATTTTGTAAAGGAAAACTATATTTGGATTTATCCAATTTGAAATTTGAGTTTTTCAAATGACCTCGGATGGAGAAACAACTAAAATAAACTTTGTAGATCTTAAGAAAGTATGAAACTTTATAGTTGACAACTTTTGATCTGAAATCATCTTGTCATGCAAAACTATGTTTGAATTTTAAAAATTTTAAATTCAAAATTTTCAAACGACCTCAAATGAAAAAACCACCAAAAAGAAAATTGTAGATCTCAAAAACTTATAAAACTTTGTAGTTGACAATTTTTTAATTTGAAATCATCTTTTCATGCAAAGCTATGTTTGAATTTCTCAAATTTGAAATTCAAATTTTGTAAACGACCTCGGATGTAGAAACTATCTAAATGAATATTGTAGATCTCAAAAAGTCATGAAACCTATAGTTGATAACTTTTTTTATTTGACTTTATTTAGGGCGTCAAAAATTAATTTACACTCAGTTTAATATAATATGTGGGGAACCGAAATAACTTGACACAAGTGACAAAGAGATGCAGTGGTAGAAGACATATGTGCGAGGGGAGATCGTGAGTTTGAAAATAATTTGTAAGGACGGCTAAATATTGAACCATCCTTACAAATTGATTTGTAAAGCCAGCTGGCTAGCAGCCCCTACAAATGGTGTATTTGTAGAAACACCTTGGTAGAGGCGGCTGGCCAAACCGCCCCTACAAATGCCCTTCAGCCATCCTTAAAAATAGTATATGTAGTAGTGACATTTCGTTTCAAATTTGGCTGCTGAGTAGTTAGACATAGAGAATCCTTTTAGACACGTACAGCGAGGCCCCAACAATTCATTGTGGCATTTTGCACCGTCAACCCAAGCACACAAAGAGCTAAAGAACAGAGAGAAGCCACTGCGCTCTCTCTCTCTCTCTCTCTCACTCACACACAAACACACACAAATCAGTAGTTCAATCTCTCCTCTCAGCTTTACATCTCTGTATTTACAAGGTTGGTGATGTAGGCTGTACCCTGCTGATTTGCTACTCCGCCTATATATCGTCCAATCCTATCTGACCTCTCGATCTGCTCCTTGATTACTCGTCCTTGCTTGTGTGTATATCGTCGCCCCGGCCGCTTTGCTTCCTCTACTTCTCCTTCTTCTCCATCAGCTGTTTGCACAACCCAAGGCGAGAAGAGCCGAAGGAATGTCGGCCCAGCAGATCGCGCCGGTGCCGGAGCATGTGTGCTACGTGCACTGCAACTTCTGCAATACAATTCTCGCGGTAAATTATTAAACACCCCTTATATTACGATCTCTCTGTTTGCCCCCCTCTCGTTCTCTCCCTCTTTCAATTTGCCAGTTCTTCGCTTGCCTTTTGCCTCTGGAAGTGCAGATCTACAAGGGGGGAGATGCATGAAATGATTGGCTCCGTGCATGCATGCATCACCGTATAGTTAAATTTGTAGGATTTGGCTGTTGCTCTTGCTGGATTTCGTCTTTTGCTAGCTCTAAATTGTTTTGTAAAAGGTCACAATTTCTGAATAACTCCCGTCACATGTGTCGTGCTTCAATCTTTACTTTTGTCCGGAGTCCGTTGAATTTTCTTCCTTTCCCTTTCAACTCGAACTCAAGCTCGGTTTCAGGTTTAATTTGTTTTGGATGGAAGCTACTAGCTGCTCTCTTTTGTGCTTTTCTAATTTGACTACTTCTCTCCACCATGGACATGAGGAGAAGGTCAAGGTCAGCGGACTGAAAATTGGGATGATGCTTCTTGCACCTTTTCCTCTGATCAAATCTTTGTCTTAATTGGGAACAACATGATTAATTAGCCGTCTCAGACGAAACTGGGTGAACAAAGGGTGCTAGCTCCACTGCGCGTGCTTCCTTCCGTATGGTTCGGTAATTCCATATATATCGCAAGTTTTCAAGCATTCTCGCGTTCTGTACTTTTTTGTGAGAAATCATCATCATCGCTGAGTGGTGGTCTATTAGATCTCAAGTATAGCAAATGATAGCTTCTCGAGCACCGCATATACTCCGGTGGTTAGTTTCAGCTACTCAAAACACAATATATAGAGCGTTAGATTTATTAAGCATTTCCTACTTGAACTGCAACAAAGAGAGCATGCAATAATAATAACCATTAAGTCAATAAAAATTTTAGCGTGTGTAACGTGGATATGTAACTATTTATGTTCTATATATATATACTATGCCTTATCTTCCTCCACATCCTCCTCACATAAAGCGAATGTGTGTATAATATACTGATAACATATATTGGCCAATATCTGTTGTAGCGTTTGCAACTTTTAGTTCATGGGAACAAAAATTTCCATTAGGGAACTTTGAACATGATTTACTAGAAAGAGTGCTCTAAACATCAAAAGTATTAACTGGACATAGAGGAAGAACGTAACAATATAGAAGCAGTATATATAGTGTACTGCAGGTGATTTATACCGATACAAAATTGAAATCATTACTTCCTGTTTTTATTTCACTTATTTTGCTTTCATGGTCCTGTGATTTTCTTTTTAACAAATTGTTCTGGATTTTCGGTTTATTAGTTCCTGGTTATGATATATATCATATTCCACAAACATTATTGACACTGATCATACAAGAAAAATAAAAAAACTCCATTCTGCTAAAACACTCACGTGTTTTCAAAAGAACTAAGGAGGTGTTCTAGCAAATTGTATAGAGTTTATGCTAAGTTTAGCTTCAGTTTCCTTTTTTTTACTTTTGTTCTCTTGTGAGTTAGTGTACACAGTTCTTTCCATAATCAGCCTTTCTTCATGGAATCAAGGATTGTGGCGGTGATCGATAGCCATCATAACCATTTCAGTGTAAACATTCCCCTATAGGTTTACTACTGTTTAAAAATCACCAGACTCCATCTAGCTTATTCATTACCACCAAGTTCTTCTTTCTAACTTATTCATTCTAACTTGTTTCTGTAGTTACAGGAAATCCATATATCGACGATCGAGTACAGATTTCTTGCTGTATTCTTTATATTTGTGTCTCTACCATATGAAGCTTTTTTTTGAAATAAAGCATATGAAGTTTATAGTAAAGTAGGATCTAGTTAGGAATGAATGCTGAGATCTTTTTGCATGAAATGGCTTATCATAGCTTTCACACGTTATGTTCCGTTCTCTACACTTCAACGTAACTTGAATGCCGTTTTGCTTTCTCCAACGTAAATACCAAGATCTAAAATAATGGTAGAGATCCTACACTGACCGCTCAGTCAATCACAAATGTTTAATGCTAGTAGTGTCAATATGTACTATGGATCTGCTGATTGGTTACTTATTACATGAACCTTAGCCTGCATTAGAATTGACGATGCAGCATAGCCCAAGACTGCGTAACATATGCAATATCTTGGTGTTTGGTTTTTCTGCACAAGCAAGCCGCTTTTAATGAAATTCTGTTACATGTATGCACATGTTCTAGTTGAGATATCATGTTTTTAGTAGAGATGACATATAATAAGAATATTTTATTTTTGTGTACATGCCGGTGTGTGCTTTAAGCACTGTGTAATTCTACACAAGGACTTATGCAAAAGCAACTAAACACAATCGAACTAAAATGCAAAGACAATAACCAATCAGACCTAACTATAAGAGCGAGATCATATCTTTGGCAAGAGATCTTTGCCGAGTCTGAAGAAGTGGCAGTACTTTTCTGCAACTCCGATGCCGTCTGCCTCTCTCCTACACAAAGATAAAAAGGAGGTTGCTCGATCTTGTTGGCATCCCCTGCATGACCCCACTAATATATGCATATATATTGCATGCCCATGCCAAAGTGGTTTCTGCATGAATTGTCACTATCTCTTGCATCTTTCTGATATCCAAACTCTGTCCAAATATATTCTTTCAGTGTTTTGTGTGTATGTGTCAGAGACGATCGAGCATGCATGAAGCAGAAAATATATATTTGTATACATATAGCGCACGCTAATGGATGATGAGTTCTCTAGATCACACGTCACATCACCACAATTTATCATGCGTGTGCAACAGTGCAAGATATGAAGTATGACAGATTTAACTCATCCCGTTATGGAGCACGTACACAAATCATTTGTAGGGCATATATACGCTCGCTTGTTGGCCTTGTTTAGTTCCGAATTTTTGTCGGTTTTAGATATCGTAGTACTTTTGTTTTTATTTGATAATTATTATTTAATTATAGATTTACTAAATTTAAAAGATTCATCTTGTGATTTATATGTAAAATATGTAATTAGTTTTTGTTTTTTTGTCTATATTTAATACCTCATGTATGTGCCGTAAGATTTGATGTGACGGGAAATCTTGAAAAAAATTTGGTTTTTGGGGTGAACTAGGGCCTTGTTTAGTTCCAATTTTTTTTTGCAAAATGAGCACTGTAGCATTTTCATTTGTATTTGTAAAATATTGTTCGACTAACTAGACTCAAAAGATTCGTCTCATAACTTACATGTAAACTGTGTAATTAGTTATTTTTTA
>Ga0182004_10004312_pt1 | contig 11456 bp, 12 predicted proteins | sample Sormic07211540_1_FD_120479 | JGI IMG/M metagenome (GOLD analysis project Ga0182004, IMG submission 120479) | Endophyte microbial communities from Sorghum bicolor roots, Mead, Nebraska, USA - 072115-40_1 MetaG | ecosystem: Host-associated > Plants > Roots > Unclassified | place: USA: Nebraska...
ACCATGATCATCACTTGCTCCATCACTTGGCATGTACCAACCTCATTAAGTCTACACATACTTAGCATAGAGGTTAGTACTAGGGTTTCATCAATTATCCAAAACCAAACTAGGGCTTTCAATAGGGCAACGGGTAGCTGAGTTGTCAAGGTTCGACACATACTCTGCATGGATTGAAGGGCCCTCCAGGAGGTTAGATAAGGGTCCATTGATGCTATGGTGGTTGAATCCACCAGGAGCACATGAGCTCACCCGGTGGGTGTAGCCTCTATGGCCTTTGACCGACTAACTTAAGTGGCTAGGGGCTTAGCATCTTGTAAGGATCAAACCTCACTAATAAGGGTATCCGGGGTAATAGGTACACATTTTTATACTCCACCTCAGAGTCATCCTCCATGCTATAATGATTGTATACTCTACAATTGTTTCATGGTCCAATGTATAAATGATCACATGCTCCACACCGGATTCACACATTGGTGGACAAGTATCTCATACTCCACTTTGGATTCTTTGCAAGCTGTACATTTTACTGTCGACTTGTGAAATAATATACATCTTTTTAGCCAGCACCAACTCATTTAATACTAGCAATACATCCCGAAGAAAGTCCACTTTGGATTCCCTACAAGCTGTACATTTCAATTGAAAACTAATGTCGACTTGTGAAATAATATACGTCTTTGTAGCCACCACCAGCTCATTTAATATTGGCGATACATCCTGATGAAACTGACTCTTCTTTTGACCGGTCGCTCAATAAAAAAGGCATGCTTTAGTCAGCACCGTTTACCGAGTCTTTTCTTTTGACACAAATAATAATCATTCAACTATAATCGACAATAATAAAGAGAGCAATAATTTCACGCAAAAAATATGCTCACAAAAGATAGAGTGGAACAAAAATATACTAATTTATCAAATCTAAGGCAACATTTGCAAAAACATCTATGGAGTAGGTTCAAATGATAATAGGGGGCGCATTCTCCGTTTTGGCATAGGCCTAATCGCCTAAGAGAATATGAGCTATTTGATTTTCTGACTTCCATATTATATTATTAGACCAACATTCTCTACTAAAAGAACATTAATACTTATATGATCATCTTAGCAAAGAATTAGCAAACATGTAGAACAAGTCTTCCATTTGCTACACTACATAGTATGTTCTAGACTTTCTAAAGAAGGGGTAACACATTTCTCAAACTCCATCCAGCCCCAACATGATTATGTGACTAAATAACCGCAAAGCCGAGGTACCTTCCTGCAAAAACGCTCACCAGAGATTAAGCGAGCAACGGTCCGTTCAACCGCTATAAATGTCGTCCGTCGTTCCTTCTCCCGTTTCTCTGCCTCGCCCCTGTTCTCCGATCTCCCTCCGTCGCCCAAGTCGAAAGTTCGAGCGCCAAGCGCTCGGCCGGCGGCGCTCGGGGCTTTCACGAGCTACGCCTCCACCCCCGCACCGGAGCACGCGCGTGTCCGCGCTCGCGCCACGCCGTACCTCCCCCGTCGTCGCTGCAGCTCCTCCTCGACGCTGCGGCCCCCCGCACCACCGCCGGCCGTGCCGTACCAGCGAAACTTGTCGGTGAGACCCGTGAACCTTGCCCTTGTTTCTGTGCGACGTCCTTTCTTGCGTGTTAGAGCGTGCAAAATGACCTTTTCCGTCAGTTTTGAGTCTCCTGATGGCTGATGCCCCTGTGGGTCTGTTTGAGACAGTGAGTGGGAATGGTTCAGGGTTTAATCGATGGCAGGCGTGGGTTAAGGTGGGCTAGGGTCCTAAGGCGGCTTCTGGGGGTTTCTGATACGATCTGGGTAATGGCCCGCAGGTTTTTCTTTTTTTCTGAATCGAGTTTTTGTGGGGGTTTGAGGCGCTTATCCGCGCGGCAATTGATGATTTGAGTCTGGGGGTCAGTGATCACAAGAGTCAATGGGGGCTTTTGCTGTTTTTTTTGGAATTTGCATTGGATTGTCATAGTACATTGTTGTGCGTTTATGTGTTTCTTGATCTTTGGCTTGAAATACTGCTTTGCATCTCGTGTGAAACATGGCTGTTGTCATTTATGTTTCTGGATGAAAGGTATTATTATTGATGTAATCAAAGCAACTTCTTTACTTGATGGTTTTCTGCTTCTGTATCAGTCTATCAGATATAAGTTTGCTGATAATTGTTCTTTTCGATTTCTTTCTCTTAAATAACAGACTTTGACACAGAAACAATGTGCAACCTTGTGTGTTAGTTAATACATTTGATTACTTTATGACACCATAAAATATGCCAAAATACTTCGTGTGCATTGCTGCACAAATACTTCGACATTTATCTGGATTTACAAGCTAACCATGCCCCTTTTATGGTATTCATGATTTTATCTGTGTAGTTGTGACGGCCAGGGGCATAGAGATTTCAATGAAGAACATTGTATAACAACTGTAAACTGTTGGCTTTTGCAGGTGTCAAATAAATTGTGCCTTTTGTAGAGGTTCTATTATCCAATGCCCCTCCTAAAGAGAACCCCTTTCTCCTTACTGGAACCACCAAAGGACTTGGATCCTAATGAGAAGGTGTTCCAAATTGATTTCACGAAGGAGATATTCCGAGATTATCAGTATCCTTTTGCATGCCATTATTGATATCTAACTTATTTATACCTGATATGAATAAAAGCTTTTAATCAAATTGGATTTCTAATAGCTCTCGCACTTGCCTTTGATTATATTTCAGAAATATGTTTGTGTCCTTGACTATTGAATAGGGAATACCTGAATAGGTTGGATCTCTACCATCAGAATGTATGGACTTGTAAAGTGTCCGGAAAGTCTAAGCTTACCTACAAGGAAGCTTTGATCTGTGAGCAACAAGCTGCAGCAAAGGCTCAACAGTTGCCAAAAGAGCTGATGGCTCCTGTTCTCCGGATGATTCAGCACAGTTGGGCCAATCTTCTTTCTGACCTTTTTCTCATTTAGTGATGTTATTGTGATTCTAGACTGCAATGCTTGTCATATTATTTTTATTTCTTAATGCTGCACACTGTTGGTCTTTATCCAAGTTGACCGAGCATTTATGTGTTTTCTTCTAACTAAAGCTACATGGAGCTGATATTATTTGAAATATATATTATCCATGGTTTGAATATTGGACAAGTTTAGATTCCGTGGAATTCTTTATATTGCACATTTTCATTCATTGCACTGACAGGTCTTACTGGGGCGTTATTTTTCTTTTGATTGTTCGCTGTTAACTTTACTTGCTAAATTTCGTGACATATTGCTTTCCAAGATGTTTCCTTGAGGGGTCTAATCTCAGATCATTGTAATAAATTTCTAAATGAATTGTAATGTGTCAAGCAAATCCCTACGTATAGGGCAACAAACTTAGTCACATATATTGCCCACTTAGTAACTCTGAACTGAAGGTGTTTTCCATTGTACTGTCACAAATCATTGATCTACTATGTGAAGAGGAAAAAACTTTTGTTACTTGTGTTATATTGCATTTCTTAAATGTTCTTTTAATGGACTGGATTTTTCTGCTACAATTTCAGGCACTCTTAGCTTGACTGATCTTGTCGACAAAGTATACAGTAGTCTGGTATTGGATCTTTTTGAAGGACTAGAATTGCATGCTAAAAAAGATGGGTCTGAGGCTGCTTGCAAGATCTTGAAGGTTATAAGCTCTGATGGGACCAAGTCATATGAAGTGGGTTGGATTGGTAAAGGCAATGAAGTAATCGACACTTCAGTGGTCAAAGCTGATGATCTGATTCGCAAGAAGGCACCTACTAGTCGTAAGGCACTGAAATTTTTTATTAGGGAATCGACATCAGAAACTTCTCCATGGACACTGCATGCAGATCTTGCAAAGAAATATGGGATACCCACTGAGGTCCCAGTAGATATTATGGTAATCATATTTTTAAAATTCCTTTGTTCGTTTTCATATTATCATGTCTCTAAATCAAGCATGGCTCGCAGAATGGTGAAGGCTTGAACAAAGGGAGGAAAAGATTTGTAAATGAAGAAGATGCCAGCAAAAACTTGAAGAAAGGTGATTTAGCATGTATCCATGCCATTTATTTCAGTTTACAATTTTAAATGGCTTTCGTACTACTGTTTTCTGGCAGGTTTCTTACTTTGCACTTTTCATTTGATTACAGGTCAGTTAGTAGAACCACGGGTTAAATATCCAATTGATGATCTTTTAGTAAAGCCTGCAGCAGATGACCCCATTTTGTCAAATAGACCTCCACCATCTAAAGATTTCAGAGTGCCTGTAGATTCTGTGGGAGATCTCCTTATGGTATGGAACTTCTGTTTGTCATTCGGGAGGCTTCTATGCTTGTCACCATTTTCCCTGTCAGATCTGGAGAATGCAATTTGCACCAAAGAAAGCAACCTTGTTCTTGTGGTAGAAATACATTCTGCACTTCTCCATTTGCTTATTAAAGATGAGAGTGAATATTTTACAATTCTCCAGAACAAGAAAAAGATACTAAAGGTAATTTCTTCTCACAATGTAGGTGGTGTCAAGCGCTCTTGTCTTTCTTTTTCTCTCTAAATTGCTTGAATGTTTCCTTAGGTAACATTTGTTAAATGGTCTGAGTATCTATGCAATTTCCTGGAGATGATAAGCAAAGAAGAGTTCTCTGGTAAGGTGTCAACTATACGAAGGGGTAGTTATGGTCTTCTTGAGACTCGTCTGAAGCTTAAAATTCTAAGGGAATTGGTAGAGGAAGCCATTACAACTTCTTCTGTGCGAGAGAAGATAGCTGAACAGATTGACCAGCAGGGAGCACTTGTAGCTGCAAGAAAAGAAGATGCTAGAAAGAATAGGGGAGAGAAACTTAACGTGGAAGGGGTAGCAGAAAACGGAAGAAATCACACTGATAATACACTAGACGGTGACAAGCCTCCTAAGGGTCAGCGTAGTGGGGAAGAACGAGAGGACTTGAACATTTTATCTTCCAGCAAAATGTTTCTGGTGAGAACTGAGAATGCATAGCCTTTTTATAAGCTTTCATGTTCTCTTGTTGATTCTCACATCTGTACATGCATTTATCTGCTAAATCTTTTCATGACAAAGGTCTTGTTTGTCTGTGTGTTTTTGCTTTATATTTTTATAGAGAAGACACCCTGAAACAGAAATGGAGCAGCAATCTGTACTACCCAGTCCTCTTGGAAAAGACAGATTCTATAACAAGTATTGGTTCTTTATGTGCGAAGGAAGACTTTTTGTTGAAAGTGAAAATTCCAGAGAGTGGGGTTACTACAGCACTAAGCAAGAGGTGATTGCTTTACTACCATGGAGATCCCTATGTTTGGCTTTCTGGTTGTAACAATTTTGTCAATTTTTACTAACAGCTTGATGCACTCCTTGGATCATTCAACATCAAAGGCATAAGGGAGAGAGCACTCAAGCGTCAGCTTGACAAGCTCTATGATAAGATAAGGTACGTAAGTTCTTTTTGTGTGTATTCTGTATTAATTGTTTCAAGAACACCATGGGTCAATGGATGGTCAGGGCTGATATTGACTAGCATAAGTCTTTTTGCATAATATTTTATTATTTATTAGTATAGTATTGGCCTTTCCAAGACCTTTTTTTTTGCTGGACACAGATGAATTCATGGCACTGTGGTTTGCTAGCATTGTTTTAAAAGTAGTTTAGCTACAAGGAAGATATGGATTTTCTGATGCATTCTGGATCCTGAAAAATATTTGATATAGTTCTTAATAAGCATTGGTTCTCTCTTCAGTTGAAGAAGTGTGCTGTGCATGTTTTCTATTTACCATTAGTTTTCTGAACGTGTTTATCTTCTTTATTAGTTACAAATTGAGTATGATGCAAACCTTTGTTTGAACTCCACGTTTCCCTGAAACTGCTGGCCAACATTTTGCTACTTGGGTACACTTAGGTTTTCAGCTGTTATACACAACGGTGCCGGTCTGGTGAAAGTTTTGCTCTTAATCCTGCAAATTAACTTGTCGTTTCCCCCCTTTTGCTGATGCAGTAATGCTCTGGAAAGTAGATTGAAGGACGTCCAACAGAAAATGTTGCTTCAAGGCGTGGAAGTGCGGCGTTCCAGTCGTCTACATGCCCAACAAAAAGAGGATATGTCGTTCCTCCAGTATGTCAACAAATGGAAGCAAAAATGAGCCAGACATCGCTAGCATCGGTCTTTCCTTCGTCGCCTACTCTTTTGGTACAACTTGATACAACGAAGATGAGCCGAAGGTTATCTAGTTTTTGGAAACATGTCTGCAGCTCAAATTCAAGCTGCAAGTTACATCTTTTTTTCCTCTCTCCTTTGAGATGTTAGCTGAGAGTGAGAGCTAAACATACAATCGGTCCTATGTGTGTTGTCTCCATTCTCCAATTAGCTAATAGATACAGTACAATTGATGAATTGATAGTTGGGCAAGTTCCCTTTCATTCACATCCTGCTTTATGTCTCTTTGTTCGTGTGCACTCTGCGTGATATTATGCAGGCATATTACCGCTGGTATTATGCACAGCACAGTTGAGACCCCTGGAGTCTTAAGCATGTGCACTTGTGTATGACAGCCACACAAGCTCAGGGCTCTGCCCTTACCTGTGCAGGTACCAAGTTCGAGTGTCTATGCTCTACGGTGCATTTTTCTTTCTTATCTGGCGATAGTTATACTTGTAAGAGTTTCTTTCTTATATCTGGCGATAGTTATACTTGTAAGAGAACGGTAAAGTTCTACTTCAACCAAATGTAGCGATATGTGCAGAGCACAAATGACTTACAAGCAATTATTTACATTATTTCAGTTCTAAAATCAAACAAGGTGCCACAATTTACATTTCCAGATGCGTTTTAGCATCCATCCTTCTTGCCTGACTAAATTCTGGTGAAAGAGCATCCATATTCGCCCAGCTCACCAGAATTCTTCACATCCTGAACTGCCTACGGATCAATTCAACAACTATAAATTGCTGTACAATGCCATATATCTCCCACCCCACCCAGTGGAACAAGGAATTTACACTTTGACCTTCTGTAGTTATATTCATATTCACAAAAGCCAAACCATTCACATTCACACCAGAGCTTTGTACCACGGGCCGTGGACCTTCTCTGATACCGTTGCCATCTTGATCAGCACCTCAGCAGCCTTCAACACCCTGTCCATAACCTTGGCCGCGCCAATGCGGCGCAAAGCCGCGGCCGCCAGCTTCTGGCCCTTGGGACCACTGCCACCTAAGATGATGCCACGGAAGGCACAGTAGACAGCGCGGGAGACCTTCTTGAAGACCACGTCACCAGGCTGGAGACTCTTGAGGAACACCCTGGTGATCATCTGCATCCTGGCCTGAACCTTCTCCTCTGATGGTGAGCCAACTGAGGCTGATGCATTGACCATCGCCTGCACAATCTCTTCCGTGCCGGCATCAGGTGAGTTGTCCAGTATGTTCACGAGAGCCTTGAAGAGTTCTGAGATAGCGTTTTCCAGTTCCAGAGGAGTGGCCTTCGAGTTCTCACTCATCAGAACTTGGCGCAGGACGAGCATGCTGCACAAATAATACAATTTCGATGGATCAATACGAATATTATGCATCAAACAGTAAAATCTTTCTAACAGACGAGGCCAAAGGATCAGACAATTTACCTTGTGGCAATCACGATCACCTGTTGGAATTGGCTCTGCACAGCCCTCAGCCTCAGGAGATTAATCTGAAAACTTTCAGGAATTGACTGCAATTGCAAGCCCTCCATACTACTAATAAGTTGCAGCAGGCCAATCCTTATCAGCTTGTCAAGCTTCTCACCCTTGCACTCTGGTTGAACAGAGGTGTCTGCTGCAGAAGAAGATGGTTGCCCTACTAGAGTTCCATGACCAGCTCGAAGTACCGGAACAAGAGCAGGAGCCTGTCCTGCTGATTGCATTATTGAAAGACAGTCTGAATGTTCACTCCATTCTACTTCCACAATGTTATTTGATGTCATAATCCATTGCAGAGTTAGGGGAAGAGAAGCTGATGCATTCTCAGGGGGTCCATAGCGATCAGCGAAAGCCTTCTGCAGGTACTCCACCCCAGCCGATTCTTTTATGATCTGTTGCATCATCTGGACACGTGCTTTACTCACTTCTGCTTGCAGTTCCTGTTTTGCAAAGGATTGTGTTAGAATACTCATATGTATATATACAAAGTGAAATCAACTCTAGGAATATTCATTCCGATAAGGAAGTCTAGGAATAATTAATATATTAATATTTATAACAAGAAACATACCTTTATTTCTTCCAGGATGAAACGCAGGCCCTTGATAACAGCAATGGCAAATGAGTTGATGCCATTGTCATTAACTTCAGAATTTGTAGACAACCCACTCAATAATTTATCATGATTTTTCTTCATCTCATCCTCCTTTGCAGCAGCAGAGAGCTGGCGAACCATATCCAGAGAATACTGCAAAATCTGCCCCAGGTATTGTGCATCCTGGGAACCTGACCCAAGTACCTGAGACAGAATTTCAAGGTCAATGTTCTCAAGAATTTTCTCCTTCCATTCTTTTGGAGCCAGGTCATGCAACGAATCTCTCACTTCCTTTACTAGGTTGATCAATTGACTATAATCAGGTCTTTCTCCTCTCATGGAGTTGGTGACCATATCCCAGAAAGCTTTCTCCATGGTTTCTCTCACTTTCTTCTGGAACTCCTCCTCCACAGTACTAGCACTATCAGACCTGCCAGCAAAAGCACTGGCATCCTCATGAAGCATCTCATTGACCATTTGTTCATTCTCTGTCGGCTGCTTTGCTGGTGATGAACCGACTGATGATGAAGCACCAAATAGAGAACGTACAACAGAGCTTGTTCCAACAGCATTTGTCCTGGAACTTTCATTAACCTCAGAAAGTGGGACCTTCACAGATGAATTAATGCTCAAAGGGGTAGATACATTTGCAACAGGTGCTGCCAATGGACTCCCATTCTCTTTTGCTTCAAAGAACTTTGATCTCGTATCCAAAAGAGCAGAGTCCATCCTCTCAAGGCCAGCATCACCACTCAGGTGCTGAACCTTCTCACGTAAAAGCTTCTGATCATCAGTAACCTGTTTCTGAATTGCCTTCATGTCATGAGTAAGATTGTTTGGCGAGTGCCCATCTGCAGTTAGCTTGCATGTTTGCATCATTGACAGCTCAAGCTTGCATGCAGCCCTGACAAGATCTTCCTCCAATAATCTTGCATCTTTTACCTTCCACACCACAAAGCGGTAAAGATACGTGCACCACGCCTTGTCAAAATTAGCCAACTGAATTCTGAACTTCCTCTGGCCAGTAACATCAGATGACTGCCCTGGTCCATCAAGTATTGTCTTAATCAACAGTTCGAACTCCTTGATAAAGTTTGCTGCTGACTCGATAAGTTGTCTCTCCCGCTCGCCTTGCCCACTTAAAACAGCACTGGGATGAGCCAGTATCATGTAAGCGCAGAGCACGACCCTCAGTGAGTACCTGGGCAATCTGCTGTTTGCTTCAGAACTTTTAGCTGATCTTTTTACCACTGCCCGAGTTTTTCCTTCTCTGCTAAGAGGAGCCTTCCTCCTTGGGGGAGAACCAAGGCGTTTCAGTAGATGATCAACATTTTCTACTGATGAAGATGCTACTGACTGAGAAATGACAAGGCGTTTCTCCAATCGGTCAAGTAATGCCTTTGTGCTCTGAAGAACCATAGGAGATTCCATTGACATGGCTAATTTTTCAAAAGGCATACTTTTCACAGACTTCTCATTAATCCCCAAGGCATCATAAGCTTGAACCAAAGCAAATGTTGTCTTCCTGGACTTCACAAATATTCTCCAGTTTCTGAAGTACCAACAAAATTATAAAAAAAATATATATGATTAACTCCACTCATCAGACAAGAACAAGAAAAAAAAACAAAATATGCACTTGTTGAGAGCCATATTAGTACCTTGCTAGTTTTCTTGAGAGGGCATCTGCATGCTTTATGTAATCAGCGTGGGTTGAACCACGAGGACTTCCTCTCTGCTTCAAATACTCAGCCCTCTGCCTCTTCGCCTGTTTCAGTAAGATAATCTGTGAATGTTAGAAACAGAACACAAGGATAAAAAAAGTTTAACATGAACTCAACACATCTATGAGAGTACATACCCTTTGAAGTTTGTTATCCAGCTGTTCTTTCAGTTTTCTCCTCTCCGATTCTCTCTGGCTGCATACAGTCATGGCAGCCTTTTGGATGCGCAAAAGCCTAGCCTGAGCCTTTGTCTTTTCAGCTTCCAGCAACCTCAGTCGCTTCTTCTCAGCAGCAGCTCTCTTTTGTGAAATTGCAGACCGCACCTGCTCCATGTATTTGCTCTCTGATGTTGCCTTCTGCACCAGGGACCTCGCTGTCCTCTCCTTCAGTGCAGCCCGCTTCTGCATATCGGCATGCAGAAGGCGCATGCGGTTCTCCTCTGCCTGTCGGACACGAGACTCAACTCTGGTCTCAAGTTCTTCCCTTTCCTTCTCAAACCGCATTTCCACATCATTCTTAGCAGCTTGTCGGAGTTCATCCAGCTTGGCCAGACGGTTCTGTGCCTTCGCCAAGAGGCTTAACCTTTTCTGCTCAGCAGCCAGAAGTTTTGCTTCAAGGCGCTGCCCGTGGTCTTCCTCTTGAGAGGACCACGATGGACTCCGTGGCTTCTTCCTTGCTTTGCAGGCCAACCATTCATGGAATTGCTGAAAAATAACATTGGAACGTAAGCCAATATAAGTTATGCTATACAGCAATCAGTCCGATTCAACTCCATATAGTTGTTTCCTATGACACTTCAAACACTGAGAACTCTCGGGGACCATCGGACTACAGACAAGCCTATCAGAATTGTGGCAAGCCAGAATTCCCCTAACCACCCAGTTGCTAAACAGTTTAGAGTAAATTTAACTGAGTAGAACCTACCAAATCACAATTCACATCAATCAAACAACAAATGTTCCTACCATGTTTCTGGTCACCAAATTTTGCAGAGGTACATGTTTAGCAAGTTACTTCTAAGCCAATCCAAGTGGTCGGTGGCAACCAAACTGTAACGTACCAAATTACCATGTTTTTATAACCACCAAATAACATTTACTACCTGGATTTACTTCTGATTTGTTAAAAAAGAAAACCTTTTTATAAACATGCTACCTGGCGTAACTCGATGAGCAACTAAAAGATATAATCTTGACAGTCGTTGATTACGTTTCCTAAGAACTGCGGATACAGCCAAAAGCCAATATATAACACTGTAAAAAAGGAGTCAAAAAAGAAATCGACAGAACCAAGACCTTTACATGGGGACAAAAGAGACGCATTAAGCTGGGGCACGCTAAATCCCGAGGTGAGGAAGAACCGAGGCAGGGGCGCAAGGCCGAGCACAAAGGAAAAATTGAGGCACACGTGAATCTGACTTGAGCTCACGACTACCTACCGCGCCAAAGAAT
>Ga0182004_10004313_pt1 | contig 11454 bp, 8 predicted proteins | sample Sormic07211540_1_FD_120479 | JGI IMG/M metagenome (GOLD analysis project Ga0182004, IMG submission 120479) | Endophyte microbial communities from Sorghum bicolor roots, Mead, Nebraska, USA - 072115-40_1 MetaG | ecosystem: Host-associated > Plants > Roots > Unclassified | place: USA: Nebraska...
ACTAGAATTGTTGGATAGGTGGCTTGCAAACACCCCATTAGAGCTAGAGCAAAAAGCTTCGCTTTGTTATTTACTAACCTCTTGCTCTAGTGAGTTTGTAGAATTTTTAAATAGGCTATTCACTCCCCCTCTAGCCATATTAGGACCTTTCAAGGTGGCTTTGGGGACACAAGAAGGTGCATCAAATAAAGCTACCGCTGCATTTAGAATGGAGATGAGAGACATGCCTAGATGATGTTGAGTTGTCGACTAGAGAGATTTCATTCAGCACTATGCCACTTATATTTATTTTGCACTAACAGTACTATTATATGACAATATAGTTTAATTTGCTCCTACTGAGAGATGAGAGGTTTCATATTTGCTACTTTATGTTGTGCCATGTTACTCTAGCAGCACTATTTATTATGGTACTATATGGTATGATTTGTTTCTGATTTCTAGTGGTATTATATATTAAGATGTTTGTTTGGCATCGCCTCGTCTCGCCTCACGCCTTAAATGCCTAGGCGTCTAAAGGGGGGGGGGGTCAGGCGCCACCGTGTTACCGCCTTAATAACTATGGAGTGTACTTCCTTCATACCCGTAAAGAAAGTCGTTTTGGATAAGCTTTGAGTCAAATATTGGGAATATAAACCATGAATAACTTTTAAGTTGTTGAGTTTGGAAATGTGAAAATCATATGAATAGATTTATCATGAAAAATATTTTCATAAAAATATACATATACCATTTTTTGATAAATATTTTTATAAAAATAAGGAGTCAAAGTTAGGCTTTAGAGATCATGTTATTGTCCTAAACGATTTTTTTTATGGGTATGGAGGGAGTACGTAGAAACACATGCTCTAATGTGTCTTAGCCATTAAGCAATTCTTTTTTTATTGAAGTCAAGGGAAACCTCAGCCTATTTTTTGATATTTTCTTTTTATTCTAGATTTGTTTAAATTTGCTAGATGCTATCCAGATATTCTGACTATCAGGCTAGAGACCCTTGGCACCTTGAAGCACTCTAGCATACTCATTGGAAAGAAGTCTCTGCCACTTTTCTACGTTGTATCGGAAGATCAAGCCGTTGTCAAAGATACTTCGCCGGATTATATATATGGTGCAACTACTTGTTCGAACTGATTGCCCCCTTTGCATTTGGACTCGACCGAAGCTCAAGCAATCAATGTCGTGCCTAAAGGTTGGAGAACCGGGCCATCTATGCTCTTTGGCTACCTACTACTACAAAAAAATCATGACAAACAAATAATATTAACCAAGGCATTTTTTAAACCACTTCAGATTAAAAGTCACGATTAATCGTAATCTATTGAGGTGGTTTAAATATCCGTCTCGATTAATCAAAATAAAAAACAAAAGAAGTCCAAACCTAATTGAGTATGGGCCGGGCCTAGACCTAGGCTGCTTGCAGCAGCATGGCACCGCCACCGCCGCCGCCATGGTCCTAGCTGGATCTAGGCATCATCGTCAGATCCGCACGCCCCACTGACAGATCCGCACGCCCTGCACCTGATCTGCTGCTGGTGACCGTATTGCCACTGCCAAGCCTGCTCTTCGCTGGATCCGTAGCAGCAGGTGCAACGCGCCGTGCCGCCGGAGGCCTCGTAGGAGGAGGCTGCCATGACGTCCATGACCGCGCCTGCGAGGCCGTTAGAGGAGGCCGTGCTCCTGCGAGATCCACGCCAGCGGCCGTGCTCCTACAGGATAATTCGAACGCATCAAGTTTAGATTTCATCCCTCTCGTAGCTACCTCACAGGGAATTAGCAGCACCGTCAGAACAACACAAGAACCAAGCAAAATTGGATATATGAAACAATCAGTTTTAATTCAAATCAATTGTACAGGAAGTGTTATTCATATAACACATCATAGGTCACAAGTACATCAATGAGACCATCAGTTAGAAATATCATATATATATAATGAGACCATCAGTTAGATAATGATGCTGTAGATTATCCAAAAATGCGTTAAGATAAAAGAGATCTAGCTGCAACAAGATCAAGTTAATCAATCGTTTCTGGATCTGCAAACTACAATCAAATTATATTGGAATAAACATATCTGGATTCCACGGCATGAGTATGGGCTTGAGGCATGGAAAAGAGCTGGCAAAGGAGAAGAGCCGTCACCAGCCAAAGGAAGGGCCCTGCCGTCACCTCCATGAACGAGAGTAAGAGAAGGGGCTTCGTGGCGGGATCCGACAGCCGAGGAGGGTCGTCGCTGTCGCGACCATTGAAGCAGGGAGCCTGGAGGTCGAGAGAAGGAAGGGAAGGTGTGGCGGCGGCGACGACGGTGGGCCTCAATCTCGAGATAAAGGACGCCGCTGATTAATGGGTAAGGACATGTGCTACTACACCCGCTAAGCTATAACGAACAGGTAAAACTTCCGTGGATGAGGATGAACGCCGTCATTGCCCTGTTAGATTGGTCACATGCGTGACTGCCTCGACGCCCACTTGCGAGCGTATATTACCCATGCGAGTAGCTACACGTCGGTGTAGAAAGGAGTTTTCCTATATATATATATATATATATGATAATTGGCACAAGCCATCAACATCAACATTATATATATACATATATTTCTCTAAATATGTGGCGTCCATACAGTAGCCTAACTGTTATCTCCTACTAGCCTAGCAAACAATTTAGCAGCTTACTTACACGAGCGCTATGTCCTATCTTGTGGTGCCAGTCTTTTGAATACTTACATCGATGGGTTCTTCTTCCTCATTTAGGAAAACCAGCAATGGAACATTAAGCCAATAGTGATCTTGCAAGTAAAGCAAATGCTCAAGTGAAAATGATTTCTAGGAAAACACCTAAGTAATTAATGCCTCAGTTCTGCAGCTACTTTTATTCCTGTTTCCACTATGCAAGACAATCACTAACTATTGGAGAAAAACTAAATCATGGACATACAAATTATCAAGCAATTTAACAGAAATATTAACTTAGCCAATATAAACAGATAACAACAGTTATAAACTTATAATCCACCTGGCTAAAAATTTAATACAACAGCCCAGAATGGTAAAAGTAGAGTTGAATTTGAAGGCATTTTACAAACTTACAGCAGATGAATAAAATGTGGTGTATGATAATAATAATCTCCACTCCCATTGGTTGCTTCCTTCTTAGACAGAGTGCGTTAACAGATCAACTGACCTTTTGAGTCTGTGGTAGAAAAAAGAACAGTTAAACCGTCAAGATAAAGGAAGTCCAACGACACAGGCTGCATATTGCATGCATTTCCCAAAATGATGCTGATTAAGGAACTATGTGCATTAATAAAACAACTAGCAGTAGAATGGTTGCGCATCAGTCACTTGGAATTAACTATGTGGCTAAAATAAGGAAGCAATAAGTAATTAAAATAAGGAAACAATATTGTTTCTATCGACTTGACCAAGTACTACCCTCCCTCCATGAAAGAGTCAATTTCTAGAGCTGTCCTAAGTCAAAATTTTTGAACTTTGACTAAATTTCTAGAAAAAATACTAAGATTTATGGTATCAAATTAGTATCATTAGATTCATCATAAAATATATTATCATATGATGCGTATTTTATGTAATAGATGTTGTTACTCTTTTCTATAAAGTTAGTCAAACTTAAAAAAATGTGACTAGCACCGATTCTACGAATTGATTCTTTCGTGGACGGAGAGGGTACATAATTAGGTTCTAAAAGCTGACCTGTAGAATATTCCAATGAACCACATGCAATTCGTCCAAGGAAAAAAAGATGATCAGGAGCAGCCGAGGAACATATACGAAAATTATCTAAGTAAAATTTTTTAATCTGACTTGAACTAGAGCTAAATATAACCTACAATAATCTGCAAAGAGCCCCTTCCCATGTATTTAGAAAACCAAAGCCTAGCTCAAATATTAAATTTAGGTACAGAATTATATTGGCATGATCCAGTCCTGCATGTAGAAATTATTTTAGAAGCGGTGAACTTAAACAAACTCCTATGTAATTTTTTTTACCGAGATATGAGAATTTCTCATGAATATTTGGCCCATAAATTAGATTATGAGGATTAGATCTCTATATATTTGCCTAGGAAAGTCAAACTTCATAATTAGATTAGAACTCTTCTGTTCTAGCCAACTAGGATTAGATCAAAAAGCGCCTGACCTCTGTACTATATAAAGAGAGACAGGGGCATCTCCTTTACATATCTCATACACAACAATCTAAGGGCCTGTTTAGATACCAAATCTTTACATCCCAAAACTTTTGGCTGTAAACTTTACATTTAAATAGGTGTTTAGATGCTTTCTAAATTTTTTGGTCTGCAACACACAAGACACGGATCCCTAAGCAAGTTTACACAGTTTTGGGGCTCCAAGGTCCCAAATTCCAAATCTTTACAGCCAAATTTTACAAGCCCCCGTTTAGATCCATTCTTCCAAAAAGTGATCATTTCTCCAAAAATTTTGGTTATTTGGCTGCATCTAAACAGGGCCTAATACAAGACAATACACCTAACTGGACGTAGGGTGGTAGGATATTCTAGTAGTGGTTGAACCAGTATAAATCGTTGTCTTCCTAACATCATTCTAGGTAGCCCCGTAATGTGTTGTCGGTCATCAGACATCGACAGGTTATGATAGTTCCCCAAGGAATCCTTACGGGTTATGTTGCATTGGTAGCATCGAATCAGTTGATAACCGCAAAATCAGCAGTGATGCTACACAGTCTCTCCTCCAGTCCGTGACAAATCAGATGTGAAGTAGCAGTTGTAAAGATTATTTATTCTGTATAGTGAAGGATGAGGGGAAAATTAAAAAGAGATATGATCGAGCCCATAAAACTAGAACATTATGAATGTAAATGAATGATTGAAAAGAACAAATGACTCTTGATCTCGAATAAACAGAATTTGCATATATTTATACATCCTAGGGGGTGTGACTGTTTGCATGTTCCTAAATTATTTTGGACATCATTGCTGCCGTCCTAATGACGTGATTTGCGATCACTGGATAAATCATTTCTGACAATATGGACATCATGGCTGCCCTCATGCCAGTTCCAACAACAGTTGCGCTGGTGTCGGCTATCGAGTTTGCCGGAAGAGTATCGTACTTCTCTAAGTGAGAAAAGGATTCGTATCGCAGTCCTCAAACAAGAGTTGCGATTTGACACTTGCATACTATCCCTGGCCTGCCGCACGAACCTACTTATTTAAACCGCCCAATGCAATGCTCATAGCTGAAGCAACAAGCCAACAAGTGCAGCACGGTTAGCTAAATCTAGTAAGCCAGCCATAAGCAGCGCACGGGCGCTCAGAAATAATGGTGAGCACCAAGCTTGCGTTCCTGGCCGTCGCCGTCCTGCTTCTGCAGGCGTCGTGGTGTGCCGTGGCCCGGCACCACCACGACCCGGATCCATGCGTGAACCCAGACCCCGCCCACCGCTGCTCGTCCCTGGCCGTGTCGCCCAACGGTGGTACGCCGGCGGTGATGACGGTGACCTCGTTCGAGGCTGACGGGAGCGGGGGCGGCCCCGCGGCGTGCGACGGGGGCTACCACAACAACGGCGACCCGCTCGCGGCGCTTTCCACGGCGTGGTACGGGGACGGAAGCCGGTGCCTAAAGCCGATCCGCATCACGAGCACGCAGACCGGGCGCAGCGTCATGGCCGAGGTCGTGGACGAGTGCGACACCGACAGCGGCTGCAAGGACAACGAGGTCAGCACGTCCCAGGCCGTCTGGGAGGCGCTCGGCCTCACTACCAACATCGGCGAGGTTTCCATCACCTGGTCCGACGCCTAATCGAAATCGAATGCATGCATGGCCGTCGTCGGCCGGCAGAGCCCGGAAAGAATGTGTTTGTGTGGCATATGCGTGCCCTAAGAATTTTCAGCTGTGTCTGTGTTTGTGTTGTGTCACGCACGCTGCTGTGCGGACGACGACGTAACTCGAGTCTGTGATCAACTGTTGTGTTCCTGATCAATGGGGACTGAACGGTTGTTGTCGTTGATGTGTGTCGGTAGCCACTGTCGAGGCAGGCTTCGTCCTAGAGTGGCAGAATAAAACTATATATATAGTTGCAAGAGGCACATGTGTTAGTGGCTCCTCGTCTCCAGGCCTAGATGCTGTTGAGGAGGCCGGCCCAAGGAAGAGTAACCGAAGCCGAAGGCCCAACAGGAATACCACTGGGGAAGATTGGATGTGAGTGCCTGCGTGCGCGAGTCCAGGCTGAGGCTTCTAAGCGACTATATGAGAAAAAAACCTATGAGAGAGAGGGCATCGAATAGTTGATGTAAACTCAACTCATCTCCTCATCTCCTAAGCACTCTTGGTCGCTCCATCCTGTCCCTTCCGCGTGCTGTTCTTCCGTTCTCGATCCCCAATTCTCCAATCCTTCTCCACCATTCTCGATCCTCAATTCTCCAATCCTTCCCCAATTGCTATCTCATGTCTTCTTATGCTAAAAACATGCATCGCAACCAGAGGCGGAACTGCGTTTGGGCCGCTAGGGCCACGGCCCTATATAGTCATGGGCTAAATTTACCCTTAGAGTATAGGTATGTTTTTGGTTTGGCCTTAGTCGTTGAGCTAAATCCTCTATACCTTTGGTTCAGAAAAACGAGGTGAGCGCTCAGCGGCCGCTGCACGCTGTAATCGGTGGCCAAATTTTCCCTCAATGTCTCGTTCTTAAACTGACGAATGATGATTGAAATTCTGAACTCAAACCGTCGCACGGGCGGTTCTCTTCTAACTCCGACTTAACATCACGGGCGCCGTGTTGCCGTCGTCAAAGCCCAAGGTCGTGCTCTCGCTGTCGCTGCTCCACTCAACCGGGCACCCGGCGCCGTTGTTGCTGTCTGTAGTCCCAGAATGAAAACGTTGGTTTGTTTTCATTGGTGTGTGTTCGTCACGCTTTGTTTGACAGGTAGTCCACATTCCGATGGACAGCTTGCTTTCTAGTTCCTTGTTCAATGACAGGATGTGGCGAAGTGCGGGCGTGTTTGGTTGCCTGCAGCCCAAACACGACACGCCTAACTGTGGCTGCTACAGTAAAAAATTATTGTTTGGTTCTCATCTATATTGTGGCTGCCATAGCTTTTTATCTTGTGGTTTATTGTGCTTGTCATCTAGTGTGTGGCAGAGTGTGGCGAGTGTGACGAAGCTTTTGGCTGTCATGGCTGTGGCGAGTGTGGTTGTAGCGTGGCCAACACTAGCCTGAAACCAAACGGACCCTTGCATCACTTGCACAGTCAATTTTGCTAGCCGCTACCTAATATGCTCATCTGCTCCCAAAGGGCATTTGACAAAGCAATTTTTTTAAAATAAAGGAAAAAAACTTTGCCGAGTGTCAGGGGTGGGGCACTCGGCAAAGCAGTTTTTTTTAAAAAAAAAGGAAAAAACTTTGCTGGATGCTAGGAGCTAGGGGCACTCGGCAAAGCAATTTTAAAGAAAAAGGGAAAAAAAAACTTTGCCGAGTATCGTGTCGGGCACTCGGTAAAATAACCATTAACAGCAGGCGCGTAATAGCCGAAATTTTTGTCGAGTGCCGTTGAAAACACTCGGCAAAATGTTTTTAATATTTTGCTGAGTGCCCCGATAAAAAGCACTCGGCAAAGTCCCTTTGCCGGGAAACATTTTGCCGAGCGGACTTTGCCGAGTGCTACACAACTAGCTCAATAAATAGGGTGATTACCATAATAAACTGGTTTTGTAGCTGTCATCTTATGACTACTGGCTCTAGAAATGGGGCTATTGTACCGACGGTTAACTTAACCTACTTTTTTTTATCACACTCTTCGGCTCTATGGCCTTGTATTAATCAACGATAGCTCAACTCAATCGTGAGCTACAACAACATTTACACGAGTACGAAGCTCATCCATCGATACATGCACCTAGCCCAGATCCCATGCTCTAGCTAACTGAGCAGCCTCGTGCGCAGACGAGTTACACAAGCGAGAAACATGCTTTAAATACAAAATATTAAAACGCAAAAATAGGAGCTGACGAATGGCTTTGAAGATCATTCCGCTAGGGCCAAGATCCCTAGAAGGAGTTTTGATAGCTTCCTCCAACTGTTTTGAATCCGTTTCCAACTCAATACGAGAAATGCCATATTGATCAGCAATTTCCAGCGCCTTGAGACAGGCTGTTACTTCAACCATTAGAGCGTCATACGCCTGTCCCATATTTCCAGCTCCAGCTAATGCGACACCTCCATCTTCATCACGGATTATGAACCTCCATGCCCCCACATTCGAAGATGGTGAGAACGCTCCGTCGATGTTTAACTTCACTGCTTGTTGCACAGGCGGACACCATCTGCGTCTATTGGACACTAGGACCGGCAATTTTCAGACATGCTAATGACAACCCGTAGCACTGAATCCGTCGTCAAGATTTGCTCACCAGCATTCACTTTGATGCGGATATCCCACCATTTCCACAGCAGCAAGACCACAGTTATGCGTATCTTGGGGTTTAGATTCAGCACCTCCCTGATGAACTCTATTGATGTTCGGCCTGCCAATAAACTCAAGCGGACCTCCTCTACTATCAGTCAATATATCTATTTCTAAAACAACCACAAGTAAAAAATACGACCATTTGTACTAGTGGTTGACCGCCGGTAGAAATAATTTTGTACTCACGGTTTGTAGGCATAGGCTTTGTATGTGCTAACATTTAGGCCTTGTTTAGTTCGCCTAAAATTTTGGGTTTCGCAACTGTAGCACTTTCGTCTTTATTTGGCAATTATTATTCAGTTATAGACTAACTTGGTTTAAAAGATTCGTATCGCAAATTACAGATAAACTGTGCAATTAGCTATCTTTTTATCTATATTTGATGCTTAATGCATGTGCCGCAAGATTTGATGTGACAGACAATCTTGAAAAATTTTGGAAACTAACCAAAGCCTTACTTTTCCGTACTACCGGTGAAAAAAATAGGTTGCATCAGTAAAAACCTTCGTTTTTTAATCGGTTATACTAGCGCCCGGACGTCTGGACCGATATGCGCTTTCGGACGCCCACGTACTGTTGTGCCTACGACACTGCCCCACACCTTTGGGGGTGTTTGGTTTTCTCCGGTAAACTTTACCGTCCGTCACATCGAATGTTTGGGCACATGCATGATGTACTAAATATAGATTATTTACGAAACTAAAAAACACAGCTAGAAAGTAATTTGCGAGACGAATCTTTTAAGCATAATTAGTCTATAATTGGATAATAATTCTCAAATAAGACGAAAATGCTACAATATCTGTTAAACTTTACCAACCCCAACCAAACACCCTCTCTGTGCCTGCTACTCCTGGTTACATCTGCACTAGCACATACGTGGGGCCCATCCAAATGCATGTGAGAGAAAGGAAGGGAGCACCGGGCCCCGGCGAACTAATGTGCCTACGATGCCGCCCTGTTTAGTTCGCGAAAAGAAAATTTTTGGTATCACATCGGATGTATTGGGAGAATGTCGGGAGAGATTTTTGGAAACTAATAAAAAAACAAATTACATAGCTCGTCCAGAAACTGCAGGACAAATCTATTAAGCCTAATTAATCTATCATTAGCACATGCGGGTTACTGTAGCATTTATGACTAATAATAGATTAATTAGGTTTAAAAGATTCATCTCACGATTTACAACCAAACTGTACAATTAGTTTTTTTCGTCTACATTTAATGTTCCATGCATGTGTCCAAAGATTTGATGGGATGGATGAAATGTTTTTGGGTAGGAAACTAAACTAGGCTGCTCCAGCTACATGTGAAAGAAAGAGAGGAAGTGTCGTGCCGTATCCATGTGTTGACCGGTAGAGGGCCATCCTAAGATGTTTGGTTTTGTATACTTTGGGTGCGGGCCCGCTCTGCATACACTTACTCCTTTTATGTTGGAGCTGGCTCCCATGATAGAGATAGGTAGTGCTACCTGTGCGTGCCCACGAGGCCTCGTATAGTTTTAATTTTTTTTTTGCAAAATGGATACTGTAGCATTTTTGTTTGTATTTGACAAATATTGTCCAATCATGGACTAACTAGGTTCAAAAGATTTGTCTCGTAAATTATACGTAAACTGTGTAATTAGTTATTTTTTTATCTATATTTAATACTCTATGCATATGCCGTAAGATTCGATGTGACAGGGAATTTGAAAAATTTTGTAAATTTTTTTGAAACTAAACAAGGCCTTAGAACACTTAGGGAGAGCACTTAGGGAGTAGTACTCGTTATTGCAACATACTGAAACAAATTAAAATATATACCTGTAACATCTGGAGTATGTATTGTCAATGCAACATACTCTGAACAGGTGAAACATTTGGAACAAACACTTGCAATATATGCGTATAGTCACTGCAACATATGTAATATTCAGAGAAAACACTTGCAACATACGTCTAAAACAGGTAAAGATATTTGGAACAAAGGCTTGTAACATACACGTATAGTTACTGCAACATATGTAATATCTAGATAAAAACACTTGTAACATGCTTCTAAAACAGGTGAAATATTTGTCACAAACACTTGCAACATACGCGTATAGTTATTGCAACATATGAAACATCTAGCTGAATACACTTACAACATGCGCAACATTTGGAACATACATTTCAAACATACGTGTATAGAAACTGCAACATATGCAATATCTAGATAAAAAAATGCAGCATCTAAATAAAACAGCTGAAACATGTAGAAGCTATAACTACAACATACAGATATAGCCATTGAAACATATGAGTATACGCAACGTCCACATAAAACATAAACACATAGACCGGCGTGGAGCATCGAAGCAGCAAATGGTGTTGCAGATGTGAGTGCTCCTCTCACAAACTCCATTCTCTCTCGTCGCATCACATGCATGGCATCACTCTATTTGCATATGAACAAGGCACACCATGCACAATACTGTCACATTATTATAGCATGCACATCATTAGCACAGCCTACACGGTGGACTTCTGTTGTGCTTCTGGCAGATTATTATGGCATGGGGACCAAGAAAAAAGGCAGAGACTATAGGTGAGATGTGATGTAGACAAGACGTGAGCAATAAATAGGAGTATAGACGGTCTCAGATGGATCACATGTGAGTGATGATTGAGGACGGAGTAATTGGTGATGGAAAATAAATTAATTAAGGAAAATCACGATAATTAAGAAAGAATCACGGCGCGGGATGCAGGGGGCGCGCAGCACGCAGCGCACAGTGCGGACGGATCCATCCGGATGGATGGACACACTACAGTAAGCATTACCGTTTTTTAGTAATTAGTACATGTGGAACAAACGGTTGTGATAGTTTCCCAAGGCATCTTTGTGGGTTATTGGTAGCATCGAATCAGTTGATAACCGCAAAACCAGTAGTGATGCTACACAGTGCCTCCTTCGGTCTGTGACAAATCAGATGTGAAGTAGCAGTTTTAAAGATCATACTTTA
>Ga0182004_10004314_pt1 | contig 11453 bp, 11 predicted proteins | sample Sormic07211540_1_FD_120479 | JGI IMG/M metagenome (GOLD analysis project Ga0182004, IMG submission 120479) | Endophyte microbial communities from Sorghum bicolor roots, Mead, Nebraska, USA - 072115-40_1 MetaG | ecosystem: Host-associated > Plants > Roots > Unclassified | place: USA: Nebraska...
AATGGGGACTTAGAGTCTAAATAAGACTTGGAGTCTTATTTTTTCTACCTTTCAATAAGGCCTTGTTTAGTTCCCAAAAAATTTTACAAAATTTTTCAGATTCCCCATCACATCAAATCTTTAGACGCATGCATGGAGTATTAAATATAGACAAAAACAAAAACTAATTGCACAGTTTGGTCGAAATTGACGAGATGAATCTTTTGAGCTTAGTTATTCTATGATTGGACAATATTTGTCAAATACAAACGAAAATGCTACAGTGTTAATTTTGCAAAAAATTTTGGAACTAAACAAGGCCTAAATATGCTGCTACATCAGCAAAATACTATAAATAATATGTAATTGATTGTCTTGGACTCTGTGATTGCATTGTGAGTGCCGTGAGACGCTAGCTAGGCAACCAAACACCTGTAATCGTGAAAGACTGACTAGGGGTGTGGCGCCCCAAAACACGGAATCCACCCGCGACAACGGATAACGCTGTCCTCCTTCGGCTCCTCCCCTCTCGTTCCTCTCCTCTCCCCTCCAATGGCGACCGCCATTTCCTCTCTAGTAACTCCTCCAGCCCTCCACCGCCGCTGCCTAAGCCCTGCCTCCGTCTCCGTCTCCGCCCCTATCCGTATCTCCTTCCGGGCCGCCGCGGCGTCTCAGGCGTGGCGCCGGGGCTTGGCGCTGCGGGTGTCAGCCTCCTCGGCGGTGCTCGAGGCGCCAGAGGTGGTGGCGGCGCGGAAGCTCTACGTTGGAAATGTCCCCAGGACCGTCACCAATGACGAGCTCCGCGACATGTTCGCCGCGCACGGCACCGTTGAGCGGGCCGAGGTAACGCAACACGTTCCTTCTGTAGTGTCTTATCCCATTCCAACATTTGACGACATTTCTCATTTGCTACTCTTTCTTGGCTTTTGCCTTTCCCACTCGGTTCTTGCCCAAATTCAATCTAATTTATTTAGTTAATGCTCAAACATTACTGGAGTCTCGGAAATGGTAATCCGTGTGTGGTTTGGTTGCTTGTATTGGTTCAGTTGAATTGCTGCATCAATAGACAAGGCTATGTTCTGATGAGTGTCTTGCTTTATGCTCCAAAATAACTTTAGGTCTCGGAAAGCTGAAATGGAAATGCTCAATTGTTTCCTGCAGGTTATGTACGACAAGTATACCAATCGCAGCCGACGGTTTGGGTTTGTCACGATGAGCACTGTGGAAGAGGCCAATGCTGCAGTAGAGGCTCTCAATGGGACTGTAAGCATCCAATGTTGCAATTCTGCTCCAGGCCATATTTGTGAACTTTGAGGGGAATGCAGCCATGGTATCACTCATATTTCTGCTTTTTGTTACAGGAGGTTGGTGGTAGAAAAATTAAAGTGAATGTCACAGAGAGCTTCTTACCGAACATTGACCGATCAGCACCTGAATCGGAACCTGTATTTGTGGATAGTCAGTACAAGGTTTATGTTGGTAATCTTGCGAAGAATGTAACAACGGAAGTTCTTAAAAACTTCTTCTCTGAAAAGGGGAAGATCCTCAGTGCAACAGTCTCCCACATTCCGGGGACCTCGAAGTCAAAGGGGTATGGCTTTGTCACATTCTCTTCTGAGGAAGAAGTTGAAGCTGCTGTTGCTACTTTCAATAACGCGGTAAGCTTCTCTTGCATATTTTACGCATTTCTGCCATTTCTTTGCTACCTCATAAAACAGTCACCATTTGGTGATTGCCAAACAAAAATGTTGTGCTGCATTCTTCTATCTTATCATTTAGGTGAAAATAGATGGAAATATGGATTTAACTTACTGACTGTTATGTGTACAGATGAGTTAGAATTACATGATCTGAACTACTTCAACTGATGCCATATTGTTCCGACATATCATTCTGAAAGAAACTTATTTACTGACACTAATATCCTTGTCCATTCTTTAACCTTATTTCAGCACGCATTAAGACCTAAATCTCCTATATTTGCTATTCAAAAGATTTTTGAAGCCTTGAAAGTTGGCATGGCTTTTGATATCAAACTTTGGAACAGAGCATGTGGCTAATGTCTTATTGTTCTACAATTAAATGTGGTTTCAGGAATTGGAAGGACAACCCATCCGTGTGAATAGAGCTTAGATTATCAGAAATTTGCAGGAGCACTGAAGGAGGGGGAGTATCTTGGCGAATGCATGTAGTACGAGGGATACTTAGAGGCTAGATTTTGATAACAAAGTGATCAATTCGATATGTCAAACAATTTTTGTACCATAACAGTGTATGAGAAGGATTTTGCTTGTTCATATGATTACATTTTTCTTAACGGCACTTATATATGATAACACAACAGCAGCATGGTTTCGTTTCAGTTATATACCATGTTTGTTTACTTGAATCTAATTCTACATCTTGTACATTCCAGCATTAATGTTTTGTAAGTTCAATCTCTGACTTTCTGCTTTTCAAATTTGCCTGATGAGCACGTTTAAATTCATTGCTTTCCTTCCCATTTGGGATTCAAATTCATTCTTTGGACAGTATTTGGTTCTAGGATGGTGATACAAGTGTAAGGCCTTCTGCTGTTTACTCCTGTACTTACAGTCATCTAAATATGACTGCTTAAGGTCTTGTTCGGTTTCTCTTAGAACCATGGGGAATGGGAGGGATTGAGGAAGATTAAATCCCCTACAAGTCAAAATCCTCTCCAATCCCCTCCAATTCCCCTTGATCCCCATGGTTTTGGGTTGAAACGAACAAGGCCTAAACGAATTGTATTGGTGTCTCCAAACTAGAAAGGGAAAGGTAAGAAGTAAAATTTGTGCATGAAATGTCATATTTCTTCTTTCATGCTAAGGTTACAGGACAATTGTTTATGTTCTAATGTCCCTTGGTCGGTTGGTACCTTCAGAGATAAGATGTCTGAATCGTCAGAAAAGCTAGTTAACAATTGAGATACATGCGATGTAAATGACCTCAGTTTTCTTAAGTTTTGATGAATTGAATGGAAAGCAATGAGCAAACTGGACTGTTCTTTTTTCCAGATAGATAAAATTTAGAGCATACGCTTCTTCATTAGATTTATGGCATTTTCAGTTTCCATCTCAATCCACAACATCCGATCAAGTGCAAGAGCAGAAAATAAGACATCAACGGAATGATGTGGTCAGGCTCTGCTATTATAGGTCATTACACAAGACAATCATTTCTTCTGCAACTGTAATTGGTATCAAGTTCTACATAATCTTTCAGAATCAATGTTCTGCAGTGGATGAGCATGACTAGAAGGATAAAAAACTTCTATTTGGAATCCTGAATCATAGCTGCGCAGAGGTCTAAAATACTTTCAAGAAGCAACACAAGCATGTAGATGAATCAAGCATACAATAGAAATAGGAGGTACATGGAGAAAAGGGATGTTTCAAAGAATATGTGCTGATCTGCCAACAACTCCCTAACAATACACATAGAGCAAAAATTTCTTTTCGGCCTGGAAACATCTGAGTGAATCGACTTGATCGATCAGTCATCCTGCAGGAAAAATGGGAAATATATCTGATTAGTTCGCATTCGAGCATATATTCAGATTCTGCAATGATTCTCATCTTATTTTATAAAGGATAGTGCTTCAGATCTTTCGGTGAAAATCAAAACCTGAACGGTCTCTGGCTTCCTACAGAACAAGCATTGTTCTTGGTACCATTATTATAAGTTCATCAGTATCAAATAGTTTTTTTCCCCAGTTAGCATCTAAAAGCATTTCTCTAGATCTTATTACCTATGAAGAAGTTAAGGAATTTATGATGTTATTACAACAAAGAAAGAGCATATGGAGTTTTGCAAGTCAAATAAAATGTTAGAAGCATTCTAGCATTAACTTCAGCAGTCACGTCAAATTCAGTAGAAAACTCCAAATTACAGCTAAAATACATAAAGTAACTTTAGAATCAATATGTAACTCGTCTTGATATCAAATAGTTCTAACGTATCTATTTTGGAGAGGACAGGGATATCTGGATGAACATGATTTTGACATAGATTACAGAGAACATACGCAAATGATGACCTGATTATGAACTGGAGTACCAATATGAATGGAAAGAACATCAGTTCTGATCACAAACTGATGCCAGCCAAGTCAAAAAGCTTCTCAGCCTGGTCAGGGAAGAATGTTATAAACAGATAGGCACCTGCACATGAGTGGCCATAACATAGGGTGATGAGCTGGTCCATTTGGTTATTTCTGAAAGAGAGTAATCCAATAATCTTACTGATCAGTACAGTCCCAAGGACTACTGAAATCTTCCCTTGGATGGTGACAAGACCAGCTTTCCCCGCATTCTGCAGCTCACTTTTTCCGACAGATTCAAACGTTCCTGTAAAATTATTTTGAGCTATATGTTACAGTTTAAACTCCAAAACACCTTGGAGCAACAAATTCTGTGAGCTTATCAGTTTGGTACCTGGCTTCACTGTCTGAAGACCTGACGTAATGCACGCAATATTTTGGAAACCTTCTTTCTCCAGCGCATCTGCAGCGGCTGCTGACCTTCAGCAGACCAAAGGAAACCAAATCAATAATCGATACAAGATCATCCAACTACTCAATAATAATAATAATAAACTCTACCTGCAGGGTAACTACTCAATAGTAAATGTTATTTTTCCTCTGATTGCAAATACAGGTCATGCTAAGATTCATTTTGGGTCAAAATTCTAAATGTCCACCATCAAGATGTAGATGGCTATATATATTGATTGAGAACATACAAGTTGTGTTTGGGAAGGATTTTCTTCCTAAAATAGCTCCGGCTTATATATATGTTAAGAACATAGGTTGTCTTTGGAAGAGCTTCTCTTCCTAAAATGACTCCAACTTCCAAAAAAGAAAAATATATTGTGCGCTGTAGTATGTAGCTGTTTTTTTCTGTCCTCCCAAAATTGAACTAGAAGCCGGTGGAGCCAGAAAATTGGCTTCACTGGCTTCGGTTCTTTTGGATACTGTAGCATGGAGCTGGAGTTGAAAGAAACCCTTCTAAAGGTGGTCCATACAATTGGCTTTTATTTGAAATAAAATAATATTTTGATAGATACGGTAGTCAAATTGTCAGTGGAAACGTGTTAATGTCTAAGACAACTTGTAGATGCAATCATAGGGAGTACTTGCACCTTTTAGCTAGATTGAATGTTTCATTTGCTTGCTTAACATGTCCTTAGTCCTGACAAAGGAACTTGCATTGGTGACAAAATTGCTCGGCCACAAACCTGAGACCTTCCTGGCAGACAACCAGCACCTTGCTCTCCGGCGAGAACTTGTCCTTGACTGTCCTGGCGAAATCCGGGTTGAGCTTGGTGAAGGGCAGACCGAAGAAGAGCCCCGCGAAGTTGTTGTGCAGCTGGCGCTTCACGATGGTCCCTTAATAACAAATCAAATTCAACTACAAGAAGAGTTCGTCCAAACAAGAAAACAAAGAAATGTAGGGGAATTATGCATGCATGGCATGGTCGATAGATGTGTTTGCGTACCAATGTCGTTGTCTTGGTTCTCAATGAAGAGAGGCACATGGGTAGAGGACTTGATGTGTGCCCTCTCGCGCTGCGTCCTGTCCCTGATGTCCAGCACCGTGTAGCCCTCCTCGTCCACCAGCCTCTTCGCCTCGTCGGCGCCCACGAAGCTCACCTCCGCCCGAACCACTGCCGCGCAGTTCCTCCTCCTCCTTGTTGGAGACAGGAGGCTGATCCCTGCAGGTTTCCCACCCTGCCTGATCCTCACAGCTATCCAAGAACCTCTGAAAACATAATTAATTCAGATACTGAAGAATGAGGAGGAGGAGGAGAGTAGAAAGGGAGAAATCTTTGTGCACCTGAGAGGGGAAAAAGCGCCAACCACTGCCATTTTTCCGTTACCGGTTTCACTTGATTTTTCTTTTTTAGTTTTTTGGTTATGAAATGGAATTTTTTTTCTGGAGATTTTGTGAACGTTTTGGGGGCAGTGAGCAAGCTGCACAAGCACAAGCGAGAGCGAAGCAATGGATTTTGCTGCGAGCGCGAGAGGGAGAGGAGGGATATCCAGGGAGCCAATGGGATCACGCCACACTGGATCCACGGGCGAGTTGGTGGGCCATGTGGCATACATGGATCTTGTGCTGATTCCTCTGTCTTTTGGACATTTGTGCTGGACAGAGCACCGGCCTGGTAAGGTTTAGCCACATCTTGTATATGGCTGAGTGTGCAAAACTCCTGACAAACTATTTTTAGGAAATTATAAACTTTGTTTCAGCATGAATGAAGTGCAAAAAAAATAATATTCTGTCACAGTCATATAAAACATAGAAGAGCATTAACCCCTGCAGATGAGCAGAAGGTAACTATATACATTCTGAAGCATAGAGCATACATCAGGAAGAAACAGCTAACAAGTTCTCAGATTAAACACCGAGGAAGAAAAAACTTGCACTGCTTCCATATAAAATGTTTAAAAGGCAACTTGCAGCACAGATCCAGAATTTGGTGGAACCTGATGGTACCTGAACAGTCTAACCAGTGACTTCGACTTGCAGTTTCAGAAAAAAAAAACTAGCGCCAGATGAAAATGGCGGAAAGTACTCTGCAAACATGTGTTTAGGCTTCAGACCAGGACCGCTGCGAAGTATATAATCTACTAGGCTACTACCTCTGTTATGAACATACTACGTTCGCGTGCCTATATCAATGGACAAGAAACTCTTCTCCATCCCAACACTACTACTGTAATAGCATTTCTTAAGAGATGGGACTCCTCTGATACAGATACTGCTCTTCCATTTCACAGGGTGTCTAGTGGTTGCCTTTTTCTTCTTCATCAGTAATTTTCATTCCGGTGACATCCAGCAGTACAGATGTCAAGGCGAGTGCAGACCCTGAAAAGAATGCTGTCCGGAAGCTCCTAACTGCAAAGCAACAATGCCAGACTGACAAGTTAGTATATTACTTCATCGAACAAGATGATAATTGTGTAATGCAAAAAGGGGACAACGCATATGAGGACCATCAGTGGAAGTGGAACAGTAACAGGAGTAATAAGTCAATAAATGGCCTCCTTCCCATGAATCTTGATATCTAACATGCAAGAATGCACGTAACTATGTCAAAATTTGCAGTAAAGCATTCCCTAATGTTTCGTGTTGAATTTTTACATGTCGTAGAACAGCATCCACAGGATTCTCCGATCAAGAAGTGCATACAGCAAATCTAATTCCAAAGTAACTTTTGTAGGCATTTCTCACCGATGCAATTAAATTAATCGAGAAATTAAAAGTTACCACATAGCTCGAGGCTAATTTCTACTATGCTGCATAACAAATTTCCGAATCATGATGACCCCAGCACCAAAGAAAATTGTGCGAACAGGTGGTAAGAAATCAATAGACAAAGTTCAAGTAAAATATCATCGACAACAAATCACACAAACACAAACATATCCCAAAAGAGTTTACTTTTACTATATGTTCAGGCTAGGAATAACAACTGGAGCAGGATAAATGTCTTACCTCTGAAACCCAAAACAGCACCAGCAGCAAAACCAGCAGCAGCACCATTAATGATGTCCTTCTTCATCCTGTATCTTGCAAGAGCCTGCTCGACGCCTACAAATGTAGCTCCAACAACCGCTAAGTTTGCTGCATAATGCCCACACACCTTGGTAGTTCTGATCAGCTGGGGATACTTGACATTACTGCCAACCTGAGGCCCATCATGCAGCATAGAATTTAGTGCACCAAACACACCGCCAAAAGCTAAACCGATGCCTGCAGCCTTGCCCGTCTTCATGACAATTTCATCATCCACCAAACCTTTCAAGTTAGAACCCTCCATGCTCTCTGTCAACCAGAGAAAGAGAAATAGTCCAATAAGAGAATGAGGAGAAAGGATAGCAAAAGAATATTACTAAGTTCAATCAGCCAAGAAACATATGAAGTCAACAGAACAATGACAGAAGCCAGAATCAATATGATCTCATGCATTCAGATCAGGACCAGTTATTTTAGTGTTATGTTCTTGGCAGTGCATAAGAATGATATACTAAACTACCTTCTTTACATCTGACTTCAAAACAAAAGGCACTGGACTTATGAGCAGTTCCCAGTAAATTCAAGGAAAATAGAAGCCCTTGAACATATGAAAAGTTCTCCAACATGAGCATGGTACACACAAATAGATAATATTGTAACACCTTAACTTGCCTAAGACATGGACAACACACACTTTAGACAGACAGACATATCCAGAAGAACAATCTCTCGGTAACTGGACATTTCCAGAAAATAATATCTCAGTAATTATGATTTTCATAATACTGAAAACTCTAGGATTTCAACATGTGCATGTTCCTCACAACCCTGGATTTGATGAACATGTGTATAGCATTTTGTTCTTTCATACAAGCAATGCAATACTGACAACAGGACCCCTTAGGCCCTGTTTAGTTCCCCACCCAAAATTTTTTCATCCATCCCATCGAATCTTTACACACATGCATGAAACATTAAATGTACATAAAAGAATAAACTAATTACAGTTTGGTTGAAAATCGTGAGACGAATCTTTTAAGCCTAATTACTCCATGATTAGCCTTAAGTGCTACAGTAACCCACATGTGCTAATGACAGGTTAATTATGCTTAATAGATTTGTCTTGCAGTTTCCTAACGAGCTATGTAATTTGTTTTTTTATTAGTTTCTAAAAACCCCTCCCGACATTCTTCCGACACATCCGATGTGACACCCAAAAAATTTTCATCTCCAAAAAATTTTCATCTCCAATCTAAACAGGGCCTTAGTGAAATGTAAAAAAACATCAAAACACATCAAATTGTCAGAAATATGCTAAATTAAACAAAACTTATTAGAAAACCAACATTAGCTCCCATACATGAAGCGAAAGGAGATTATCATTTGCGCCTGACAGGTCAAAAAGCCAGGCTTGTGTACAGTACAGCAAATCCAACTCGCTACAATTCAGAAAGTGATAAAAAAAGCCAAACAAATGTAACTAAGCAAAACATCAACACTTGATTGGATACCAACGGACTGAAACTCTGAGCAAGTGATCCACGTAAACTTGGGATGACCACGGCCACACACACAAACTCCAGATATTTTAACCAAAATAAAATTGGACGAATCACAATACGAACACTATTCCAAATGCACCACACGTTCTTGGATAGTTGGATTAAACAACAGGTTACAAGAATCTAATGCAAAGCAGATGTATTCTACAGCCAACTACCAGAATAGTTTGCATATACTGGGAACAAACAAAATGAAACAATCATCCGATCATCAACGAATCTCAGGGGCGCACATCATTCTCGATTTTTGGGACCACGAGTAACCGAGTCTGATCGGAGAAAACATAGAAGGGCCCGGGTGCTCTCGATCGAGGACAAAAACAGAACCCTATGCGCTTAGCAGTTAGCACACGGCGGAGTCAATCCAATCCAAGCAAGCAAGCAAGGGTGAAGGGTTTGTAACCAACGCACTTACGCACAGGAACAGGAAGGAAGGAAGGAAGGAGGGGAGCGGACCGTGAGACGAGCGGCGACCGGCGGGGCGTGTGGCGGGATCTAGACGGCGTTGCGCTCGGCGGCGACGCGCTGGGAGCCTGGCCTGCCTCTCCTTTTCGAGTGAGCCCGCCTCCGTCCGTCGACCTCTGCTTTCCCTCTCGGCCTCTTCTCGAGGCTTGCGCCACAAGAAGATTAGCGTGTCTGTTTTTAGGCTACCCCGCTAGCTTGTTTCTTTCTCGTATATACTGTATATATATTTTTTTTTTCTTCAGAGTTGGATATTCATTAGTATCGGATATAAATACGAATTTGAATTTGACCCGTTACAAATAGGAATAAATATAAGATACATGACGAGCCGGATACAGACAACGTTTTTTTTCAAACACTTGTATAATACCCGTGCTAACACTACGGTTTAATTTTGAAATACTTCTAAAAAAAATTATAGTTCGGAAATATTTTTTTATGTAACAAGACATAATAGAGCTATTTGTCGTATTATGAGCATCTATGTTACATTTGTCTAACTCTTTAATCATGTATTGGACATCTTCAGAGATGTTGTCGAAATATTCGTTTACTTTGCTCGCCAAAATGTCCGCCAAAAATTTCATCCTCACTGAAGTTGAGTGTTGTGCATGACAAATGAGGATTAGTTGTTATTATTTCTGTAGTGTAAGGTATGTATTGTTATAGGCTATATATGCTTACACTGTTGATTTGTGGCAAATTTTCACCGTCCCACAACTTCATGAAGTTGTATACAAGAAAGCTTCCCAATTTTCTGGATAAGAGCAGTTGTTATTGATGTGCACAATGAATGAAATAACCATTTTACTGACAAATGTAAAATGTATTACAAGTGGTTACCAGTATTTATTATTATCTGTAACCTTTGTTACAAGTGGATATTCTCGCTTCCATTTATAAATATTGTCGGTCCACTTTGCATTTGTGAGTCCCATGGCGAGACCGAGTCTTCTAGCAATAGTGTGTAATGTAGGTATATATGCCATTTTTTGATTATAACCCTCCAAACATGTCTCATCTTCAAGGGGGTCCATAATATGCACAGTTTTGTTTTTCATATCCAATATAAATAAAATATAAGTTCCGTCCTTATAATATGGTAGTAGAATCTAAAAACAAACATAGAAACTATTAGTGGTAAACACAATGAATTAATTTTGTAAAGCAATACACATAACATAACTTACATGGCTACGATCTTTAATTTTGTACTCTATGTTTGGCCAACACTCTAGTACTTTTCTTAATTTTTCATGGTATACCTCATCAATCTTACCACAACATCGCTGATCCCGTCCCGAACCTAGTTATTTTCTGATGATTTTGCAAAAAAATCAAACATCTTAAGTAATTATACAACTAAATATTGTAAGTATTTGATAAATTATAATTTTTTATTTTAACTTATAGCAAATCTGAGGTCCATGAAGTGATATTTTTGTTTCTTCAACATCATGTCTTGGTTGCACACAACTATCCAAATAGCCATATTTAAGCATTCATGATCCATCTCTCGATCCTCATTTAAAATATTTTTAATCTTCCTAAGACCTAAAGAGATTGGGTACGGTCTTGTACTCTGTACCCAGTCTTTGCTAAATAAACGATGACAAAGATTAAATTAATTTTATAGGAAATCTAGGACAGATAACATAAATATTTAGAATGACTTATTCAAAAGTTTCATCACTTCCAATCAAATGGATGATTGTGTAAATTGCTGATAATAGATCTTCTCTACTTTTCCACTTTAATGTACGTGTTAACTTGATGTCACCTAACATTAAAATATCCAGATCATCTAGCTCTGTGACGTCATCATCCTCAATATTGTCAGTCTCATATTGATCTCCATCATCCGGTAAGCCTCTTGCTTCATTTAATGGGGAGTTATACAAGATAG
>Ga0182004_10004315_pt1 | contig 11452 bp, 9 predicted proteins | sample Sormic07211540_1_FD_120479 | JGI IMG/M metagenome (GOLD analysis project Ga0182004, IMG submission 120479) | Endophyte microbial communities from Sorghum bicolor roots, Mead, Nebraska, USA - 072115-40_1 MetaG | ecosystem: Host-associated > Plants > Roots > Unclassified | place: USA: Nebraska...
CTGACCAGACCAGACCAACATCCAAATTTGGGCGAACAAACCGACGCATTGAAGTGCCGCCATACTGCCAGGGCTACTCAACTCCTCTCTGGAAATGTACACTACTCCTACACTGTGGCCTTTTTAGTTCACTCCAAAAACCAAAATCTTTTCAAAATTTCGTCTCACATTGAATCTTACGCTACATGCATAGAGTATTAAATATAGACGAAAATAAAAACTAATTACACAGTTTAACTGTAAATCACGAGATGAATCTTTTAAGTCTAGTTACTCTATGATTGGACAATGTTTGTCAAATAAAAACGAAAAGATAAAGAAAGCCTCATCGCGAGTGCCCCCACGTGCTAGTCCTAGACCTACTGACTACCAAACGCATGGCTGCTTGCTCCTCAAACAAAAAAAAATCCTACTAATAGTCAAGTGTCAACACGGCACGAGAATAGGAAAGCGCACGTGCGGAGGTTGAGGATTCAGCAGCCGCACGCACCGGTTGCACATGGAGAAAAGAAATAACAGTAAAAAACAAAGGTGCTAGCTGTAGTAGGCCCGCCCCCGGCGAGGCGCCGAACGACTGGACTGACCTGTGATCCTCTGCAGCGGGTTGAAGGTGAGCATCCGCTCGATGAGGTCCAGCGCGACGGGCTGCACCTTCGGGAACAGGCTCGCGAACGGCCGCCGCGGGAACTGCGGGAGGTGGCGCATGTACTTGCGCGCGTCCTCGTTCCGGATGAAGCCGAGCTCATCGTCCGTCGGCGTCCCGATCACCTGCCGGCCAGCAGCAGTGGCGATGACCAGACGCGTCAGAAATGCCGTCGATCGTGTCGTGCAGGCGCAAGCGCAACCAGAAAGAGTGGCGGTGCGTCGGCGATCGGATGGTATTATATTGGTACCTCGGTGATGAGGCGCATCTGGTGCATGTGGTCGCGTCCGGGGAAGAGCGGCTGGCGGTTGGTGAGCTCCATGAAGATGCAGCCGACGGACCAGACGTCGATGGCGGCGGAGTAGTCGGTGGAGTTGAGCAGCAGCTCCGGGGCGCGGTACCACCGTGTCACCACGTACTCCGTCATCATGTCGCTCTCGGAGGAGGGGCGCGCCAGCCCGAAGTCGCAGATCTTGAGGTCGCAGTTGGCGTTCAGCAGCAGGTTGCTGGGCTTGAGGTCCCGGTGGATCACGTTGGCGGAGTGGATGTACTTGAGCCCGCGAAGGATCTGGTACAGGAAGTACTGCGCCCGGCGACCGAGATTATAATTAGCCAGCCAGTCGTCGGATTACTCGGATCACAGGCGGCGGCAAATTAAGCTGATGGCGACGCCGTGTTGTTTCTTTTCTTCTGCTAATAATAGTCACTTAGTATTATTACCTGGCAGTGCTCCTCCGAGAGCTCCTGGTTGGAGCGGATGATGTGGTGGAGGTCCGTGTCCATGAGCTCCGTGCCGATGTACACGTCGTTGAACGCCTGCGGGATCGGCGGCGGGATCACGTCCCTGATGCCTATGATCTGTTTGTTCATTCATGTGTCAGTCAGTCAGTCAGTCATCCCCAAAACCCGAATGGGAGCAGCTAGCAATTAAACGGCGCCAGATTCAACTATTCAGCAAGGGCTACATGTTTCTTGCTTACGTTCTCGTGGTCGAGGTGCCTCAGCAGCTTGATCTCCCGGAGCGTGCGCTTGGCGTCCATGTGGTTGTCGAAGGCGTTGGCGATCTTCTTGATGGCCACCATCTCCCTTGTCTCAAAGTTCATCACCGAGCTGCGCTCGAACCGTACAGATTTTTCTTATTTATTCTCAGAATTATAATCAACCCACCCGTAATAATTTCCTAAAAAAATACTTTCCTAAAAGGTGAGGTAGGGTGTTCATTCGATTCGAGAACTCACCAACCACTGCACTAGTAGATAGTCGCTAAATTAACCAAACCGCTAGCTCAACTGCTATACTCTTATCTATAGATAAGAATCTATTGGTGGTTGGTCCAAGTCCAATCAATCCATGACCATCCTCATCCATTAATTAAACTACTACTAGTAATTGTAATCCTAACACTCGGTAATCATCTTCTGCAGCTCGCAAGCAATCAGCCATGGCTCAAGCTCGAGCAGAACGTACGTACCAGACGATCCCGTAGGCGCCACGGCCGATGGGCATGATGGGAGGCTGGTACTTGTGCGTGATCTCGAACAGGTTGCCGAAGATGTTGTACTGCAGGAACCGGCCGTTGTGCGTCACCGTCGGCCGGAACTCGGCGACCGGAGCTCCGTCCATGCCTCCTCCGCTCATCCCCTGTCTTCTTCCCCGCGGGGAAGAGGCCCTGGCAGGCAGCTGGCTTAATTATTCCCCCCCTCGACGGAGAAGAGGAAGACCGACTGCTCACTCCTCACCAAGTCTCGAGTTCAAGCAGCAAGCAAATCAGGCAATTTGACCTTATCTTTGTCAAAAGAGGATGCGCAGGCGTGGGATTTATAAAAGGCGGGGGGCGGCTGAAGCTCAAGCTGAAGCAGAAGCAGGAGGAGGCCTCGATCGCTGCTGCTGCCTGGTGCTTGTGCCCTCGACCGGGCCGGACTCCAGCTGAGGAAGGTAACGAGAAAGTGAGCGGGACTTGTGCGTGACGTGACGCACGGCGCGGCCACTGTGCTCTGCTACGGACGGCGTCGATGTTGCTCGGATCCGACGGCGGGCAGGGCGTTCAACCGGTCAAACGAGGACGCGCACCAACCCGCGATCGGATAACCACCGGCGTGGGCGTGGCGTGCGGTTCGGCTGGTGGGTGGGGGCTGGGGCGCCCTGCTGCGACAGTTGGGCCATCGTCAGTGTCAGGGTCTCCGCGCGTGGCGGGCGGGAGGGGGATTTTGATTGCCGGGGTTGGCAATTGGGCGCTAGCCGCCGACGCGTTGTTTTCCTGGCGCGGGCGCTGGATTGGACGGGGACGGGGACGGGGGAGAGTGGTGTTGGCGGTTGGGCTCGGGGCTGATGATGCGGTCTGCAACCCTGCATGCGTGGCCGGCCGTGCCTCGCGCGGTGGCTTTTGACCGCCCGCGTCGTCGTCCTCGTCGTCCAACGTGTGGAAATGGAACGGGGGACTCGGAAATCCGCCGTGCCGACTCCCGACCCGCGGCCGCGAGTCCACGCGACCGCGCAGCAGGAGGTCGTTGAGCTCGGCCGGGGGCTCTCTAGCCAGGGGGGTTTTCCCGGACGGCAGGACCCGTCTCTCGCGGGTGCCCCGTCGTGAGCAATTCGTATGGTGGCTTTTCTTCTTGTGTAGCGCGTGTACGTACGTACGTTGATACGATCGTACCAAGTTGTGCAGATACTACAGATGAGAAAGCACGGTGATGAAAATAAGAGCAAGGAAGGGAAAGACTAGACTCAGAAGAAAAAAAGGGGTACAGACAGACATGGACTGAAACTTCCTGGAATTAACCATTGTCGTGAGTCGTGACCAGCAACACGATCTTTTCTTCTCACTGAAAAATGGATGTGATCACATGGCGATGTCAACTACGGCCTCTTTGGTTTGAAGCGGTAAAGTTTACCCTCCATTACATCGAATATTTGAATACATTTATAAAGTATTAAATGTAGACTATTTATAAAATTAAAAACATATTTAGAGAGTGATTTAAGAGATGAATTTTTTTGAGACTAATTAATTTATAATTAGACACTAATTTTCAAATAAAATAAAAATACTATAGTACTCGTTAAATTTTAACAACTTCAACCAAACACCCCGTTGTCTTCGTGGGACAGTGGAGAGCTCGATCGAGTGGTCGGAATAGTTCAGAGAAAAGATAGCAAGTGCCCGTCTCCACGGACCTCGGTTAGCAAGGTTTGAGCGACAGACATGGCATATCCAGTCTGTCATCCACTGTTGTGAAAATGGTCGGATAGGCCGTGCTCCGATTCATCGAACAAGGGCACAAGACCACCAGTAATAACGAGCACTAATCCATCTAAGCTGCTACGTTCTTTCCGAAATCAGAATAATTACACACTCAATCCTGCTCACTAAATTAGACATCAGGATCACATCAATAACATCGATCAGAAATGAACTGCTGCTCTCAACCACTAGTTTCACGATGTGAGCCAAAATGTTGTTGGACAAGCTTGAGATTCCTCAATTAGTGCCGAACGGGATACGCTTACCGTTAAGCAGGGGCCCCTTGCATAAGACAAGGTCGAGGCTTTGGCGGCTCGATGCAGGATTGAACACTAGTAGTTTACTGTACAGCCTGATGGCGCAAGTGCCATTTTTTTGGGCAGGAAAATAGCCTATGGATGAGGAACTCCCCTAGCAACTAACTGATGTGTACTGCTTTTGCCGTACAGTGTTGCCCGGGCGATTGGAACAAAGGAGGCTTAGAAACCGAGGCCATGATTGCGAACCCGAACTTTCTATTATTCTGCCAGGAAGCATCGCCGCGTGATGCGCGAGTTGAGCAAAGAATCTCCCGGTTCCTATTACTATTTTTGCAGGTCTCAATCTTTCTGTGTGGGAGAGACAGATTACTGAAGTTTCGGACATCATACCTATCGTTTCGCATTTTCGGCCTTATTTAGATGCGAAATTTTTTTGATTTCGCTACTGTAGCACCTTCGTTTGTTTGTGGCAAATATTATTCAATCATAGATTAATTATGATCAAAAGATTCATCTCATGATTTACAGACAAACTGTGTAATTAGTTTTTGTTTTCGCTTATATTTAATGTTTCATACATGTACAATAAGATTCGATGTGACGAAGAATCTTGAAAACTTTTTAGTTTTCGGGGTGAACTAAACAAGGCCGATCTTTTGGCTGGTATCATTCGTTCCCGATTTTGAAATCGAGATGCTGGGGCGCCAGCCAGTACGATCGACGAGCTGACGAGAGTTAGCGATAGGTGGTGCATCATTGTTTGCCGTGATGACGTGCAGCCCGCAAAGCTAGGACGAGCCTGAATTGTTGTGCTGGGCTAGACTGACTCTGGCTCATGTTGGGAATCTTCTGGGCCGTAAGCACATTGATGGACAGCCCACTTCTCCCTTGCTCGGTCGGTTGTTCCCTTGCGGTCTTGCACGCACCACGCAGCCCGGCGGCCTTCGGTCCCGATCGGATGCCGTCGGCGTGAGGACCCGAGAAAACGAAATCACAAGGAAAATCTTCGTCCCGGCAAAGTGAGGAAAAATCTGCACGCCTCTGCTCCGCGTCCTCTCGTCTCGTGTGAACTGCGGAGCAGGTAGTGGGGAACCATAAGACCCCTGCGCGCTTAGGGCGGCGGCGGCAATGGCGCCCACGGCCTGCCTCCGGCTCCCCTTCCTCCCCGCCCGAGCCCGCTCCGCCACCGCCACCGCCACCCCGTTCTCGCCCCCTCGCCGCCTTTCTCTCAAATGCAGCGCCACCAACGGTGACAACTCCAACCCCAATTACATCTCCATCTCTCCCGGCGTCGAGTCTGTGGACGTCAACGGGTTGCGTCGGCCGCCCGCGCCTGTCTCCACCCCCACCGTCCCCGGCGCCCGCGATCCCAATTGGCTGCCTCGTAAGTCACGCGTTCGCGGGCGGCCCTTGCGTTAACTAATTTCGGATCACCTGGTGCTAATCTGTGCTCTGCGCATGTTTTTTTTTTTCTTTTCTGTGTTAAGGGCCACTCACTAGCGCGGACGCCATGGAGGCGGACGGGAAGGGGCTCAAGGTTGCTTACCAGGTAGGTGCTCGACGAAATGCGTCTCAAAGGGTGTTGTCTCAGTTTCCTTACGACTGTGCTTAGGGTCTAACTGTGCTTGTGCGTTTCGGATAATGGATAATTTAATGGAAGTTTGGTTATGGTGTTTAATTCAGGGTTGCGCTGGGGCATACAGCGAAGCGGCAGCAAAGAAGGCGTACCCGAACTGTGAGACTGTGCCCTGTGAGCACTTTGACACTGCATTTCAGGTAGCTATAAGGGTGTTGCCTGTTGAGCACATCCTAGTTACTTTACTTGACTCATGTTGCTATTTTGGAAGGATATCAAATTGCAAATGGTTAAATGTTTTGTTTTATGAAATCTATTGAGAAGTACCAACATTGAATTGGACTGTCTCCCTAACACACTAATTTGTAGAAACAATCAATCACTAGCACATAATATGCATAAAATGTGTTCTGTTAGGAAAAACAGGTTGTACCCAGCGAATGCTGTTGATACCTTTTTTTTTTGGGAGGAGGGATTGTTTATACGGATTTAATAGAACTTGCAGAAATGCCAAAATGTCACGTGCGTGCTCTTGTGTAACTGTTCTTTGAGAATTGAGATAGATTTGGGTAATTTACTTGCCATGTCAATTTCCTGGAATAATTTTTGACTATAGGAAGCAGCTCGTTTCGGCTATCGCCTAGCTGTAGGAGTGTAGGGTAATATTTTTTTCTTGAAACACAGGTGAGCTTTGTATCATTGCATTAATAGAAGAGAACAGTAGGTTATGTGACAGATTCTTTTTTCTCTTCTAAAACTATTTTTCAGAGAGGTTTATGTTTTTTGTCTTAAAAACACAGTTCTCTAGTTAGTGAATCGGTGTGACATTTTTTTATTATCTGATGTTCTCCTTTGACAGGCTGTTCAAAACTGGGTAGCTGATAGGGCAGTACTGCCACTTGAGAATTCATTGGGAGGTAGCATACATCGGAACTATGATCTTTTGCTTCGGCATAGTTTGCACATTGTTGGAGAAGTTCGCCTCGCAGTTCGCCATTGCTTGTTAGCCAATCCTGGCGTGAAGATTGAAAACCTTAAAAGTGCTATGAGTCATCCCCAGGTGAACTGCTTGGTTGATCTGTCTTTACTACTCTCATTACTGTTTATTTTCATTGGAGGGAATCTTACAACCATATAATTTTTTAATTAATAGGCTCTTGCACAATGTGAGCACACATTAACAGGACTAGGAATTGAGCATAGAGAGGCCGTTGATGACACTGCTGGTGCAGCAAAGGTAGACTCAGGTTTTTTTTGTTCAACTAGAGTATTCACCTTCTAATTCAGATAGCCTTTTTCCTTCGCTCTTTTAGCTACTCCTTTCTTTGGTTATTTTTGGATAGGTTGTGATTTCAGTTACCCATTATGGTAACCCTCTGTTTTTAATCATAGCAGTAGCATGACTTTTCTTTCCTAGATTGTTGCAGAACATATGCTCCAGGACACTGGTGCTATTGCTAGTTCATTGGCTGCTAAACTCTATGGATTGGATGTTCTTGCTGAGAATATTCAGGTACAGCGAGTTCATGCTAAAATAGTTAAATTAGATAAAATGTTCTGTTCTTTGTTCTGAACATTAGCCTGTCAATTTCTTTAGGATGACAAAGATAATGTCACCCGTTTTATGTTGCTAGCTCGAGAACCCATCATACCTCGCACTGATAAACCATTTAAGGTACCCATCTTTGTGCAAATTCTTTTCCATTGTCACACCTTGTTCTCATCGTGCAAACTCTTTTCCATTGCCACACCTTGTCCTCATCGTTACTGCAGCTGATCAGTTGTGTGGTCAAATTTTCAGACAAGCATAGTCTTTTCACTAGAAGAAGGACCTGGACAGCTCTTTAAGGCGCTTGCTGTATTCGCACTGAGGGAAATCAACCTCACAAAGGTCTACCCAACAACTCTGTCTTGTCATTTTCATGCATTCTGTAGAAATGATTCACTATCTGTGCTCTGTTTTTGAATGGATGCACAGATCGAAAGTCGTCCACACAAGGAAAGGCCTCTTCGAGACTGTTCCTCACTCTTAAAGTTAGATGCTAAACCTGTGGCCTTCTAAGTTATTCAATTTCACTTTCTGCAGTTTTACATTAATAACCCATTTGATTCTGGATTGCACCAGGAACTTTGATTACCTCTTTTACGTTGACCTTGAAGCATCAATGGCTGATCCAAAGACTCAGAATGCTCTTGGAAATCTGAAGGTGCTCTTTCTTTGTTAGTACAATCTGGTGAATGTCAACTGTGCTCATGTTGCTTTATTTCAGGAGTTTGCAACCTTTTTAAGAGTCCTCGGAAGCTATCCTGTAGATGTGAATGAACCTTAGATAGAAAGTACTGCAGACTACATGCTGGTGAGTACTGAATATCAGTGTCTACTTTTAGCACTTTATTACTATGGTATGGTGCAGGAACGAAGAACCTTCTTTTTCAGTTTAAATGGGCAAAATGTCATTATATCAGACCTATTTAAATGTGGTTAGAGTTAGACAACTCACTTGAGTGATGTGCTTATTCTGTTATAAAATGTAATGCACAGTTTGACTCGGTGCACCTTCAAAGACATTTGTGGGTGCATATCTTTTTCTGAGTTAGCTTGGGTTGAGTAGAAGTTGAATACCGAACTCCCATGCCAACCATACTTCACATTGTTGCTTCCTATCATCCCCACTGACACTAGAAACACAACAATGTTGCACCCCAGTCTCCTTCAATAGCTCGCTGCCATCGGCGAACTTGAGTGAGCCTCGGTCCATAGCAAAATCTGTATAAGGTCAAATTGTTCTAACCAGTTAAAAAAATCCACATTGAAAGCGAGAATTGTTCCACATAGAATTCAACTCTTCTAACCAACAAAAACATTGTTCCACATTGGAAAAAACTGTTAGAATAGGCGCCTATGGGCTGGCCTCTTGGGCCTTGGCACCCACGTCTGATGTGGCTGGGCTGCCTCTAGGGACTTGTGGTAGATGATTATAGATTAGGCAAGGATCTCCGTTGATTGGGTGTTTCCTATAAACCCTACTACTTGATCCTTGCCTATATATTGTACCTCCTTGTACTCTTATCAATCAATCTACAGTTTCCCTGTTCCACATTCACTTACAAAAACTGTTCCAGAATCATATTGTTATGAACGACTATAAAATTCTTACACATTGAAAAGAAAATTGTTCCAGATTTTCAGGTATAAAATCAAAATTTTCTAACCAACAAAAAGTTGTTCCACATAAAAGATTAATTGTTTAGGTATTAAGTTGGATTGTTCTAATCAACAAATAAATCTTTCCACATTTAAAAATGGGTTGTTCTAGGCATAAAACCGAATCTTCTAACCAATGAAGAAGAATTGCATTGAGAAAAAGAATCGGAGGAGTCAAGTGGTGGACCTTGAAGCCTTGGCAATTGAAGGATGGAGACTCGAGCAACGTGATGATGAAAAAGGAGCAGGCAGGGCATCATGGGCTGATATTGAGCGAATTGGGGCTGACTTGATGGTCCTGGTTGCTGTGGATTGACTGCATGAGCGAAAGAGGATTGTCTTGCAGACGACTTTTAGTTGTCGCGGTCAGATTCACGCCTTAGAGGACTTGTCATCGTTGCTTTCTTATACATAGTCATTTTGAGTTTACTGAAAGAATCCTATAAAACTTCTATTAAACTACTAGGAAACTAACTAGCAGAAGTGGATGACTAGTATTTGTAGGAGAAAGTACTAGAAAATTATGGATATGGGAAGGTGTATGACATGCTACTAATTTTTCTTCTAAACCAATAGTAGTTAGTACAATATTTATTTGTTTTCTCAAGGATCTAATTAGTTCTCAAATGTCTTCTGATCCAGGATTAGCAGGAATGGGTGAAATGGTTAGAGTTGGTTTTCTGAGCAGGTTGAAAAGTGAAGAACTCTATTAAACTGATGCTAACTTTTACAGAGCAAAAGGATCTACATTATAGCAGTAGAGAAGGGTGGATTTGAGGCTTACATTGGTTGTGATCTTGGAAGAAAATTTGATGTTTAGCTGGTGATGTTCTTCTGACTTCTGAAGCAACAAGGATACTTGAAACAGCAATCTTCTTCAATGTCCTATCATATGGGAGCTTGAAAAGCACTTTTAAACATGGAGACCAAGGGGTTGAATATTTGGAAATACTTCAATAAGGTTTTATTTTTTTATGATAATAAGTTTTATATGTTTTCATGTTGGAGTGTCTGTCATGGTAGCATGCAGGTTGTTAAAATGCAGTTACATTGGAATAATGGGACAGTGTCTAAGAGCACTTGTCTTTTTTTTTTTTTTGAGGATTGTATAATAAGAACTGATGTTTTCATGTTCATTCGGACGTTCCTCAAAAGTTTTATTTGCTGTCATGCTGGTGGTGGTCACCTGGACCTGGCCAAACCTCGCCAAACTTTCCTTCTGTAGAAGAAAATAATTTGGTGCTCCATATATTATTCTATTGATGAGACGGAATTTGGTGCGCCTTGATTGCCTTGATCTGTGCCAGGTCAAATTCGGCTGTTTAAGGGAGTGTTTGATCTGAGGTGTTAAAGTTTAATAGATATTGTAGTATATTTTAACTATAGCAATTGGTGTTGAATCCTAGACTAATTAGGTTTAAAAAATCATCTCGCAAATTGTTCTCTAGTTGTGTTTTTAGTTTTGTAAATAGTTTATATTTAATAAAAACAAGTCGAACCAAATAGGGCCTAAGTTGCCCAGTAGCTGACTGCAGCTTAGTGGCTGCTACTTTTGTAATTTAAGGCCTGGTTTAGTTTCGAAAAAATTTCAGATTTCGGTACTGTAGCATTTTTGTTTTTATTTGACAAATATTATCTAATCATAGACTAGCTAGGCTTAAAAGATTCATCTCGTGATTTACAGGCAAACTGTGCAATTAGTTTTTGTTTTCGTCTCTATTTAATACTCCATGCATGTGCCGCAAGATTCGATTTGACGGGGAATCTTGGAAACTTTGTGGTTTTTTTGTGCAGAGCGGAGAATATTCCTCCGGAGGCATTTTTCTGGAAGAAACATTCGAGCATACCACATGTGCTCCTCGCTTAGTATATTGTTGTGCTTAGTTCCCGGTTGATTCCCGGATGGTATCTACCATGTGCTTCAGTTCCCGGTTGATTCTGCCATGTCCCGGTTGATTCCCGGTTGGTTATTTTTACAGGAGGTCAAAGAATATATGTCAGGACTTACCGGTTTCCTAATGACTGTATTGTAGTGTCGGCCGGTCCCCGCGTGTGACATGTCGTTCCATGATGAGGCGTCAGCACAGCACCGAATATAAAGAGAGAGCTTGCAGAGATCCGAAGCTTTTAAGAGTTGGAAGAAGCTCGGTCAAAGGTTCGGCAGTTCGAGCACGGGCTGGTACACGTGGCCTGATGACCTGGTTTCTTTGGATCTCGTGAGGAAATGGTCTCCCTTGATGGCTTCCCGTTTGCGTACAGTTTGTGCTCTCTTTTCCGGCTGATTATCGTGAGATGAAAGCATATTTAGCCTTTTCCCTCTCGCTCGCTTTGATCGATGAGGTTGATCCGAGCCTGGAGCTGACCCCACACTTCACACAGAAAGGCGATGAGTAGGAAGAAGAGAGCCCATTCCTCCGGAACAGGGAGCACTCGGAATATGCCTCCCTCTCGCCTCTCGGTACTCACCCTGGGGGCCTCTTCTCATCACTTTCTGTGATGCCGAAATCAGATCGATCTCTTACACATA
>Ga0182004_10004316_pt1 | contig 11449 bp, 7 predicted proteins | sample Sormic07211540_1_FD_120479 | JGI IMG/M metagenome (GOLD analysis project Ga0182004, IMG submission 120479) | Endophyte microbial communities from Sorghum bicolor roots, Mead, Nebraska, USA - 072115-40_1 MetaG | ecosystem: Host-associated > Plants > Roots > Unclassified | place: USA: Nebraska...
CGCCCCCGCCCCCTCGGCTCGGCCTGCCTCTGCCTCACTCCACTCGCCAGCCAGGGAAGGGAGGCCGGAGTTGCTAGCGAGCGAGCCATGATGGAGCTGACTGGTGCAGTGGTTGGCTCTGCTTCTGCACGGTTGCACCCAAACCTGGGGCAGGTGGCATTTGCATTTGGGGTGCCTCTTCCATTAGCATTTGCATTTGGGAAGAAATTGTGTTCCGAGGATTCCTTCTCCAATCTCTCTCTAACAATGTACTTACATACTTAGAGCACTCACAATACAAGACTCTATCACAGAGTCCAAGATAATTAATTACATATTATTTATGGTATTTTGCTGATGTGGCAGCATATTTATTGAAGAAAGAAGTAGAAAAAAATAAGACTCCAAGTCTTATTTAGACTCCAAGTCCACATCATTTGAGGTAATAAATAACTTTAGACTCTATGATAGAGTCTGCGTTGTGAATGCCCTTATATATGCCAATTCCATGGTCTATCCTTTTCAGTTATTACAAACAAAAGTCATGTAATGCAGCACCGAAATAGAAGAATGTAGTCTGAAGCGAGGAGGGAACAGTTAGTTCAGGAAAAGTACTACACGACACAAGAAAGTTTTTTTTTTTTGAATTTTATGTAGGATGACTGATCAGTGATCACTGCAGCAAGGGTTTTTTTTTGAGAATTTTATGTAGGATGACTGATCACTGCAGCCTTAGGATCACCATCATGGGAATTACTGTGTGCACAAGTGATGCATTAGCATGGGTTTGATCACTGCAGCCTTAGGATCGCCAATCTGGTGATTAGCATGGGTTTGTGCTGCCCTCCTTGCTCAGTGGACGGCCTCCTGAAGCATGTAACTGAAATGTGTGCAGTGGAAAGAGTTCAGTATGGTCGAGAGTGGTTGTAAAGCTCAATGTGTGCAGTGTCGTGTGGTCCATTCAACGGCAGCATTTCCAGACACCACATTGCCACAAATCACTCAGGCCAACGCTACAGAAATATATGGAGCAATGCAACTGCCACCGGACTACCGGAGCAGGCAGACTGCCCAAAACTGCACTAGTAAAATACAGAAAAAAATATGGAGAATGCAGCTGCCACCGGAGCAGGCAAACTGCCCAAAACTGCACTAGTAAAATTCAGCACTTCACTGTACAATGATCTTAATAAATGAATTTGATTCCAGGTCAAGTTACAGCTTACAACATTAACGAAAGGCGTAACTAGGCAGGGTTACAGATGCTGCTGGACTACAAGGAGAAGACCAATAGCATATATCAAGAAATCACCGAAGCCTGGCAAGCTAGAACAGCCAATGCTTCTTTTTAGTTTTCCGTGTCGGAAGATCTGAAAGGATAGTGTGGGGTCAGATAAGCTAGTATGCCATAGAAATTTTTGGAATACATACAAGCTATCAAATATCGGCAAGCAACAAGTGAATAAACCCCTCACCTTCAACTGCATACAATGAATTGTAGTGTACTTCACACCAGAAACTTAGCCAAAGCTCTGCAGAAAGGTACCAGTGAATAATGAGACACCAAATCTTCCATTATGATTTACTGAACTTGTGTATGTGCATGTGGATTCCAGAAACTTAACAAAACTATAATAATGAAGGAAAATCACAATACCAAAGCGGTCAGAGTGATGATACATAAACAAAAAGTTCATGGTTCTTGGGGGGTGAAAGTTCATGGTTCTTTGTTTTTTAACGTAATGGCAGGAGCTCTGCTTTTCAATTAAGAAGAATAGAATTGACCTAGTTTATAAGGTAAACCAGGCCTGAAAACCTTGCAGACGGAAAGGTCGTGGTTCTATAAAAGAGGATACAATAGTTGATACATGATATAGACAGGAAATGGAGATGACAGGACAGGATCCAATTCTAACCTCTTGTTGGAGTGGCATCTCTGGGGACTATCTCAACTAGGCATGTGTCTCTAAACGACGTCAACAGACATATTTTAGCAGCAAACTGGTTTAACAGATAAAAACGATTGCTGTTAGCAAATGCATATCATCCCACTGATAATATAACTACTTAGTACTCTATTGAAACAGTTTGAAAGAAATATTCAAATACCTATGATACAAGTCAAGTCTACAAATTTTAAGTTAAAAAAAGACAAGTATACAATTTCTCCCTCCAGCCACAACTCACAACTAAGTGACATGTTGGATATCAAATATATCTGTACTCACAAAATTATATTGTAATATATCTACAAAGTGTAGCAAAAATATAATATCATGATACTGCTTTTAGTGACAAATTTACTCATACCAGGTTTTCAATCTCAACATGTAATAAACAGAAATTGGTGGACCAAATATATATAGTTTGATTAGATGCAACAAAAAACACTACTGATTTTTTAATTGACAGTATAAGCTTAAAAATATCTGGGGAGTTCTATTAAGTACAGCTAGAACTAGAGGTCACAAGATAAATAATGCCAAAACCTGCAGATAAAATGTTTTTACTCATAGCTTGAAAGTGCTATGTACCCTGTCTGCAGCTGCCTGTAAGGTCACATGATCTCCCCATTCCCCGGATCTACAGTGATATATAAAAGAAAGGCATGCATCAGGAAATGAGGAAAAAAAGTTGCAAGACAGAATTAGGCGTCTTGAATTTAATACGGGCTAAAACCTTTTCATTTTCTTCAAGTAAACCTTATATTCCATTGGCACATAACCTTCATAGTGTTTCTTGAATTCCTTCAGCTAAACAGAGAGACAATACTTCAGAACAGTCACATATCAAGAAAAAGTCTAATTAAGATAGCATGATATTTTTCCTATGGAATAAACGAATTCTGTAGGTAAGAGATCTATCATAGAAAGAGAGAGGGAAAGGTGGATATACCTGCTTCACTACCGCCTTCCTCACATGTTTGTGATAATCAGGATTGCGGAATATCTGGTCTGCCAGAGCTCGGAACTGCAACAAGAAAAAAGCACAACATGGAGAAAATGTAAGAGAAAAAACAAAACCACACCTAGTCAATGAACCAAAATGCCATAATCAGATTTGCTCATAACAAGAAGAAGATATAGTAAATTACTAATAGCTAAATAGAAGATAGATTGAGGCAATAGTCTCCCCCCCCCCTCCCTCTCTTCTCTCTCACCAATCCATTTCTATCGGTACAAATGGACGACGAACATAACATAAATCAATTAAGCTACAGAGAAATAGATTATTAATTTAGAGTAATAATAATATATCTAGATGAATTTACTTCATACAAATGAAAAAGCAATTCCATACATGATACAAAAAACTAACCTGGCAATTCCCATCTCCTTCTATTTGGTATTCAGCTAAGCCATAAGTGCCCAATCTGCCACCAAAAAGTTCTGAGGTAAATGAACCTAACAGGAAAACTGAGGATAAAAGCAAGAGCACCATAAAAGCTTTACCTTTCTAATAATGATTCATGATCAATTGTCGCATTATTAAAATCTGGAATTTTCCCATTAACACGCGGAGTGTGCTGCCATCAAGAACATCAGCAACTTGGTACAAGGGCTAGAGTTAAGCTTGCAGCATAGTAATTTGATTTAATAGTGGATGCTGATTATAACATTTTATATCTATGTATAGAAAACTCTAATATAAACATGCAGAAACATATTTATTACTGTTACCAATTAGCTTTATTGAGCGCTACATGGACATGTTCTGTTTCAGGCCAAACAGCTCAATACTATTTTTCTCCAATCAGGAACTATGGTACATCTAGAAGGTAAACTTCAAGGAAGCATAGGTACCAACATTATCAGAGAAACATATTGCACAGCAGTGAGATTGTTACCGGGATCGAATCTAAGTGCGAAAGGCGCCTTCCAAGACTCTTTGCACTGTTTGTTGTGTTTGTTGCTTCAGTTATAAGAGTACCAATGGTCAGTTCCTCCTCACTCTCCTGAGTGCTGCTGCTAATACTTGAGGAAGAGCTCTTGCTAACACATTCCTGGTGTTCAGTCATGATACCTCACAAGGAACATTTGAGGTTGGATGGGTTGACTGTAAGCTGCAAATTGAGAAAGAAAAAACAGTTTGGTGATGCATGTAAATATGGAGGAGAAGGTACCATCTAAATGGAACTGGTGGGTATCAACCAGGAAGCTCATGTTCAAGATATAGCATCAAATGGCTTCTACACTAACAGCATTGATCCATCCAATCTAACCACTACGGCATTCTATTGCTTGTTACTCTCGAATTATTACTGCAGGTCGTGAAAAAAAGTTTACCACTATCCATACTGTTTCAGAGTAAAATATGAAGATTGGCCTCGCAGCTTACGGATTCCTACTGGCCACTAGTCATTTCGTGACCACGGCACATAGATCTCAAGCAACCCACCTGGAGTTCTTTTCATAAGAAAGAATTACATGCGAGCTACTAGCCAGAAAAGACGCGTCATCCCACATCACAATCTAGAAACTTTTTTCAGATCCCAAGCTTACAATTTCTAAACAGCGGACTTTTCTCCAAAGAAACTATAGTCCAAGAAACGGACGGACGCGTGGCGCGGAGGCGCGTCGAGTCACCGAGACGCGCGCGCACGCAGCCGCGCTCGGTCGGACGACGGCACCACCAGGCGCCGCCGCCAGCCCGTGGCGGTGCCCAGCGGTCATCCGCGAGCTGAGCCTGCTCTCCACGTACGGAGACGGAGCTAAACGAACCACGAGAAGCATTCACCAGCGCAAGGGGTGAGCACGAAGGAAAGGGAAAGAGACGCATCCCAGACGCAACAGGAAACAGAGCAGAGCTTCGCGCTGCCGGGACCGGTGGTGGATCCAAGGATCCGGAACAGCGGCCGGGGACGCTCCGGCTGCGGAAGAGCCTAGCGAACTGGCGCTGCCGCGCGGAGGAGAGGAAGAGACTGAGGAGAGACTCACCGGCCGCTCGGATCGGAGGCGGTGGCGGCTGGCGCGCGCGTGGGGGCAGGGGCAAAGGGAGGAGGGAGCCGCTCCAGCTGAGAAGAGAAACCTCCTTCGCTTTCCTTCTCTTCTCTTTTCTTTCGCACCAAAAACTGCTGAAGAAGGGAAAGTTTCCGTGTGCGTGTGGAGATTAACCGAAATGACCCCTGGGGTAATTCTCTTGTAGAGAGTGGGGCCCATAGCACAGGAATTCAGACAAACACAATGCTATTTTGCTTCTTCGGTTCTTCCGGTACCTTTTTACTTTGGCAAAATTTATCGTGTCAAGTGATAGGCTCTTTGCTCGTAGATTCATATTTTTTAATGATTTACTGAGAGACACTTTAATTCTTATAAATTAGTTGGTGGACACCATACGTAACAAAATATTTTTATAAAATAGATATAAAATCATATAATTATCTCAAAACTATAACATAAAATCTTGTAGACTCTATATGATGAAAATCATAAAATATTGTTTTGCACTAAAAATGATTACTTTGCCTCCTTTCATAAATAAATAAAGTTGACCATGGTTGATTTATTCATGTATTTGTAGGACACTAAAAAATTTGGAAAAAAAAAATCATAGAATACGTAGATGTACCAAATCATGACTATGCTAAAAATATCAGCTCAAAATAATAAAATTCATAATGATATATTTAGCATCACTAAATTATAGATTTATCTCCTATCAAGCTTAATTGATATATGAAACTTTATTATTTTGAGCTAATATTTTTAGCATAGTCATGATTTGATGATATACACAATCTATGATTTTTTCAAGATTTTTAGTGTCCTACAGATACATGAACAAATTAACCATGGTTAACTTTGTTTATTTATGAAGAGATGCAAAATGGTCATTTTTAGTGCAAAGCAATATGTGGTTCTTATCATGTAGAGTCTAGAAGATTTTATGGTATAATTTTGGGGCATGTGTGTGCTGAACTGCTGATGGGATTGTTTCAACCTCTGATCAGTGATCCAACGTAATGAGAGCAACAGCTTTGGTTATTTGGTTTTTTTCCCTCTGTTTTCACTCAACTGGGGCACAAACAAATGCTACGTGAATATTTTGTGTTTCAAAATAGTCGGCACGAAACCGCTGTTGAGAAGCTACTCCTACTAGTTTGTTGATTGAGGATGCATAAGATGCACACAACTTAAAATACAGTTTTATACGAAGAAATAAAGCCCTTACCACAAAGTTAGACAAAAAATATTAGACGGAGTGACATGGGACTTATCTTTCATGTTCAAGCTATTTCATACAAAAGAAAAAGACGAATGTTAAATTGGCTATGGGATATCGAAAAATGTGAAATTGGCTGTAGGTACACTGGGCAGTGTCCTACAACAAAGAAACTAATGTCCCACAGCAAAGAGAAAATATTTCAGTGTCCCGTAGCTAATTTTCGCAAAATTGTAGTGTCCCACAGCAAAAATTCCCCAAAAAAATTGCTCTAGCTGTGAAAGCCATAGGTCTCGCGCTTATAATCTCCCCATCGACACAATGCGGTGTGTGTGTGTATCAATATGTATTCCACGCACCGAACAATCATGTAGCAACATAATTGAAAAGGCTATATCAACAAGCTTAAACTATGACAACTTGTCTACTTTTTTTGGGGTCCAAAATCAGAGAAAGTAGTCACAATAACAATTATGACTATGTTGTACGTAGCAAACAAACATGTGCTGTACACTGAGATCTCGTAGTCTCGTCAAATATTCTCTGCAAAATGAGCTATCAGAAGTATAAGAGGATACAAAGCAAGTTAGATGCGAAACTGTGAATATCTGATGTTTTCTTTTCAAACATAGATTTTAGGATGCTTTCGTTGAACCCAACCTTTTGCTGATGTGAAAGCCGAGGCTGTTTTCCGGCGGCATAGAATACACCGTGCAAGCCCCAAAATTACAGAAGTTGCATTCAGTAGCAGAATAACAAAATCTAATCTTCAGAGTTGTATTCACTTGATTTTTCTTTATATTTTCTGTCAGTAATCAGTATATTACAATATGTATTTGTGCAATTGGGATTGCCGAAGCCCGAAGGAACGTTGATAAGTACTATGTTTTACACGCATCAACCAAAGGGACTAAGCATAAAGCATGATTAAATTTTTGCACAGGACAGCTTTTATACACAAAGAGTATGGAGCCAAAAGGTTTCAATAAGGGGGTTGATCAGTCTTCTGTCCTCACGCAGCACAACAATTATGAATGTTGCCTTATGTTGATTAGCTCGATGTCGAAGATAAGTGTACCGAGAGTGGAACCCTCGCCATTTGCGAGACGGGTTGGGTTGAATATAGTAGTAAATAGCCTCTGTCGATCAAAGAACTGCACGGAAACAACAGGTGAAATTAGTACTCTATTATGTCCAGCCAGCAATACCGAATTACATCCTTCAACTACAGATATGAAATGGATATTTTCTTAATCCAAGCACACTCATGCATCTCAAGGGAATATACCAACCACGAAGCCATTTTTAAATAAATTGCGCATGCAACAGAGAGTAATGATTAGGAGTTGGCCAGACTAGAGATACTTCAGTTGATCACCAGCTACTTGATATTAAATCTAGAATACTGAGAACACTGGAATTACGTTAGGAGGAATTGGTTCTTGCGATGTGTTTTGGTATCCCTGTGATGGTGGAATGATCACTCGGCGAAGACCACCGACTCTCATGGACTTCACTGCTGCTTCCATACCAGGTATAACCTGCAAGATCCATATTCTATTATGGCCCCATAATGATTCCACAAACGAACTCCCATGAAAATTTATTATGTTAGATGCTAAGATAATGGGTATGAATAATATTCAGGTAACTCAAAATACAAAGGAAATGAAGAACAGATAGTTTATACTCCTACAGATGCATAGCAGTTGCGATGCTAATATGAAAATAGCCTGCAATAATTATACTTCACGACAGAACAATTGTAACTTCATGTGTCAAAAATCAACTAGGATTGAATGCAAGCATGTTTGAAGAACGTAGGAATACCAATGCTATGCTGTAGTACCAAACTTTCACCAATGAAACTTCAGAGTGGAAGAATACAAAGTTTAGTTAAGATCTTTAGCCAAAACTGCAGTAGTATCAATACCATAGATACAATTAAGTTCTCTGCACGAGTTAATGATATCTGTATCTCACTTTGCCAGACCCAAGGGTGAAGACAAATGGCATGGGATCCCCGGTGTCGTCCTTATGATCATAGGTGGAATCAAAGCGCCATCCTTGCTTCGCTGCTAATCTCCCATAATAGTGAATTGCAACCTATGTAGTTCATACAAGTGTGAGAAAAAAATAAGAGCCTTTCATACACATTTCCCAGAAATAATACAAGCCACAAAATGCCTGCGTGAACAATCCATGTAATCCATGCACTCGCGGCTTCTTAATCGTAAGAAGAAATTGCAGTGAACTTATGCGGATCATCAGTTCAGCATCGACTGATAAGCTAGAGCAATTTCAATGTGTGAAATTGATTAATGATAGACCGAGCAAAAATTATGCTAAAAACGCAATCAGTGTAGAAAGGCGCGTCTTTACCTGGTCGCCGACGACCGGGATCTCTCCTGAACCGTCCCGGAGGTCCAGGGCCTTCACGCCGCCGGAGCCGGGGATCTCGGCGAATCTGGGGGCCGCAGCTGAGGCGGCGGCCGTGCGGAGGATGGAGGCGGTGGCGACCGCGGCGAGGAGTTGCCGTCTAGTGAGGGTTGGAGGTGGTGTTGTGGCTGCAGTTACTGCTTTGGCTTTCCGAGGCGGCGGCACGGCGCCGGCGAACGCCGCGACGGCAGTGGTGACCATCGGTGGCTGTTATTTGCAATCCGCCTCTCTTCTTTTTCCTTTTTATACTACTGTTTTATTAATTTTTACCTTGATTTTCCTTTTCTCCTTTTTATTCCGTTACATTTATATTTTTCTAATTTTATTTCTATGAAAATGTTTTATATTTAGCTACACTTCGAAGACTAAACACTGAAAGTTTTATTTAAATTTAAATAATAAACACACATAAGACATATTGTAGGACCTCAAACACGAACAAATATATGTACATAAAATAAACGATGTTTCTTTAAAAAGTAGACTTAGGGTTTGTTTGGTTTTCCCTTACTAAATTTTAATTTTATGGCTCGTTTCTAGCTAAAATTATTTTAGTTACTCTTGGATGACTTATCGAGCTAAACTATTTTAGCTCCTTTTTAGTCTGTGTGTTTGAAACTTTAGCTACTAAAATGATAAAAATTTAGCTGGCTAAAATTTAGCAAGAGGAATCAAACAGACCCTTAGCCAAGTGAAATTATTTTAGCTACTGTTTGGTGACTAGTAGGACTAAACTATTTTAGCTTCTGTTTAGTCATTGTGTTCGGAAGTTTAGCTGCGACTAAAGTTTAGTTCAGCTAAAATTTAGCAAGGGGAACCAAACATGCTCTTAGAGAAAATTACACTGCATATATGAGGTGTTCCTTAATGTTTGACATCCACGCTAGATTTTATAAATAATTTCATTAACATTTTGTAAATTTACTCAACTTTGTGTGTGTTGAAATTGAATAGACATAGATTAACTTTTAAATCCGTGTTACTAAGCCGATTAGTTGTATACATGAATTGTTTTTTTAGCAATCCATCAAGAACACATACAACATACTAAAGGCATGTAAAAAGGCTGAAAAGATGTTCTACTCAGATAAAGACCTCTTTGATCAAACGATTGTGCCTATGTGCTTTGAGCTAATCTCCAAAGTGTCATGAACTTATCCAAATAATATATACTATGGTGAAATAAAAGCTATAAACATAGTTAAGATGATGTCAAGTATAACCTTTAATGGAACCATGGATGATTCTATCGATACAGTTCAACTATTTTTGTTATATTTAGAGCACCTCCCAGAAAGAATATTTTTGTTGTATAGGCTATTTTCGAATTTATACAACAAAAAGTAAGCTCCAACAAATGTGCTATCTAGTTTTGTAAAATAGAAAATTAGCTATCCCTTGATTTTCGGTGGCCATATATAGCCAACCACAGACACTGGCTATCTAATTTTGTAAAATAGCAAGACTGTTGTGGACTTCTTCTTTTTTAAAAAGTTTTCTATTTTACAAAATAGCTAAACAATAAAATTTAGCTACTAATTTTAGCCAAATTCTTAGAGTTGCTTTTATTATATTTAAACTGATCGTGAAATCTTGTTGTTGTAATACCTGACTAATTCAAATGCCTTGGATTTTTAAAATGGATAAGTCAAACTGTAAAACTAACAATTTCGTGAGCTACTTCCTAAAAGCTCCTAATATGGCTAGAGGGGGTGAATAGCCTATTTAAAAAACTACAAACTCACTAGAGTAAGAGGTTAGTAAATAACAAAGCGACGCTTTTTGTCCTAGCTCTAAAGGGATATTTGCAAGCCACCTATTCAACAATTCTAGTTGATATGATCACTAGGCACACAAGAGCTATGTCACTACTTACAATAGAGAGCTATCTAAAATTTCTATACAAGTAAGTAAGCTACTCTAGTTTGTGGAAATGTAAGAGAGATGGTTTGATCTTTATACCGCCGCGTAGAGGGGATGAACCAATCAATAATATGAAGTCCAATCACCGGCAGAAATCCAATGAACAAACACAATGGAGACAAACAATTTTTCTCCCAAGGTTCACGTGCTTGCCGGCACGCTACATCCCCGTTGTGTCGACCAACACTTGGTGGTTTGGTGGCTAAGAGGTGTAGCACGAACCTCGTCCTCGCTCAGAGGCGGAGCCACCTATATGGCGAGGTCGGGCGTCCGCCCTACCTCTCCTCCGAGTCGAGCGAACAGAGAGAGTTCGTCTTCGTCTGTTGTTGCTGTTAGGCCGTCTATTGAACAAGGCCCACGCGGCCACGCCCACCCATCGCACAGCCGAGAGGCTTAGTAGGGCAAGCACCAAGCAGCATCGCTTCCCATCCCGTCGGCCGTCGCTACATCGCTCACCGCCTCCGCGCCGCCATCCGCCTCCGTGCGCGCACCGCGCGGTCGTGCCTGTGCAGGCGTGCGCAGCTGTGCTCCGAGATCCGGCGTCCGGCCGCTGCTCTGTGCCTCGCGCCGTCATCCGCGCGCCGCCGTCTCCCTCACCCGCCCGGCCACCGCCGCCGCCGCCCCTACCGCGGCGGCCATCCAAACCCTGCCTAAAGCGACGCCCTCGCCCGCGCTTGCGGCGTGGCGGCCACTCCTTGAGGCGGCGCCGTTGGGCAGCGGCAGCAGGCAGCAGCAGACGCCGTCCACTGCACTCGGCACCACGCCGAGTCGCCGACCGAACTGCGGCCTACGGCGACTGCCGGCCACCCGGCCGTGCCGGTCTACTGCAGTCTGCAAATGGATGGAGATGGAGATGAAGCTGGAGCCGGAAGAGGCACGAGTAGGCAGAGGCCGACAGCTGCTCCACCAATATATCGGTAAAGTTCACTACACTATATGTAGATAG
>Ga0182004_10004317_pt1 | contig 11448 bp, 11 predicted proteins | sample Sormic07211540_1_FD_120479 | JGI IMG/M metagenome (GOLD analysis project Ga0182004, IMG submission 120479) | Endophyte microbial communities from Sorghum bicolor roots, Mead, Nebraska, USA - 072115-40_1 MetaG | ecosystem: Host-associated > Plants > Roots > Unclassified | place: USA: Nebraska...
GTCAGGACTAAAGTATTCGAGTTATCACCTTTGCCGATAGTAAGGTCAAATCGGCTGGCACGCCTTAACGTTTGGATCGGGTATTAGCCCTTTGTGTTTGCAGATTAGTTTTTGCATCAACAGGACGTACGCTATTCTAACACCTATAAGGACCGGTATGAGGAGTGGATTGGGCATTAAAACAACTGTGACTAGTTTCCTTTTCTTTTGAGCAAGCTTATGACTATTTTCTCTAATTCATTCTGTTCTACTTTTATTTTTGGTAAAGCTGGACATGACTCTTATGGTCAAGAAAGTGCAGGGTCAGACCGAATCTGGAGAGGACTACTCTGTTCGCTTATGATCTATTATATGTTTGCTTGGCTGATAAGCTATGACTAAAATATTGTTCGTCGACTTATTTTAAGAGAAAAACATTATTGAATGGCTGGCAAATTCGATAGATAAGTTCAAGCGACCAGAGAATTAGGTAGCGTATTGGATCGGCCAACTGCCCCCACCCCATTTTTTTCCTAATAAAAAGGATCGAGCGAGAGCTTGTCAAAACCCAAAATCGACGCTCCAAGCCCAATACACAGGGATTCAGATTAGGCTGCGACTACCCATTACGCTACTAGCAAGAAACGGTGATATTACCCTATAGGCCTGACCCACTAGTCTTTTTGTTTCCACGCTGACAATAAAAAAAAAGTTTCTCTTGTATCATGACCCAAATCTAGTTTTTTTTAATGACCCAAATCTAGTTGAATTGTCTTCCATTATTCTCCAACCAGAAAGTAATGGCCCAGCTAAGGTGAACCATGGGCTGAACTCAGTGTCATCCCCTGAAAGCCCATTCTACCAAGTTAGGACAGCCCGCAACGCGAAAGGCTTTCAAAAAATGGGAAAAGTCCAGTTTTGATAATCAAACTATTTTCCAAGTTTGTTTTTACTCATACAACTCTAAAACCAGAAATCTTTGACCACCCTACCGTCAATACCATATAATTTTGACCATCTAATTGGTTTGAAAGGTCATTTTGAATTTTTATGAAAACAATTAAAACTAGTTTATTTTATAAACTTACACAACTAATTCATTGTAAATCATGAAACAATACCAATTTTATTCTAATTCTAACAATGTAAATGTGTGTCTTAAAAATCCTCTATTTACTCAAAATATGTTATGGATTTTGTTGCCCACATGGTCAATCTCAAGTATAATATATTACAAAATAATGATCTAAATAAGTAACAAACATGACTTTGGACAATAAAACACTACGAATAGAAGCTAATAAAATACCAAGAATGACTCTAAATGGATCACCAACAAATAGATTATATTTCTATGAACTTTTGGTATTAGTTTCATATTTTCTTGATTAAAATTGAATTAGTGATGAGCTTTTAGAAAATGGACCAGATTTTATTATTTTCAAGAATTACAAAACACGTCCAAAACCAACTAGCAGGGCTTGTGGCGACAAAGAGGTCGATCTCCACCAAAGCTTACACACTGTGGCCAGTCGCACAAAATCAAACATGAAATAAATCAATCAGTGACTCGTGCAATTGATGGTCTGGAATCATAACTGAAATGGGAGAGAAGTTCTTGTCGACTGATTGACGACGCTGCACTTCTTCCTCATACCACGCCACACCTGGCATCGAGGAACCCGTTCATGAAGAGTAGAGTGGAAGGTTTCCTTTTTCTTTTTTTTCCTCCCAAGTGCTTTTCTTGTTAGTGGTTTCACCCTCTTCTCTGGCGGGGTTGTTTCTTCTCGCTCTCTATGTTACGGCCAGGGGTTCGAATGTCTTGGTAGTTTCATTTTTCAGGTAGTGGTTAGAGTAGAGGTGTTTTATAGTCAAAGTGTGGTTGTTGTAACTTTTTTCTCTTTTTTTCCCTCGTCTAATAAAATTTCAGCAAATCTCTTGCCGCCTTTCTAAAAAAACAGTCGACAGAAACCCATAAAAATAAAAAAAGATGATTGAGGTAATTTGTTTCAGACTTTCGGTAGAACGTTGCCATCTTGCTCGTCGTCCCTCCGTCCATTCTTCCATCACTGCAATACAAGCAAAGATAAATAGACACCAAACCCAAATCAATTTGGAACCATGAATGCGAACACACACATGAACGCACCTTAACTTCCAAAATAAACCCAACAACTCAAGCAACGAATCTATGACACAAAATCGACATGGAAAAACAAGCTAACCATCAGAATCCTTGCTCGGCCATCAGTTAGAACATTGTAGACCATTTGATCCTGATTAATACAGATTCACAGGCTATTCCATTTTCCTCCTACCAAAATGATTGCCTGGTTAATCTCTGCATTTCAGACAGAGACAATGAAAGAGAACAAAAAGAAGCATGTCAGTCTCTTGAAATAGGCAGGATAAACATTGGAACACGTTTTAAACATCACCTTTGAAACCAAAAAATAGCTATAGTGCTTCTGAAAGCCATACAGAGCTCCAATTTCAATCACCACAGGGCACACGCAGATTGACAGCAACCTCAACCATGTCATCATTCATATGGAACAGTTGTCACATCAATGTCATCTCCATTCATTGCAGTAGCATCACCATTCATCGTAGAATTTCACTAGGCCTCGTTTACTTCCACCCAAAATCTAAAAACTTTTCAAGATTTCCTGTCACATCAGTTTGGTCGAAATTTATTAGACGAATCTTTTGAGCCTAGTTAATCCATAATTGGACAATAATTACCACAAACAAACGAAAGTGCTACAGTATCGCGAAAAAATTTCGTAAAGGAACTAAAGAAGGCCTAGCTCTTCTTTAACACCTTCTTCCAACCGACCACAGATCAATCAGGCTCCCACAAAATGAAGCTCCATAAGAGAATGCATAGGGGGACAGAGAGGTTAGTCCTGGACACACCCAACGCCGAAGAAGATGAGCCTCTTCTTCCAAGGCGTCCTGCAGCCTGTTCAGTAAACAAGGCTCCTGCTCGAAGGCCTCAGCAAATGGAGCGCGATTAGCACGGAGGGTGCTGGAAGCATTGTGAGGGGGAGGGGGAGCGCGTCTCGCAGGCGTGCAAGGGGACAACAAACCGTGCCATGGAGACGGATGGATAAGGAACAACGGATCGTACCCTGGCATGTTGTCGCGTTTGGTTTGGAACGTGAACAAGTGACTGAACCAGGAATGTACGGCCTCTCCAGGCGAACAAAACCGAGTGCCTGGCTGCTGCAACCTGGTTGCCTGGGGCTGACTAGCACTAGTTACGCCTTGTTTAGATCTATAGGCGAAAATTTTTCTCGTCACCGTAGTACTTTCATTTGTATTTAACAATTATTGTCTAACCATGGACTAATTAGATTCAAAAGATTCATCTCATAATATTTAATGTTCTATACATGTGTCGTAAGATTCGATGTGATGGAAAATCTTAAAAAGTTTTTTTGTTTTTAGGTTGAACTATACAAGGCCTAGTTGGAACATGTATACATTTTGTTTTTTTCCTGTCTTTTAATCCTTCCTCATCATTGATTAAATTTAAAAAATGTATATAGTTATCGAAATTTAAGAGATAGTTTTTTATTTTACAAAGTTAGATAGCACAATTGTTAGAGCCTATCTTTTGCTATAGAAAATTTAAAATAGTTTTAACAGAAACATTCAAACTGTTGGAGTTACTCTTCAGTTTGCTCTCAAAATGTGAGAAAGTGAAAATTGTATTATGTGGGCATAGAGACTAGAGAGTATAGGTTAGATGTTAAGAGTGTTGAATTCTGTGGTAGTACTTCTGTACTCGTACCACTTCGAGGACTACATATATAGTACTCCCTTGGTTAAAAAGAATGTAAATACTCCATCAGTCCTTTTAAAAAGAGTCACTATAGAATCGTACTAGTTAAATTTTCTCAACTAAGAGCATCTTCAACTATTTGACAAAATTTGTTTTTTAAATCTTATTGTTTGCCAACTGCCAAAATAATATAGGCAAGAAAAAAAGATCTCATCTTCAACAGTTTGGCTAAATTCGTTTCCAAAAATTCAAAACCCGCTAATGAAACAAAGAACCCCCTAAGCGAATAAAGAGTCCCGCTAAGCATGAGAAGAAAGAGTGATATCAAATACGGAGCCCGTACGAATATTTACGCGCTAGACAAGGAGTTGAAAAAGATGAGAAATTGAGATACCAAACTGGTGCTGTTGGAGAGAGTTTTTTTTCTCATTCTGCAAAAAAAATTATAGATGAGAGAGTTATTTGTCAAACTATTAGAGATGCTTTAACTAAATTTGTAGAAAATATATACAAAATTTATATCTCCAAATAAGTTTAATTTATTATGAAAACATATTCATCGATCTATCTAATAGTGCTAATTATCATAGATATTAATATTTCGTTAAAATACATTTGTTCGAAGTTAAAAGTTGTGGACTTTCTTTGTGGAAGCAATAATGACAATTTTTATAGAACATAGGAAGTATGTACCAGTTAAATCAGTTTATGTTAGACTTATAATGAATAGTATATTTATATCTCTAATAAAATTTTAAAAAATATATTTTATAATTAATTTAATAATACTTATTTTATATCACAAATGTTAGTATTTTTTTATAATTTAGTTAAAATTTAAATTATTTAATTTCTTGAAATCGATCATTGCAACTTTATGGACAGAAGAATTGTCGTGGCCGGCTTTGGCAAAGCCGGTCCCGTGTCGTAGTATTTGATGCTGAGACAAAATTATTCCTGACCGATGTCACGTGTGCAAGCGGTGTAAAGTTCACGTCAGAATGATCGACAGCCTATCCACGGCTACCTCACATGTCTTTACTGTATAGGATCCTGACAAATTAACGACCCTAGAGTGTTGAATGTTACGATCGTCAATTAATTATTTAAAACCCTTGTCAAAAAAATAATTATTTAAACTGTTTTTAAGAATCAATTAACTATTTAAACTTTGACTAAGTTTATTAAAAAACATTATTATTAAGTGTCTACAAATCTAGTCGAAGGCTTGATTTAACTGTCAATGTCATGCTGCTGTAAAACAGTAAATTTTTTCACCCGTTTTGCTTGAAGTGATATGAATCATGTGACAATTACTGGATCGATCTGCTTCTGCTTTTGTATAGCACTGTGTAAAGTAATTACACTTGCTTCCACTTTCCCGCTCGCTACAATTTAATGGTTTGAAGTTATTACCTTTCATCAGTAAAAAAAAGAATCAATAAACGCCTACTCTTGCAGACGAGTAGTCGTAGTCTACACTGCCAGGTTGATCGTGACCGCGAACGACAGCGCCAGCGCGTCATCTCCGACGATGACCGTGCTGACGCCCGACGGCACGACGGTGTACGCCGTCTCCTCGACGATCGCGAACGTCTTGCACACGTTGAGGGCGAAGGGCACGTCGACGGCGGCGCCCGCGGGGACGAACACCCTCCGGAACTCCACCAGCTGCTTCCGCGGCGCGTCGCCCACCTCGGGAGGCGGCGCGGTGTACACCGGCACCACGTGGTCGCCGCCGACGCCGCCCGTGTTCGCCACCCTGAGGCTGAAGCTCACCACCTCGTCGCACCTATGGCTAGCGACGTTGAGCGCCGGGCACGCCGGCGACGGCGACGGCGCCTTACCCGACTTGTAGGTGAGCATCTTGCAATGCTCCCAGGCGCCGATCGGGATGGTGACCGTGGCGCCGGTGGTGCCGGACGCGTAGGTGAAGCTGGTGTAGCTGAGGCCGTGGCCGAACGGGTAGAGCACGGCGGGGCCGCCGTAGAACTTGTAGGTCCGGCCGGGGTAGCCGTGCGCGGCGTCGGGACGCAGCGCCATGGACGTCATGGGGATCTGGTTCACGTACTCGTTCTTGAACCATGTCAGCGGCAGCCGTCCTCCTGTTTGTGAAGATCCAAGAAGTGTTTGAGAAACGTACAACATCATGATGCGGATGCAGTAAAAATGATCTGCATTTCCAAGATTTGATGAACAAATATGCATACCTGGATTGTATTTTCCGAAGAGAACATCGGCGATGGCCGTGCCGCCTTCCTCGCCCGGGTACCCGGCCCAGACAATGGCGCCGATCTTGGTGTTGTTCTGCGCGAAGGAGACGTCCACGCCGCCGGCCGACATGATCACCAGGACGATCGGCGTGGTAGAGGCCTCGGCGACGGCGTTGATCCAGCTGCTCTGGTTCCACGGCAGCAGGAGATCCTCCCTGTCGTTGCTCTCCCTCTCCACGCTCATGTTCAGGCCGGCGATCACGATGGTCGCGTCGGCGATCTTGGCCGTCCTGGATGCTCTGCCCATCCCTTCCGCCGTGCTACACGCCCCACTGTCGCAGGCGTGCACGTACGTGGCATTCACCACTTGTCTGATAGCGTCGTATGGCGTCACAATTCTGCATGGCTTGCCTGTGTGTGCCGTCACAATTCCAGGAATTAGACGACAGTAACAACACTGACCACAGTAATTTTGACCTGATCGTCATGCAGTCAACACTGAACAGTAGTAGATGATTTACCTCTGTAGTCTCCAAGCATGACATCCGTGGCATTGATGTGCTCCAACAGGCCAACCAACGACACTGAATTAATCTTGCTGGGGTCCAATGGGAGGCGACGGGCATCGTTCTTGAGGAGGACCATCCCCTGCCTGGCGGCGTCGGCAGCCAGCTCCTTGTGGTCCCGAGTGCAGACGTCGTCGGCGCCGAGGGACTCGAACTCCGGCATCCCGTCGAAGAAGCCGAGGCGCATCAGGGTGGTGTAGACGTTGCCGAGCGCGTTGTCGACGTCGGCCTCCTTGATCTTGCCCTGGCGGACGGCGTCGACGCCGTAGGTGGTGAAGAAGTCCCGGGCGCCCTCCCAGAACATGCCGCAGTCGAGGTCGAGCCCGGCCTTCATGGCCGCGGCGGTGGCCTCGACGCCGGTGTAGTTGAGCCACTTGGCGTCGCGGACCATGACGCGGACCGAGTCGCAGTCGGAGACGATGTACCCGTGGAGCTGCCACTGGCTCCGGACGGTCTCCGACAGCAGCCGCGCGTCGGCGCAGGCCGGGATGCCGTTGATGCGGTTGTAGGAGCACATGACGCAGCTGGCGTCGCCGTCCCGGATGCACATCTCGAAGGGGCGCTCGAAGGTCTCGACCATGTCGCGCTCCTCCACCTGCGCGTCGAACGTGAGGCGGTCGGCCTTGAACCACGCGTCCACGTCGTAGGCGGCGAAGTGCTTGCAGCAGCTGGACACCTTGATGGGCCGCGAGAACGGGTCCGCCGTCGCCGCCGCTCCGGCGGCGATAACGACGTCCTGCATCCCGCGGACGAAGTTGACGGCGTAGCGGCCGACGACGAAGGGGTCCTCGCCGGGTGTCTCGCTGGCGCGCCCCCACCGCGGGTCGCGCACCACGTTGATGTTGGGGCTCCAGTAGGTGAGCTCGGCGTGGCCAAGGTTGTACATGGCCCTGATCTCCGTGGACACCACGCCGCCGATGGCGCGCCACAGCGACTCGTTGAACGCGGCGGCGCTGTTGATGACGAGAGGGAAGCTGGTGGCGCCGGGCACCACGTCGCCGAACCACGTGCCGCCGGGGCCGACGTCGGAGACGCCGTGGAGCGCCTCCCCCCACCACTTGTACGGCGGCAGCCCCACGCGGGGGGCGCCCTCCGCCTGGTCCCCGAGGTTGCGCACCTTCTCCTCCAGCGACAGGCGGCCCACGAGGTCGCGCACCCGCTCGGCGTACGGCAGCGACGCGTCGCAGTACCGGAAGCGCGACATGTCCAGGCCCAGCGCCGCGAACCGTACGGGGTCGCACACCTTGGTGTAGTTCCTGCCATTGGTGCTGATGGGGCCGAGACCACCGCCTGCGCCGCCGGAACCAGCAGCGGCGGCCGCAGAGGAAGAGACGGCGGCGGCGGCAATGGCGCACAAGAGAGCGACCAAGATGGAGGATGCCGATGCCATTGCGGCAAGAGGCATCCTCTGGCCTCGGGAACTTGGGGTTGGGGGTGTGGACGAAGCGTGTACAGTGCGGTGGGGTATATGAAGAGGGGAGGTGCAGAATGGCGGGAACATGGGCACGCAGGGAGATCAGCAAAACAACACAATTGGACCAGCTGGAATCCTGGAAATTCAGTGCAGTTGTTTATAAAGATGATGCTGTGTGCTCGAGGATTGAGTTTGTTGTGTCTGATTTGCCAGGATAAGCAGCTGTGAATCGACGAGAGCATTAAGGTGTTCACGTTCCGCCAGAGATTTGATGGAGAAAGGATGGAGTTTGTTGTTTTCCCCCCATTATTATTATGCCCAAGCTTGGTCACGTTCTTGGGTGTTTGCCATGGATAATGCTTCGCTTTATTAGCTACCAAAATAGAGGAAAACACCACGTCTTAAACGGTTCTTGGGTGTTTGCCATGGCTAATGCTTCGCTTTAGCTACCAAAATGGAGGGAACACCTCTTAAACAGTCGATTCATGCGGATGCCTCTACGACTATGACACTAGCCGAGTAGCGGACCGGTGCAAGATACTGTTGCCGGTAAGGGTGAGAGAGTAACTCCACCAGACTGAGTAAAAGCACTCTGCTTTCCTCCTGCCTCCTTTCCCTATGTTGAGCAAGAATAGGGATTGAAGCAAAAAAAAAAGAAAAAAAAGAAAAAAGGTGTTCTAACACATCTTCTTTCTCAAATTCTTTTCTCTGTTTTTTTTTCAATTCCTCTGAAACTCCCCTCAATCCCTCAAATGGAGGAGATCTGCCACTTTTTTTTTTCTCAATCCCCTTTTCTCTCATCCTGTCACAAAATGTTCATTAGAGTACTTTCTTCCAATTCCAAAGTCAGTCTTTTCTCATTGTGCTCTACATCTCGTCATCTCAACATGTTCTCTTACCGTTACCGTACCGCTATGCTTAGAAGGTCACACTTTTCCTATATTCATGACTGAAAAGTTTTTGCATCATCATCGATGTCAACAAAGTGGGAAAACATCTAGATAGAATATATCAATTCCAATGATGGTCATGGCATGATCTATGTCCATGCAGAGGGCTGGAGACAGAGCTCCTTCCCGAGTGCGACTGAGCTCGGCTCTGGTGGTCGCCGCGATGGTCGCGGCTTGGGCCCTAAAGCTGGCGGCATGAAGCCGTCGGAGAATTCCTTGTAATCCTATAAGTTTCTCCTCCCCCCTGTTTGGTGCTCCTTGCTGTGTACTCCTTTCTGGCCATGGTTCTTCCAACTCTTCCTGGGCTTTCTTTCGCTCCGGGAGAATCTGTCTCGGCTAGTGTGGAGCGTTCCCTTGGCCTTCCCATTTCTTCGCCGGTTTCCTCCTCGCGGTCCTTTGCTCTTGTTGTCTCCTTTTCTCGCAGCAAATTTCGTCTTGATCCCTCCTCTATTAGTATCATCCTCCAAGCCTCCATTGGAGGATGTGCTGCTTACTTTCGTGTTTCTCACCTGGCTGGGCGTTCTTTCAAATTCTTTGTCTCCTCCAAGCCTGTCAGCTTCTCCATTGTTAAGCTGCGCTCGTTTTCTTGCCCTGAGTATTCCCTTTTCTTCCACCTCTGGGCAATGGCGGCCCAAACTGGAGACGCGAGCTTTCTCTTTTCTTGGCTGAGGAAGAACGTTCCTGGCTCCCTGCTCGCAACCATCGTCCGGCCTCCCGTTCGCCGAACTATGTTCGTTCTAATTTTTCTTTTGCGGATGCTGTTCGTTTATGTGTTGACTTCGTCCCGCATCAGCGTCCTTTGGCTCCTTCGACCTCGGTGTCGATTCGCCGCACCCCTTTGGCCTCCGGGCTGCCACTCACCGGTGCTAACACCGTTCCTTTGCCGACCAAAGGTTCTGTATTCAGGCGCCTTCAGCCTGCGTTGGTCCGTTTTCCGACCTCGAACCTGCTCGGTTCCTCCGGGTCTGACAAAGGCAAGCGTTTAGTCAAGGACGCCCCGACCGTGCAATCTTTAGATGATTACCTTGGGGATAGGCCCCTGCTTCCGTTTTGCCAGCGTTGTCTCGGGCGCGATCATTACAGAGCACAGTGCCGCTCCCCTATCAGGTGCCTTGCCTGCAGTAGATGGGGACACACTGCTGCCTTGTGCGTTTTTCACTCTGCTACTGATTCGAGGATTTTGACTGAAGGCGGGAACGAGAGGAGACAGTATACTGACCCTGGTAAAAAGATGGCCGCTGGTTGGTCTCGTAACACGGCGGCTGGGCCGTCTAGGGCTGGCCCAATCGTTTCCGACGAAAACCCGCAAGCTGCCCCCTCCCTCTCTGCCTGGGCCGCAAGGGGAAATGAGCCTGTATTTAATGTGCTACACCATCCCAAGCCCAGCACTGTTCAAAGTCTGGCTCCCTCAAACGACCCCCTCAGTCTATCCCTCGGCTCATCCCCTTCCACGGCTATCCCTGTCTCAGCCGGTGGAAACACCGTGCCTCTCCGTCAGCTTCTCCCGGGAAGTTTGCACCTTCGGCGGCGCCCATGGCGTTCCAGCGCGCCGACCCAAGGGCATTCCTGCCGCCAAGCTTCCAATGGGTGGACCTTCCCAACCGCGAGTTCATGTGTCGGGCGGTGGCCCCTATGCGTTCGCCGTCGGCAAATGAAGACCTTGGAATCGTCTCCTTTGATCCCCTTCTTGGTGATGTCTTAAACTTTGGTGCTGTGAGAAACATCATTAGGGAGTTTCTTATTGGTTGTCACATCAACCCGAGAGATATCCTACCCTGCCACCTTGGGCAAGCTTATGTTAGGTTCAATCATGCCTATGAGAGAGATCAGATGGTCAATGAGAGCCCCATGGTCTTTGGAAATGTGAACATCTCTTTTGTGAACATAATGAGGGTAGATATTGGAGGAGGGTCTATTTTAATGATGATTGTTGGGTCATGATGCTGGGCTTTCCTGATGACTATAAAACTGAACATCACATTCACAACGCTGTCAGTGATTTTGGAAGGGTGTTGCTTTGGGAGGAAAGTTCTGTTTTCCCTAGGAGAATCATGGCTAGGGTCAGGGTCACTAGTGCTCAGGGTGTCCCTTAGTTCATTGTTTACTCTGACTCCTTGAATTCCAATGGGGACTCTTGGACTATTCAGTGCGAAGTTGTCTAACGTCGGGACTAGGGAGATGAACCATTAGAAGAGGACCCAATGCCAAATGAGTTGGAAATGGGGGAATTTGTCCCTTTTGATTTTATGGGACTAGGGCAGCCCGTTGTTCAACAGGAGCAAGTCCCCCAGCAAGGTCCATAGCAAGGACAAGAACTGAATCAACTTGCTCAGCAGGGACAGAACGAACAACCAGGAGAACAGTTGATGCCACTACCTGAACCCCAGCACGGCCCACAGCAACAGGAACAGATGTGAAAGGTCCTTGTTTGGTTTTAGTAATTGAGTGACAACTTAGGTGGACTAATAGTGTTTATGTGAGATACACAGGAGATTAGTCCACAGGTGATGATGTGATGATGGAGGAGCTCATTGCA
>Ga0182004_10004318_pt1 | contig 11448 bp, 8 predicted proteins | sample Sormic07211540_1_FD_120479 | JGI IMG/M metagenome (GOLD analysis project Ga0182004, IMG submission 120479) | Endophyte microbial communities from Sorghum bicolor roots, Mead, Nebraska, USA - 072115-40_1 MetaG | ecosystem: Host-associated > Plants > Roots > Unclassified | place: USA: Nebraska...
AAGATTGAATGAGCGGCAACGGTGAACCCATCAAGATGAAGTTATAGTAGTACTTTGTGAAGAAGAAATCGTAGCAAAAACCCAACTCTACCTCAATAATTCTGAATGCTCTTTTGAAATCCCCTTGAGGTGGCAACATCTTTTTGAATACAAAATCATGGTTTGTAGGAATCATGGGATTGAGATAGACTTCCCCAAAATAGCGCTGTCGCACGAGCTGCCCAAATAAGGCACAGGATAGGCACAGGTCTTTCAACGCTTTGCCATAACCAGCTGAGTTGATGACACAGCAACACCATATGTGGTCAATGCTAATGAGTCGACCATAACGGACTATATAGTTGCAGCCCTTCATGTTGAGAGGGTCAGAGTTGTCACACGCACCATCATTTCCATTTTCCTCCACATCTTGTCGGCGACGGCTCAGCATCGTTGTGGCTAAAACAATCCCCTTCTTATGATATCCAAAAACTACTAGAACGTAGGATTCAATGGCCTTTGTGAAGAAAACGACAGTAACAAGACCGGAGACACAGTATGAACTTGCTGTACCATTAATCTCTTCTAGGCTAAAGACTTTCCGTATCTCAGTATCTGGATCCAATAGCAGAACGAACATCGTTATGTAAAATAAATCCCGAAAAAGCTCACAAGGAACCTGTATATACATCTTGTAAAAAAAGCTGCCATCGAAATCATATTGCCGGACGGCGGTGGTGCCTGCTGATGCCATGATGAGAAAACCAGCACAGACCGGATACGACGAATTCTTGATCGGAGAGGATTGCATCGTGCCCAAGGTGTAGACGGTGAGAGGGAACATAATTCCATTACACACCTGCAGGCCATATTTGAGGAAGGAGTTGTGCCACCGCCGCTTGCAGGAGCCCAAGATGAGCTGGAGAAGCAGTAGCGCAGCGGCCGCTACCACTAGACCTTCCATCTGGATGATCGTCTTCCTTGGGTGGTTCAGCCAAGGGGACAATGCCTCCATCGCCCTCGTCATGTTAACCGCTCCATCTTGCTTGGAGTTGGAGCTCGGCTCCATGGAGGGATATAGATCAGAGATGAATGGAGGGGTGTGTGTGTGTGTGTGTGTGTGTGTGTGTGTGTTTTGCTATTGCTCTTGAGGAAGTGGGTGTTTGTCTCGGAGGTTGTACAGGTTAATATGGTGCTGGCTAATTCCTTCAACTAACACCTACTCTTTTTGAACCGGTGGTCCGATTGATGAATGGAAGGGTAATAGCATCAATTTCGTATTATAAAAGTTTGAAATTACATATTGCTCAAAGAGTCTTTTGTTAACACATATCAGGTACTCTGCTGCTTCCTTTTACTTTCGCTTTTTTCTGTCCACCGTGATGAGCACTCGCGAGTCGCGACTCTCTAGATTGGCAGCCTATGGTGTAAAGGTCCTAAAGGATCCTATAAATTACAGGTAGATTGTTTGATTATGCCAAGTTGCTGACAATTGTTTGATTATGCCAAGTTACTGACAGGTAGATTGTAATTTATAGGCCAAGTTGCTGACAATTGTTTGATTATGCCAAGTTACGCTTTGGGCACAGCTGCAGTGTGATGAGACAGCCAAGGACGTGCTCTCCGTGATGAGCAAGAAATTGGAAATCATTGCTTTAGAGATATCCAATAAAAGATGGAAACATTTGTATTGTTTGAATTAGCGTCTCTGGTCGATCTATGAGACTATGACTTTCTCTTTACATATCCTCAAAACTTTGTAATAATGGGCTGTGTACACCTCTGGGTGTAGAGGCCGGATATTTAGTATCCATTATTTAAAAAAATGTATAAATATATAAATATAATATAGTTATGCACGTGTTGCAAAAAAAGATTCCAATTGAGCTATGTTATATACTCCTATATACTAGGTGAAAAAGCAGAAACCTCTCTGAAAAGATGCTTTATGCATGAAAATATTTTTTGCTGATTTATTGTGAGAGAAAAATACCGTTACCTAACAGAATAAGTACGGCTCCAACTCATGCTGCTCACAAGACCCCACCCCGAGGCATACGAAAGTGCTTTAGGAATATATAAATCGCTGCTTAATTTAGGAGACATATCCTTTTTTCCTGCACAAAAATGAACATATCTGATTAAATTGGCTCAAAAAGAACTAGGTCACTGTTACAAAATGAATTCTATGGTCAAAATCAATTTTGAGGGCTACTCCCTTTGTCCTGAAAGCTGCAACTTTTAGAGTTGTCCTAAGTCAATTTTTTTAAACTTTGACCAAATTTATAGAAAAAAAAAACGCTAAGATTTATAGTACCAAATTAATACCATTAGATTTATCGTTGAATATATTTTCATAAGATACTCATTTTATGTCATAGATATTGATGCTCTTTTCTATAAAGTTGGTCAAAGTTAAATAAATTTAACTGGCACGGATTCTACGAGTTGAAGCTTTTAGGGACAGTATTTCAGAGGTGGGCAGACCTCGTAAACTTCCCAACTCTATTAATCGGATTAAGAGCAAGTATTATAGCAGGCTGTAAGCTGGCTAAATGCTGAGGTGGAAGAGAGAGAATAGGAGAGAGAGTAAAAGCGGGCTGTAAGCTTACAGCTGGCTCAGACACAAAAACCAAGAAAATTTGTGAGACAGATAAGTGGGTCATGTATTAATAGTGATGAGCTAACCATTATATGAATGGGCTGCAAGAAGGCTGTAAAGAAACCTTACAGCCAGCAGCTGACTGTATTATTATTATTAGCCTTGCTCTAATAACCTGGTTGGACAAGCGCTAAGGAATGCAAATGGGTCATTGCCAACTTCCAAGACCCTGATGGGTAATGCTGCTGTGCTCCGTACACAAGAAACACTTGAAGAAGGTATTGTTCATGCTCTTTGTGTAATTTCTGTTACTACGGCCCTGTTTGGTAGAACTTCCACCGGCTCCAGCTTCTATGACATATTTACTGTTTATGACCATTCATAAGAGTTTCTTTTCTCTCTCCTCTCTCCTCTCATAGAGCTAGTTGAAGCAATTGAAGCTAAAAAACTGGTTTCACTTGCTCCCACTGCTCTGTGAGAGGAGAGAGAGAAAGAGCACATGTGAACAGCGTATGAAGGAGCGGTAGGAGCTTTACCAAATGAGGCCTACTATTACGAGCACTTGAAGCATGACAAAAAAAAATAGCATAGATAAATAAACATTGATAGGAGTGCCTTTTGGAAAATCTATTCACCATGTGTTCTCACTGACCTTCTGTCTACTAGCTTGTGAACTGATTAGCAAAACATCGGAAAGTTTCCATGATGTGAAGTGAAGCTCAGTGATCGGAGTCTCATTTGGTATGTTCTTCCTCATAAGCATCATTTTTTTTCGCTGTTGCATTTATGATCCATTTTTCTTCCTTTGTAATTTTGTAATTTGTTTGAACAGGAATTCTGACTTGATAGAGAGCCTTGAGCTGGAAAATCTTTTGATAAATGCATGCATAACTATGTATTCGGCTGAGGCTCGGAAGGAAAGCAGGGGGAGCTCATGCTCGTGAAGATTTCATGGTTTGAAGCTACTCTTTTAACTCTTACTCTTTTAACTCTTACACTTTCATGAGTTCGTACTAGGTCGAATTGTTTTGATTCCGATTTCGTTGATTTGGTAGCCGCCTCTTTCTCTGAATCTCTGTGTGTTCGTTGTTTTTCTCTCTGTTCGTAGAAGCCGAGCACTAGAACAGGCTCAGCGGCAGCGGTATCCACGCCGGCGCCAGGCACCGTGCGCGCTCCTCACAGCAGTGCTCGCACCACTGTCCAGGCTGGCTCGGCCCCAAGCGCCCTCGTTTCGTGCGAGATCTGCTCTCTCTGTCTGTTCATATTTTCCAGCGTTGGGAGTTGGATTCAGACCCCTTAGTTCGATTTCCAGGCAGAGGAGAGGAGTCCGGTTGCTGGCTCTGTTTTTGCTGCACGTCGAGGTGCTGGCAGTCCAGCATCAAGTGCGTCAGCTCTGTGCACTAGTCCAGCACCTGATGCACTTATAAATAGAGTTGTGATTCTTCCTTACGCTAAGCGCATGGCCCATATAGACATAGGATACTCCTACCTAAAATAGCATAGATCTATGTCCGGAATACTACCCCTATGATGTACTATCGCAATACATAAACTACCAACCGAACACTAAATCATACTATAGTTAGCACGAGTTGGGAAAACTACCATGCGACCAAAGGGCTTATCGGCAAGATTAACCCTTAGAACACCTCTCTTGTGTTGAGAGCAGGTGAAGTCTTCGCAATGAGGGAGTCTTCGCATTGAGGACGGTGGCAAACAAGCCTTTGCATCGACGATGATGACAACATCGGCGCTGATAGGAGTCTTCGCGCCAAGGATGGCTGCAAAGAAGCCTATGCATCATGGATCGCGTCGATAGCGGCAAAACTGCCGACAGAAGTCTTCGCCCCATGGACGATGGCAGAAAAGGCTTCGCACCACGTTTGGCATTGGCATCGGCAAAACAGCCAACAGCATCGGCCAAATGGCCATCCGGAGCCTCAACGCCATGGGCTGCGACAGGCGGTCTCCTCACTACGAACAATGTCGACCCAAGTCTCCACGCTGAAACAACAAAGACAGTACGAAGACCAACGCTCTGCGAAGACTGATGCCCTACGAAGATTGCACATGGATTGTAAGTTGGACCTCTTCATGGGCCGAGATGCTAGAATTGGCAAGGGCCCATTAGCCAAAGGAGTTGTAGAAGTAAAAGACCTAAATGCCCTCGAGAGTACATGTAAGGGAGCATAATATTCTGGCATATGTTGTAGTTGTTGCATGGGCATTTATTTACTGTAAACAGATTGTAACTGTACTCTATAAAAGGAGAGCTCGACCTTGAGGAGCGACGAGAATTTTGAGTGACTTGAAACCCTAATTGTTGTCTCGGCAAACATGCAAGTTGCATCTCAACATTTGAACCTTTGCTAGTCGAAGGCCTTAGCCCTCGAGCGGAGCCTCCGACCCCTTGTGTGTCGAGCAGCAACGAGCTTGCCCCTCATCTTCACTCTCTGTTGGGATCCCCATACGCCAACATTGGTGCCCACCGCGTGTTGGCCAGCAAAAACCCAAGATGGCAGGAAAGAGAAGTGCCTCCACAAGAGCCCCAGTAGCCTCCGCACCAAGGGGAAGGCCAAGGCATAACACTCGTAGCACGTATGCTACAACACCAAATAATGAAGCGGAGGATGATCAAATGGTACAAGATCAACCTCCGCCCGCAGAAGAACAACCACAACCACAATCCATAGCAGCTCAAGAGCTTCAGCAACTGTAGGCCTAGCTGCAAAGCATGCAGCAGGAAAGAGATAGTCACAATAGCTTTTATGGCCAGCCCGTGAGCAGCCCAAGCCTCAGCTCAAGTAGCGGAGATCAGGCAACAACTCATAGTCCTGCAGGTAGAAATACAGATCATGCAGCCCTCGCTACAACCTTCTGCTACCCTCAGTGGCAGACATCCTATAGATCAAAACAACACCAATCCTTTGCCAGCTTAGCTACACAGCTGAGAGTGAAGACCCAAAGCCTCTAGACATGCCAAAAGGCAAAACAGATTTGGCGGATCAAGAGGAAACAAAAGCCATCCCACTGGAACAAGCAATACTAGATAGGAAAGTCATCATTGGTGCCAACCTAAGCGAAGAGGAAGAGTTAGAGCTCATGGAAACACTAGCCAAGAATAAAGATATCTTTGCCTGGCCTTCGAACTCAAAGGAGTCAGCAGAGACATAATACAACATGCCGTGGACATCAACCCGAAAATGGGGCCAAAGAAATAATGACAAAGGCAGCAAAGGCCAAAGTGCAAATGCTTTTGGACACAGACGTCATTAGAGAAGTCAAGTACTCGGAATGGCTTGCAAATATGGTCCTAGTCCCAAAAAAGAATGGAAAGATGAGAATGTGCATAGATTTCACCAATCTAAACAAAGCTTGCTTTAGACCTCTTTCCATTACCACATATAGACGCCTCCGTCGACAAGGCAGCAAGTTACCAAAGATTTTCACTCTTGGACTATTTTTCAGGATATCCCCAGATCTGGCTCAAGAAAGAAGATGAAGAGAAAACAAGTTTCGCCACACCCTTCGCCACTTACTACTACACCAGAATGTCAAAAGGACTGAAGAACACAGGGGCAACCTTTGCTAGAATGACCAAAAAAGTCTTAGGTCCTCAGCTGCAGAAAAACATAATTGCATATGTCAATGACATTGTGGTGATGAGCAAAAATAAAGAGGATCACATAGAAGACCTAAAAGAGACCTTCACCAATCTCACGACAACAGGACTCAAGCTCAACCCAGAAAGGTGCATCTTCGGAGTCGGCAAGGGTAAGATGCTTGAGTACATCATCAGTGCTGAAGGTATCAAAGCAAATCTGGATAATACCAAAGCAATAATGACAATGACAGAACCATCAACCAAGAAAAAATTGCAAATGCTTATAGGCAGAATAGCAGCATTGAATAGATTTATTTTCAAGTCTGCAGAGCGTAGCCTTTGGTTCTTCAAAGCCCTAAGTGGCGGAAATAAGGTAAAATGGGGAGTAGAGCAGTCAGAGGCCTTTAGGCAGCTCAAAAACTATATGGCAACTAATCTATTGGTAACAGTACCAGATCTAGAGGCCCCATTGCTATTACACGTAGCAGCCTCTAAACACACAGTCCGTGCAATCCTTGTGCATGAAAAATAAGAAGGGTTGAAGGCCTTGCAAATGCATGTTTACTTCGTCTCTCTGAAGCACTATCAGGAGCAAAGCTAAACTATACGAAGATAAAAAAATTACATATGCAGTCTTGATCTCCTCAAGAAAGCTGAAGCACTATTTTCAGGAGCATGAGATTTAAGTCCCAACATCCCAGCCACTAGGAGACATTCTAAAGAACAAAGAAGCCTCCAGGATAGGTAAATGGGCCACAAAGCTATCTCAATTTAAAATTACATATGTGCCAAGAACTGCAATCAAATCCCAGGCCCATTTGATGCATGGTTTGTTCTATTTGTCTTAATTACATTTATTAGTGGAACATGATAAGGTTTGGCCCATTTGAAATTTACATATGATGCATGGTTTGTTATGTTTGTGTCTTAATTACATTCATCAATGGAACAAGATAAGTTTTTGCACGACGTAATTTTGAATTTCAAATATGAAAAAAATTCAAACATAATTTTTCTTGGATAAATGATTTCAAATAAAAAGTTGTCAACTATAAAATTATATATAAAACTTTGGTTTTTTTTTATTTCTTCATCCGAGATCGTTTGCATAATTTAAATTTCAATATCTAAGGACTTCAAAGTAAATTTTTGGACCATAAATTATTTTAAATGGAAAACATTACCAACTACAATGTTTTATATTTTCTTGAGATCTGTCACTTTGGTAGTGGTTATTTCTTCACCTGAGGTCATTTGAAAAATTCAAAAAAACTGAACTTTAAAATGTGACACCTTTAAAACAAGATGTGCTGGATGAATAATGATTTCAAATAAAAAGATAGTCAGCTACAAAGTAGTAGATCTCTTCAAAATTTACTATTTTGTTGTAAAGTTTGTCTCTACCCGACTTCTTTTGAAAGAGTTCTGCACCTATTTTTAGAGATGGATCTAGATCTAGCTGCCTCTATAAAAATTGAATTTCAGAGGTTGTTCTAGATCCAGTTGCCTCTAAAAATGTATTTGTAGAGGCGGCTAAATCTAGAGCCGCCTCTAAAGATACTACATGCAAGTGTGATTTTTTTTAACAAAATATGATATGTTTGTGTGGCGGCATGTGTCCTCACTCACATATAGTTCCGGATCTGTCCTCGTGAACCACCATTGTTTGTGTTGTATTCTCGGGTCAGAGCAAGGAACGTGTTTAATGTGATATATGGGTTCATTTCAATTCATAATATTATCTTGGTTTTTTTTGACATTTTTAAAATCTCCACAAGAATTGATGATCACAGCCAAAGTGACATGAAATTGATAAGATCTATATGATCTTTTGGTTATCGGATTTCCTTTATTTGATATTTTTTTCTACATACTATATATGTTCGTTGTCTGAGCATTTTGAATTGATATAATCATTTTGTGTTCTTTTTTATATCAATCATATCTTTGGTGTACCACTACTAAAATTTCTACTTTGTCTGCCACTAGTGGAGAAACACAATATCCATCTTATTCATAAATCAAACATAAGAAAAGCCAACGTACAAACAATACCATCTTGAAAAAAAAAATACTGATTGATGGGAAATCACAAACTACTAATAACAAACATGTGGCACAAAGGGAGGCAGTGAAGGCTATCATATATCAACTGAGGGGCCAGAGCCTAGATTATCCTGGCCTGCCTGACCCTTGTTCCAGTCAAGGCCCAGGATGCCTGCATGAGCAAGCAGAGCCCAGATGTGTGTGAGGAACTCTCCACCATTTTCAAGATGTTGCATGTGTTGCTTGGTGGTGTAGTGTGAGGCAGCGGCATGGATGATTGTCTTGGCCCAGAAATCTTTCAACACCTCCCAACGAAGATTCGTATTCGGCACTTTCTGCAGCTGCTTACCGAGCTTCACTCCTTTTTCGAAGATCCTCCTAGGGTCATCACCCACTCCTGTCCCTTCTAAATTCTTCATTTTACCGTAAATCTTAGAACGCCTATAGAAGAACCCGAAAAGCTCTGTACGTTCTTCCATAAACTTTCTTGACAACTCTGCTATATCTGCCTCGTGGTACGGAAGAAGTTCTGGGACATATCCAATCAAGTATGCACAATATCTAGACAAATGAACCGCGACGCCTCGGTTATGAGTAATAATTCTATTTCTTTTGTGGTTTGGAAGTACTCCACAAGAAGTAGTTTGTAGCACATGTCCAAAAAAGGGTGCACAATATCTAGAAAAATTAGCTGCAAAGCCTCGGTGCTTATTGCATCGGCATCGAGCAGCTCGATTACTAGGAGTAGGACATTCTGTATCACAATCACAATATTCTGTTGCGATGTGCCAGATTAACATGACTTCCAGCTGAGAGAGGCCCTTGAGTGCCCAAGAATACTCCGCAAACATTTGGTTCTGCCGTAGTGATGTTTGTCCATTGCTAGTTAGGTTGTTGCCACATGTTGATATGAGCGATCTAGCAATAGCTCTCTTCACTCCATCAGAAACCTCTACTGGGTCTGGCTGTTTGCAATTCCATTGGAAAATAACCGAGTGCTGGTTAATCTTGTTTCTCAACTGTCTAGAAACCCTAAACCTTCTGAGAAAACCAATAACATTTTCAATAACAAATGCATTTGGTTGCCACCAATATTTCTTGACAAACATGGAGACTAGTGATACCTGGACCCAATTTGAAGTCAGATAAAACCATGCCTGCACTAGCTCCACTAGGAGGGCCACACCAAGAACTAGTAGAGTGATGATGTAATCAGCATCTGAAATTTGTACTTCTATGATAGGATTTGGTGTCTCAAGAACCAGTGAATTTCTAATTATAAACACTCCAACAACTAAAATTAAAGTTATCTTGAGTAGAAACACAGATTCAATGAATGGCACCGGTAATAAATTCATCCGGACGAAGGTATGGTAGTACTTTGTGAAGAAGAAATCATAGCAGAAACCCAACTCTACCTCAATAATTCTGAATGCTCTTTTGAAATCCCCTTCAGATGGCAACAATTTTTTGAATACAAAATCATGGTCTTTTAGAAGGCTGGTTTTGGGATAGACATTCCCGAAATAGCGCTTTTGCACAAGCCGCTGAAACAGGGCACAGGATAGGCACAGGTCTTTCAATGCTCTGCCATCAGCTGAGTTGCCACAACAATCCCATATCTGGTCAATGGTAATGTGTCGACACAGACGATGACAGACTGTATACTCGTAGGCCTTCATGCTCTGAGGGTCAGAGTCACTCGCACCATCACTTGCAGTTTCCTCCGTCCTCGTCTCTGCACCTTGTGTGCGACGACTGCTGTTCCTAATGATTGGGGTGAAACGACTCCACTTATGCTGGTATCCAAGACCTACTAAACTTACAGAATCAAAGAACTTTGTAAAAAAGATGACAAGAACAAGAGCAAAGACACAGTTTGAACTTGCTCTGGCATTCTTGATCCCATGACGCTTTAGGTCAAAGACTGCCTTCAAGGTAAAAGTATTTGGATCCATTAGGGCAAGAAACATCAGAACATAGAAGGCATACCGAAGATACTCGACACAAGCCTGTATAGCCTTCTTGACATAGCTGTCACAGAAATCATATTGTTGTACGGCGGCCGTGCCCGCTGAAGCCATGATGAGAAAACCAGCCCAGACGGGATAGGACGAATTCTTGATCGGGGAGGGCTGCATCGTGCCCAAGGTGTAGATGATGAGAGGGTCCATAAGTTTGGTCCACAGCTGCAGGCCATATTTGAGGAAGGAGTTGTGCCACTGCCGCTTGCAGCAGCCGAAGACGAGCTGGAGAAGCAGCAGCACAGCGGCCGCTATCACTAGACGTTCCACCTGGATGATCGTCCTCCTTGGATGCTTCAGCCAAGGGGACAAAGCCTCTATTGCCCTCGTCATGTTTACTACTCCATCTTGGTTGGAGCCCGGCTCCATTGATCCGAGATGAGAATGAAGATGTGTGTTGCTAGCTGTTGCTCTTGAGGAATTGGGTGTTTGTCTCGGAACTATAAATGTGCAGGTTAATACTGTATATATAGTGCTGGCTTCTTTGTGCTCCTTCTGAATTAGGGGTGGTCCGATCGATAGGATGGCGAAAGTACCATGCGGTTTTAGGGATTCCAGCATAAATAAATGGACCTCGGAGTCCATGTCTTTTTGTGTATTATATATTAATTAACGTATATCTTATCTTCTGCACAGTACTACTCCGTGGTTTCCACAAACTTTGGTTACCTTTCCGTTCATCGTGATAGATTGATGACCATTAGCCACTCTGTAGATTGGATCTAGCCAATGGAGTATAGGATCTTACAGAATTGAAGAAAAAAGTTGCTTTGTAACGCCCATTATTTGCCATCAAATAACAATTATTTACTAAAAACGTTCACTTTCTCGTCAGTCGGTAGTTCATTGCCTTTTCTCTTGTGCTCCAAAAGCATCTCCAAATGGTCCTATTTAAATCCAAACTTTTTTCTTCAATTCTGTAAGATCCTATACTCCATTGGCTAGATCCAATCTACAGAGTGGCTAACGGTCATCAATCTATCACGATGGACGGAAAGGTAACATGGAAACCACGGAGTACTGTGCAGAAGATACTCCTCCATATCATGAAGGTAGACGTTTAGGACATGATTGTGGTAACCAAGGAGTGATTAATTAGAGGTTAATTTTCCATCTTTACCCTTATTAAATAGCAGTGTGCGTGCTATCTAAACAACAAACTATCCTAGCTCAGTTGGCTTGCATTGCGTAGC